>Ga0335079_10001245_pt1 | contig 29093 bp, 24 predicted proteins | sample Lox_Sample_33_FD_206719 | JGI IMG/M metagenome (GOLD analysis project Ga0335079, IMG submission 206719) | Soil microbial communities from Loxahatchee National Wildlife Refuge, Florida, United States - Lox_Sample_3.3 | ecosystem: Environmental > Terrestrial > Soil > Wetlands | place: USA...
TAGTCGAACCAGTCGGGGATGGAGCGCTGCTCCGCTTTCTTCAAACGCTCGATGGCCTTCTGCTGCTGCTGCAGATAGCCCGCGTACTTCACTTCGGTTTCGACAGACTTGAGTTCGTTACGGATCTGCGAGCTCAACACAGGGGACACAGGGAGCACAGAGGCAGTTTCGGCGAAGAACTCCGGCTGCATCTGGCTGAGGATGGGAATCAGGCGCTCGATCGTGATCTCGGGTCGCCTGAGGAGTTGAGCCAGGGGTTGCCCGAGGCTGGAAGAGAAGTCGATGGGTCCCGGGGAGCTTCGCTCCGCCTGGACGGGCGGGACGCCCGTCCCTACACTATCTTCTGTGGTGCAACTTGAAAGCATCTGCGAGGTGAGCTTTGTCTTTTCCAGCAGTAGCTTGAGTGCGGCCAACCGCTCCTGCTTCGCCAGATATTCATTCCACGCGGCATCGGAGATGAGGCCGACGCGGCGTCCGTGAGGAGTCAGGCGGCGGTCGGCGTTATCAATCCGCAAATGCAGGCGGAACTCGGCGCGCGAAGTGAACATGCGGTAAGGCTCGTTGGTGCCCTTGGAGATCAAGTCGTCAATCAGGATGGCGGTATAGGCCTCGGTGCGATCGAGAATGAGCGGCGGTTCGTGCTTGATTTTGAGGGCAGCGTTGATGCCCGCCATCAGGCCCTGGCAAGCGGCTTCTTCGTAACCTGAAGTGCCGTTGATCTGCCCGGCGAGAAACAGCCCGGCGATTTTCTTGGTTTCGAGCGTGCGCTCAAGCTCCGTGGGATCGATCGAGTCGTATTCGATGGCGTAACCAGGGCGCAGCATTTCCGCGGTTTCGAGCCCAGGAATGGACTTGAGAATCTCGAGTTGCACTTCCACCGGGAGCGAAGTGCTCATGCCATTGACGTAAATCTCGTTGGTGTTCAGGCCTTCGGGCTCGAGAAACAGCTGGTGTGAGATCTTGTCCGGAAACTTGACGATCTTGTCTTCGATCGAAGGGCAGTAGCGCGGGCCTATGGACTGGATCTGGCCGCTGTACATGGGCGAGCGATGGACGTTTTCGCGGATGATGCGGTGGGTTTCGGGCGTCGTCCACGCGAGGTAGCAGTGAACCTGCGAATCATGATGGGCCACGCGGCGGGTGCGGAAACTGAAGGGCGTGGGGTCCGGATCGCCGGGTTGCTCCTGGAAGCGCGACCAATCAATGGAGCGACCATCGAGACGCGGGGGCGTGCCGGTCTTGAGGCGGCAACCGCGAAGGCCGAGCGTCTTTAGGGCTTCGCCCAGCAGGACAGCATTGGGTTCCCCGGAACGGCCGGCGGGATATTGCTGCTCGCCGCAATGAATAAGCCCGTTGAGGAAGGTGCCGGTGGTGATGATGACCGCTTGAGCCCCGACCGTGCGGCCGTCGCGGAGACGGACGCCGAGGACGCGGTTCGCCGTTCTCATCTCCCGGTTGTCAGAAAGGCAAGGCCCCTCGACTGCGGAGCTGCGCTCCGCCTGGACGGGCGAGGCGCCCGTCCCAACACTTGCAGCAATGATGCCATCCGAATGCGGAGTGCTCTCTACGATCAGCTCCGCCACTTCAGCTTGCTTGATCTTGAGATTTGGCTGGGACTCGAGGACCTCGCGCATCTTCAAGCGGTAGGCCTGCTTATCGCACTGAGCGCGGGGCGACCACACGGCCGGACCGCGGGACGTGTTGAGGAGGCGGAACTGGATGCCGACCGCGTCGGTGATTTCGCCCATGATACCGCCGAGGGCGTCCACTTCCCGAACCAGGTGGCCTTTGGCGATGCCGCCGATTGCAGGATTGCAGGACATCTGGGCAATCAGGTCTACGTTCAGCGTGTAGAGTGCGGTCTTGAGCCCCATGCGCGCGGCCGCCATCGCGGACTCACACCCTGCGTGTCCGGCACCGACCACAACTACGTCGTATTGTTCGGTAAAAGCAGACATTCGGCGAAGGTTCCCCACCCGCGAGTGTCTCTATTCTAAACTCCCGCCCGGGTTTCGCCGAGAATCAGCCCTCTAGAACTGCACGCCACCGAGATCGGTGAAAGTAGCTTCCTGCCAGCCGGGAGAGGGAAAATACCAGTTGCTGGCGCCCGCTTCGTGATTGTTGCCGCCGGCGCCATAGCTAACGAGAGGGTCACGCCAATAGTCCATGCCGACCTGGAGCAGAGCGCCGGGAGAAATCCAGGCGCGGACCTTGACGGTGCAGCCCTGGAGATGGCCAGGAGGCAAAGTGGCGCGAGGAGAGGCGCTCCAGAAGTGCCAGACAAGCGAAGGAACCTGGCCGACATGGAGAACCACGGCGTGATTGAGCGGGTCGGTCGCCAAAGGCATGGGTTCGTGGCGGTCGGTACCGAACCAGGGATTCCGGCGGTAAAGACCGCCGCGGATGCGGCCGCTGTCGTCATTCAGGACGTAGTCTTTGGCGTCAACGCGGCAGGTGAGCAGGGCACGGGCGATTTTCACTTCGGCGGACTGGTAGCCGGGAACGCGTGTGTCGGCGATAGCGATTCCCCAGAGGAGGGCAGAGGAGAATTCCGGCGGCGGGGTCACTGGGTTGACATAGCCGGCCTTGAAGCTGACTTCTTCGGGGACTCGGGGATCGTTGGAGACGACAAAAGGAAGAGCACTTGTGGACCGCCCAAGGGCAGAGACCAGTGTGATGGCAGAGGTGACGGCGCGGTGGGGCACAAGCGCGATCAGCTTTTCGGAGGAGATGGCTTGAAAAGCGGCAGGCGAGGTTCCGAAGAGAACTGATGTAACCGTATCGAGCGAGCGGCCGCTGATCTGCACGCGCGTGCCCTCGGGACCGCTGGTGGGAGATATCTGGGAGATCGCGGGAAGGGGGTTCTGCCCCGCGGCGCTGGCGGCCGTTGAAGCAAGGAAGAAACAGAGAAATAAGGACTTAAGCATGGGGAGATTTTGTGGCGGTCGAAGCCCATTATCCGTCTGGCGCGCTTGAGCGGAAGTGAAATCACACGGGTATGTTCAATTGTGTTCCCGAAATGAAAATTTCGAGCGAGGGCTGGTTGCCACGAGCGTAGTCGGCTCGTATATTGGTTGGTTCCCGGAGGGTGCACCTATGCAAAGCAAGGAATTCTTCGAGCAGTTGGACGCGCGGATCGCGAAGTACGACCTGCTCTGCCATCCGTTTTATAAGGCGTGGGCCGCAGGGGAACTGACCAGCGAAGACCTGCGAGAGTACGCACAAGACTACTATCATCACGTGGAAGCATTTCCTACTTATCTGGCTGAGCTGGGCATCCGCCTGGAAGATGGCGAGCTGCGGCGCGCGGTGCTGGCGAATCTTGCGGACGAGAAGGGCCTGGAAGATGCGTTTGGCGAAGTTGCGCCGGAGCACTCTGAGTTGTGGCTGGATTTCGCCGAGGGTATGGGATCGCGCCGCGACCTGCGGGGGCATACTCCGCTGGCTGAGGTGCGGGAACTGATGCGGCACTTCCACAAAGTTGCCAGCGAGGGAACGCCGGAGGAAGCGTTGGCCGCTTTCTATGCATATGAATCGCAGGTGCCGCGGGTAGCGAGGGAGAAAGCGCAGGGATTGCGCGAGATGTATGCCGCCGACGAGAAAACCTGCGGCTACTTCACACTGCATACCACGGCCGATGTCTACCATTCGCAGGTGTGGCGGCAACAGCTTGCCAAGCGGCTGCAGGCAAACCCCGTTGCCGCGGAGAAGGCGCTGGCAGCGGGAGAGAACACGGCCAAGGCGCTGTGGCGTGCGCTGGATGGGATCGAAAACCGGCGCGTGGCAAAGACAGCGGCGGCCTAATCTCGCGGAGATAATTCAGTCCGAAACCGAGCCGATGATTCGCGGGAATCATTGGCTCTTTTACTTTCGCGGAGATTCGATTGTGGCAAAAGTGATTCCGATCGGCGCAAGAGGCACGGCGGAAGAAACCGTCGAATTCAAACATACGCTGACGGCGCACCACGCGGAGCTGCCGCCGGTGTATTCGACGCCGGACATGATCCGGTTGATGGAAACAGCGGCGTTCCACGCCCTACAGCCCTATTGTGAGGGGGATGAGATCACCGTAGGGACAGCGATCAACGTGGAACATCGCGCGGCGAGTGGAATCGGATCGCGCGTCCGGGCAGAAGCTGTGCTGGAGTCGCTCGACGGGCGTTTCTACACGCTGCGAGTAACGGCCGCCGACGAAACCCAGGAGATCGGGCGAGGAACGGTGGGCCGGGCGGTAGTGAACATCAGCCGGTTTCTGGCGAAGATGCGGAAAAGCGAAGGATAGGACAGGTTATGACGGCCCTCGACGAGCAGAAAGCCAAGGCCAATGCGTTCCGGGCCATGCACCATGGCGGCAAGGTCCTTTTGCTGGCGAATGCGTGGGACGTGGCCAGCGCGAGGACATTGGAAGAAGCGGGATTGGGAGCGATTGCCACGACCAGCGCGGGGATTGCATTCTCGCTGGGTTATCCGGACGGGCAAAAGATTTCTAAAGAGGAAATGCTGGCGCGGGTGGGACGAATTGCGCGCGCGGCAAAGGTGCCGGTGACGGCCGATGTGGAGGCTGGATATGGGGATCGTCCCGAAGATGCGGCGCGGACCGCGGTCGAGGTGATCGCTGCCGGGGCGGTGGGAATGAACCTGGAAGATGGGACGAATGACCCGCAAGATCCGCTGGTGAGTCTGCAGTTGCAGGTGGAGAAGATTCGGGCCGTGCGGGAAGCCGCATTGAAGGCGGGTGTTTTGCTGGTGCTGAATGCTCGTACCGATGTGTACCTAGCGCAAGCGGGGGCGCCAGAGACGCGTTATGACGAAACGGTGCGGAGGCTGGTTGCCTTCCGAGACGCGGGCGCGGATTGCGTGTTTGTTCCGGGAGTTCGTGAAGCCGAAACGATCGCGCGGCTGGTGAAGGCCGCGCAGTGTCCGTTGAATATCCTCGCGGGACCGGGTTCTCCCACGGTGTCGGAACTGGAGAAATTAGGGGTGGCGCGGGTTAGCCTCGGTTCATCGCCTATGCGGGCAACGCTGGGACTGCTTCGACGCATGGCAGAAGAGCTGAAGGCCTCAGGCACATATGGAGCGTTGGAGGGTGCGCCGGCCCACGCGGAAGTGAACCGCCTGTTGAGTTAAGCCGGGCTGACGCGGTGGATGTACCATGTTGGCTGTGCAGAAGCTGGCACAGGCCGTTCGGTCATACATCCAAAAATACGAACTGCTGAAGCCCGGGGACCGCGTGGGAGTTGCGGTATCCGGCGGGGCGGACTCGGTTGCGTTGTTGCGTGTTCTGGTGGAGCTTCGGAAGGAGTTGGGAGTCACCCTGGCTGTCGCCCATTTCAACCACCAGTTGCGCGGGGCCGATGCGGATGCTGACGAGCAGTTTGTGCAGGAGCTGGCTCGGGGCTTGAGGCTGGAGTTCCTGCCGGATCGCGGAGATGTGGCCGGTTATGCGGCCGATCATCGCTTGAGCATTGAGGCAGCGGCACGAGAGCTTCGGCTCCAGTACTTCACTCGCCTGCTACGGGCAGGACCTCTCAACAAAATCGCCACGGCGCATACCCTCGATGACCAGGCAGAGACGGTCCTGCTGCGAGTGGCGCGCGGCACGGGCACGCGAGGGCTGGCAGGCATTTATCCGCGTTTGCCGGTTTCACAGAGCGGGGTTGCCGACAGGAATCCAGATGGCAAAGCTGCGAGGTTCATTGTTCGGCCACTACTCGGAACCAGGCGCAGCCAGCTTGAGGAGTATTTGGCTGAGCTAGGGCAGGAATGGCGAGAAGACAAAAGCAACCGCGATCTCCGGCATGCGCGCAACAGGGTACGGCATGGAATTTTGCCCCGGCTGGAACGCAATCTGAATCCCTCAGTGCGCGAGACGCTGGCGGAACTGGCCGAGGTCGCCCGCGCAGAGGAAGACTACTGGGCGGACGAAGTTGCGAGAGTCTTGCCGCAGGCCATGCCTGCTCCGGGGATCCTGAAGGCGGGCGTGCTGGCCGGATTGCCGCTGGCGATGCAGCGGAGAGTAGTGCGCGCCGCGGCGACGGTTCTCAGGCTGACGCTCGAATTCCGCCACGTGGAAGAAGTTCTCTCCCTGCTCACGAAGGGCGCGGGCGCAGCAAATTCGACTATGTTGCCAGATGGATGGGTGGTCTCGCGGCACAAAGCAGACCTGCGTTTTGAGCGTGCGCACAAACGGCCGGAGCCATCCGACTATGAATATTGTTTGCCCGTGCCGGGTTGGGTTGAGGTTCGTGAACTGGGATCGCGATTTGAGGCAGTACTGGTGCCGAGGAAAGGCACGCAAGGTTATAATCCCGAGCAACTGGTAGAGCTGGAGCTGGCGAAGGAAGACTTGCGCGTGCGCAACTGGCGCGCCGGGGACCGATTTTGGCCGGCGCACAGCAAGTCTCCAAAGAAGATCAAGGAACTGCTGCAGAAGCAGCATGTTAGCGGGCCGGAGCGCAAGCGGTGGCCCGTGGTCTCCAGCGGAACGACAGTCGTCTGGCTGAGAGGATTTCCGGGACGTGGGGGGCTGAGGGAGACTGAGGAAGCGGTGTGGATTCGTGAGATCGCGTTAGAAAGCGGACGGCCCAATCCATGAACCAGACATCCAGACCCGAAACACTAAGGATCGTGATTCCTACCGAGCAGATACAAAAACGTGTCCGCGAAATGGCGCGGCAAATTTCCGACGACTACAAAGGCAAGACAGTGCACGCCCTGGCGCTGCTGGAAAACGGCTTCATGTTTATGGCCGACCTGGTGCGGGCGCTGGAGGTACCGGTAACCTGCCAGTTCATCAAGCCAAAATATCAGAGGCAGTCCCCCAATTCTCCTGAGGAAACACTGGAAATCTTCTTCAGCCACGAGCCGGATATCAGCGGCGAGCATGTGCTGCTGGTGGAGGGGCTGGTGCATTCCGGGGTGACCAGCGAGTTCCTAATGAGCGATTTGCGCACACGAGGGGCAGCTTCCGTGAAGCTGGCCACGCTGCTGGACCGGCAATCCGCCCGGCGAGTGCAACTGCAGCCGGACTATTTCGGCTTTCTGGTGGACGAGACCTTCCTGGTCGGCTATGGATTGAGCTCAACCGAGCAACTGCACCGCAATCTCCCCTACCTGGCGGCCGCAAGCTGAAGTAGATTCATGACTTAAGTCACAGCCAGATCGCCGCCCATTTTTTTTCAAGACAGGTTAGAATGGCCAAGGCAAGCAATTTATCCTATCCGAAATCCGCGGGCGGCATCTAATTTGGGTGCAGGGAACCTACCGGTTGAAGTTTTGGAGCAGGGTGTAGTTATCTCAGGAGCCTTAAGTTGAATTCGACAGTAAAAACCGTAGTTTTTTGGTTGGTAATCGCGTTGTCACTGATTCTGCTCTGGCAGGTATTGAAAACCAGCAACGCCGGGCAGAAAGACAAGGAAGTCAACTTCTCGCAGTTCATGTCGGATGTGGACCAGGGGAACGTAAAAGAGGTCACCATCACGGGCATGGAAGTGCGCGGGAAGTATCGCGATAATTCCGGTTTCCACACCACGGTTTTCGCCAATTACCCCGACATGGTCAAGACGCTGCGCGACAAGGGCGTCACCATCAACATCAAGGACATTACGAACGGGAGCTGGCCGAGCTGGCTGTTGAACCTGGCGCCGCTGGTGCTGTTGGCGGCCCTATGGTTCTTCATGATCCGGCAGATGCAGACTGGCGGCAATAAGGCACTGTCATTCGGCAAGAGCCGCGCGCGGCTGCTTTCCATGCAGCAGAAGAAAGTCACGTTCAAGGACGTGGCCGGGGTGGATGAGGCGAAAGAGGAACTGCGGGAGATTATCGAGTTCCTGCGCGAGGCACAGAAGTTCCAAAAGCTTGGGGGACGCATTCCCAAGGGTGTGCTGCTGGTTGGGCCTCCGGGAACGGGCAAGACCCTGCTGGCGCGGGCGGTTGCCGGCGAGGCGAACGTTCCGTTCTTTTCGATTTCGGGTTCGGACTTTGTCGAGATGTTCGTGGGCGTGGGCGCCAGCCGCGTGCGCGACCTGTTTGAGCAGGGCAAGAAGAATGCCCCCTGCATCATTTTCATTGATGAAATCGACGCCGTGGGACGGCATCGCGGCGCTGGGCTGGGCGGTGGCCACGATGAACGCGAGCAGACGCTGAATCAACTGCTGGTGGAAATGGACGGCTTCGAATCGAACGAAGGCGTCATCCTGATGGCTGCAACGAACCGTCCGGACGTTCTCGATCCGGCGCTGCTGCGGCCGGGCCGGTTTGACCGGCGCGTGGTGGTGAACCGTCCGGATGTGCGCGGACGGGAAGAGATTCTGCGGGTGCACACGCGCAAGATTCCTTTGGCCGATGATGTTGATCTTTCGGTGCTGGCACGCGGTACACCGGGCTTCTCCGGGGCGGACCTTGCCAACATGGTGAATGAAGCGGCCCTGGCGGCGGCGCGGCAAAACCGCAAGGCCGTGCTGATGTACGACTTCGAACTGGCCAAGGACAAAGTGCTGATGGGAGTGGAGCGCAAGTCGCTGCTGCTCTCTGAAGAGGAAAAGAAAGTCACGGCTTATCACGAAGCCGGGCACGCGCTGGTCGCGGCCAAGCTGCCGAATTCAGATCCGCTGCACAAGGTCACCATCATTCCGCGCGGCATGGCGCTGGGCGTGACCATGCAGTTGCCGATTGACGACAAGCACAATTACACCAAGGAATATCTGGAGACGGAAATCGCCATCATGATGGGCGGGCGTATCGCCGAAGAGATGTTCCTGAACCAGATGAGCACGGGCGCGGGCAACGACATCGAGCGGGCTACGGAACTGGCGCGCAAGATGGTCTGCGAGTTCGGCATGAGCGATCTGGGACCCCTGACTTTCGGCAAGAAGGAAGAGCAGATATTCCTGGGACGCGAGATCGCGCAGCACCGCGACTACAGCGAAGCCACGGCCATCAAAATTGACGATGAAGTTCGCCGCCTGGTGGGCAAGGGTTACGACACTGCGAAGAACACCCTCGCCGAAGGCCACGACACACTGGTGAAGATTGCCGCGGCGTTGCTGGAGCGCGAGGTACTCGACGCCAATGAAATCCGCATGATCATCGAGGGCAAGGAATTGCCGAAGATCACGCCACCCTCCAAGCCGGATGAGGACGTGCAGCAGGTTCTGAAGCCGGAACCGGGACGTCCGGGGCTGGCGAAAGGTGGAGAGAGTCCGGCGAGGGCGTAAGAATTCTGCGATTGTCTAATGCGGGTGATTCAACGCCGCCTGGCGCTGAATCATCCGCAGATTTGTTTTCTGAGGCCTTATCGTGAACCCTGCGGAAATGCTGCGGACAGTCAAAACAGTGCTCGTGATCGACTGGCCAAGCAAGGATGTCCCAGAGACGCTGGCGCGAGCAGGCTTATACGTTGTGGTCCGCGGGGGACCGAAACCCGCGGACCATGCGGTCTATGAGGTCCGCGAGGGCAAGGTCACAGTCCGGCCTCTGGGGCGCCCTCCCGAGCAGGCCGACCTCGTCTATGCATATCGTCCGCCTGACGAGCTCGCGAACATTGTGGCCACTGCCAAAGCCCTCCATGCCAAGGCAATTTGGAGCCAGTCAGGATTGACATCAGAAGGGATCAAAGATCCGAAAGGCTGCTGGCTTCCAGAAGCTCAGCTTCGCGCAGCCAGAGATCTCGTGGAGTTGGCAGGGCTGGTCTTCATCAGTGAACCCTATATCTGCGATCCTCTGTAAGCGCCCAGGGAACGGGCTGCATTTTCAACCGTTGACCCGCGCCATCATGTGTTCGGGATAACGCGCGCCGGAGGCGGCCCCGAAAGGGAACACTTCGTCAATACGGCGCAGGTCGTCGGGGGTCAGCTTCACTTCCAGCGCTCCTACATTCTCTTCGAGATAGTTGCGGTGCTTCGTGCCGGGAATCGGGATGATGTCATCGCCCTGTGCCAGCACCCAGGCCAGTGCAAGCTGCGAGGGCCTGCAGTTTTTCTCTTTTGCGATTTCTTCCACTCGCTGGACGAGATCGAGATTCTTCTGAAAATTCTCTGCCTGAAAGCGGGGAGAAGCGCGGCGGTAATCATCCTGGGGCAGGTCTTCAAAGCGCTGGAAGCGCCCGGCAAGAAAGCCGCGCCCGAGCGGACTGTAGGCGACGAAGGCGATGCCCAGCTCACGGCAGGTAGCGAGAATCTTGTCCTCGGGATCGCGCGTCCACAGGGAATATTCCGACTGCAGGGCGGTGATGGGATGCACTTTCGCAGCGCGCCGCAGGGTTGCAGGACTGGCCTCGGACAGGCCGATGTAGCGGACCTTACCTTGGTTCACCAGTTTCGCCATCGCTCCAACGGTCTCTTCGATGGGCGTGTTGCGGTCGACACGATGCTGGTAGTAGAGGTCAATGTGGTCAATGCCCAGACGCCTCAGGCTGCCTTCACAGGACTCGTGAACGTATTCCGGTTTGCCGTTCACATTGCGGATGGAAGTATCTTTGGGGTCACGAACAATGCCGAATTTGGTAGCAAGGAAAATCTGATCGCGCTTGCCCTTGATCGCTCTGCCCACCAGTTCTTCGTTCTTGTGAGGACCGTAGACGTCGGCGGTATCGAGAAAATTGATGCCGAGTTCGAGTGCACGATGAATAGTAGCGACCGATTCGTTGTCGTCGCGTCCGCTGTAAAACTCCGACATGCCCATGCAGCCGAGGCCCAGAGCGGAAACCGCAGGTCCCATGCCAAGTTTACGAGTTTTCATGCTTGAGTTGATGCGCCGGACGGGCAGCAGGTGGCACGAATTTGCGAGTCGCTGAGGGGGAAATGTTCATCCATTGGGAGGGATGGGAGAGCACATGAGCCAGGTTCCGGTGTGGTTTGAGCGGAAGTTCGAATTCACATTTCCGGTGGAGCAGTACCCGAATCTCTGCGTCCGCCTGCGGGGGACTCCCGCGCGGCTGCAGGAACTGTTGCAGGACGTGCCGCGGGAGCGGTTGATCGGTAAACCGGGAGACAAATGGTCAGCGCAGGAGCAGGCAGGTCACCTGCTCGATCTTGAGCCGTTATGGCTGGCGCGGGTTGAAGATTTTGTGGCAGGAGGCGACACCCTCACTGCCGCCGACCTGAGCAATCAGAGGACTCACGAAGCGAACCACAATGCGCGGCCGCTCGCTGAAATTCTGAGCGAATTTCGCAAGGCACGCATGAAGCTGATGGAACGGGTGGAAGGACTTGAGCCGGAGCTGCTCCGAAGGACGCTGCTGCATCCGCGGCTGAAGCAGCCCATGCGACTGGTGGATCACTTGTATTTCGTGGCTGAGCATGATGACCACCACCTGGCGAGGGTGTGGGAGATGGTAAAGAAGTTGTGACTACCGAGCGACCTGGAGCAGCGTTTTGTCTTTGGCCAAAATCTCGCCAACTTCTATCGCTTGCACGCCAGCGCCGGTCAGTTTAAGCGCGAGTTCGAGCGCGTCTTCCGGCGCGACCGAGATCAGCAATCCTCCAGCGGTTTGAGGATCGAACAGCAATGTCTTCAGTTCTTCAGAAATTCCGGCCTCATACTCCACGACACATTCCGCAAATTCGCGGTTGGCTTTGAGCCCCCCAGGGATGTGACCGGCACGGACGCAATCCAAAGCACCTGGGAGCCGAGGAATGCGGGAAGCATAGAGCTGCGCCGAAACACCGGAGGCGAGCGCCAATTCGCGGGCGTGGCCGATGAGTCCGAAGCCAGTGATGTCCGTCAAGGCGTGCACAGTCCATGGGGGCGCGGTACAGATTTCCGCGGCCGCCTTGTTCAGGGTGGTCATCGAGGCGATGGCGGCGTCGATCCAGGGTTGTTGCGCCACATTTTTCTTGATGGCAGTAGAGATCACACCGGTCCCCAGGGCTTTGGTGAGCAACAGGCGATCACCGGGCTTGGCGCCGCCGTTGGTGAGAACTCGGGCAGGGTCGATCAGGCCGGTGACGGAGTAGCCGAACTTGGTTTCATCGTCGCGAATGCTGTGGCCGCCGATAACCGTGCAGTTGGCTTCCATCATCTTGGAAAGCCCGCCGGCGAGGATGCGTTCGAGAATCGCAAGGTCGCCCTTCTCCGGGAAGCAGACCATCGCCAGTGAAGTGAGCGGACGCCCTCCCATGGCATAGACATCGCTGAGGGCATTGGTGGCGGCAATCTGGCCGAAGGTGTAGGGATCGTCCACGATCGGGGTAAAGAAATCGACCGTCTGCACCAATGCCTGGCCGGGGCCGATGCGATACACTCCGGCGTCGTCGGCGTGGTCGAAGCCGACCAGGACGTTCGGGTCTTGTTGCCGGGCTAATTTCCCAAGCACCGCGTCCAGCGCCGCCGGACTCAGCTTGGAAGCTCAACCCGCGGCTTTGACGGTCTCCGTCAGCCGGAAGGGCTTTGTTTCGGACATGGAAGCATTGTAGCGAGAAGTCGCTATCTGGTGGTCACGTCGGTGACCAGCAACTCGGGGTAGGCCTGATTCCAGTCGGCGCTAATGTGCTCAAAGGTCAGCCGGAACGGTTTGCTCTGGCCGGGCGAGAGGGGAGAAGTGAGCAGATCGACGGCGTCGGGATACGGACCGGCGGTCTGAAGCACGTGAAGCGGAACATCTTCGCCCTGGGCGACTTGACCGAGCGCGTCGCGAAAGATCACGTGAATGACCGCGTGAATGACGGTCTTGTCGCCAGTGTTAGTGACGGTGCCGTCGATGTAAGTTACGCTGGCGCCAACAAAGTTTTCGGCCGCACTCATTTTGAGGTTCGAGAGCGCCACGCTGGAAGCGTAGGGTGGCGGGGCGGTAACCGACTTCGGCGCCTTGCGGCTCATCAAGACGATGACACCGACGATCACGACCACCAGAACCACGCCGATGAGGATAGGGCGAAGGATGGAATCGCTTTCCTGCTCGGAAAGCGGAGATGGTTCGAGCAAGCCGCCCATGAGGGGATTGTAGATGGTTGGATTTTGCTTGTCGATTTGTGTCACAAAGAGGGAAGCTCCGTCCCAGCGAGGCGAGGTTCTTCTACCAATGAACCTTAGTTTCACGCCGACGGGATGGCGGGACTAAAGACCGCGGTTGTCCAACCGCGCCGTTCTTACAAACGCCACGACAAACAGCACGCCCAATACCCCGTCCGCCGCGGCGAAGATCAGATCGGAGGCATGAAGCCGGCCCTGCCAATGAAGCACGATCAGCGTCGTGACGTAGGTGAACTTTTCCAGGATGGACGGAATGATGAAGGGACGAAAGCGCGCCGGGTTGGTCGCAATGACGAAAAACGCGAGCTGCCACACCAGCGCAGTGCCGACAAAGCCGTAGTAAAAAGCTGGGTGCGTGATTGGCGGGGGATCCTGTCGCCCAATCATCTCGAAGATAAAATACAGCGGCGTGAGAACCAGAATGCCCCAGATTCCGGCAATCCAGAAAACGATCTTGGCAAATCTCATTCGGGCTGCACCGACACTCTTTGCACAGTGTCTTTTCTGCGACTGACGTTTTCTTTTCTATTCCCCGCCAACCGTCAATCCATCAATTCTTATCGTTGGGCACGCGATGGCACCGCGGAATTCCAGGTCGTTCCCGACTTCTGCGATGTTCATGAACATCTCTTTCAGGTTTCCCGCCACGGTGATTTCTTCGACCGGGTAAGAGAGTTCTCCGCCGGAGATCCAAAGCCCGGAAGCGCCGCGGGAATAGTCGCCGGTGACCAGATTTACGCCGTGGCCGAGAAATTCCGTCACATAGAGACCCTCTTTGATACCGGAAATGATCTGCTTTGGAGTCTTCGTCCCCGGCTGCAGGAAGTAGTTGCCCGGACCGATACCCGGCGTTCCGGCTAAGCCGCGGGAGGCATTGGCCGTCGTGGCTAGGCCAAGCTTCTTGGCGGTGTAGGTGTTTAACAGGTAAGACTTGAGCACGCCGTTCTCGATGACCACGGTGCGGCGCGTGGGAATGCCTTCGCCATCGAAGGGGCTGGTTCCGAAACCACCGACCATGGTGCCATCGTCAATAACGGTCACGTTGTCGGCGGCAATTTTCTGGCCCAGCTTGCCGGCGAGAAAGGAGGCTCCGCGATAAACGGAATCGCCGTTCACGCCCTCGAAAATATGATCGAGGATTGAGTTCGCGACCAGCGGATCGAAGACGATGGGAACGTGCGCGGTCTTGACCTTGCGCGCGCCCAGGCGACGAATTGTTCGCTCCGCCGCAACCTTCCCCACATGCTCGGGAGATTCCAGCCGGCCCAGGTTGCGCGCGACCGAGTACCAGTAATCACGCTGCATGGCTCCGTTTTCGGATTGGGCAATGGGGACAGCGGCGAGCGAACAGTAAGAACGCCGGTATTCGCCGACGAACCCGTGCGAATTTGCCAGAATCTTGTGTCCGGTGGCGGCGTCGAAAGACCCGCCTTCGGAATTCTTAATCCGAGGGTCGTAGTCGAGAGCGGCCTTCTCGGCGCGGCGGGCGTATTCGATCCGCTCCTGGCCGGGAAGGGAATAGACGTCAGCGGAATAGAGATCGAGATCGCCGGGGAGCGAGCCAAGTTGCGCGGGCTCGGGAATGCCGGCATAAGGATCTTCCGAAGTAATTCGGGCCAGGGCCAGAGCCGACGTCAACATGCGATCGAGGCCGTCCCGGGAGAAATCACTGGAGTGGGTGCTGGCGGCGCGCTTGCCACAGAAGACGCGCAGCCCGATCGCCTTCGACCCCGCCTCTTTGAGCGTCTCCACCTGGCCAAGGCGGACCAGGGTAGAAAATTCCTCGCCTTCGCGAATCACGCAGTCTGCAGCAGTTGCGCCGCCGGTTATGGCACGGCGGACGATATCCTGAGCGAGGACCTTAAGATCAGCAGCGATGTTCACTTCGAGTTCAGTAGAAGGCATAGTTTTTTTCAAGTGGGTGCTCGCGAACTCACTGCATGAAAGCGCCGGCTTCTTTCTTCGCCGTGCCGCCCACGGTCAGGCGGTCTACCTTCAAGGTCGGGATGCCGACGCCGACGGGCACAGCTTGGCCATCTTTTCCGCAGGTGCCGACGCCTTCATCGAGTTTTAGATCGTTTCCTACCATCGAAACCCGTGTCAAGACGTCCGGGCCATTGCCGATCAGCGTCGCGCCTTTAATCGGAGCGGTGACCTGGCCATCTTCGATCATGTAGGCTTCGGAAGCGGAGAAAACGAACTTGCCGTTGGTGATGTCCACCTGGCCGCCGCCAAAATTCACGGCGTAGATTCCCCGTTTGACGGAGCGGATGATGTCGTGCGGATCGTCTTCCCCGGCCAGCATATACGTATTGGTCATGCGGGGCATGGGAATGTGTTCGTAGCTTTCGCGTCGCCCGTTGCCAGTATTGGCCATACCCATCAGCTTCGCCGAGAGCTTGTCGCTGAGATAGCCTTTCAGAATTCCCTTCTCGATAAGCACAGTGTTCTGCGTGCTGTTGCCTTCGTCATCCACGTTGAGCGAGCCGCGACGCCAGGGCATGGTGCCGTTATCCACGACGGTGCACTTTTCGCTGGCGACACGTTTCCCGATCAGCCCGGCAAATGCTGACGTATGCTTGCGGTTGAAGTCTGCTTCAAGGCCATGGCCGACAGCTTCATGCAGGAGAACGCCGGGCCAGCCCGGACCGAGGACCACTTCCATTTCGCCGGCCGGAGCTTCACGGGCGTCAAGCTGCAGGATGGCCTGCCGCGCTGCCTCCTTGGCAAAGTACTCCGGAGTTTTCTCGCCGAAGAAAGAGTCCAGGGCAACACGTCCGCCACCGCCGGCACTACCGCGAGCAGAGTTTCCTTCCACCTTGGCGATGCAGCCGACATTCAGGCGCGCCAGGGGCTGGGAATCGTCGGCATAGGTGCCGTCGGAGCCGATCACCAGAATGTTACGCAATTCGTCTGCATAGCTGGCGCGAACTTCCTTTATGCGCGGATCGAAGGCCCGGGCGGCCTGGTCGGCACGCATCACCAGTTCAACTTTGGCAGTGATTTCTGCATCCACCGAGGGCAGAGTAACCGGGTATAAACTGCGCGCCGGCTTTAGTTGGAAGCCTACGCTCGGCGTTTTGGCAGGACCACTGGCAATCAGCGCCGCGGTGCGGGCGGCGTGCAGGATGCGCTCGGGGGCGAGGTCGTCGGTGTAGGCATAGCCGGTGCGCTCGCCGGATATTACGCGCACTCCGCAGCCAGCGGAAATGCCCTGGGAGGCGGACTTGACCATGGATTCATCCACCATCAGGGATGTCGACGAGAGATATTCAAAGTAAAGGTCGGCGTACTCCCCACCAGCGGAAAGGGCCGCAGCCAGGTAGCGCTCCAGATCGCGCTCGGTAAGGCCGTAGTGCTCGAAGAAAAACGTATTTTTGTCCACGCTGATTAGATGCCCCCGCAAATCCGAAGACTCGAATTGGATTTCACTCTATTATCCCACAGCCTTTTTCAGGCGCTTCTGGTTGTCCGTCACAGACGGTCGCGAGGCGAGTTGCCAAACTCGGTGCCATGAAAAGCGCGACCCTGGCAAAAAGTGTCGAGCAATTTCTGCTGGACGCTCGCGGAGCTGTGGTGATGGAAGAGGGTTCCGTTCTCTTCGATCTGGCAGATGCGAAATACTCGATCTCCGGCGAGCAGAACAAGTGCCTGCTGCATTTATGGTCAGCCGAACGGAACGTGGTTCGGCGCGTGCTGGAGGCCGAAGTCAAGAACGAAGTGTTGCGGTTGGCAGTGCAACGGCTGGGACAGTCGAAGCCTACGAGGCTGGAGATCTGGCGGGAACGTGATCGCCGGACGCCCTCCGCAAAGCGCGCAACGCGGATGGCGTACCAGCGCACCCTGCAGCAAATTCTACTGCGCCGTTTTCCGGGCTTCGTGATTGACCGTCTCCGAACCTCGATGGATTTGGAGCATTCGTTTGGCCCCGTCTACGCGCGCGGGCTGCTGCGCTGTGGGCAAACTGCGTTTGCTGTCCTGGGAGTCAATGGCCGGGAAACACAGGCTTCCTGCGACGCGGCGCTCACATTTGGGATTTTGTGGCTTGAGGCTTGCCGCCAGGCACAAAGCGAAAGGATGGTGGTAGAAGGATTGAAGCTGTTTCTGCCGCCGGGAGCAACAAGCCTTACGCGGGAGCGAATGGCAAATTTGAATTCCTCGGCGGCGAAATGGCAGCTATACGAACTGGAGGAACGGGACGGAGACTTGCGGCGGCTGGATTTGGCCGACCGCGGCAACGTTGCAACCCGCCTGGTTCACGCTGCAGACGAAGATGCTGCGCGGGAGCGGTTTGCCGAGCCGATTGCACGCGTCCGCAAGTTGCTTCCGGACGCGGAGATCGCCGTGCTTTCGCCGGCGGAAATCGCCTTCCGCTACCACGGGTTGGAGTTTGCCCGGGCGCGGCTGGCGTATCACCCGGTCTCTCTTCACACTGAGGTCGAGCTTGTCTTCGGTACGGGTGCGCACGAAAAGGCGCTCAGCGAAGAGAATGCTGAAGAATTTGCGCGGCTGGCGCGGATGGTTGGCCAGGTGCGTCATGCGCAGGGGCCGCGGGGTCATCTTCTTTGGAGGATGCATCCCGAGCGCTGGCTGGAGTCCTTAGTGGTGAGGAATGCAGGGATCATCGACGAGCGGATCGATCCTTCCTGCGCGTATTCCCAGGTTCCGGCGTTCTCAGCAGCTGATCGAGCCTTGATTGATGTCTTGACGGTTACTCGAGATGGGCGACTGGCAGTTGTGGAACTCAAGGCCGACGAGGACATTCACTTGCCGATCCAGGGCCTCGATTACTGGGCCAGGGTAACGTGGCACCAGACGCGTGGCGAATTTCAGCGCTTTGGATACTTTCCAGGGCGGGAGTTGTCGCCGCAACTGCCCTTGCTGTTCTTGGTAGCGCCTGTCCTGCGCGTACATCCAGCCACCGACACATTGTTACGCTACCTGGCACCGGAGGTCGAGTGGACATTCGTGGGAATCGACGAAAGGTGGCGCGAAGGCGTCAGGGTCGTCTTCAAAAAGCACGTGCAACGGCCGAGAATGTGCGGCACAGGCAGCCGGCTCGAAAAAGCTGGTTGAGCTCGGACTTTACCCCTTCCAGGCTCCCAGCAGCCGCAGCACATCTACAATTTGCGCCAAGTGATATGCATTGTGGTCGGCAACCAGCAGAGCTTCGCGCAGCACCGTCTGGCCATCGCCCCAGGGAATCTCGGCAAACAAGTCGGTTCGGGGATTCTTGACAAGGTCCTGCATGGCTTTAAGGTCTTGGCGAAATTTGCGGACACTGGCATTCCAATCGCTCGCACGGCCGGGCGCATGGCTTGCAGGCCAATATTCTTCCGGCCAGCCGGGCGACACATGTTTGCGGTCGCGGCTGAATTCCAGGATGTCCCACTGGGCAAGCCGCATATGTTCGAGCAGCATCCACGGCGAGTGCGGCATCCCGGACGGCTTCTGGCCACGAACCCGCGCGGAAATCCCGGGTACAACATCTTCGAACCGCGCATGCGCACCGCCGCCTTGAAGCAGATACAGAATGTGCTTGCGTAGCGCTTGGTTGGCGTGATCTTTCATAACTCCTTAGCCTCCTCGGCCTGCAATCCCACCCCGGCTTCCGGCGGGGGCTTCTCTCCCTTGTAGATTCGGGCAATGCCGCGAACGATCCGGCGAAGAGGAAGAACTCCCTTGGAATCCGCAAAAAATATTTCGCCCACGCGGCTGCTGCGGTAATACCAACGCTTCAGCAAAGCCAGGTGCTCCATGGTTTCGAGGGAGGTTCGAGTGGAAGGCTTGAAGCCAGCCAGAGTGGCCTCGACACGCGCTTCCATGGACTGCGACCGTGTGTGCTCCGCTGGCGGAACGGAAAAAACAAGCGGTCCGTTGAGGCAGCCGCCTTCGATCCGGAAAAACGCAACTGACTCAGGCGCCGCAGAACGCTGAATCACCAGAGCGGATAGAAGATCGATGCGGCGAACAATCTCGGGAAGCGAAGCAGCAACAGGCTTGATTTTTTCCAGACGCGCGTGCAGCGCAGCAGCGGCTTCAAACTCGAGGCTCTCTGAAACCCGGTCGCGGCTGGACGCGACTTCGCCAAGCAAAGACTCGCCCCGGCTGTCGAAGTAGGACTGCACCCGCGTTACCTCGGCGCGATATTCGTCGTCGCTGCAACCCTTGAAACAGGGCGCCAAACACATCTTCATTTCGGAATAGATGCAGCCGGGGAACTGCGGATCGGGATGAAGGTCGTCGACGCAGCGCCGCATTTTGAAGAAGTCGAGCGAGTCGTTAGCAAATTTCTCGGCGGCAGTGCGGGAAAGAAATGGACCGTAGTAAAGCGACCGTCCCTTCAAACGCCCGAGGCGGGTGGTGATCGAAGCCCGCGGGTACTCGTTGTCCAAATGCAGCTTGACCAGCGGAGCAAAGCGCAGCCGCAGCCGGGCAGAGTAGGCTTCGGGAAAGGCGGTTCGCAGCTCCCGATAAAGAAGAAATGTAGATTCAAAGTCGGAACCCGTGGGAGTGTACTGGATTGCGCGCACCCGGTCGCGCAAGTTCAACTTCTTGCTTTGGCCTGTGGGTGCACCGAGCAGGCGCTGCAGGCGGCGGCGCAGGTTGGCGGTCTTGCTTATGTAAGGTTCAGCTTGAGAATCCGGAGCGGAAAGGCGAAAGACTGCAGGCGCAGCGGGAATCGAGTTGAAAATCTCGAGGTCCCGGGCCGGGTCGAAGTCAAGCTGATGAGCCAGCACCTGCTTATTCTATTGATATCGGGCAAATCAGGACTATCTAGCGCCCGCTTTGCGAAAGCGCTCGCGGTAGTCCTTGCCGTCGACCTGCACAAGCCGGCACATCTCGAAGAGGCGGGACCGCATTCGCTCTCCGATGCGGTCGCCCAGCGTTTCCGCGCGTGCAGCCGCAGCCGAACCGGAGACCCCTAAGCTTCGGGCCGGGCCGTCTTCGAAGTTCGTGGTAATGATAGTCGCGCGACGAGCGTTGTAGCGGGTATTGAGCACAAGGCTCACTGTGTCCCAGACCCATTCCGATGGCTTGACTGCTCCGAGGTCGTCGAGCACGACAATCTCGCTCTCGAAAACTGGTTGCAGGACCTCGAGCTCGGTTGCTTGCACGGTGGCGTTGTACGAATTCTGAATCTGCTTGAGAAGTTCGCGATAATCGCAGAACAGGCAGTGGAAGCCTCTGCTGACAAGCTTCTTTAGAGCAGCTACTGAAAGGTGCGTCTTGCCTACTCCGCTAGGCCCAATCAGAAGAAGACCGGTGCGATCGAGGGGATATTCTTCCACCCATTTTTCAACGGTAATACGCGCCTGGGCCAGGGCGTTGCTTGCGCCGCTGCTAAAACTTTGGAAATCGCAGGCACGGTAGCGCTCCGGCAGTGCCGCCAACTCCAGCAATTTGCCTGTGCGGCCGCGTAGATAGCAGTCACAACGCACTGCGCGCGAATTCGCACCTTCCGATATAACCTTCCAACCGCTGCCACCACAAGCGGAGCAGGTCTCACTCTCAACCTGACCGGCTAGTACACTGCTCGGAGTAACACGCCCAGCAGGTCCCCCACTGTGTGCGACCGGAGTCGGGATGAAGCGCACATTCTTGTCTGCCATTTTCTTTTTTCTCTAGTGTACCTTCAAAATCCAGATAAGAGGTCAGTTCGTCATCTGTGAATCTTGAGGATTTTCGTTTCCTCTTGTGGAATTTGAGAACCTGTTCGTCGTAGATCTGCAGGAGCGCGCGGTGATAGATCCAGGACACACCGTCAGTCGTCGATCCCTCGCGCTCGAACATGCGCAATACCGGCTCGCATTCTCTCTCGAAGAACTGCCGTGTACGCGCATTCGCGAGGCGCCACAACTGCCCGTCGTCTGGCAAGTATCCAGGGCGTTCCGAAACCCACGCTGCGAACAATAGGTTCAAATACCAGGCTTGATGGTAATCCTTCAAGGCACGGTACCGGACATCTCCTACCAATTGGTGGACGTAGAAAGGAAACCACTCAAGAGGATTTCGCCGGGTACCGAGAGGTATCGAAGCCATGATGTTCGAAGTGCGGATTGCAGGTTGCCTGAGAGTATCAACCCGTGCAACAGAAAAAAATCGCCGCACTGTGCACATGTTGTGAAGATGTGGGTCAGGTTGTGGAGAAGCGAGGAAAACGCGGATGCACTCTTGGCCGTAGACTATCCCACGCGATTCGCAGCGTCCCGGACAAAACGCAGGAATGTTTGCGCCTCCGCCCGCAGGGGACGATGGCGAGGGTGAATCACGTCGAGGCTGCGATGCAGCGGTTCCGCATCGAGCAGTTTCACGACAATCAGACGTCGGGAACGGATCTCGCGGCCCACGGCAAGCTGGGGAAGAAAAGAGAGACCCAATCCGCGCTCGGTCATACGTTTCGCCGTTTCAATCGAATCCACCTCCAAGGCCACGTTGGGAACCAAACCGGCGCTGCGGAAAAGACTGTGGGTCAGAGTCCAGTCGCTTGATCCGCGTTCGTAAAAAATGAGCGGCCAGTTCGCGACTTCCTGAAGAGGGGCGCGGCGGGGATGTGCCGCTCCACGCTTAGGATGTTCGACGAGCAGCAACGGGTCATCACGCAGACTGATCGTCTCAACTTCAGGATGTTGAAGCGAGCGAGCCAGGCCAATTTCTGCTTCGTCGTTCAAAACCAGGTCCAGGACTTCCTTGGAGTGTCCCGGGCGGATGCTGATGATGACGTTGGGATGCGCTCGCTGAAAGCGGTGCAGCACATCGGGCAAGAAGTAAGCCGAGATAGATAAGGCAGCGGCAATCTGAAGCGGCCCGGGGCTGGTACCGGGTTGGAGTTCGTGTACGGCCTGGCGGGCCAGCGAGGCGATTCGCAGCAACTGCTCGGCATGCGGTCGGAAAATCCTGCCCGCTTCGGAAACCGTCAAACCGCCCCGCGAACGGGAGAATAAGCGGATTCCCAGGGACTGCTCCAACGCCTTGATACGGGCGCTCACTGCCGGCTGGCTGATCCGTAATGCCTCCGCCGCCCGGTGAAAGCCTCCGAACGTGGCGACCGCCAAAAACGTCTCAACCTGATCGATTTCCATAATTCCCTGTAGCCGGTCTGCGGGGAACACCCGAAGGGGCCGCCGGCAATTGTAGCTGATAACGTTATTTTATCACAATGATAGAAACAATCAGTTTGACTGATCGAACGCGGTAGCCCACAATCGCGCAGGATGTAGGCCCGATTGAGCGGAGGGCTGGCGAAACGCGCTGGTTTTCTGCTGTCAGAGGCTACGCTCTCAGCATGGGTGTTGGGGCAAAGGCCCAGGGAATCGGGCTGGCACTGTAAGGTCAGCTTTCTTGGGCAAACCTGTCGCCTTCCTCCCCATCTGAAAGTCCTCTGGGAATGCGCCATCAGCAATTTAGGAAAAGGGGGGATTTAATGGCGAGCTCGCCAATCGACGTGGCAACGGGTACGGGGTTCCAGCTGAATCGGCCCCCCGCAGGCTTTAACCCCGCGCGCGAGCTGCCCCCCGGTTTTCTGGAGTTCCTGACACCCCTGCATCGGAAATTTGCCCCCATTCAGGAAAAGCTGCTCCGCGAGAGAAAGCGCATCCTGGTGGAGTCCCACCAGGGTGAAAAGCCAACCCATCGTTACCCCGCTTCCACGATCCGCAACGGATGGCACGTGGAACTGCCGGACTGGTGCCAGGACCAGCGCAACCAGATGACAGGTCCGGCGGATGACGCCGAATTAGTCGTGAAGATGCTGAACTCGGGGGCCCCGGGCGTCATGCTCGACCTCGAGGATTCCACAGTCAACGAGTGGGAGCACCAGCGGCTGGGAATGGAAAACATCCTGGCGGCATTGCGCGGCAGCCTGACCTATTTTGATAAAAAGCGCGACAAGTTGGTGGGCATCAAGCCGAGCAAGACCGTGATCTGGACGCGGCCGCGCGGGCTGCATATTCATCAAGCCGGAATCTTCGGCGAGGAACTCACGTCGGCTTCCCTTTTTGATGTGGCGCTTCTGACTTTCCGGGTCGATCCCGGGGAATTGAAACATCCGCTGTGCTTCTATATCCCGAAGTCTGAATCCTCGGAAGAAGCCGGATGGTGGAGCAGCCTGTTTCAGGATCTTGCCGAGCTGCGCGGCTGGCCACGGAACTACATCAAATGCATGGCCTTGGTGGAATCGCATCCCTTGGCATTCCAGATGGAGGAGTTCCTATTCCATCTTCGCGACCACATCCTCGGACTGAACCTGGGACGCTGGGACTACATGGCCAGCCTGATCCACTTCAATCTGATGGATCCAGAGTGGGTCCTGCCCGACCGCAACACGATTCCCCATAACGTGCCTTTTTTCCAGAACCTCCGGGAGCTGATGCCGGAAATCTGCCACAAAAGAGGTGCGCTGGCGATCGGCGGCATGACGGCGCTTTATCCAAGCCGCGAAGACGCTGAGCTGAATTCCCGCGCTTTGGCGGTGCTGCAAAAGGACAAGAAGAACGAGGCCGATTGCCTGATGGATGGCGCCTGGACGGGCCATCCGGACCAGAACCAGATCGCGATTGATCAGTTCCCGTTTCCAAACCAGCTGCAGGCCCGCAAGGCGCAGGCCGAGCGGTATCCCGATCTGCGGCCAGCGCCGAAGGGCGTAGGCCAGCGTACCGTGTCCGGAACCCGGGCTGCGGTGCGGACGGTGATCCGCTACCGCAACGGCGTCCTTAACGGACGCGGCGCGAGCCTCCTGGACGGCTACATGGAGGACCTGGCTACGGATCGCATCTACCGCCTGATGATTGCGCAGCGCATGCGGCATACGGCCAACGTCGCCGTCGCGGATGAATCCGGCAACCCAGTACCGCACACGCGCGAATTCATCGGCCAGGTGTTCGATGAGGAACTGGAAAAAATCTTGGCAAATCCGGCGCGCGATCCGGGTACGCCAGACACTTTCCGCGAAGCGCGGCGAATTTCTGAAGCAATGATTCTGAACCAGGAGTTTAACCCGGTCTAGCGGGCCACCACTGCAAGTGCTAGATGAGGACAAAAAATATGGCAAGCAACGGAAAAATTACGAATCTGCAGGCGGATTGGGAAACCAATCCGCGCTGGACTGGAATCACCCGCCCGTACAGCACTGAGGAGGTCGAGCGCCTGCGCGGCTCGCTGCACATCGAGTACACGCTGGCACGCCAGGGCGCGGAGCGGTTGTGGAACCTGCTGCATAACGAGAACTATGTGGCAGCGCTGGGCGCCATGACCGGCAACCAGGCAATCCAGCAGGTGAAGGCGGGGTTGTCGGCGATCTATGTAAGCGGCTGGCAGGTCGCGGCGGATGCCAACGACGCGGGACAGATGTATCCCGACCAGAGCCTTTATCCGGCCGATAGCGTGCCCAATCTCGTGCGCCGCATGAACCAGGCGCTGGTTCGCGCCGACCAGATCCACCACGCCGAAGGAAAGAATGGCATCCACTGGTTTGCTCCCATGGTGGCCGATGCGGAAGCGGGTTTCGGGGGCACGCTCAACGCCTTCGAACTGATGAAAGCCATGATCGAAGCGGGCGCGGCGTGTGTACACTTCGAAGATCAGCTATCTTCCGCCAAGAAATGCGGACACCTGGGCGGGAAGGTGCTGGTGCCCACTGTAGAGGCCATCCAGAAACTCGTGGCGGCGCGTCTGGCCGCGGATGTGCTCGGCGTGCCGACGCTGATCATGGCGCGCACGGATGCCGACAGCGCCCACCTGCTTACCAGCGACATTGATCCTCGCGATCACGAATTCCTGACCGGGGAACGGACTTCAGAAGGATTCTTCCGGATCCGCGGCGGCTTGGACTCGGCCATTGCGCGGGCCGTCGCTTATGCCCCATATGCGGATCTGCTGTGGTGCGAGACTTCGCACCCTGATCTGGACGAAGCCCGCCGGTTCGCCGAAGGCGTACACGCCAAGTATCCCAACAAGATGCTGGCGTACAACTGCTCGCCCTCGTTCAACTGGAAGAAGAAGCTCGATGACGCTACCATCGCACGTTTCCAGACTGAGCTGGCGGCAATGGGATACAAGTTCCAATTCATCACTCTGGCCGGTTTCCACGCGCTGAATCTGAGCATGTTCGAGCTGGCGCGGGGGTACAAACTGGCCGGCATGACCGCCTACTCCAGACTGCAGGAGAAAGAGTTCAGCCGCGAATTCCAACATGGCTACGAAGCCGTGAAACATCAGCGATTTGTGGGCACGGGTTACTTCGACACGGTCACGCAGGTCATCGCCGGCGGCAAATCTTCGGTTACAGCACTCGCAGGTTCCACGGAGGCAGAACAGTTTGCCGAAATGAAGCCGCAGGTGAAGCCGAAGAGCGGCCCGGACGCAGCCTGCCAGCCGATCTTGGGCGAATGTCCATCGGTGGTATCGAAGATCGAGCCACCTCACGACGAGATGCTGATGCCTTCGGGCGACTAGGCATCAGATTCGTATCAGGCACTGGAAAAGCCACCTTTCGGACACAGACCATGTCCAGAAGGTGGCTTTTCTGTTGTCCCGCCGGGTCAAAAATCCAATTGCTGGACGCAGGATGCACCAAATGAGGCATCCGGCGCGGATTTCCACAGTTGACTTTCGTCTCTAGCGGGCGCTAAATAGGGCCGCCGGGTTTCGAACCCAGGGAGTGCAACCCTCCCCCGCGCTTTCTGGCGATAGAGAGACCTGCCAGGAGAGACGATGAATAAAGCTGATCTCGTTGACCGCATTGCAGCCGCTAGCCGTATCAGCAAAGCGCAGGCGGCGACCGCTATCGACACAGCCGTGGAGAGCATTACCAGCTCTCTGAAAAAAGGGGACCGTGTTGCGCTGATAGGGTTTGGCACTTTCTCGGTATCGCAGAGAAAGGCGCGGAACGGACGGAATCCGCAGACCGGCGCCACTATCAAGATCGCAGCCCGCAGGGTCGCGAAGTTTACACCGGGGGCCGAGCTCAAGAAGGCAGTGAACCGCAGTAAGTAAGAGCCGGGGTCTGATATTCACGGCAGGGGGTCGGCCCTGCCGTTTTTCTTTGCCCGCAACCCCTAGAAAACAGAAAGCGCCGGCCATGAGGGGCACGACCGGCGCGTCGCTACCATCAAGGGCAGGGCGGCAGCTCTTCTGCTGGTCTCGTTCGGCTCGCTGGGTTACATGAAGAACGGGCGGTAAGGCGTCGGACAGCTCCAGCCGGATAGCCCTCCCCAGGACTACCCGTCCTTGCGTGTCACCCCGCCCGGTCTCCCTGTCGTGAGCCAACAAAACACGCTATAATGTTCGCCCAGCCGGACTTATGGGTTTCCCCCCTGGTACGACCACTAGCACGGATACTGTGCAATCGACCTAGCCCAAAAGTCATTAGCCGAACTGATTTTTCTCTGACGAGTTCTGATTTCGGTCTAGGTCGTGGTGGATAAGCCTGCCCAAACCGGTTTTGAGTTCGGCCCATACCTGCTTGTTCCAGGCGAGCGCGAGCTATGGAACGGAGATGAGCGCCTGGAACTCCCTCCGCGGGTCTTCGATACCCTGCTGGCCCTCGTCGAGCGCGCAGGCCGCCTCGTGGCAAAAGACGAACTCATGCGCCTCGTCTGGCCCAACACGGTCGTAGAAGAGAACAACCTCAGCCAGACCGTCCACTTGCTGCGCAAGGCGCTCCGTGATGGAGAAAACGAAACCCGATACGTTGAAACCGTCCCACGGCGCGGCTACCGCTTTGTTTTCCCGGTTCGCGCAGTCGAGACCAATGGAAGGACACGCCGCCGTTCCAGCGTCGAGCCTTCTGAGACCCAGCCCCCAGCGACCCCGCCTGCGCCGCAGGAGCGACAGGCGTGGATCACTGTCCTTCCCATCGCACTGGCGTTGCTTACGGGACTTTCCCTCCTGTTCTGGTGGTACCACGTGAAAGCAGGGGGCAGGATAGTCATACCCCGCTCCATAGCCGTGCTCCCTTTGGCTAACTTGTCGAACGATCCGCAGCAGGAGTATTTCGCGGACGGAATGACCGACGAGCTGATTACCGACCTCGCGCAACTGCATGAAATCAAAGTTGTTTCCAAGACTTCGATCATGCAATACAAGGGAACAAAGAAGCCCTTGCGAGAGATTGGTCGCGAATTGGGCGTGGATGTGGTGGTGGAGGGTTCGGTGCTGCGCTCCGGAGGTCAGGTGCGCATCATGGCACAACTAATCGATACCAGGACTGACCGGCATCTCTGGGCCCAGGCCTACGAAGGTGATCTCAAGAACGTGTTGCAACTTCAGGCGCGGGTTGCGGAAGCCATCACTGACGAAGTGCGCCTAAGCCTGAGCGCTCAGGAACGAAACCGCCTGCACGCTGTGCGTAGCTTCGATCCCGAAGCGTATGACCTCTATTTGCGCGGGCGATATGCCTTCCGGGATAGAAATCAGGCGGCGTTTGAAACCGCGATTGCATATTTCAAGCAGGCGGCTGCAAAGGACCCGAATTTCCCGCTTCCCTACGCTGGTCTGGCAGATTGTTATAGCCTGATTGCCTTGTTCGGCGAGGGATATGCGGCAGTTCCCGAGGCGGAGGCCAATGCGCGGAAGGCACTGGCGCTCGACGATAGCGTGGCCGAGGCCCACACGTCCCTGGCGGCGGCAGATATTTTGAACTGGAAGTGGAACGAGGCAGACCAGGAATTTCATCGTGCCCTGGAACTCAATCCCAACGACGCGCAGACTCATCAGTGGTACGGAAACCTGCTGCTCGGCCCCACGGGACGCCACCGGGAAGCAATCGCCGAACTGCAGCGGGCACTGGAACTGGATCCGTTATCCCGGGTAATCAACGCCGACCTGGGATACGCCTATTTTCTGGCTGGCAATTACGACATCGCCTACCAGCAATATCAAAAAGTGCTGGCCATGGATCCTTCGTTCCTGCCAGTTCACTATGAGCTGAGCCTCTATTATGAGCAGCGCGGACTGTATGACCAGCAGATCTCGGAACTGGTCAAAGACCAGATTCTGGCAGGACGCCCGGGAGTAGCAAAGAGGATCGAGCAGCTTGCCGGTCAGCGCCGCAAGCTTTGGGAAACGATGGCGGAAACCCGCGGCACATTTGATACCGCCGCAGGCTCTGATGGTTCGATGGGGGCTGCGGCAGCAGCGTATCTGAGGCTTGGGCAAAGGCAGCTGGCGCTGGATGCGCTGCAGAAATCGTACGGGCGAAGAGAGCCTTATTTGATCTACCTGAAAGTGGACCCGACTTTTGCTTCACTGCGTGAAGAGCCGGCTTTTCGCGACCTCGAGCGCCACATCGGTCTAACGCCCTAACTCAGTATTCCGCCAGCTCTTTCATGGCCCGAAACAGATCATCAGCCTGGGGCAGAATGGCATCCTCGAGAACCGGTTGATAAGCCACGAATGTGTCTTTCGCCGCTACGCGGCGGATCGGAGCGTCGAGGTGGTCGAATAACTGGTCCGCGATGCGGGCGGCTATCTCAGCTCCGTATCCCCAGCTCAACATGTCTTCGTGGGCGACGATGACCCGATTCGTCTTCTGCACGGAGGCGGCGATCGTCTCCCAGTCATAGGGGTTGAGGCAGCGCAGATCGACCAGCTCCGTTTTGATGCCATGTTCGCGTTCGAGTCTCTGCGCCGCCTGCAGGGCGCGGGGAACCACAGCCCCGTAGGTGATCACCGAGAGGTCAGATCCTGACTGGACGACCCGCGCCTTGCCGAAGGGAATCATGTATTCCGGACCGGGATAAGGCGCGCGACCGTAGGTTTCGCGATAGAGACGCTTATGCTCCAAAAATAATACCGGATCATCGCAGCGGATGGCGGTGCGCAAGAGCCCGGCTGCATCGAGCGCATTGGATGGAAACACGACCCGCATTCCGGGGGTATGAGTAAAAATGCTCTCGCCGCACTGGGAGTGGTAAATCGAGCCACCGGTGAGATAGCCGCCGATCGCTACACGCACCACAGCGGGGGCTGAAAAGCCGTTGTTCGAGCGCCAGCGCATCAGCGGCAGCTCGTCGCGCAGTTGCATCATGGCCGGCCAGATATAGTCGAAGAACTGGATTTCCACCACCGGTTTCAATCCACGGGTAGCCATGCCGGTGGCGCGTCCTACAATGTTGGCCTCAGCC
>Ga0335079_10001246_pt1 | contig 29088 bp, 28 predicted proteins | sample Lox_Sample_33_FD_206719 | JGI IMG/M metagenome (GOLD analysis project Ga0335079, IMG submission 206719) | Soil microbial communities from Loxahatchee National Wildlife Refuge, Florida, United States - Lox_Sample_3.3 | ecosystem: Environmental > Terrestrial > Soil > Wetlands | place: USA...
TAGCCGGCCGCCCAGCCGTAGGCCTCTGCGCGCGGCCGGATCTGCGTGTCCGGCGACAGCTGGATCATGCCGAAGGGCACCACCGCGCCCGGGAAGGTATGACCGTCCCCGCCGGTGCCGATGAAAGGATCGACCGCCATCAGGGCGCGCTCGCCGTCGCCGGCCGGGGCCGCCGCGGCGAGGCCGCTCAACAGCAGCGCCAGCACCGCGCGGCTGCGCCACGTTGAACGGCTCATCCCCATGCGCGCGTCGCCTCCGCGGTTATTCACCCCGGGGCGTATTCTCGCGCACGCGCGCGCGGGGCGCTTGGCGCGCCGCCCGGCCGCCTGTGCTAACGTCGCCCGTGCAAGCCACTCGAGCTCATGGCCGCCACCACCCCCGAACTGCCGCTCATCCCGCAGAGCCCCGAGGCGCCCTGGAACGTGCGCTTGCTGCGCCGCGCGAGCGAGTACGCGCAGCTGATGCGCCTCGACCGTCCCATCGGCACGTGGCTGTTGCTGTGGCCGGCGTTGTGGGCGCTGTGGATCGCCGGCGGCGGGCGTCCCGAGCCCAGGGTGCTGGTGGTGTTCGTGCTGGGCGTGTTCGTCATGCGCGCTGCCGGCTGCGTCATCAACGACTTCGCCGACCGCAACATCGACCCGCACATCCGCCGCACCCGCGACCGTCCGCTGGCGGCGCGGCGCGTCTCCCCGCGCGAGGCGCTGGTGCTGTTCTTCGTGCTGAACCTGGTGGCGCTCTACCTGGTCACGCGCCTGGACCCCTACACCATCAAGCTCGCCGTCATCGGCGCGCTGCTCACCGTCTCCTACCCCTTCATCAAGCGCTTCTTCCCGCTGCCGCAGCTCTACCTCGGCATCTCCTTCGGCGGCTGGAGCGTGCTCATGGCGTTCGCCGCGCAGGACGGCGCGCTGCCGCGCGTCGCCTGGGTGCTGTACATCGCGGCGGTCATGTGGGCGGCGGTCTACGACACGATCTACGCCATGGTCGACCGCGAGGACGACCTGAAGGTCGGGGTCAACTCCAGCGCCATCCTGTTCGCCGACATGGACAAGTTCCTGATCGGCGTGATGCAGGCCATGATGCTCGCGGCGCTCCTGCTGGTGGGCCGCAACATGCACTTCGGCGGCTGGTACCAGGCCGGGGTGGGCGCCGCCGCACTGCTGTTTACCTGGCAACAGTGGCTCATCCGCCGGCGCGAGCCGGGCGGCTGCCTGCGCGCCTTCCTCAACAACCAGTACGTGGGCCTGGTGGTGTTCGTCGGCATCCTGCTGCAGTACGTCTACACGCCTTGAGCAGCTGGAAGAACCGTCCGTTCGGGGTGCGCCTGCGCTGCGCACTGCACGGCTTCGCGCACGCCGCCGCCGCCGAGGCGAGCCTGCGGCTGCAGCTTCTCGGGCTGGCCGGGGTGCTGGTGGCGCTCGCGGTGCTGCGGCCGGCGCCGCTGTGGTGGGCGCTCGCCGCCGTCAGCGCCGCGGGCGTCCTCGCCTGCGAGCTGCTCAACAGCGCCATCGAGCGGCTGGCCGATGCGCTGCACCCCGCCGAGCATGCGGCGATCCGCGCGGCCAAGGACTGCGCCGCCGCCGCGGTGCTCCTCGCCTGCCTCGGGGCGCTCGGCGTCGCCGCGGCCTTCCTCTGGCACGTGCTGCACGCGCCTCCCTGAAGGGCCTGCGGCAATTGTCGACTTTTCCCAGCCCTGTTCGTTGACACGGCCGCCGCGGCTCGGGCATCGTCGCCGCGGAGAGCGCACCCCGCGCGCCACGGATGCCGCTGCATGAGCCCGCCGATCCGCCATGACTGGACGCCCGAGGAGGTGCAGGGGCTGTTCGCGCTGCCCTTCATGGACCTGATCCTGCGCGCCCAGCAGGTGCACCGCGCCTTCCACGCCGCCAACCAGGTGCAGATGAGCACGCTGCTGTCGATCAAGACCGGCGCCTGCCCCGAGGACTGCGCCTACTGCCCGCAGAGCGTGCGCTATGACACTGGGGTCGCCGCCGAGCCGCTCATGCAGCTCGCCCAGGTGCGCACCGCGGCGCAGCGCGCCCGGGCCGCCGGAGCGACACGCTTCTGCCTCGGCGCCGCCTACCGCTCGCCGAAGGCGCGCGAGCTCAAGGCCATCGCCGCCATGATCGGCGCGGTGCACGAGCTCGGACTGGAGAGCTGCGCGACGCTCGGCATGCTGAGCGCGGCGCAGGCGCAGGAGCTGCGGGCGGCGGGGCTCGACTACTACAACCACAACCTCGATACCTCGAGGGAGTTCTACGGGCAGATCATCGGCACGCGCACCTATCAGGACCGGCTTGACACGCTGCGCGCGGTGCGTGCCGCCGGGCTGAAGGTGTGCTGCGGCGGCATCGTCGGCATGGGCGAGTCGGCGCGCGACCGGGCCGAGCTGCTGCGCACCCTCGCCACCCTCCCCGAGCATCCCGAGAGCGTGCCGGTGAACCAGCTGGTGCACGTGCCCGGCACGCCGCTCGCGGACGCGCCCGCGGTGGATCCGTTCGATTTCGTGCGCACCATCGCGGTGGCCCGCATCCTCATGCCGCGCGCCCAGGTGCGCCTGTCCGCCGGGCGCGAGGCGATGAGCGATGAGCTGCAGGCGCTATGCTTCCTCGCCGGCGCCAACTCGATCTTCTACGGCGAGAAGCTGCTCACCACCGGCAACCCCGACGTGAGTCGCGACCGTGAGCTGTTCGCGCGCCTCGGGCTCTCGGCCGCCCCGCTGCCGCCGGCCGCGCCCGCGCCCGCCGAGGCCGCGCGCGCGGCGCTCTGACCGACGCCACGGCGGTGCAGCCGCTCGCCTCCAAGCGCACCGCCGCCTCGCTCGGCGCAGCGCTGGCGCAACTGCAGGCGCAGCAGCTGCGGCGCGAGCGCCGCACGCTCAGCGCCCACGGCACGGGGCGCGAGCTGCTCGCTGCCGACGGTCGCGTCCTCATCGACTTCAGCAGCAACGACTATCTGGGCCTGACGCGCCACCCGGGGCTCGCGGCGGCGCTCGCCGCCGCGGCCGAGCGCTGCGGCACCGGCGCCGGCGCCTCGCACCTGATCAGCGGCCATGGCCCCGAGCACGAGCGCCTCGAGCAAGAGCTGGCGCAGTTCACCGGCCGCGAGGCCGCCCTGCTGTTCTCCACCGGCTACATGGCCAACCTCGCCGTGCTCACCGCGCTCGCCGGGCGCGGCCAGGCGCTGCTGCTCGATCGCCTGAGCCACGCCTCCCTCATCGACGGCGCGCGCCTCTCGGGGGGACGTGTGCGCCGCTATGCACACGCCGATGCCGGCGCGGCCGCCACGCTGGCCGCGGCCGCACCACCCGCGCTCATCGCCACCGACGGCGTGTTCAGCATGGATGGCGACCTCGCGCCGCTGCCGGACCTGGCGCGCACCGCGCACGCGCATGGCGCCTGGCTCGTGGTCGACGACGCGCACGGGCTCGGCGTCACCGGCGCACGCGGGGGCGGCACGCTCGAGCACTACGGCCTCTCGCAGCAGCAGGTGCCGGTGCTCGTCGGCACGCTGGGGAAGGCGTTCGGCTCCTTCGGCGCCTTCGTCGCCGGGTCCGCGCAGCTGATCGAGCTGCTGATCCAGCAGGCGCGTGCCTACATCTACACCACCGCGCTGCCCCAGCCGGTGGCGGCCGCGAGCCGCGCCGCGCTCGCGCTGATCCGCAGCGAGGGCTGGCGGCGCCAGCGCCTCGGCGAGCACGTGGCGCGCTTCCGTGCCCGCGCGCGCGAGCGCGGCCTGCCGCTGCTCGAGTCGGCTACGCCCATACAGCCGCTGCTCGCGGGCAGCGCCGCGGCGGCGCTGCGCATGCAGCAGGCGCTCACCGCCGCCGGCTTCTGGGTGGTCGCCATCCGCGCCCCGACGGTACCGGCCGGGCGCGAGCGGCTGCGCGTCACGCTCAGCGCCACCCACACCGACGCGCAGGTGGAGGCGCTGTGCACGGCGCTCGCGCAGGCCTTCGAACGAGCGCAGGTCAGCTGAGGTGGGCGCACTGCATCACGAGATCCGCGGGCAGGGCCCGGACCTGGTGCTGCTGCACGGCTGGAGCCTCAACCTGCACGTGTTCGATGAGCTCACGCGCGAGCTGGCGCGCCGCTACCGCATCATCCGCATCGACCTGCCGGGACATGGCGGCAGCGACTGGGATCCGCGCTCGGTCACGCCCGCCGCGCAGGCGTGGCGCGTGCACGAGACCCTGGCGCCGCTTAGCGAGCGCTATGCGCTGCTCGGCTGGTCGCTCGGCGGGCAGTTCGCGCTCGACCTGGCCGCGGCCATGCCCGCGCCCATCGAGCGGCTGGTGCTAGTCAGCACCACCCCGCGCTTCCTCGCCGCCCCCGGCTGGCCCTTCGGCACCGCGCCGGCGCTGCTCGAGCGCCTCGCGGCGCGGCTGCAGCGCGAGGACCCGCAAGCCATCGAGGAGTTCCTCAAGCTGCAGGTGCGCGGCAACAATCCGCGCACCGCGGCGCGCGTGCTGCAGGGGCTGCGTGCGGCGATCCGCGCCGGCGCCGCACAGCCGCAGGCGCTCGCGCACGGCCTGGAGCGACTGCGCCAGGCGGACCTGCGGCCGGCGCTCTCGGCCGTGCGCATGCCGGCCCTCGTGATCGCCGGCACGCACGACCGCATCGTGCGCCCGGCCGCCTCGCGCGCCCTGGCCGCACTCGCCGATGCCCGTTACGTGGAGTTCGCCGCCGCCGCGCACGTGCCCTTCCTCTCGCACCCGAAGCGCTTCGCCGAGGTGCTCGAGGGGTTCCTGCGTGGCTGAGCTGCCCGAGGCCTTCCGCCTCGACCGCGGCGCCGTGCGCCACGCCTTCGACCGCGCCAGCGCCGCCTACGAGCGCGCCGCCACGCTGCAGGCGCGCGTGGCCGACGAGCTGCTCGGGCGGCTCGCGGACTTCGCCTTCGCGCCGCGCACGATCCTCGACCTCGGCGCCGGCACGGGACGCGCGAGCGGCACGCTCAAGCGCCGTTACCCGCGCGCGCTGGTGCTGGCGCTCGATCTGTCCGCCGGCATGCTGCAGCAGGCCGGCCGGCACGTGCGTCCCTGGCGACGCTTCGCGCGCGTGTGCGCGGATGCGCAGCGCCTGCCGCTCACCGACGCCAGCGTCGACCTGGTGTTCTCGAGCCTCATGCTGCAGTGGTGCGAGCCGCCGGACGCCGCGCTCGCCGAGGTGCGCCGCGTGCTCAGGTCCGAGGGCTTCTTCGCCTTCAGTACCTTCGGGCCGGCGACGCTGCAGGAGCTGCGCGCGGCCTGGGCCGCGGCGGATGCCCTGAACCACGTCAACCATTTCCGTGACGTGCAGGCGATGGGCGATGCGCTGGTGCGTGCGGGCCTCACCGAGCCGGTGCTGGATGTCGACCGCTACGAGTCGGCCTACCCCGATGCGCTCTCGCTCATGCGTGACCTGAAGGTGATCGGCGCCCACAACGTCACCGCGGGGCGCCCGCGCACGCTCATCGGGCGTGCACGCCTCGAGCGCATGCAGCAGGCCTACGAAGCCGAGCGGCGCGCGGGCGCGCTGCCGGCAACCTTCGAGGTGATCTACGGGGCCGCCTGGGGGGCCTCCGGCCGTGCGACCGTGCCGCTGACCGGGCACGCCGGGATCGCGCCGGGCTCGATCGGACGCACGCGCCCATGAGCGCGCGCGGTGTTTTCGTCACCGGCACCGACACGGGGGTCGGCAAGACGCTCATTGCCTGCGCACTGGTGCGGGCGCTTGCCGCCTGTGGTCACCGGGTGGCGGTCATGAAGCCGGTAGCCTCCGGCGCTGAGCGTACGCCCGGCGGCCTGCGCAATGCGGACGCTGAAGCCCTGCGTGCCTGCGCCAGCGTGGACCTTCCTTACGAGGCCGTGAACCCCTTTTGCTACGAACCCGCTATTTCACCCCATATCGCCGCACAAGAGGCCTCGATCGCGATAGATCTTGGCAAGATCGCGGAGGTTTACGCCGGCATCGCGGCACAGGCGGACTGGGTCGTGGTGGAAGGGGCCGGGGGCTGGCTCGCCCCGCTGGGGGACTCGATCAGCATGGCCGACCTCGCCCGGGCGCTCTGCCTGCCGGCGCTCCTGGTCGTGGGCGTCAAGCTCGGCTGCCTGAATCATGCGCAACTCAGCCGGCGCGCGATCGCCGCTGACGGCGTCGGCTTCGCCGGCTGGGTCGCGAGCGTCATCGACCCGGGCATGCAGCGGCTGAGTGAGAACCTCGCGATGCTCGAGCGCCGCCTCGGCGAGGCCGCGCTCGCTTGCGTGCCGCACCTACGTGATCCTGAGCGTGCAAGGCCGGATCTGCGCGCCTGTGCGGCGCAGCTGGCAAGAACTTAAGCCTCTGATCCGCCTTGAATAAACGCAAGCGCGGGTTACCATCTGGCACGCCCATGTCGCCGCTGCAGATCGAAATCCGCCCCAACTGCGCGCTCACGCCGCGCGGCGCACTCGCCTTTTTCCTCAGCGCCTGCATCGCGCCGGCGCTGATCGCGCTGCTGCTCGCGCTGCGCGGGTTCTGGCCGGTGCTGCCCTTTGCGGGCCTCGAGCTCGCGGTGCTCGGCTGGGCGCTGCGCGCGAGCCTCGAGCGCAGCCACCACCAGCAGTGCATCACGGTCACCGAGGCCGAGGTGCGCGTGGATTCCAGCCGGCGCGGCACGCACGAGCGCGTCGTGTTCCCGCGGCATTGGGCGCGGGTTAAACTGCGCCGCCCCGCAACACGCCTGCACCCGAGCCGGCTCGTCATCGAGTCGCACGGCCGGCAATGTGAGCTGGGCAGCTTCCTCACGGAGGAAGAAAGGTGCGGACTGGCGCTGCGCCTGCAGCGCCTCGTTGGGCGCATCGATGAGTCGCCCTCCTGGCCATGAACGTCAAGGCGCCGCGGGGGATGGGGTTAGGTACGCATTGAATAAGGTGCACCCGTACGGGCAGGCGCCATAAGGCACGGGATAACGATGATTCGTCCAAGAACCGCCGCTTGCTTGCTCGCTGTGCTGGCCGCCTGTGGCGCGCTCGCCGCCCACGCCGAATCCGGCTGGGAGCTGCTCAACCTCACCCCGGGCGTCACCGAGATGAGCCGCCACATCTACGCGCTGCACATGGAGATCTTCTGGATCTGCGTAGGGATCGGCGTGCTGGTGTTCGGCGTCATGATCTACTCGCTGGTGCGCTTCCGTAAGTCGCAGGGCGCGGTGGCCGACGTCTCCATGGTGCACAACACCAAGGTGGAGATCCTCTGGACGATCGTGCCGGTCATCATCCTGGTGGTGATGGCGGTGCCGGCCGCCAAGACCCTGATCGAGATCGAGGACACCACCAAGACCGAGCTCACCATCAAGGTGACCGGCTTCCAGTGGGGCTGGGACTACGATTACCTGGACCAGGGCATCAACTTCTACTCGCACCTGGACCACGCCAGCAACGCCGCGCGCGAGCTCGCCTCGGGCATCGACCCGAACTCGATCGAGCACTACCTGCTCAACGTCGACCATCCGCTCGTGGTGCCGGTCGGCATCAAGGTGCGCCTCCTGATCACGGGCGCCGACGTCATCCACTCCTGGTGGGTGCCGGCCTTCGGGGTCAAGAAGGACGCCATCCCGGGCTTCGTCAACGAGGCCTGGTTCAAGGTGGACAGCGACAAGCCCGGGCTGTACCGCGGCCAGTGTGCCGAGCTGTGCGGGCGCGACCACGGCTTCATGCCGATCGTGGTCGACGTGCGCAGCCAGGCGGACTTCGCCGCGTGGCTGAAGGAGCAGTCCGCGCAGAAGCAGGCCGCCGCTCCGGCCGCGACGCCCGCCGAACTCGTGAGCGCCGGCCCGGCCGCCACCGCCCCCTAGACCGTATTTGACGAGAGAGACGCACGCCATGGCTGACGCGCACGCACACCACGCCGCCCACGACGACCACGACGACCACGACCACAAACCGCACGGCTGGCGGCGCTGGGTGTTCGCCACCAATCACAAGGACATCGGCACGATGTACCTGGTCTTCGCCTGCACGATGTTCTTCATCGGCGGGTCGATGGCGATGGTCATCCGCCTGGAGCTGTTCAAGCCGGGCATGCAGTGGGTCGACCCGCAGCTGTTCAACTCCATGACTACCATGCACGCGCTCATCATGATCTTCGGCGCGGTCATGCCGGCCTGGACGGGGCTCGCCAACTGGATGATCCCGATGCAGGTCGGGGCGCCGGACATGGCGCTGCCGCGGCTGAACAACTTCAGCTTCTGGATCCTGCCGTTTGCCTTCACGCTGCTGCTGTCCTCGCTGTTCGTGCCGGGCGGCTCCCCGGCGGGCGGCTGGACCATGTACCCGCCGCTGGTGCTGCAGACCGGCGCCTCCTTCCCGATGCTCATCTTCTCGGTGCACATGATGGGCGCCTCCTCGATCCTCGGCGCCATCAACGTCGTGGTCACCATCATGAACATGCGCGCCCCGGCGATGAGCCTGCTGCGCATGCCGCTGTTCGTGTGGACCTGGCTGATCACCGCCTACCTCCTGATCGCGGTGATGCCGGTGCTGGCCGGCGCGGTCACGATGCTGCTCACCGATCACTTCTTCGGCACCACCTTCTTCACCGCCGCCGGCGGCGGCGACCCGGTGATGTTCCAGCACATCTTCTGGTTCTTCGGGCACCCGGAGGTGTACATCCTCATCCTGCCGGCCTTCGGCATCGTCTCCGAGATCATCCCCACCTTCTCGCGCAAGCCGCTGTTCGGCTACGAGACCATGGTGTACGCGGTGGCCTCGATCGCCTTCCTGTCCTTCATCGTGTGGGCGCACCACATGTTCACGGTCGGCATGCCGCTCGCCGCGCAGCTGTTCTTCATGCTCTCCACCATGCTGATCGCGGTGCCGACCGGGGTGAAGGTGTTCAACTGGACCGCCACCATGTGGCGCGGCTCGCTCTCCTTCGAGCCGCCGATGCTGTTCGCGCTCGCCTTCCTGTTCCTGTTCACGATCGGCGGCTTCTCCGGGCTCATGCTCGCCATCGTACCGGCCGACTACCAGTACCAGGACACCTACTTCGTGGTGGCGCACTTCCACTACGTGCTGGTGCCGGGGGCGATCTTCGGCATCATGGCCGGGGTCTACTACTGGCTGCCCAAGTGGACCGGCAAGATGTACGACATGGCACTCGCCAAGTGGCACTTCTGGCTGTCCACCATCTTCGTGAACGTGCTGTTCTTCCCGCAGCACTTCCTCGGGCTCGCCGGCATGCCGCGCCGCATCCCCGACTACGCCGTGCAGTTCACCGACTGGAACATGGTGTCCTCGCTCGGCGGCTTCGGCTTCGGGCTGGCGCAGTTGCTGTTCCCCTACATCATCTGGAAGTGCGTGCGCTCGGGCAGCCCGGTCGGCAACCGCGCCTGGGAAGGTGCGCACGGCCTTGAGTGGGAGCTGCCCTCGCCGCCGCCCTACCACTCCTGGACCGAGGCGCCCTCGGCCGCCCTGATCGCCAAGGGCGCATCGCACTGATGGCCGCGGTGCTGAGCAGCGCGGAGCAGCAGGCGCGCCGCCGGCGCGTGCGCCACAGCGCGCTGGCGTGGGCGCTGGTGGCGCTCGGCTTCTACCTCGGCTTCATCGTGCTCACCCTGGTGCGCGCCGCCCGATGAACGCGCAGCGCCGCGCCAACCGCCGCCTGACGCTGCAGCTGCTCGGCATCGCCGCCGGCGCTTTCGCGTTCGGCTTCGCGCTGGTGCCGCTCTACAACGTGCTGTGCTCGGTCACCGGTTACGGCGACCAGAAGAAGCTGCTGCAGAAGGTCAACGCGATCGAGCAGCCGCAGCTTGACCGCACGGTCACGGTCGAGTTCCTCGCCGACGTGGCGAGCGCGGGCGAGTGGGAGTTTCGCCCGGAGCGGCGCACGGTACGCGTGCACCCCGGGCAGCTCTACACCGCCGAGTTCTTCGCCCACAACCTCACCGGGCGCGACACGGTGGCGCAGGCGGTGCCCAACATCGCCCCGTCCGAGGTCGCCGCCTACTTCCACAAGACCGAGTGCTTCTGCTTCTCGCCGCAGCACTTCAACGAGGGCGAGGGGCGCGACATGCCGGTGCGCTTCATCATCGACCCGGCGCTGCCTGAGCACATCGACACGATCACGCTCGCCTACACTTTCTACGACAACGCCTCGCGCGTCACCGCACGCCGCTGAGGTCCACGACTAACCCACAGGTCTTCTGCAGAAAGAAACGCGCACCATGGCGAATGCACCCACGACCGATGACGGCAAATACTACATACCGCACGACAGCCACTGGCCGATCGTCGGCTCGCTCGCGCTGTTCACGCTCATGCTGGGGGGGATCTCCTACCTGAACGACTGGGGCCCGGGGCTGGTGTTCCTGCCCGGGGCGGCGCTGCTCGCCTTCATGTTCTTCGGCTGGTTCCGCACCGTCATCGACGAGAACCAGGCCGGCACCTTCAACCTGCAGGTCGACCGCAGTTTCCGCATGGGGATGATGTGGTTCATCTTCTCCGAGGTGATGTTCTTCGGCGCCTTCTTCGGCGCGCTGTTCTACGCGCGCGTGCTGTCGGTGCCGTGGCTGGGCGGGGAGGGGGTGAAGATCTTCACCAACTTCGTGCTCTGGCCGCACTACGAGGGCAACTGGCCCACCAACGGCCCGGCGCACGTCGGCGGCCACGCCGACGGCAGCTTCACCGTCATCCCGGCGATCGGCATACCGCTTCTGAACACGGCCATCCTGCTCACCAGCGGCTTCACCGTCACCATGGCGCACCATGCGCTGCGCGCCGGGCGGCGCGCACCGCTCGCCGTGTGGCTGGCGCTCACCTTCCTGCTCGGCTTCACCTTCGTCGGCTTCCAGGCGCACGAGTACGGCGAGGCCTACAGGGAGCTCGGCCTGCGCCTGTCCACCGGCATCTACGGCTCCACGTTTTTCATGCTGACCGGCTTTCACGGCCTGCACGTGACCATCGGCGCCATCATGCTGATGGTGATCTGGCTGCGCTGCCTGCGCGGTCACTTCACGCCCAAGCGCCACTTCGCCTTCGAGGCGGTGGCCTGGTACTGGCACTTCGTCGATGTGGTGTGGCTCGGGCTCTTTATCTTCGTCTACTGGCTCTAGCCGCCGCGCCGCGCCTAGGGGTGTGTGCCGGCGCCCAAGGCGTGCGGCGCGATCCAGCCCTCATGCCAGGCGAAGATCAGCAGCAGGAACAGGGCGATCGAGAGCGCGATGCGCAGCCGCAGGGCGCGGGCGAGCTTGGCCGAGTCCTCCTCGCCCCGCCCGCGCGAGAGGTGGAACAGGCCCGTGCCCAGACTCACGAGTATCCCCGCCAGGCACACGAGCACCAGGATCCACACCAGCGACTGCATGCGCGGCAGTGTAGCGCAGCGGGCCCGGCGTGAGCGGCGCGCGCGCTGCGCCCTGGGTGGCGACGCTGCTGCTGCTTGCGGCCGCGGCGCTGTGCCTGCGGCTGGGACTGTGGCAGTGGCAGCGCGGCAGTGCCCGGGAGCTCGAGTGGGAGCGCTTCGCGCGCGGCAGCGCCACGCTGCTCGAGCTGCAGACGCAGCCGCTCGCGAGCGTGCCGCTCTACCAGCACGTGCGCGTCAGCGGGCAGCTGGACGCCGCGCACCAGTTCCTGCTCGACAACCGCTCCTGGCAGGGGCACCCCGGCTACGAGGTGCTGACGCCGCTGCGCCGTCCCGGTGCCCCGACCGTGCTCGTGGACCGCGGCTGGGTGCCCTTCACCGGCTCACGTGCGCAGCTGCCACCGGTGGGCCTGAGCGCGGATGCCGCGGTCACGCTCAGCGCGCGCGTCGGGCTGCTGCCGAGCGCGGGGCTTGCGCTCGGCCACGCGCCCCCGGGCGGCGGCTGGCCGGCGGTGACGGCCTTTCCGAGCATGGCTGAGCTGTCGCGCTACCTGGGCGAGCCGCTGGAAGAGCGGCTGCTGCTGCTGGATGCGGCGGCTCCCGAGGGCTACGTGCGCGACTGGCAGGCGCCGGGCCTCTCGCCCCTGCGGCACTTCTCCTACGCCATCCAGTGGTGGTGCTTCGCGGCGCTGGCGCTCGGAGCCGCGCTGGTGCTGAACGTGCGCCGCCGCGCACGCGGCTCGCCATGAGCGATGCACCCCGGGAACTGCGCGCGCGCAACCTGCGCACGCTCGCCCTGCTCGCGGGGCTGTTCCTCGTGCCGCTGCTGGTCGCCTTCTGCACCTACTACGGCAGCAGCTGGCGCCCGGCGCGCACCGTCAACCACGGTGCGCTCATCAGCCCACCGCGGCCGCTGCCGCCCGCGCCCCTGCCGCAGGTGCTGCCCGCGGGCGGCGCGACGCCGGCGCCGTGGCGCACGCAATGGTCGCTGGTCTATCTCGGTGCGGGCGGGTGCGACGCGGCGTGCGCGCAGGCGCTGTTCGTCATGGCGAGCGCGCGCGCCGCGCTCAATGCCGAGGTGCACCGGGTGCGCCTGGTGTTCCTCGCCACGCAGGAGTGCTGCGCCGGCACGCAGCTCACGCACGAGTACCCGGCGCTGCGCGTGTATGACGCCAGTACGCCGCAGGCCGCGGCGCTGCTCGGCACTTTTCCGGCGGCCGCGCGCGAGCACACGGTGTTCGTGGTCGATCCGCTCGGCAACCTGATGATGAGCTACGATGCGCGGCAGAACTCGCGCGGGCTGCTCGAGGACCTGCAGAAACTGCTGCGGCTCTCGCACATCGGCTGAGGGCGTTTCCAAAAGGGGGAAGCGCACACCATGTCCTTCCGCTGGCTGCGTCGGCTCGCACTCGCGGGCGTGCTCCTGTGCTTCGTGGTCGTGGTGCTCGGGGCCTACGTGCGCCTGAGCGCCGCCGGGCTCGGCTGCCCGGACTGGCCCGGCTGCTACGGCGAGCTCACCCCGCGCGCCGCCGCCGCGAGCGCGAGCGCGCAGGCCGCGTACGCCGACCGTCCGCTCGAGATGGGCAAGGCCTGGCGCGAGATGATCCACCGCTACGCGGTCGGCACGCTGACCCTGCTGATCCTCGCCATCCTCGCGCTCGCGCTGCGCGCGCGGCGGGCGTACCCGGCGGGCGTGGCGCTCGCGCTCGCCCTGCTGGCGACCCTCATCCTGCAGGCGCTGCTCGGGGCGCTCACCGTCACCTGGCGCCTGAATCCCCTCATCGTCACGCTGCACCTGTTGTTCGGGCTCACGACGCTCGCGCTCTTATGGTGGCTCACGCTCTCGCTGCCCACGGGCTCCTGGAGCGTCGCCACGGCGCAGGGCGGGGGACGCGCCGCCCCGTACGCGCGCGCCTACCGGCTCGCCCGGCTCGGCCTCGTGGCGCTGATCCTGCAGATCGCGCTCGGCGGCTGGACCAGCAGCAACTACGCGGCCATCGCCTGCCCGGACTTCCCCACCTGCCAGGGACGCTGGTGGCCGCCGGCAGACTTCCGCCACGCCTTCGTGCTCTGGCACGGCCGCGCGCTCGACTACGAGGGCGGCGTGCTGCAGGCGCCCGCGCGCCTCGCGATCCACCTGACGCACCGGCTCGGCGCCGTGGTGGCCGCCCTCAGCCTGACGCTGGCCGCGCTCGCGGTGCTGCGCCGCGCGGCGCTCACGGCGCTGCGGCCGCGCGCCTGGGCGCTGCTCGCTGCGCTCGCGCTGCAACTGGCGCTCGGAATCTCGATGGTGCTGCGCGGCTTCCCGCTGGGGCTCGCGACCGCGCACACCGCCGGCGCGGCGCTGCTGCTGCTGGCGACGCTGGCGCTGCTGCGCGGCCTGCGCGCCGCCTGAGGGCCTCAGCGAGCGCGCTCGGCGCCCAGCACCGGGTTCGGGCGCGGCTCGGCCACTTTCTTGAGGGTGTTGCGGTCGCGGTGCAGGAAGGGCTCGGGGCGGCCGCGCACCATGAGCATGGTGTCGAGCACGTAGCTCCAGCTGCCATCCGGGTTGAACACTACCTCGATGCGGTAGGAATCGGTGCGGAAGGCGTACTCGAGGAACTCGGTCGAGCAGATGCCGTAGGCGGTGTCCCCGCGCCGTGCGCTCAGCACCATCTCGGTGGCCTCGGCGTGCGTGTGGCCGACGGCGAGCGCCACCTGGCCGCGCGGGATGCCGAGAGTCTGCAGCACGAGCCCGGTGGCCGGCTCCCACAGCCAGTAACCGACCTGGTCGTGGAAGGTGAGCACCTCGTCGCTGGCGAGGATGCGCGTGTGGTAGCGCAGCCCGTAGAAGAGCTGCGGCCCGTTGGACTGCGGGTCGATCGGCTCGAGCTCGATGCGCTCGGAAAACTCGCGCCGCTCGGGCCCATCCGCCTTGGGGTTGATGTCGACACCGCCGGTGCCCTCCCAGGTACCGGCGAGCCGCCTCAGCGGCCCGAGGTTGGCGAGGGTGTCACGGTCGGCGTCCTGTTCGGTGAAGATGTCTTCGGGAAAGCTCATGGCGTGGCTCCGGCAGTCGCTCGAGGCGGCGCGCCACGGGTTGAGTCAGGCTGCGATCTGCTAGGCTGCTCATCCCGCATCACTTCGGCGGTCCCTTCCGGCTGCGACCGTGGCGACGACGACACCCCATTATGCACCGGCCGCGCCCACGCTTTGGCGGCGCTACCTCGAACTGACCAAGCCCCGGGTCGTCGCGCTCATCACCTTCACCGCGATCGTCGGCACGCTGCTCGCCAGTCCCGGCCTGCCGCCCCTGAATGCCCTGTTGTGGGGCAACCTCGGCATCGCGCTCGCCGCCGCCTGCGCGGCGACCCTCAACCACGTCCTCGACCGCCGCATCGACGAGCAGATGGCGCGCACGCGCGCGCGGCCGCTGCCGACGGGCGCACTCAGCGAGCGCCAGGCGCTCACCTTCGCCGCCATCCTCGGCGTTGCCTCCATGGCGCTGCTCGCGTTCCTGGTGAACCTGCTGACGGCGCTGCTCACCTTCGCCTCCCTCATCGGCTATGCCGTCATCTACACGGTGTGGCTCAAGCGCGCCACCTCGCAGAACATCGTCATCGGCGGGGCCGCCGGGGCGGCGCCGCCGGTGCTCGGCTGGACCGCGGTCACGGGGCGCGTGGATCCGGATGCGCTGCTCTTGTTCCTCATCATCTTCGTGTGGACGCCGCCGCACTTCTGGGCGCTGGCGATCGCGCGGCGCGACGAGTACGCGCGCGCCGGCATTCCCATGCTGCCGGTGACGCACGGCATCGCCTACACCCGTCTGCAGGTGCTGCTGTACACGGTGCTGCTGATGCTGGTCACGCTGCTGCCGTACCTGACGCGGCTCAGCGGGCTCTTGTACCTGGCGGCCGCGCTCGTGCTCAACGCCGGCTTCCTCTACTACGCGCTGGCGCTGAAGATCACCGCGCGCGAGGGGATGCCGATGCGCGTGTTCCACTTCTCGGTGACCTACCTCATGTGGCTGTTCGCCGCGCTGCTGGTGGATCACTACCTGCCGGGGCTGCGCGGGAACGGCTGAAGCGCGCGCCTTTGCGAACGGACATCCCCCGCGCGGCGCGCACAGGGCGTGCTCATGAGAGAGCGCAGACTTCACGCCCGTCGCGCTGTTGCTCGGCCGCGGTGCGTTCACCAGCGCCTCCGCCGACCCCGTGGACATCCCCCCGGCGACCGCGACATCCCGTGCCGCTCGGTCGCTGTTCGCGCTCGCCGGGCTCATGCTGCCCGCGTCGACCTGGCGCGCGCGGCGCGCCGGCCGGCAGGCCTAGGGCAGCTCGAAGAGCAGCACCTCGGCGTCCGCGCCGGCGTGCAGGCTGAGGGTTGCCGCGCCCGCGCTGCCGGCGCCGTCGCCGGCCTGGAGCGCGGTGTCATTCAGCATCAGCTCCCCACGCGCCAGGTGCACCCAGGCGCGCCGTCCGGCGGGCACGGCAAACTCGGCGCGCTCGGCGCCGTCGAACAGTCCCGCATACACGCGCACGTCCTGGTGGATGGTGAGGGCGCCGTCCGCGGCGTCGCGCGCGCCGATCAGGCGCAGCCGGCCGCGCTTGTCCGCGGGCTCGAAGTGCCGCTGCTCATAGGAAGGCGGCAGGCGCTCGCGCTCGGGCAGGATCCAGATCTGCAGCAGGTGCACCTCGGTATCGCCCGAGGGGTTGAACTCGCTGTGCAGCACGCCGGTGCCGGCACTCATGCGCTGCACGTCGCCGGCGCGGATCACCGAGCCGTTGCCGAGGGAATCGCGGTGCTCGAGCTCGCCGGCGAGCAGGTAAGTGAGGATCTCCATGTCGCGGTGGCCGTGCCGCCCGAAACCCTCCCCCGGCGCGACGCGGTCGTCGTTGATGACGCGCAGCGCGCCGTACTGCACCCAGGTCTCGTCGTGGTAATCCCCGAACGAGAAGGTGTGGTAGGTCTTCAGCCACCCGTGATCGAAAAAGCCGCGCTCGGCGCTGCGGCGCACCTGCAGCATGGCAGTGCCTCCCTTCTCCACAGGGGCCCCCAGTGCGCTCGCGGATCAGCTCACAGGAACGGCCCCTCGCCCTAGCGGCCATCATGCCGCAGCCGGCCTGGTCGCTCCATCGGGCCGAGGCCCGGCCGCCTCCGGCCCCGCTCGAGGCAACGATGCAGCGGTCTTCGCCGGGGGACTGCTGCCGGCCGCGGCCGCGGCCGCGGTTGCAGGCGGGCGCGCAGAGGCGCACCCTGTTGCGGCGCGGCAGGGAAACGTCGCAAACTGGAAGTGCCCCATGGCCCAGCGGAAATGGATCTCGCTCGTCGCACTGCTTGGCTTCGCCGCCGTTACCGGCGCCCATGCCCAGCCGGTCAACGTCGCCCCCGGCGATTCCAACATTGCCGTGCCACTCTACAGCGGCGGCTCGCCGCCGCCGCCCATCATGGTGCTCGACAACACCGGTCTTGAGAGCGAGACCAGCAACGGCATGACGGTGATGTTCCAGGAGCTCGCGGTGAGCTCGAGCCTGAATCCCAACGGTGTCAGCTTCGGATTCGCGATCGCCACCAGCAACACCCCGACCGCGCTCGGTGCGCTGCTGCCCGGGTTTGCAGGCTTCAGCACCGCCGTGCAGTCGTGTGCTCCGTTCTCGGTCGGCAGCGTGGGTGTCTGCGGCGCCACGAGCGGCACGGTCTCGCGCAGCAGCGGCATGGGCGATGCGCTGAGCTTTGCCGGCATCGGCACGACCGAGGCCGCGCTGCCCGCCCTCTCACTCAGCAACATCTACGGCATCGCCACCAACGCGCCGGGCTTTGTGGATACCCAGGTGACGGTCACCGACGACGGCACCACCTTCACCTTCGATGGCATCGGCCCGTCGGGGGCGACCTCGGTGCCCGAGCCTGCGACGCTGGCGCTGTTCGCGCTCGCCCTGCTCGGGCTGACGGCGACGCACCGCCGGCGGCGCGTGCAGCTGCACTAGACCGTCCAGACGCACCCACCGCGCGCGCGCCACGCTGCTGCCGACGCGGGGTCGTTGCGCTCGAGCGCCGGGCGCTCGCCTAAGTCCCGCGCTTGTGGAGCATCTCCCAGGAATAGACCACCTTGTCCTGCAGCAGCATCATGCCGCAGGAGCGATAGGTGTCCGCATCCAGCCGCGTGAAGCACTCGGCGCCACGGTAGCCGGAGGCATCGCAGCCGCACACCGCCATGATCGAGTCGCCCACGGCGGCGAAGCGCCCCTCGAGCTTGCCGAACATGGCGCTCTCGAAGGTCCACTTGAGCGTCGCGCCCTCGGGCCGGATCAGGTACGCCTGCACGAACTCGGTGGGCGGGGAGCCGAGCACCTTGAGCTTGCCCGAGAGCAGCCAGCACTCCGGGCGGTGCGCGATCTCGGTGCGCGACTGCGCCTGCAGCGGTTCCCCGTCGGCACGCCACAGCGTCCCGGTCGCAGACCAGATCGCCGGCTCGTACAGGTAGCTGTGCTTCATGGGGCCATTATGGCGCGCGGGGTGCTTTTCAGGGTACGTTGCCGCAAACAAACCGGACGGAGGTGGCCGATGCTGACGCAACGTATCTGGTCGGGGAATTCGCTGCGCAATTTCTTCTACCTGATCGCCGACCCTGACTCCGGCGAGGCGCTCGCGATCGACCCGCTCGACTGGCGCATGGTGCTGGACGTCGCCCGGCAGCACGGCTGGAACATCACCCAGATCCTCAACACCCACGAGCACGCCGATCACACCGGCGGTAACGTGGGGCTGAAGGATGCCACCAAGGCGAAGATCCTGGCGCACGAGGGCGCCGCCCCGCGCATCGGCACCGGCATCGACCGCGGCCTGAAGAAGGGCGACGTGGTCAAGGTGGGGCGCGTGGAGCTGGAGGTCATGGACACCCCCGGGCACACCATGACGCACGTGTGCCTGCTGTCGCACACGGACACGCCGGCGCTGTTCTGCGGCGACACGCTCTTCAACGCCGGCGCCGGCAACTGCTTCAACGGCGGCAACCCCGAGGTGCTCTACGACACCTTCGCCACGCAGCTGGCGCGCCTGCCGGATGCCACCAAGGTGTACCCGGGGCACGAATACCTCGCGCGCAACCTGGAGTTCACGCTGGACCGTGAGCCCTCCAACCGCGACGCGGGCGAGTTCCTCGGCGAGGCCAAGAAGCGAGCGCCGGCGGAAGCCCCGGTGACGACGCTCGGCGAGGAGAAGCGCTTCAACACCTTTCTGCGCCTCTCGAACCCCGCGGTGATCGCGCGGCTGCGCGAGAGGTTCCCCGACATCGGCGAGCGCCCCGATCCGAAGACGGTGTTCGTGAAGCTGCGCGAGCTGCGCAACAAGTGGTGAGGCCGCGCGCGGCGCTGCTGGCCCCTGGCGCTCGCCGCCCGGATTTCTACATGGCCTCCGACGGTGCGCTGGTGTTCGCCGACCGCGCCGCCGCGGCGCAGGGCATCGAGGCCCTCACGCAGCTGCCGAAGGGCGAGCGCCTGAGCTTCGGCAGCGCGCGCATCACGCCGGCCTCGGACAGGCGCGCCTGATCGGCGCGCCCTGGGAGAAGGTGCTGACCGACGCCCAGAGGGGCGAGCGCCACGCGGGCGGCTACTTCACGGCGGTGCGCGGTGCGCGGTGCGGACGGGCAGTGGCGCCTGGCGAGCGCCCACGGGTTCTCGCGCCGCGGAACGCGCGCCTTCAGGGTGCGGCCGGCGGGGAGGCCTGCAGGTAGCGCGCCATCCACGCGAGGTAACGCTGCGTGCGGTCCACCAGGTAGCTCGGCCGGGTGAGCGTGTGGTACTGCCCCGGGTAGACGATCAGCTGCGTGGGCACGCCGAGCGTGCGCAGCGCCTGGTACATCTGCTCGCCACCGGCGAGCGGCACGTTGAAGTCCTGGTCGCCGCCGAGGAACAGCGTCGGCGTCTTGATGCGCTCGGCATGGAAGAAGGGATAGGAGAGCTTCTGCCATAGCGCGGCGTCGGTCCACGGCGGGCCGAGCTCGGCGTTGTACTCGATGATGTACTCATCGACGCCGTACATCCCGGTCTGGTTGGCGCTGCCCGCGCCGCTGATGGCCGCCTTGAAGCGCGTGTCGCTGGCGATGGTGTAGTCGGTGAGGATGCCGCCGTAGCTCCAGCCGCCGATGCCCAGGCGCGCCGGGTCGGCGATCCCCTGGGCGATGGCGTAGTCGACCCCGGCGAGCAGGTCCTCGACCTCGTGGTGGCCCCAGTCGGCGGCGATGCTGCGGGCGTACTGCGCGCCGCGCCCGGTGCCGCCGCGGTAGTTGACCGCCAGCACCGCGTAGCCGTGGGTGGCGAAGAACTGCCGCTCGAGCGGGGGCCCGTAGCCCCAGAGCTCGAGCGAATGGTCGTCCTGCCCGTTCGGGCCGCCGTGGATCCACAGGATCGTGGGGTAGCGCTGCCCGCGCAGGTAGCCGACCGGCAGCACGAGCTGGCCGTGCACCTCGGTGCCGTTGGCGCTGCCGAAGCGGATGTCGCGCACCTCGCCCAGGGCGAGCTCGCCGAAGAGCGCGGTGTTATGGGCGCTGAGTGCGCGCAGCCGCCCGTGCTCGAGCGCGTACACCTCCGGGCCCGCACGGTCGTTCGAGGCCAGCACCGCGATGTGGCCGGCCTCGCTGACCAGCTCGTGCACCACCACGGAGCGCGCCAGCACCGTCACTTTGCCCGAGGCCACCTCGAGCGTGGCGGGGTACTGGTAGCCGTCGTCCTCGACCGCGAACACCAGTGAGCGCCCGTCGGCGCTGAAGCGCGGCAGCAGCACGGCGCGATCCAGCTGTGCGGTGAGGGTGCGCACCGCGCCGCTGTCCACGTCCGCCACCGCCAGCGTGTCGGTGATGTAGGCATTGAACTTCGGCTCATCGCCCTGCAGGAAGGCGAGCCGCCGGCTGTCCGGGCTCCACTCGAGGCGCTGGCGGTTCGGCGACCAGGTGCCCAGCAGCCGCCGCGGGCGCGCGCCCTGCTGCGGCGCCACGAGGTAGATCTCATCCCGGCCGAGCTCGCTCGCGCTGCCGATGGGGCTGGCGACGAAGGCCAGCGTGCGTGCGTCCGGGGCGAAGGCCGCGGCGCTCACCTCGCGCGTCGGCTCGGTGTCCAGCGGCACCACCTCGCCGCTGCGCACGTCGAGCAGGTACAGGTGCGTGCGCACGCCGGCGGTCAGGTAGCCGCGCTTGTCCTGCTTGAAGTGCACCGCATCGATCACCAGCGGCTTCGGGGCCTTCGCGCCACCCCTGGACTTGCTCTCGGCGTCGGCTTCGCTGCTCATGATGAGCGCCACGTGCACCCCATCGGGGGACCACTCGTAATCCTCGAGGTTGCCGCTCACGTGGCTCACCGCGCGGGCCTCGCCGCCGCGCCGGTCGAGCAGCCACAGCTGCGTGGCCGCCTCGGCGGGACGGGCGGCGAGGAAGCTCAGGTAGCGGCCGTCGGGGCTGAAGCGCGGCGCCCACACGCTCTCCCCGGAGGTGAGGGCGCGCGCCCCGCCCTGCGCGAAGTCGCTCACCCACAGGGCGCTGCGGCTCTCGTCCGCCTCCTTGTCGTAGCGGGTGACGAGATAGGCGACGCTGGCCCCGTCGGGGGCCATCTGCAGATCCGAGAGCCCCTGGAAGCGGTACCAGTCCTCCGGCTCCAGCGCACGCCCCGCGTGCGCGCCGGCGCAGGCGAGGCCCAGGAGCAACAGCAGCGATGCGACAGTTCTTTGGTGCACGATGATCCTCACGCCTGCGCGGCACTTGAGCGGCTCACGACGCAGGCACTGGCGGTTCCAGCGGGTTTTCGGCCCTAAGTGTAGCGGAGGCGCCGGCGCCGCCGTAGCAGGTTGACCGCAGGGGCCATGCTAGGCTCATGCCGTGAACGCACCCCCCGCGCAGGCGGCCTTCGAGCAAGCGCGCCGCCAGGCGCACGCCGCCCTGCGCGCCGGGCGCGCGGCGAGCGCCGAACGGGCGCTGCGCGGGCTGCTCGAGCGCGCCCCGGGCGAGGTGAACTGCGCCTGGCTCCTCGGGGTGGCGTTGCTCGAGCAGGACAAGACCACCGAGGGCATCGCGGTACTCGAGCGCGTGCTGGCGCAGGCGCCGGATTTCGCGCACGCCCGCGTCGACCTGGCGCGCGCCTACCGCCGTGCGGGCTGTCTTGGCGAAGCACGCGCCGAAGTGAGGCGCGTGTTGGAGATCCATCCGCATCACCATCGCGCGTGGCTCGCCTATGGGGACGTGCTGTTTGACCTGGCACAGTACGATGACGCACGCATTGCCTTCGAGCGGGCACGCCTCACGGATCCGCAGCGCCCAAGCATCGAGGCCGCCACCCAGGCGCTGCTCGCCGAGGATCGCCGCACGGCCGAGGATCGTTTCCGGGCAGTCCTGCAGGAAGACCCGAGCCACGTGGGCGCACTGGTCGGGCTCGCCGCCCTTTCGCTCGCGGCCGACAAGCCCTGGGATGCCGAGCGACTGTTGCGTCATGCGCTCAGGCAGTCCGAGCACGTGCCGCTCGCCCTGCGCGGCCTTGGGCCGGCCTTGCTCGCCCTAGGCCGGGTGCAGGAGGCGGAGCAAGCAAGTAGTCGGCTCCTGAAGGTGGAACCGCAGAACCCTCAGTCCTGGGTGACCGAGGCCGCCGTGGCCACGCGGCTCCTGCAGCAGGAGAGAGCCCTGGAGGCTTACCAGAAGGCGGCAGCCCTCAAGCCCGACGAGGCACTCATCCGGCTCTCGATAGGCCACGCCCAGAAGACGCTCGGACGGCGTGCGGACAGTGAGGCCTCCTACAAGGCGACCCTCTCGATCAACCCGGCCATGGGCGCGGCCTGGTGGGGCCTTGCCGACCTCAAGAACTACGCGTTCAGCGACGCGGAGCTTGCCGCAATGCAGAACCTGCTCAAACGGGACCTGCCCCGGGGCGATATCGCGCAGCTCCATTTCGCGCTCGGCAAGGCCTGCGAGCAACGGCAGCGGTACGCCGAGTCGTTCGCCCATTACGCCCAAGGCAACGCACTGCGGCGTCAGGATGCGCCATTCGACATCGAAGGCTTCGAACGGCGAGCCGCGCGCATCCGCAATTTTTTCGACGCACAATGTCTGGCGAAATACGCGGGCTGCGGGAATCCGAGCGCGGCTCCCATCTTCATCGTCGGGCTGCCACGCTCGGGCTCGACCCTGATCGAGCAGATCCTTGCCAGCCACCCGCGCGTGGAGGGCACCATGGAGCTGCCGAACATCGTCAGCTTCGTACACCAGTTCGATGATATGGCCGCGAGCCGCGATGGCTATCCCGAGACGCTGCGCGGCATTCCCCAAGGCCAGCTCGCCGCCCTCGGACTGCGCTTCCTGGAGGAGACCCGGCCGCTGCGCAGCGGACGGCAGCACTTCACCGACAAGCTGCCCAACAACTTCAGCCACGTCGGACTGATCCACCTGATCTTGCCCAACGCCACCGTGATCGATGCGCGGCGTCATCCCATGGATGCCTGCTTCAGCACCTTCAAGCAGCACTTCGCCTCGGGTCAGGCCTTCAGCTACGACCTCAAGGATCTCGGCCGCTACTACCGCACCTACCTGTCGCTTATGGACCACTGGGACACCGTGCTGCCGGGCAAGGTTCTGCACGTGCAGTACGAGGACCTGGTCCGCGAGCCCGAGGCGCAGATCCGCCGGCTGCTCGCGCACTGCGGGCTCGAGTTCGAATCCGCGTGCCTGAGTTTCCACGCCACGCAGCGCCCGGTGCGCACCGCGAGCGCCGAGCAGGTGCGCCAGCCCATTTACACCTCTGCCGTGGCCCATTGGCGCCACTTCGAGCGTGAGCTCGAGCCTTTGCGCGCTGCGCTCGGCGACGCGCTGCAGCGCTTCGCGCCCTGAGGCGGCTCGCGCCGGGGTGCGCTGGCGTCCTTGTTGAACGATCGTTGACTAAGGGCGGCTGCTCAAAGGATGATCGGTAATGGCGCGCCATGGAGCTGTCCGCGCCTGTGACTAAATGGCAACAAAAGCTTTCGGGGAGTTTCTGATGCCCTCACCAGCCCGCCCAGGCGCCGCGCGCCATTTCACCTTCACCGATGCCTCGCCTACGCGCCGGCGCATTGCCATTGCCGTGGCCACCGCGCTTGCCGGGGCCACGCTGCCTCCGGCACCGGCACGCGCCGAGACCGCGGCGGCCGCGGATGCCGCCGGCGGCGCAGGCCCGTTGCTGCAGGAGGTCGTGGTCACCGCCCGCAAGCGCGCGGAGAACCTGCAGGACATCCCGCTGAGCGTCGACGTCTTCACCCAGAAAGACATGCAGAACCTGGCCATCACCAGCCTGGAGGACTATGCGCAGAAGGACCCGGCGATCTCCTTCGTAAGCGTCGGACCAGGCACCCAGGTCGTGGTTATGCGCGGCGCCTCCGACGGCAGCAGCCCCAACTACTCCAACAGCTCCTCGGTCGGCTTTTTCTTCGAGGACATGTCCCTGAGCTGGGGCACGGTGCAGCCGGATCTACACCTGTACGACATGGAGCGCATCGAGGTGCTGAGCGGGCCGCAGGGCACGACCTTCGGTGCCGGCTCGATGACCGGTGCAATCCGCTACATCACCAACAAGCCCGACGTCAACGCGGTCAGCGGCGGCATCGATCTGACCGCCGGCACGATCAAGGGCGGACAGCAGAACTGGACCTACGAGGGCTTCTTCAACATCCCGATCATCGAGGGGGTGCTGGCGTTTCGAGCCTCGGCGTTCAGCGATTCGCACGGCGGCTTCATCGACAACCAGCTGACGACGCGCACCTGGGTGAACCAGGCGGTGTCGGATAACGCCGCCTGGGCGCGCAACAACTACAACCGCTCCCACCAGGAGGGCGCGCGCGCCTCGCTCAAGTACGTCCTGAACGACAAGTGGAGCGGCACGCTGATCTACGATTACCAGCGCCTCTCCACTCTGGGCGCCTGGGATGAAGACCCGGCGCTACCGCCACGCACCGTGTCGCGTTTCGGCCCGGAGTCGCATGACTTCCAGTCCAAGCTGCTGAACTTCCACGTCGACGGGGATATCGGTATTGCCGACCTGGTGTTCGCGAGCACCTACTGGTCGATCCCGACGCGCCAGCAGAACGAGTACTCCCAGTACATGGAGAACTACAATCCCTTCCCGCCGTCCAGTCCCAGTGACACCTTAGGGGTGGGTTTCCCGGGCGTTCAGGAGGGCTTCACCTGCCTGACCGATCCCTTCTACGGGCAGGGCACGCCCTACGCGGGCTGCAACGCGCCTCTCCAGTCCTACGAGTACCACACCAACCCCGAGCGCTGGTCAAATGAGCTGCGCCTGGCGTCCAAAACGGGTGGGAAGCTGCACTGGCTCGTGGGCGCCTACTGGGAGAAGACCCGCGACAAGAACTCCGGCAGCACCTACTACATACCCGGCCTGCGCTACGACAGCGCTGCTTGGTATTACTACAACTACAGTGGCTCGCCCAATGGCTCGCTGCCGGCCGGTGTCTGGTACGCCTACACCACGCGCTCGGACTACCTGCAGACGACCGAATTCGTCAACATCAACTTCGACATCACCAGCAAGCTGAACGTCGAGGCCGGCACCGAGCATTTCCACTCCGACGGCAAGTACTACAGCCCCTACGGTCAGTTCAGCTACGCCCCGACCACTCCCTCCCTGAGCGAGTCCTCCTCGCACAAATGGAACAGCCGCTTCGGCGTCAACTACAAGTTCGCCGACCACGTGCTCGGCTATGCGCTGTTCTCGCAGGGCTTCCGTGACGGGGGCTCCAACTCGGGCTACCCGCAGGAGTGCTACGACGCCGGCGTGCCGCATACCTACACGCCAGACACGATGAACAACTACGAGCTCGGCTGGAAGACCACCAGCCTGAACGGGCGCCTGCTGTGGAACGGGGCCACCTACCTCATGGATTGGAAGCAGTTCCAGACCATCATTTACGACCCGCTCACCTGCGCGCCGAGCAGCTACTACGTGAACGTGGGCGATGCGCGCATCTACGGTGTCGAATCCAACGTCGACTACCGCATGAACGAGAATTGGTCGCTGCAGGCCTCGGTCACCTACGACGATGCACGCATCATCTCCAGCCCCTACGCGGCGTTCCAGGAGGAGGTCAACGAGCGGCTGCCCTTCTCGCCCTACTTCAGCTGGAGCTGGAACGTGCGCTACGAGACGCCTCTCGGCAACCGTCTGCGGATGTACGCGCAGTTCGACATGAGCCACAAGGGCGACATGTACAACGACCTCAGCCCGAACAGCACGTTCACGGGGATTCCACGCGTCCTGCAACCCGAGTACTCGCTCATGAACCTGCGCATCGGGCTCAACCCCGAGGGCGGGCACTGGCTGGCGGAGCTGTACTGCACCAACCTCACCGACAAGAACACCATCGTCTACAGCAACACCGGCAACTACGACGTGCGGCTGACCACCAATGAGCCACGCGTCATCGGCCTGCGCGTCAACTACCGCTTCGGCAAAGAGGTCAACCGCGAGTAGTCGGCCCCGCCCAAATCCCTGGGCATGCCGGGATAGCGCAACGTTCGCGTTGCGGCCGCGCTCCCGCTACTCTAGGACATGCACTCGGAGTTCTACCGCCGCAGCTTCCTCATCGTCACGGCGGTGCTCCTCGGCTATGCGGTGTTCCGCATCCTCTACCCGCTGCTCGGGATCCTCGGCTGGGCCATCGTGCTGGCTTTCATCCTCTCACCGCTGCAGCACCGCCTCACCCGGGCCCTCAAGGGCCGCAAGTCGCTCTCGGCCGGGCTGATCGCCGGCATCACCCCGTTCCTGGTGTTCGTGCCGCTCTCGATCCTGGGCGCGGTGTTCGCCGGCCAGGTGGCGCGCGTCATCGAGTACCTGCGCGCGCAGACCGACCTGTCCTACCCGGAACTGGTGCACCGCCTGCAGAACTACCCGCTCATGGGACACGCCATCGCCTGGGTGCAGGAGAACACCGCGGTCACCGCCGACCAGTTCCAGGGCTGGCTCACCGACGGGTTGCAGGCGGTGCTCAAGAGCGCCGCCGCCATGGGCGGCAGCGTCGCCCTCAACGTGTTCGGCACGCTGATCGGCTTCTTCATCATGATCTTCGCGCTCTTCTTCCTGCTGCGCGATGGCCACGCCCTGGTGGCCGGCGCGGTGCAGCTGGTGCCGGTGGAGCCGACGCGCCGCGCCGAGCTGCAGAAGTACCTGGGCGATGTGACGCGCGCGGTGGTGTACGGCTCGGCCGCGACCGCGGTGGTGCAGGGCGCGATCGTCGGCTTCTCCTTCGCGCTCGCAGGCCTCGCCTCGCCGGTGGTGTTCGCGGTGCTCGCCACCATCGCCGCCTTTCTGCCGGTGGGCGCGGCCATCGTCATGATCCCGGCGGCGCTCTATCTGGCGGCCACCGGCCACTGGGGCGGTGCGATCTTCATGCTCTTCATGACCGGGGTCATGTGGCTCGCGGAAAACATTCTGCGTCCGCTGCTGGCCGCGCACCACGCGGAAGTCTCAACCCTCGCCATCTTCATCGGCGCGCTCGGCGGCGTCGCGGCCTTCGGCATCCTCGGGCTCATCGTGGGTCCGGTGCTCCTCAGCTTCGTCGTCGCGCTGGTGCGCTTCGCGCAGGAGCACCCGGCCGGGGCCGCCTGAAGCGCCGTCGTTTCGGCGTAGAATGCGCCCCCCTATGGATCTGTCCCCGATCCTCAATCCTCTTAACGACGCGCAGCGCGCGGCGGTCACCGCCCCGCTAGGCCCGGTGCTGGTGCTCGCCGGCGCCGGTAGCGGCAAGACGCGCGTGCTCACGCACCGTATCGCCTGGGTCATCCAGGCCGAGGGCGCCTCGCCCCACAACATCCTGGCCGTGACCTTCACCAACAAGGCGGCCGGGGAGATGCGCGGCCGCATCGAGCGGCTGCTCGGCGTGCCGGCCGGGACGCTGTGGATCGGCACCTTCCACGGCATCGCGCACCGCCTGCTGCGCATCCATCACCGCGAGGCGAACCTGCCCCAGGGCTTCCAGATCATGGATCAGGAGGACCAGCAGCGCCTGCTCAAGCGGCTGCTGAAATCCCTCGAGCTCGATGAGACGCGCTGGGTGCCGCGCGAGGTGCAGTGGTTCATCAACTCCAACAAGGAGGAGGGCCGCCGCCCCGCGCAGCTGCAGGACTCGGGCGACCCGACGCGCGCGCAGCTGATCCACCTGTACCGCACCTACGAGCAGACCTGCGCGCGCAACGGCGTGGTCGACTTCGCCGAGCTGCTGCTGCGCGCCTTCGAGCTGTGCCGCGACAACGGCGCGCTGCTCGAGCACTACCGCCGCCGCTTCCGCCACGTGCTGGTGGACGAGTTCCAGGACACCAACGTCATCCAGTACGCGTGGCTGAAGCTGCTGGCCCCGCCCGCGAGCGCCGCGGCGGCCGCGGCGAGCTGGCCGTTCGTGGTGGCCGATGACGACCAGGCCATCTACCGCTTCCGCGGCGCACGTCCCGAGAACCTGCAGGACTTCCGTGCCGACTATCCCGGCACGCAGCTGTTCCGCCTGGAGCAGAACTACCGCTCGACCGGCATCATCCTGGAGGCGGCCAACGGGCTGATCGCGCACAACGCCACGCGGCTGGGGAAGAACCTCTGGACCAGCGGCACGCGCGGGGAGCCGATCCGCCTCTATACCGCCTTCAACGAGCGCGACGAGGCGGAGTTCGTCACGCACCGCATCCGCGAGCACGTGGCCAACGGCGGCCTGCGGCGCGAGGTGGCGATCCTGTACCGCTCCAACGCGCAGTCGCGCGTGCTGGAGGAGGCCTTCCTGTCGGCGCGCCTGCCCTACCGCGTGTACGGCGGGCTGCGCTTCTTCGAGCGCGCCGAGATCAAGGACGCCCTCGCCTACCTGCGCCTCACGACCAACCGCCGCGACGATGCCTCGTTCGAGCGCGTGGTCAACCTGCCGCCGCGCGGCATCGGCGCCAAGAGCCTGGAGGTGCTGCGCGCCCAGGCGCGCGGCGCGGGCAGCTCGCTGTGGGAGGCCGCCGGCGCGGTGCTCGGGAGCGAGGCACTCGGCGCCAAGGCGAGCGCCTCGCTGCACGGCTTCCTCGCCCTGATCGAGCGCCTGGCGCGCGAGGGTGAGGGCCTCGCGCTGCACGAGCGCGTCGACCAGCTGCTCAAGTCGAGCGGCCTGATCGAGCACTTCCGCAAGGAGAAGGCCGAGCGCGGCGAGGCACGCATCGAGAACCTGGACGAGCTGGTGAGCGCGGCGCGCGGCTTCACGCCCGAGTCCGCCGAGCTGCCGCCGCTCGAGGCCTTCCTCGCGCACGCCGCGCTCGAGGCCGGCGAGGGCCAGGGCGATGCCTGGGAGGACTGCGTGCAGATGATGACGCTGCACATGGCCAAGGGGCTGGAGTTCCCGGTGGTGTTCCTGTGCGGCATGGAGGAGGGGCTGTTCCCGCACCAGCGCTCGCTCAACGACCTCGAGGGCCTGGAGGAGGAGCGGCGGCTGTGCTACGTCGGCATGACGCGCGCCATGCGCCAGCTATACCTCAGCTGCGCCGAGCAGCGCCGCCTGCACGGCATCGACTCCTACGCGCAGGCCTCGCGCTTCATCCGCGAGATCCCCGAGGAGCTGCTCGAGGAGGTGCGCCCGCGCGTGCAGGTGGCGCGCCCGCTCGCGGTCGGGCGCTTCCGCGCCGCCGCCGAGGAGTCAGCCGGCGGGGTGCGCCTGGGGGCGCGCGTGCGCCACGGCAAGTTCGGCGAGGGCGTGGTGCTCAACGTCGAGGGCAACGGTGCGCACGCGCGCGTGCAGGTGAGCTTCGAGCGGCAGGGCACCA
>Ga0335079_10001249_pt1 | contig 29060 bp, 18 predicted proteins | sample Lox_Sample_33_FD_206719 | JGI IMG/M metagenome (GOLD analysis project Ga0335079, IMG submission 206719) | Soil microbial communities from Loxahatchee National Wildlife Refuge, Florida, United States - Lox_Sample_3.3 | ecosystem: Environmental > Terrestrial > Soil > Wetlands | place: USA...
AGCGGTGGCGCTGGGCTACGTCTTCAATCTGCTGCGGCTGTGCGTGCTGGTGCTGTTTTATCGCCTGGCGCTGGCCTTTCCTTGGTTGCAGGCGCACGGCGAAGGCGCCGACTACCTGATCGGCGGAGTTTTATTTTTGCTCGCGGTGGCGCTGTTCGCGGTGCTGATCCGGTGGAAGCGGCGCGCCGGGCCGGCGCAGATAGACGCGGGGGCCGGCGCTGCGCGCGCGGAAAGCGCGCCGCCGGCGCCAATGAAGAAGAGAGCAGTTCTGTGGAAAGGAACAGCGGTGCTGCTGCTGGCGCTGCTCTCGGCGGTCCCCAACCTGCGCGATCTTCTGCGCCGGGCGCGGGGCGGGGCCGGGGAGAGTCCGCTCGCCGCAGCCCTGCTGCCGCAAGAGCTGGGCAACTACCACCGCCGGCGCGCCTGGCAGGAAGAGGACACGCTCGGCCAGGCGTTGTATCGCTGGGCGGCGTACACAGATAGCGCGGGGAATGAGATTGACGTGGGGCTCTGGCTGGGGCCGGGGGTGCACTATCCCATTGGCTGCCACCTCGCGCGCGGCGACCGCCCCGCCTGGCAACGGATGGAGAAGCTGGCCGCGGCCAACGGCGGCTCCGCCACCTTCGACCTGGATTTCTACGCCGAGGAGGGCAAGCCGATTCTGGAAGCCGCCACCGTGTGCGACGCCGGCGGATGCAACCAGTCGGTGGTCATGCCGCGCAGCGGGAACTTCGTGTTTGCCGGCATGGGGCTGGGCGATCTTTTCCTGCGGCCAACCTCTTCTCCGCTGCCGGTGGTGGTAAGAGTGCGGTCAGGCGGAGCGGCCTCGCAGGAACAGATGCTGGCGCGGCTTAGAGATTTCGTTGCCGGGATGAATACCGCGGATTTGGTGCGCTTCGCGAAAGAGAAGCCATAGGGCGCGATCGCCTGACCGCGATCATTTCAGGTGATAAAAGACGCCGAGGATAATTCCGAACACGATGTGGGCCACGAGGACTGAGACCGGCGTGCGAAGGCCATAGTTGAGCGCCATGAAGCCCGGCGGCTCAAGCATGCGGCTGGCGCTAGGGCCGTGCTGCTCGCTGGCCATGCGGGGATGCAGGCCGGGCATGACGGGGAAGACCACCACCAGAAGAAACAAGGCGTGCCCGATGCCAATGAGGGCGCCCAGCCACCAGCTGGTGCGCTGCAGAGATTCGAAGATAAAAACGTACAGCAGCGAGAACAGCCAGCCGTTCGCGGTATGAATCAGAAAGCCGTAGAGCCGGGCTTTGTCGCGGTCGGGAGTGACGGCCATCCCCAGAATATAGGGAAGGTTAAGGCGGGTGAGGCCCAGGCCCTGGCTGCCGTGCAGCAGGATGGCGTTGGCCACGGTGGCGACGAAGCCCCATAACAGCCAGCTGGCGAAGTTCATGCGTGCGCCTCCACGGCGGCGCTGCGATTGGCGGCGCGTTCGGGGCGATGCGGCAACTGCTGCGCTCCTTCTTCGCGCTCCTGCAGCGAGAGGGCGGCGCCCACCAGGCCCACATGAGTAAATGCCTGGGGGAAATTGCCCAGGGCGGCGCCGCTCGCGGGGTCAATCTCTTCCGCGTACAGTCCGAGATCATTCTGGAAGCGGAGCAGGCTGCGAAACAGGGCGTGGGCTTCCTCAAGTGAGCCGCCGCCGAGGGCGAGGTATTCGACCTCCCAGAAGCTGCAGATGGCGAAGGCGCCCTCGGAAGGATCGGAGCGGTAGCGATAGACCAGGCCGTGCTCGGCGCCGAGATGTTTCCGGATCGCGCGGTAAGTGCCCTGCATACGCGGCGAATCAGCTTTCTCGAAGCCGTACCACGACATGAGAAGCAGGGCGGCATCGAGCTCGCTGCCGCCGAGAACGTTGGAGTAGCTCTGCAGCTCTTCATTCCAGGCCTGGTCATGGATCTGGCGGCGAAGCAACTCGCTGTTTTCGCGATAGGAATCGAGCGGCGCATGGTTGAGAAGCCCCTTGTTGCCGAGCGAGATGAGGCGGTCGAGGGCGGTCCAGCAGAGCACGCGCGAGTGAGTGTGGTTCTGCCGGCCATTGCGCGGCTCCCAGATGCCTTCATCGGGCGAATCCCAGTGGGCGGCGACGTAGTTGCCCAGCTTGAGCAGGGTCTTGCGCATGTCATCGTCGAAATCGCCGCCATAGAAGGCATATTGCGCGGCGGCATCCATGACCTCGCCATAAACATCGAGCTGCAGCTGGGAGCGCGCGCCATTGCCCACCCGCACCGGGCGGGAATTCTGGTAGCCGCACAGATATTTGAGCTCGCGCTCATGCGGCGCCTGCTGCCCGTAAACCGTGTACATGATGCGCAGCTCCGGGTTGGTGAGCCGGGTGGCCTGCAGCATCCACTCGATGAAGTCGCCGGCTTCCTCGTGATATCCCAGTCCGAGCAGGCCGCGAACGGTAAGCGAGGCGTCGCGCAGCCAGCAATAGCGGTAGTCCCAGTTGAGCGGGCCACCGATGCGCTCCGGCAGAGAGGTGGTGGCGGCGGCCACAATGGCGCCCGAAGGGGAATAGGTGAGCAGCTTCAGCGCCAGTGCGCTGCGAACGACGGCCTGGCGATAGGGGCCATCGTATTTCGCGCGCCCGGCCCACGCCTGCCACCATGCGACCGAGCCCGCAATGCTCTGGCGGGTCCACTCGCCGAGCGGCGGCAGAATCGCCGGCGTGCTGTCGCAATAGCTGAGCGAGAACTGAAGCTTTTGCCCCGCCTCAAGAACGACGCTGGCGTGGCAGCGCTTGCCCTCAAGGATGCGGAGCGGTGCGCTGCTGCGCAGCCAATACACTCCGCGGCCAACCTGGGCCTGAATCCCCAACTGGCCGCGCGCGCGCAAGCCGGCCGAGCCCGCCCCGAAATCGGGCCGGGGAAAGTACTCGACTTCGACTCTCACCGAGCCCGATGTGCATTCAATCTGCCGGGTGATTTCGTGGTCGGGCAGGGGAGCGCGCCGCTTGAATTCTTCGCTGGCGACCGGCATCAGGTCGGTGAGCACCGCTTTGCCGGGGCTGCAATCGAAGCTGGTCTGCAGTACGTTGGTTTCGCGGATGTACTGGCGGTGGATGGAGCGCACCTCTGCGGGGGCGATGCTCCAGTGGCCGCCGCGATCGGGGTCGAGCAGGGCGGCAAAGATGGCGGGGCTGTCAAAGCGCGGCCAGCATAGCCAATCGAGCGACCCGTAGCGGGAAATGAGCGCCGCCGAACGGCAATCGCCGATGATGCCGTAGTCCTGAATGTGCGCGGACCGGCGCAATTCAGTTCCGGGGCGGGGCGCGATAGTTTCAGTCATCCCTCCATTCTCCTGACCTATAATCCGCCTGCTTTCCCGCTCAGGGCAAACCTTTGCCGAAGTAGTAAGGTTGAGACGACGATTCAGGGCAGTTCGTTGGCCGGGAAGGCGCATTTCGTCCGAACGATTCTGAGAACCGCGGCATCTGAGTAAGAAAGATGAAGAACATGACGCAGACCATGGCAGACGCGCTGGTGTTCTTTGGCGCAACCGGAGACCTGGCTTACAAGAAGATATTTCCCTCATTACAGGCGCTGGCGGCGAAAGACCGGCTGAATATGCCGGTGATCGGGGTGGCGAAGTCAGGCTGGAACCTGGAGCAACTGAAAGAGCGGGCCAAGGACAGCGCAGAACACTCGGGCAGCTTTGACCCGGCAGCCTTCGCCAAGCTGGCGGCCTCACTCAAATATATTGACGGCGATTACGCCGACCCGGCCACCTTCCGCCAGCTGCGGCAGGAACTGGGGGGCGCGCAACATCCGCTGCACTACCTGGCCATTCCGCCTGCTTTATTTCCCAAGGTGGTCGAGCAGCTCAAGAGCTCGCAATGCTCTCACGGCGCGCGGGTGGTGGTGGAGAAGCCATTCGGCCACGATCTGGACTCGGCGCGCAAGCTGAACCAGGTGCTGCACAGCGCCTTCCATGAGAACGCGATTTTTCGCGTGGACCACTATCTGGGGAAGAACGCGGTGCAGAACGTGCTGTTTTCGCGCTTTGCCAATTCCTTCTTCGAGCCTTTCTGGAACCGGAACTATGTTGAGGAAGTGCAGATCACCATGGCGGAAAACTTCGGAGTGCATGGGCGCGGGGCGTTTTACGATGCGGCCGGCGCGATTCGCGACGTGGTGCAGAACCATCTGCTGCAGTTGCTGACCAACGTGGCCATGGAGCCGCCGCCCTACATGCAGACCGAAGTTTTGCGCGATGAGAAGGTGAAGGTGCTGCGCAGCATTCCGGCGCTGCGGCCGCAGGATGTGGTGCGCGGACAATTCAGCGGCTATCGCGATGAGCCGGGGGTAAAGCCGGGCTCCGCGGTTGAGACCTTCGTGGCGCTGCGGCTGGCGCTGAATTCGTGGCGCTGGCAGGGAGTGCCGTTTTACATCCGGGCGGGAAAATCGCTGCCGGTCACGGTCACCGAAGTGCGAGTGAAGCTGCGCCAGCCGCCGGCGATTTTTTCCGAGGGGCGGCCGCCGGCAAATTATGTGCGCTTTCGCGTGACCCCGAACTCAGTGATCGCGATGGGAGCGCAGGTGAAGGTGGCGGGCGACGTGTTTCGCGGCAAGCCGGCCGAATTGATGCTTACCGAAGCTTCTGATCCGGCCGAAGCGCAGGCCTACGAGGAGTTGCTGGGGGATGCGATGCGCGGCGAGCAGGCGCACTTTGCCCGCGAAGACTACGTGGAAGAGGCCTGGCGGATCGTGGACCCGATCCTCGGCGACGCCACCCCGGTGCACTCCTATCAGCCCGGCAGTTGGGGTCCAGCCGAAGCGGACTCGCTGGTTGCGGGCGCGGAGGGCTGGTACAAACCGGAGTGAACCGCTTGAAAGGCCTTCACCACAAAGGGCACGAAGGCGCACGAAGGAACCCAGGACCCACGACCTGGAAATAGCACGATGACGCTCTCCTGTTTCGGGAAAATCCGTTTCCTTTCCCCCTGAATAATTTGCGGAATTGGCTTGCAACTGTATGATTGCCTCATAGGATTTCCGACCACATAGGCTGAGCCGCAATGCTCACCCTGAGGCCAGAATGATCAATCAGAAGCGGGTGGCGGTTGTTATGCCCGCCTATAACGCGGAAAAAACTCTGGAAGCCACGGTGCGGGAGCTGCCCGAACTGGTGGACATCTGTCTTCTGGTGGATGATCACAGCTCGGATGGAACGGTGAGACTGGCCGAGCGCCTGGGGCTACGCTACTTCGTGCACGATCAGAACTACGGCTACGGCCGCAACCAGCAGACTTGCTACCGCGAGGCGCTGGCCGCGGGGGCGGACGTAGTGATCATGCTGCATCCGGATTATCAATACACGCCGCTGCTGGTCACGGCCATGGCCAGCATGGTCGCCTACAACGTTTATGACGTGGTGCTGGGATCGCGCATCATTGGCGGGCAAGCCCTGCGCGGCGGCATGCCGCGTTATAAGTATGTTGCCAACCGCCTGCTTACGGCCTTGGAGAATTTCTTTCTGAGGGCCAAGCTCTCGGAATATCACAGCGGCTACCGCGCCTTCAGCCGCGAAGTGCTCAGCCGGTTGCCGCTGCTGGAGAACTCCGACGATTTTGTCTTCGACAATCAGATGCTGGCGCAGTGCGTGTACTTTGGATTCCGCATCGGAGAGGTTTCCTGCCCCACCAAATATTTTGACGAAGCCTCGTCCATCAACTTCCGGCGCAGCGTGAAGTACGGGCTGGGGGTGGTGGAGACCACGCTGAAGTTCGCCGCGCAGAAGGCGGGACTGGCCCAGTTCCGCATTTTCAGCGAAAAGGGCAAGCGCCTGGAGTTGAGTTACGCGATTCCACTGACCGGGCGCGCGGCGAAGCAGTCGGGCGGGTAGGCGGGAACCGCCTGCAGGCCGGATTTAATCCTCAACGGCGCGGCTCCTCCGAGGCAGTGAGATGAAGAACGGCACCGCGATCATTATTGGGGCCGGACCTGCCGGGCTTACGGCAGCCTATGAGCTGCTCACTCGCACCGCAATCAAGCCGCTGGTGCTGGAGCGCAGCGGGCAGATGGGCGGCCTCTCCCAAACGGTCAACTACAAAGGCAATCGCCTGGACATGGGCGGGCACCGTTTTTTCTCCAAGAGCGACCGGGTGATGCAGTGGTGGCTGGAGCGTTTTCCCCTGGAGAAAACCTCGGAGCAGGAGTTGCGCCTGGCGTATCAGGGCGCGAGCCGGAGCATAGCAACGGGCCCGGCCACTGCTGATCCCAAGCTCACGGACCGGGTGATGCTGGTGCGGCACAGGAAATCGCGCATTTACTATCTGCGCAGATTTTTTGATTATCCCATTCAGCTTACGCCCGATACTTTGCGCAAGCTGGGGCTGTGGCGTTCGAGCCGAATCGGCCTGAGCTATCTGAAGAGCGCGCTGTCTTTCGAGAAGCCGCCTGCGACCCTGGAGCAATTTTTCATCCGCCGCTTCGGGCGAGAGCTCTACCAGACATTTTTCAAGGAATACACGGAGAAAGTGTGGGGCGTGCCCTGCAGCGAGATCAGCGCGGAGTGGGGAGAACAGCGGGTGAAGGGACTTTCCATCCGCAAAGCGATTCTGCATTTCGCGAAGCAGGCGTTTCAGTCGAGCAACGGCGGCGTGTCACAGAAAAAGACCGAGGTCTCTCTGATCGAGCAGTTTCTTTATCCGAAATATGGCCCGGGACAGATGTGGGAGGCAGTGGCCTGCGATGTGCAGAGTATGGGCGGTTCCGTGGTCACGGGAATGGAAGTCTGTGGTATGGAGCACTCGGGGAACCGCATCACGGCTGTGATTGCCGCCGACAGAAACGGGCAGCAGCACCGCTTTGCCGGCGACTATTTTTTTTCTACCATGGCGATCAAAGACCTGGTACGCGCCATGGGAGAAGGCGTACCCGCGAATGTGCGCGAGGTAAGCGAAGGATTACTGTATCGCGACTTCATTACCGTGGGGCTGCTGGTCAAAAAATTGAGGGTGCACGAAGGCTCAAACCCCGCGCTCATTTCGGACAACTGGATTTATCTGCAGGAGCCCGACATCCTGGCGGGCCGGCTGCAGATCTTCAATAACTGGAGCCCGTATATGGTTGGCTCGAGCGGGCACATCTGGCTGGGGGTGGAATACTTCTGCAATGAGGGCGATGATCTCTGGCGCAAATCGGATGCGGAGATGGTGGAGCTGGCGAAACAAGAACTCGACCGCATCGAGATCGTTGCTCAGGAGGATGTGGTAGATGCAACCGTAGTGCGGATAATCAAGGCTTACCCGGCATACTTCGGGACCTACGCGCGATTCGGTGAGATGCGCAGCTATTTTGATGGCTTTGAAAACCTGTTTCTGGTGGGCCGCAATGGCATGCACAAGTACAACAACCAGGACCACTCCATGCTGACCGCCATGACGGCGGTGGATAACATTGCCGCCGGCAAGACCGACAAGACGGCGCTCTGGCAGGTGAACACTGAAATGGAGTATCACGAAAGCAAGTAAACGGCCGACCCGCGCCGCGCGGCATGACGCAAATACGCCGCCGCTTAGAGTAAGCTCGAAAGCTTGAAGCCACGACCGAAGCTTCGGGATTTCCTGCTGCTGATACTGCTGACCGCCGGGGCGATTGCGGTTCACGGCTACCATCCATTTGTAGAAGACGGGGAAATCTACGTTCCGGGAATCAAGCAGGCGCTTGACCCGCAGCTCTATGCGTACAACGCAGCGTTCTTCGCCTCGCACGCCCACATGACGTTATTTCCAGAGCTGATTGCCGGCTCCATCCGCCTGGCGCACGTGCCGGTTGAGTGGGGCCTGCTGGCCTGGCATTTCACTTCCATTTTTCTGTTGCTGCTGGGTTGCTGGCATGTGGGCCGGCTGGCCTTCGGCCGGCCGCTGGCCGCCTGGGGGGGAACGGCACTGGTGGCTTCGTTGCTGACCATTCCCATCGCCGGCACCGCGCTTTACATCATGGACGAGTATGTTTCCACCCGCTCGCTTTCCGCTCCGGCGGTGATTTTTCTGGCGGTGAACACGGTGGAGCGGAAGTTCGCGCGGGCGGCGCTTTGGGCGTTGTTTGCGGCAGCGATTCATCCTCTGATGGCGGTGTTTGGGTTGACCTACGCGGCGCTGCTGTTGTGGATGCGGAGGCCGGCGCGGGTTTCCTCCGCGGCCGAGCGACCCACTGCGACAGCGGTTGTTTTCCTGTTTCCGCTGGGCTTGTTTCCGCCGGTCACGCCGGCGTATCGCGTCATCCTTTCTACCCGGTCCTACTTTTTTCTCTGGAGCTGGGCCTGGTACGAATGGCTGGGGCTGATCGCTCCCATGGTTCTGCTCTGGTGGTTCTTGCGCATAGCGCGGAACCATGGCTTTCCCCTGCTGAACCTCTTCTGCCGCGCACTGCTGGTGTTCGGCGTTGTATTTTTTATCGCTTCGGCGGCAATCTCCATTCCTCCGCAGTTCGCGCGCTTCGCTGAGCTGCAGCCCACGCGCTATCTCCATCTCCTCTATATTCTCTTCTTGGTTCTTGGCGGAGGGCTGCTGGCGGAGTTGGTGCTGAAGAAACATTTCTGGCGCTGGCTGCTGCTGTTTGTTCCTCTCTGCACGGGAATGTGGTTCACGCAACGGCAGCTTTTTTTGGCGACGCCGCAGATCGAGTGGCCGGGGGCAGCGCCAAACAATGGCTGGCTTCAGGCCTTCGTATGGATTCGCCGGCACACCCCGGTGGATGCTTACTTCGCTCTGAATCCTGATTACATGAAGCAGCCGGGCGAAGACGAACATGGCTTCCGCGCCATGGCCGAGCGCTCGGCACTGGCTGACCGGGTGAAGGACAGCGGTGCGGCCTCCATGTTCCCCCAGCTCGCGGAAGCCTGGATGACCCAGGTACAGGCGCAACGAGGATGGAAGAATTTTCATGTGGAAGACTTCCGCCGCCTGAAACAGGAGTTCGGGGTGGATTGGGTGGTGGTGGAACAGCCACCCGCCGCCGGGCTTATCTGCCCCTACCAAAATAAAACCGTGGCGGTTTGCCGCGTGGAGTGACGCAGGCGGCAATAGTGAAGAGGCGGTTGGCAATTGCGGCGTCCGCAAAGCGCGTATAGCATCTAACCCAATAGCATGGCTTCTACGGCTACAGCCACGCCTGCGCGCGCGCCCAAGCTGGTCTTCGGCGAAATTCTCAGCTTTGCCTACGACACTTTTTGCAGCAACAAAGTGCGGTTCGCCCTCACCGCGCTCGGCATGGTGATCGGAACGGCCTCGCTCATTCTGGTCGTCACCATCGGCATGACGGGCAAGCAATATGTTCTCAACCAGATTCAATCCATCGGGATCAACGAGATCTGGGCGGAGTATCAGGGCGGAGGCCCGCGAATCACGGCCAGCGTGCCTGATCCGCTTACCATTGACGATCTGTACGCGGTGCTGCAGCAGGTGCCGGGAGTGGTAGCCGCCTCGCCGGTGGTCCCTTTGGCCGATCGGGTGGCTGTCGGCTCGGGCAAAGAGCACGACATTACGGTGCTGGGAGTCTTCCCCCAGTACCGCGCGGTGCGCAACCTGGTGGTGGTCTCAGGGCGATTCTTTGACGCCCAGGATGAAGAAGCGCGCAACAAAGTGGGCGTGATCGCGGAGAAGATGGCGCAGCAGGATTACGGCTCAGCCGAGGAAGCCGTAGGCAAGGTGATCAAACTGAGCGGCCTGCCCTTCACCATTATCGGCACCTTCAAAGAGCGGGTGAATACCTTTGGCCAGTCGGAGATTACCGACAACAGCATGGCTATTCCATACAGCGTGAGCCGTTATTTCGCGGAAACCCCGGCAGTGAAGCAGATGTATTTCTCCATGGCCGACCCCTCGATGGTGGTGCCGGCGACGGAGGAGATCAGCCGGGTGATTCGCAGCCGCCATCGCTCGGAATCGGTGTACAACATCTCCAACCTGACCGAATTGCTGACGGTCGCCAATAAAACGGCCAATGCGCTGACCCTGGTGCTGCTGCTGGTCTCGACCGTCACCCTGCTGGTGAGCGGCATCGGAATTATGAACATCATGCTGGCCACGGTGAGCGCGCGCATTCGCGAGATCGGGATTCGCAAGGCCATCGGAGCTACCAACCGGGAAATTCGCTTTCAGTTTCTGTCGGAGGCGATTCTGATTTCGCTGGCAGGCGGGCTGGTGGGCGTGGTGATCGGGCTGGCCATTCCGTTTTCCGTACGTTTTCTTACCGAATACCGGATTCCAATCTCAGGACTTTCGGCAATCGTGGCGCTGGCGGTGTCTTCGCTGGTGGGAATCATCTTCGGGACCGTGCCGGCCACGCGCGCAGCCAAGCTCGATCCGGTGGAGAGTTTGCGGTATGAGTAAGCCTTCGGGGTTCGGGGGTTCTCAATTCTGCAGCCAGCCCACTCGCCGGCAGTCAGCAGCGCAAACAAGAACGCCGGGCTGGTTGGCCCGGCTCATTCCTGCGTTCTACCTTCGGGGATAGACTCGGTTCGAGATCCCCGCAGATCACGTCTTCATTCCATCTCGATCTATCGGTTTCGAATCTCCCTGAAACCTCGCTCGATTCGTGAATTCTTCAGATTTGAACTCCGCTCGCGCCGCCCGTCACCGCTGGCTGGCGGCGCAACCGGATTACATCACCAGGGCCAGGTTTTCCAATTCCCTCTGCAGGACCGGCAGAGAGCAGCCAGCCATTTCCACGCGGCTGGCAGCATCCAGCGCGGCCTGAGGCGAAACACCATAACCGCGGCCCATCAGAAACACCTGCAGGAGCTCTGCCGCGTCGCGGGAATCCAGCAGCCCGCCCTGCAGCAGGTCGTTCCGCAAAGCTGTAATCTCGGGTACGGAAAAGTTTTCTCTCATAGCCGTCCTCACCTCCGAACCACTGACTATTAGACTCAGCCGACCTACGCAACGTTGCATGCAATTCGGCTGCCGAGAAGCTGGCTCCTTGGTGCTATACGATGTCCAACTGTCTCTAGTTCCTTCAACCCCTTGCTAAGCGAGAAGTTGCATGCTGGCGAGCTCGCGCCTGGGGGCGATTTCACACAGCTGCCACAGTTTGAACAGTGACACACCGTGTCGTTGTGGGACGAAAAATGGAAGAAACGTTTCCTCTATGGCATGAACGTGCCATAGGGGCGCAGAGCTCTCAGGATTCTAAGAAGGCTCTACTACAGCCTCTTCCTTGAGCAATACGGGGATGCCGTCCTTGAGGGGATACAGGCGGTGGCATTGCCGGCACTTGAGGCCGGGGTCGCCCTGTTTGACCTCGAGTGAGGCGTGACAGACCGGGCAAGCCAGAATTTCCAGCAGCTCGGGCGGAATCATGGCCAGATTGTACTCTCCTTCGCCTGCCTGGCACATGCGTGCCGCATCCGCGCAATGAAGGTTTACGGTAGAATTTTCTTTAAGCCGGTCCTTCCGAAAAAGACAAGCGAGGCGTGATGGCCGCCACTGTACTTGATGGCAACAGGATCTCCGCCGAAATCCGGGCCGAGGTCGCCGAGGAAGTAAAGTCGCTGGCCCAGGCCGGAATCCGCCCGGGCCTGGCGGTGGTTCTGGTTGGGCACAATCCTGCTTCGGAGATTTACGTTCGGCAAAAGGTGAAGGCCTGCGAGGAATTGGGAATTCACAGCGAGAAGCTCACGCCTGCGGAGACAATTTCTACCGAACGATTGTTAGAGTTAGTGCAGGAACTGAATCAGCGCGATGAGATTGATGGGATTCTGGTGCAGCTTCCCCTGCCGGCGCAGGTGGATTCGAAAAGAGTTCTGATGGCGGTGGACCCGGCGAAAGATGTGGATGGATTTCATCCCATGAACGTGGGCTTTCTTTCCACGCAGCGTCCGGGACTGGTGCCGTGCACGCCGGCCGGCATGATGGAGATTCTGCGGCGGAGCGGCATCCCGATTTCCGGGCAAGAGGCAGTGGTGGCCGGGCGGAGTGACATCGTGGGCAAGCCGGTGGCCATGCTGCTGCTGAACGCCAACGCAACCGTGACCGTCTGCCACTCGAAGACGCGCGATCTGGCCGGCGTGTGCCGCCGCGCCGACATTCTGGTGGCAGCCATAGGCCGCGCGGGCATGATCACCGGCGATTTTGTGAAGCCCGGCGCCACGGTAATTGACGTGGGAATGAACAAAGTCACCGAGCCGGGCGAGTTTAAGCGCCTGTTCGCGGGCAATGCCAAGCGGGAAGAAACCTTCCGGAGCAAAGGCTCCGTGCTGGTGGGCGACGTTCACCCCGAAGTTGCGCAGGTGGCGGGAGCGTTGACTCCTGTTCCCGGCGGCGTGGGCCCCCTGACCATCGCCATGCTCATGTCTAACACGGTTCGCGCCGCCAAACTGCGGCGCGCCAGCCGCATGGCCGAGCTTTCCAGGGTTTGAGCGAGGGCGCTGGAGGTGAATGATCACGCCCACTTTGATGGATTGCCCACCTGACTTGCTGTCATGAGATAAGCTCCCTTAAGGATTTGGATTTGTCAGGGCGGCCAGGCATACGCCCTGCCGCAGGCAGACCGGGGGCCGGTGTTTCTGCTATCTTTTTGCCCACGCCACAGGTCGCAGTCATGGCTGATGCCCGGCCGAAATTCGTGGCCATCGAGACCCCTATGCTGAAAGTCGGCCTGACGGGAGGCATTGCTTCGGGAAAATCCACGGTGGGGGCGATGTTCGTCGCTCTGGGGGCGCACCTGATTCAGGCGGATGAGATCGCGCACCAACTCATGCTTCCCGGCCAGGCGGTGTATGAGGAAGTGGTACGGCACTTCGGGCGCGAGATTCTCGAGGCCGACGGCCGCATCAATCGTTCGCGTCTGGCCGAAGCCGCCTTTGGCGACCCAAACGGAAACAGCCCCTCCCGCGTCGAGGAACTGAATCACATCGTGCACCCCGCGGTCTTGAGGAAGCAGGAAGAATGGATGCGTATGATTGGCCGCGGCTATCCCCAGGCGGTGGCCATTGTGGAGGCGGCGCTGATCCTGGAAGCCGGGGCAGCCAGGCAGTTCGACCGTTTGATGGTTGTGACCTGCGAGCCGGAGCAGCGCATCTCGCGCTGGTCGCTGCGCCGCAAGGTGGACCTCGAAGCCGCCCGCCTGGAGGTGACACGGCGCATGGCGGCGCAGCTGCCCGATGCCAGGAAGGTCAAAGCAGCCGATTACGTGATTGATAACTCCGGCTCCCTGCCGGAAACCGAAAAGCAGGTACAAGCCGTATTTACCCAGCTGCAGATGGCGGCCAAGGAGAGCCAGGGAGCGTAGGGCGGCCGCGCTCTCTGCCGATGGGCGCGCCCCGGGCTGCCCAACCCGGTTCCCTGGCCGCTTTCCGGCTTGCTTAGTGACACTGCTATGGTGTACAACCCACCGGGCCAGTTTGCGGAACCCCAGGTCCGAGCGCTACACCAGCCAAACTCGCGTCGGTTGGTGTCCTAGTCCGGACGCGTCCATGCGGCCGGGGGAGAATCTCATGAACAAGCGTCGAGTTGTTTCTGGCTTGTGTTTCGTAGTGTTATGTGCTGCTGCGGGCTTCGCCCAGAGTTCGGCCACCGGTGACCTGCGCGTAACTGTCAAAGACCCCAAGGGCGAAGTGGTCACCACCGCCACGGTCACGGCAAGCGACGCGGCCAAGGGCCTGGAGCGCTCTACCAACGCGAACGCCGATGGCGAGTACCGCCTGACCGCCCTTCCCCCGGGCCCGTACGCGGTCAGCGTGCGGGCCGCCGGATTTGCCACGGTGCAGGCGGCCGGCGTGGTCATCACCGTGGGCCAGGTGGCAGACCTGCCGGTTACCTTGACCATTGCCTCCGGCCAGGAGACGGTCAACGTCAGCGCCGAAGCCGAACTGGTGGAAACCTCGCGTACCTCAACCACCGACACGATCACCCAGCGCCGCATTGACAACCTGCCCATCAACGGCCGCAATTACATCAACTTCACGCTCACCGACTCGCAAGTAGTGCGCGACAACGCGCCCAACACCGGGGCGGCGCCCACTTCCGGGCTGAACATGAGCGGCCAGCGCGCCCGCGCCAACCTGGTCAACGTGGATGGCGCCGACGCCACCGACAACTCGATCAACGGCGTGCGCTCGACCGTTTCTCAGGAAGCGGTACAGGAGTTTCAGATCATCACCAACGGCTATGCTCCGGAGTATGGCCGCGCCTCTGGCGGCGTGGTCAACATCATCACCCGCTCCGGTTCGAACGAGTTTCATGGCGACGTCTTCGGTTATCTGCGCAACCGCAACTTTCAGGCGGTGAACCCGTTCAGCACAGAGCCGAATCCGGCTTACACCCGGGTGCAGGCGGGTGCGGCCTTTGGCGGACCCATTAAGAAGGACAAGACCTATTATTATTTCTCCTACGAAGTGACCCGGCGCCACGAGACCGGATTTTCCAGCATCGGCGCCAACAATTTCGGGATGCAGTCCTTTGACGCCACCGGGATATTCAGCCCACTCGCCCCGGCGGGCACCTTCACCATGCCGGCTACGGCCGAGCAGGCGGCCTTTCTGGCGCCCTTCACGCAAGCCGGCCCGGCGCCGCTGGCGGTACAGTTCTACACCTGGCTGGTAGGCAGCTCATCGTGGCTTGCGACCACCGGAAGCCAGCAGTCGTTTGCCTTGCTGCCGTTCGCTCCGCCCGGATCGGGAGCACAACAATTTCCGACCAGTTGCAACCTGCTGGCGGCCCCGCTTTGCGCGGGATTGCCGGCCTCATTCCAAAGCCTGGACTCGCAGGCAGGCAACTTTCCCGTATTTGAAGGAACCAGCCTGTACTCGCTTCGGATTGACCATAACATCAGCGCCAGTAACCGCCTGACCCTGCGCGCCAATGTAAGCCCGAGCACGATTACTGGGATTGAGGTCAGCGGCGAGGACCAGCCCTTCGGGCAGAACGCCTACTCCCGCACTTCGGAACAGACTTATCGTGATGTCGCCGGCGTGGCGCAGGATACCTGGACCATTGGCAACAATAAAGTCAACGAATTGCGCTTTCAGTATGCGCGGCGCGGGCTCTCGTATTTCTACAACACGCAAATTCCTGGCGGCTCAGACCCGGCCATCAACATCCCGGGCTTTGCCTATTTCGGACGCGAGCCCTACTCCTACATCCAGCGCACCGAGCAGCGTTACCAGTTCACGGATAATTTCTCCTGGGCCATCGGCGCCCACGACACCAAATTCGGCGTGGACTTGAACTACATCCCCTTGAGCGCCATTTTCACTGTGAACTATGGCGGGGTCTATGACTTCGGCAGCTTCAGCCTCGCACCATTCGGCTTTCCCTCTTCGTTTCCGAGCCTCTCCGCCGTCCAGGCATATGGTGCGGGTTTGCCGGGAGACTTCATCCAGGGGCTGGGCAGCCCCAGCGACTCCTTCCGCAACATCCCAATTGGCGCCTTCTGGCAGGATTCGTGGCGCATCAGTTCGCGGGTGACTCTGAACTACGGGCTGCGTTATGACGTCGAGATTCCGCCTTCGTTCAAGTCCCCGACCGGCCTGGCTGCCGTGGGCTACAATTTCCTGGGGCTGCAAAAAGGAATTCAGACCGATACGAATAACATTCAGCCGCGCGTAGGCGTGGCCTGGGACCCGAAGGGCGACGGCAAGACCGTGGTGCGCGCCTCTTACGGCATGTTCTACGACCATCCGCTGCTCGGGCTGTATTTCCTCGGCGATGCTTCCGACGGTTCCACTAGCGGACAGCTGGCCTTCGGCGGCACAGGACTCTGCGGCGGTCCCGGCAATCCGGCGAATCTCAATGCGATCCCGATTTTTCAGGGACTCTTGCCCGGCCCCAACGGCTCGGTGGCCTCGCCCTGCTCGCCAGCCCTGAACCCGGCAGCGCTGACCGCATTAGGCTATGAGCCAAACCAACAGCAGTTTGAGTCCTTGAACTTCCCGCAGTCCATCTTCCTGAACCAGAATTACCTCAATCCTTCAACCTTCATGCCGCTGGCCTTTCAACCCTTCGGCTATCCGCAATCGAAGAATTTCGTGTATGCCTACTCGCAGCAGGCGAACCTCAGCATCGAGCGCGATCTTGGCCGCGGTTTCGCCCTGGACCTGGCGTATAACTTTAATGGCGGCCGGCACCTGAATCGCCCCATCAACGCCAATACCATCCGCGGTGACTTACTGCTCGAAAACTATTTCGCCTCGGGAGCAACTGCCGCCAGCCCCCTCACCGTCAGCGGCTGTTCGGCTCCGGGCGCACCGGTGCCCTGGGTGGATGCTTCGCTGATGAATTTCTTCCGGCCCTCCGGGTTGAATCCTTCCATTGTCGGAGCGTATCTCTCGCAGGGCCCACCCGGAGCTTATTGCGTCGGTGTGGCGCAGCAGATTCTGCAAAGCCTTTCCAGTCAGGGCTTCAACACCAATTGCGATCCGGCAACCTTCAGCGGCTGCGTCCCATTTGGCGACATGGACGCCAACTACTCGAACGGCAGCTCGATTTACCACGGGTTCACCACCAACCTGCGCAAGCGGTTCAGCAACCACTACGAATTTCTGGCGTCTTACACGTGGTCACACGCGATTGACGATTCTACCGACCTGCAGTCCACGCTGACGCCGCAGGACAGCTATTACCCCGGACTGGACCGCTCCAATTCGTTGTTCGATCAGCGCCACCGCTTCGTCTTCAGCGGCGTGCTGCAAACCGGCAAGCTGGGTGGAAGCGGCTTGGGCCCGCGCTTCTTCAGCAACTGGATCTTCGCGCCCATCATTGAAGTCGCGTCGGGGCGGCCATTCAACATCATTACCGGGAATGGCGACAATCTACAGCTCTCCTCGCTTACCAGCCGCCCCAACACCACGGTGAATGCCGCCTGCGGCCCGGTTTATAGCTCCAAGTACTCTCCCACGGGCAAGCTGCAGGAGCCTTGCGCGGCGGAATTTAACGGAACCCTGCTTTCACTCGATGGCAATCTTGGCCGCAACGCGGGTATTACGCCGTGGACACTGTTCAACGACCTGCGCGTGGCCAAGCGCATTTATTTCGGCGAGCGCTTCAACCTTGAGCTGATCGCCGACATGTTCAACATTGCCAACAAAATGAACGTGGCCGCGGTAAGCCCGCTGTTCACCAACGCCGGCCAGCCCACCGCGGCGTATGATCCGCGGCAGTTCCAGTTCGCCATGAAAGTGTACTGGTAGGTTTTGTGCTCGTGTGTAGGTGAGCTTGCTCCGCCCCGACGACGCGGAGCCGTCCCCACACGAGAGTGCCCGCCGCCAGAGCCGCTTTTGACTTCTGGTGCTTAGCGCCCTACCATGCTTGAGCCTGCCGGAGGACCGCGCCGCTGCTCGGCCAATCTATTTCGCATTACCGCATCGTCGAGAAGCTCGGCGGTGGCGGCATGGGCGTGGTTTACAAAGCAGAAGATACCCGCCTGCACCGTTTCGTCGCTCTGAAGTTCCTGCCCGATGAAGTAGCTAAAGACTCCCAGGCCCTGAGCCGTTTTCAGCGTGAGGCGCAAGCCGCCTCGGCGCTTAACCATCCCAACATCTGCACCATTTACGACATCGGTGACGAGAATGGGCAAGCTTTTATCGCCATGGAATACCTCGACGGCGTAACCCTGAAGCATCGGATCGCGGGGCGCCCGCTGGAGACTGAAGTCCTGCTCTCTCTCGCCATCGAAATTGCGGACGCGCTCGATGCCGCGCATAGCAAAGGCATTGTCCATCGTGATATCAAGCCAGCCAATGTTTTCGTGACCGAGCGCGGCCATGCCAAGGTTCTGGATTTCGGGCTGGCGAAAGTTCTTGGTTCTCGCAGCCAGAAGTTGGAACCGGCGGGCGTGATGGCGGATGCAACCGCTGCGGTCAGCGCCGAGCACCTCACCAGCCCGGGTACGGCGATCGGGACGGTTGCGTATATGTCCCCAGAGCAGGCTCGCGGCAAGGAACTCGACTCGCGCACCGATCTTTTTTCCTTTGGCGCGGTGCTCTATGAGATGGCGACGGGTACGCTGCCCTTCCGCGGCGAAACCAGCGCCGTGCTCTTTGATTCGATCCTGCACAAAATCCCGCCGGCGCCGGTGCGGCTGAATCCTGACCTTCCGCCTCGGCTCGAAGAGATCATTAACAAAGCGCTGGAGAAAGACCGCGAGCTGCGCTACCAGCACGCTTCCGATATCGCTACCGACCTCAAGCGGCTCAAGCGCGATACCGACTCCAGCCGCAGCGCCGTTGCCACCCAGGTTGAAGAAGAAGAGAGGGTCCCTGCTTCCGGCGCCGTCGATGGCGCCACTCGCCAGCCTGCGAGCAGCCAGTCGAAACGGGCTTCGTCGCAGTCGGTCGCGGTGTTTTCCGAGAAGCCGCCGAACCGTCTCTGGAAAATCCTCATCCCCGTGACTTTGCTTCTAATTCTTGCGGCTGGTGGTGCTTTCTACTATTCCCGCTCCCGCCCGGCGGCGCCTGTACTTACGGAAAAAGATACCGTCGTTATTACCGACTTCGACAATAGCACCGGCGATGCTGTTTTCGACGACGCCCTCAAACAGGCTCTCTCGGTGGAGCTGGGCCAATCGCCGTATCTCAACGTTCTCTCCGATCGCAAGGTTGGCGAAACCCTGGCTCTTATGGGACGGCCCGCCAACGATCACGTTACTTTGCCGATTGCTCGCGAGCTCTGTCTGCGCACCGGCAGTAAGGGCATTATTTCCGGGTCCATTTCCAATCTGGGGTCGCAGTACATCATCGGGCTTAACGCTTCCGCCTGCAGCACGGGAGACACATTGGCAGAGGAGCAGGTGCAGGCGAACGGCAAGGAACAGGTATTGAAGGCATTGGACCAGGCCGCCTCCGCTCTGCGCGCCAAGCTGGGCGAGTCGCTGGCTTCGGTGCAGAAGTTCGACGTTCCCATCGCCGCCACCACACCTTCCCTCGAAGCCTTGAAAACCTTCAGCCTGGCGACCACAACCGCACGCACCCAGGGCGATGCTGCGGCCATCCCGTTTTATCGCCGCGCTATTGAGCTCGATCCCAATTTCGCGGTTGCCTACGCTGGTTTGGCCATCTCTTACTCCAACCTTGGGCAGCCTAGCCTGGCCCGCGAAGACATCGAGAAGGCCTACCAGTTACGCGACCATGTGAGCGAACGCGAAAAGCTGCGCATCACCGCCGACTATTACGACATTGCGACCGGAGAGCTGGAAAAGGAAGCTCAAACGTATGAGCTTTGGATTCAGAGCTACCCCCGCGACATGGTGCCCCATGGCAATCTGGGAGCGAATTTTGGTGAGCTGGGGCAATGGGACAAGGGCATTGCAGAGACCGAAGAAGCCATGCGTTTGGAGCCCAACGCCGTGGTCAGTTACCCCAACCTCGCCAGCTTTTACATGGCTCGCGGTCAGCTCCAGGATGCAAAAGCCGTCATTGATCAGGCAATTGGCCGCAAGCTGGAGAGCGGGCAGTTGCACGTGGCGGAGTATGATCTGGCTTTTCTCCAACATGACGATGCCGAAATGCAGCGCCAGCTTGCCTGGGGCTCCGGCAGGCCTGGAGACGAAGACCCGCTGCTTAATGCCCAATCCGATACCGAGGCCTATTATGGCCGGATGAACAGCGCGCGCGATTTCACCCGCCGTGCGACCGATTCCGCCTTGCGTTCCGGCTCCAAGGAGACCGCTGCGCTATGGCGCGCGAACGGCGCTCTGCGGGAAGCGGAGTTCGGCAATGCCGAGTTGGCCCGGAAGGAATGCGAGGCCGCTTTGAGTCTGGCGCCTGGCCGTGATGTGCAGGTAGTGGCGGCGTTGGCCTATGCCCGCATCGGCGATCCCTCGGCCGCCGCGCGGCTGGCCGCAGACCTGGAGAAGAATTTTCCCGTCAACACCGTCCTCAAACTCTACTGGCTGCCCACCATCCAGGCCGCCATCAGTCTTGACCACGGCGAATTCGCGCAAGCTCTCGATGCTTTGCAAGCCCCGGCTCCCTACGAAACCGGCGAGCCGCCGCCGTTTCCGCTGGAGACTCTTTACCCCGCTTATACTCGCGGAGAAGTGTACCTGCAAGCCCGCAAGGGCAGCAGCGCCGCCGCCGAGTTTCAAAAGATCATTGACCATCCGGGGATGACCATCAATTTTCCCCTGGGCGCATTGGCCCACCTCGGGCTGGCGCGGGCGCGGGCTCTTTCCGGCGACACCGCCGGCGCCAAAGCCGCTTATCAGGATTTCTTTGCGCTGTGGAAGAACGCCGACCCCGATATTCCCATCCTGAAGGCCGCCAAGGCCGAATACGCGAAGCTGTAGGAAGCATTCAGCACTGAGCACTCAGCCTGTCGCACTTGGTATTTGCAATCAGCACCTGGCCGTTCAATTCCGTGCCTCATCGCGCTGATTGCTGACTGCTGATCTGATTCCCAACCTGTTACACTTTCCCTATCCTTGGCGCTTGCCCGGAGCTTCCTCAGACATGTCTCAACCCTACACGCCGACCGCGCGCACCCGTGTCGTCCGCGAGGCCGAGCGCGGAGTTTACGACCGCGCCCAAGCCTACAAGATTCTCGATGAAGGCTTTATCTGCCACGTAGGTTTTGCGGTGGAGGGCCAGCCCTTCGTGATTCCCACTTCGTACGGCCGCAAAGGCGACGATCTTTACCTTCACGGCTCGGCCGCCAGCCGTATGCTGCGCAATCTCGATCGCGGCATTCCGGTCTGCGTGACGGTCACGCTGCTCGATGGGCTAGTGCTCGCCCGTTCGATTTTCAATCATTCGATGAACTATCGCTCGGTGGTAATTCTGGGGACGGCCAGCGTGATCACCGATCCCGGAGAAAAACTGAAAGCTCTGCGCGCGCTCTCGGAGCACATTCTGCCCGGCCGCTGGGATGAAGTTCGCCAGCCCAATGAGAAAGAACTGAAAGCAACGTCGGCGCTCCGCCTGCCCATTGAGGAATTTTCCGCCAAGGTGCGCCAGGGCCCGCCCATTGACGACGAAGAAGATTATTCCTTTCCCACCTGGGCCGGCGTAGTACCTCTAACCATGGTTCCCGGCGCGCCCGTCAACGATCCGCGCCTTGACCCAGCGCGCGCCGTGCCCGCTTACGCGCAGCACTGCAGCCGAAAACGCTCGCCAGGCTGAGAACTAAAATCCGAAAATCAGTAGGGCGAACTGCTTGTTCGCTCAGGGGCTAAGGCCCCGCTGTTCTTGCCGTTCTGGGCGACACGGCTGAAGCCGCGCCCTGCCCAGTGGGCTCAGGCTTTTTCTGCGGCCTCTGAAGCGCGCCTTCCCCAAAACCAATTGATGAAATGAACCTGCCAACTGAAGCATGGGGCGTTATCGCCAAAGTGCCACTGGCGGCGGGGCGCATCTCCAATGTGCGCCGAATGAGGGGAAGCGCCCATGTTAAACTGTTGAAAAGCAACGCCGGAGAGGTGGCCGAGTGGCTGAAGGCGGCGGTTTGCTAAACCGTTATACGGGCCAAAACCTGTATCGAGGGTTCGAATCCCTCCCTCTCCGCCAGTGACTAAAACGCGTCAGCTTAGCGACGGCAAAGCGCAAGCCCGCCGGCCCCCAGTTCTGCCATGACCAACGCATACCCGGTTACGACTATTGATGAATACCTGCGCGAGCGGCTGATGCCCGTGGAAGGCGCGATTCCGCATATTGCCGGCATCGAGATGTTCGGCAATTCCATTCCCGCTGGAACAGTCGGCGGCGACCTTTTTGAGTACATCAATTTTCAGCAGCGCTACGACATTGAGGCGCGCATGGACCGCGCCCAGCGCCTGGCAAAGGAATTTCTCGAGCCCCTGCCTCCCGGCCTTCCGGTACGCAATTGCGTGGACGATCAGGTGCAATGGCTGAAAGCCAGGCCCGGCTACCGGCCTGAAATGGAAACCGACTACAGATTCGCCAGAAGCTCGGAGCAGGTGCGGGTTGCGGAAGATTTGCAGAGCCTTTGTTCGACCGCGGGAGTTCTGCTGGTGGATGCGCAGGGGCACGGAATTATCTCTGCCAAGATTGCCTCCACCGTGCACGACACATTTCACGCCTTGATGCTGACCGAGCTCGACCGCTACGGAAAAACCACCCCCGAGCTTTTAGAAAATCTCAATCTGCGGCTGGCCCAATCGGTGACCGCGCGCAACGCGCTGGGAATCGCGGAACAAGCAAACGCGCGTGAGATCGCGACCATGCTCTATGGCGAGGTTCGCCCCGGCGGCCATTTTCGCTTCGCGAACTTCGGGCATCCTCCGCCGCTGGTATTTTCCGCGGAGTACCGCAAATTCATGAGCATAGATGAGAGCCGCATGGTGCAGTTCCTTGCGCTCGGCCTGCAGATTCCCGCGGACCACCCCGACCGCAGGAGATACTACTCACTCAGCTTGCGGCAACGAGAGTTCGACGCCTCGGATGTGGCCGAGATTACGCTGATGAGCCCGGGAGATATTCTGCTTCTCTATACCGATGGCGTGTACGACGGCAGCGACCCGGAAGCCCGCGAGTCGCTGGAATCCGTTTTGCGCGAGCACTACCAAAAGCCGGTGCGGGAGATCTGCAATGCTCTGCTCGATCACGCCGTAAAGCAAGACGAGTATCTGCGGCAAAATGGCGACGAGAGCCTGATTGACGATAAGACTGTCTTCGTCATCCGGCGAACTTGAGCCGCGCGCCCTTGCCGCCTTCGGGCAGTCCTGGAAACCCATTCAACCACAAAGGAACTAGAAGTTTCACGAAGGGTCTTGGCTGTCCAGTTTTCCCTTCGCGTGGCTTGGTGACCTGCGCGATGATGAGCTTTCAAACGGACGCGCCGCGCCACATGGACAGCCGTCGACAGCCGATGGTAAGCTTGCCCTCCCGATAGTTCTGACAAAGAAGTGCGCCCATATAACTCATTCTTCCAGCTGTCGCGAGGATGACAACTGATGGCGTCAAATCCGACTTCTTCCCCGGTTGGGGGTGGTGCCGCGCTGGGCATCGCGCAACCGGTAGCTACCCCGCTTGCCCGCTCCGCCATCTTCCTCGTTGTTACCCTGAACCCGGGCCCGGATAGCCGCAGCACTCTTCGATCATTCTGCGGAGACTTGCCCGCCCTGCTGCGCGCGGTAGGATTTCGCGATATTGAAGCAGGCCTCTCCTGCGTTTTCGCCATTGGATCCGAGGCGTGGGACTGCCTCTTCGGAGCACCGCGCCCGGCGGAACTGCATCCCTTCCGCGAGGTCCACGCCGGCGGCCGGCACGCCATTGCGACACCGGGCGATCTGCTGTTTCATATTCGCGCCAGGCGCTTCGATCTGTGCTTCGAGCTGGCGGCGCAAATCATGGCCCGCATAAGCCCGGCGGTCTCGCCCGCCGATGAGGTGCACGGCTTCCGCTACTTCGACGACCGCGATCTCATCGGCTTCGTGGATGGAACCGAGAATCCTACGAATCAGGCGGCGATTGACGCGGTCGTGGTCGGCGATGAGGACCCCGCATTCGCAGGCGGCAGCTATGTGATGGTGCAGAAATATGTTCACGATCTCGCCGCATGGAATGCGCTCTCCACCGAAGCGCAGGAGCGCATCATTGGCCGCAGCAAGCTGTCTGACATCGAATTAGACGATTCGGTCAAGCCGACCTGCTCGCATAGCGCGCTCACCACCATCGTTGAGGACGGCAAAGAGATAAAGATTCTGCGCGACAATATGCCCTTTGGGCGCGCTGCTGAGGGGGAATTTGGAACTTATTTCATCGGCTACAGCCGTTCGCCCAGGACCATTGAGCAAATGCTGCAGAATATGTTCATCGGGCGACCACCCGGCAATTACGACCGCTTGCTCGATTTCAGCCGCGCCGTCACCGGCAATTTGTTTTTCGCGCCCTCCGCAACGTTCTTGGAAAACGTGGGCGAGGACCCGCCGGCAGACTCGCCCGAGCCAGCCCATGAGTCTTCGCGTGGCAGCGATGGTTCGCGGGGTAATGATTCGCGGGGTATCGGATCGCTGGGCATCGGATCGCTAAAAGGAGAAATCTAGATGAATAACCTGCATCGCGAGCTTGCGCCGATTTCCGATGCCGCCTGGGCCCAGATCGAGGAGGAAACCTCCCGCACCTTCAAGCGTCATATTGCCGGGCGCCGTGTGGTGGACTTGCATGGACCCTCGGGTCTGGCCTTGTCTGCCATCGGTACGGGGCATGTGGCGGCAATCGCGGGGCCGGCGGAGGGCATTGTCTCTCGGCAGCGTGAAGTACAGGCGCTGGTCGAGCTGCAGGTGCCCTTTGACCTGGGCCGCCAGGCCATTGACGACGTCGAGCGCGGCGCCAACGACTCAGATTGGCAGCCCGCCAAGAATGCCGCGCGCAAACTCGCCTTTGCCGAGGATGGCGCGATTTTCCAAGGCTATGCCGCCGCAGGAATCGTCGGTATTCGCCAGGGCGCGAGCAATCCCGCTGTGACCCTGCCGGAGTCTGTCCGCGAATACCCCAATGCCATTGCCCAGGCGCTGACCACCTTGCGCCTCGCCGGCGTCAATGGACCCTATGCCGTGCTGCTGGATGCCAACGTGTACACGGCGCTCACCGAAACCAGCGATCAGGGTTATCCGGTGGTGGAACATGTCAAGCGCCTGGTGGATGACAAAATCATCTGGGCGCCGGCCATCCATGGCGCTTTTGTGCTGACCACCCGGGGCGGCGATTTCGATCTGCACCTCGGCCAGGATGTTTCCATCGGTTATTTGAGACATACAGACTCGGCGGTCACTCTGTACCTGCAAGAGTCCCTTACCTTTCGGCTGCTGACCGCTGAGGCTGCGGTTGCCCTGGTTCCACGGGGAAGGCCGCGGAAGCGCTGAGGCCGGGGCTCGTCTGGTTGCCACTTCTTATTCAGAGGTTAGCCGGGCGACGCCAACAGAAGCCCGGCGAATCGCCCCTTGCAGCTCTTCCACCTGCTGATCAGTGCCCAGGCTTCCCGAGCGGGCGCCAGCCTCCAGGGCGAACGCGGCCTCTGCGGCCTCTGCGGCCTCGAACATTTTGCAGATGCTCTTGAGGGTGTGGGCCGCCCTTTGCAACCCGGGCAGATCGGAAGCTGCGCGCGCCTGCTCGATGGCCCCCAGAGCCGCCTCGGTCTCGTCAGGGAACATGTTCGCGGCTTTGCGCAGCAGGTTGCGATTGCCGGCGAAGCGCCCGAGCACCACTTCGCGTTCCGGGCGGGGAGAAGGTTCCGGCCCGACCGCGGCGCCCGCCTTGCCAGCAGCGCTCGACTCAGGCGGCAGAACCGCAGCCGATCCAAACGCGGCCGCAGCGGCCACGGCCGCGGCGGGCGAAGCTATCACATGTCCGGAATTTCTCTCGATGACCGCGAATAGCGCCCGTCCGCTGATGGGCTTGGAAATGTAATCGTCCATTCCTGCGGCCAGGCACTTCTCGCGATCTCCGCTCATGGCGTGCGCGGTCATGGCAATGATCGGCACACGGCTTGGAGAGTGCTGCTGCAGCCCGTGGATGGCCTCGGTCGCCTCGTATCCGCTCATGATGGGCATCTGAACGTCCATAAATACAAGGTCGAACAGTTCTGGATCGAACCTCTCCACTGCTTCCCGGCCATTGACCACCAAAGTGACCGAATGGCCCATTTCCTCGAGCATCCCCCGCGCTACCTGCTGATTGAGAAGGTTGTCTTCTGCCAAGAGAATGCGCAAGGAGTGTCTGGACCTGGGAATGGTGTCGGTGGCCGGGACTAGCCGAGCTGCCTCGCGGCTGACTTGCTCTTGCTGCAGCGCATTTTCGATGGCCTGCAACAGGCCGTCCTGGCTCACCGGCTTGGTGATATAGGCCGCGATCATGAGCTTGCGGCAATGCAGCCGATTTTCCGGACGGTCGGCCGAGGTCAGCATGATGACTCTGCCCGGGTTGAGCCAGCCCCGCTTTTTCAATTCCTGCAGGACCCGGCACCCATCCATGTTCGGCATTTCACTGTCTATGATGATGAGGTCAGGAAAGCTCCGGCTTTGCGCGGCCCTTTCCATGACCGCCAGCGCGGCAGGGCCGCTCTCCACCAGCAGCGGCTGCATTTCCCACTGCGAAAGCGTGTCATGAAGAATTCGCCGGTTGGTGGCATTGTCGTCAATGATCAGCACCCGCTTGCCCGCCAGATTCTGCAGGGAAGGCAGCCGTGGCGGCTGTGCCGGCGCGGCCGCCCTCTCCAGCCGGGCGGTAAAGTGAAATTTGCTGCCGTGGCCCAACTCACTCTCCACCCAGATGCAGCCCTGCATCAATTCGACCAGGCGGGAAGAGATGGTCACACCCAGACCGGTGCCTCCAAAATGACGGGTGGAGGAATTATCTGCCTGCTCAAAGGCGCGGAAGATTCTAGCAATGTTCTCAGGAGCAATCCCGATGCCAGTATCGCGAACAGTGAAGTGGACCATTTTCTCCGCTTGGTTTGCACTCTCAGGGTTCACCGAGACTACGACCTCTCCTTTCTCGGTGAACTTGATTGCGTTGCCGATCAGGTTCACCAGAATCTGCCGCAGGCGTCCCGCATCTCCCAGCACTTGCCGGGGAACGGCGGGGTTCAGATCGAGGACCAGCTCCAGGCCTTTCTGGTGGGCGCGCAGGGAGAGAGATTTCAGGGTCTCCGAGAGCATGTCGTGCAGATTGAAGGGTTGCGGGTCGAGCGACAGTTTGCCGGCTTCGATCTTGGAGAAATCCAGAATGTCGTTGATGACTGAAAGCAGCGAATCGGCCGAGGACTTCACCAGCAGCAGATTGTCGCGCTGCAGAGCGGAAAGGTTGGTGTTCAGGGTGAGCTCGGTCATGCCCAGGATGCCATTCATCGGAGTGCGGATTTCGTGGCTCATGTTCGCCAGGAATTCGCTCTTGGCGCGGCTGGCGGCCTCGGCGGCGTCACGGGCGCGCTCCAGTTGAGTATTTACGGTGCGGAGTTCCTGGGTGCGTGCCGCCACCTCTTCTTCCAGGTGCTCGCGATGGTTCTGCAGCTGGGCGTCGCGGTCGGCCAGATCGCGCAGCATGGCGTTGAAACTGTCTATGAGCAGAACTACTTCCTGGTAACCGCCGCGAATGTCTCGAATGGCATAGTTCTTGTCCTGGCGAATGGAGCGCGCCCGCTCCGCCAGGGCGAAGATCGGCTCGGAGATGGTGCGATGCAGCCGCGCCGCCAGCAAGAGCACCGTCAGCATGGAAAGCCCCAGCACCGCGCCGGCAATCAGGATGTAGCGGTGGCGGCGGGAGTTGATTTCGTCCAGGTCCATCTCCAGATAAATGGACCCGACAAAATCGCCTTTGTTGAAGATCCGCTGCCCGACCCGCAGGCTGTCTTCGCCGAAGGTCGTGCGTGCCGGCGGTGGCGTCAAGGGAAGGTTCCGTCCGGCCGCCTCCGGCCGAAGATAGCTGGCAAACACATGGCCATCGCTGGTGTAGATGCGCGCGCCAATCACGTGCGGCTCCGAGCGCAGGCCATTGATCGTGTCCCGCGCGGTCTCAGGATCGTCGAAGGAAATGGCTGCGGTGCTGTTGGCGCCGACGATTTCCGCCAGCGTATTGGCCTCTCGCGCCTTGTCGCGGCGAAAGGCGAGCAAATCGTAGAGGGTAAAAGCGCCGCAGGCCAGGAGCAGGGCGGCTGTGCTGATGGTGAGAATAATCGAGATCAGCTTGCGCTTGATAGGGGGCGGGTTGGTCACGGCATCAACGCTTCTCTTGCCAGGGCGGGAACTCCTGCAAAGCGCCGCGCAATATGCCGGCCTGGGCGCGGCCCCGCCAACAGAGCTTTGCTGTTTGCATCGGCTTGCCGGGGCATACCTTTAGAGCGTCTGCGCTGGACGGCCATCTTCGGGGTAAAGTGTTGGTAGCATTGGCCGATGTAAACAGCGGAGCGGCAACGCCAGGCCGCTTCCTGGATTTGTGGTGTGGGCGAACCCCAATCATCCTCTCTGCCCCAACAGCGCCGCATCCTGATCGCGGACGACGACGCCATTTTTCGCACCGTGACCGCTGAGCTCGTTTCCTCCTGGGGGTACAGCCCCACCTGTGTGGCGGATGGCGAAGCTGCCCTCCAGGTCCTGACTCAGAGCCATCCGCCCACTATCGCCATTCTGGATTGGCTTATGCCCAAGGCGACCGGACCTGAAATCTGCAGCCGCCTACGCGGCGGCGATTGCCCGCAGTACATCTATTTCATTCTGGTTTCCGGCCGCAGTGGCCGCGAGGATACTCTGGAAGGACTACGCTCGGGCGCCGACGCCTATATCAGCAAACCCCTGGATGCCGAGGAACTGCGCACCAAACTTCTGGTCGCCGACCGCATTCTGTTCATGGAAGAATCTCTGCGCGACGCTCAGGCCGAGACCGAGCTGTTTGTCAATGCCGTTCCTTCCATCCTCATCGGGACAGATGCCGAGGGAAAGATTCAACGCTGGAACCAGGCCGCCACCGACGTTTTCGGACTGGCCAAGGAAGAAGTGCAAGGCCGCAGCCTGGAAGAGTGCGGGATTCGTTGGGTCCAGCCCGGTTTTCATCGCCAGGTGGAAGCCGTCTTGAAGACGGGGACGGCATGCCGGCTGGACGATCTGGCCATGCGCAAGGCCGACGCGCTGCGCGTGCTGGCTCTGAACATCCATCCCCTGCGCTCGCACCTGGGGAACATTGTTGGAAGCCTCATCGTGGGCGCCGATATCACCGAAAGCCGCACCCGCGAGGCCCAGTTGCGGCAGGCCCAGAAGTTGGAGGCCATTGGGCAACTCGCCGCCGGCATCGCTCACGAAATCAACACTCCAACTCAGTTTGTCAGCGACAACGTGAGCTTTTTCAAGCAATCGTGGGTCGAGTTGTCCAGCCTGCTGGCCACCGTCCGAAACCTGCACTGTGCCACCGAGCCTTCAGCCCGGCTGGCCGCCTGCTCAGAAATTTGCGCCGCCGCCGCCAGGGTTGATCTCGAATATTTGATCCGGGAGATTCCCAAGGCGCTCCATGAAACCCTGGACGGCCTACAGCGAATCACCAAAATAGTGCTGGCGATGAAGGAGTTTTCTCATCCCGGCTCGGGCCAAAAGCAACTTACCGACCTGAACCGCGCTATTCAGAGCACTCTCACCGTGACCCAGAATGAATGGAAA
>Ga0335079_10001250_pt1 | contig 29047 bp, 27 predicted proteins | sample Lox_Sample_33_FD_206719 | JGI IMG/M metagenome (GOLD analysis project Ga0335079, IMG submission 206719) | Soil microbial communities from Loxahatchee National Wildlife Refuge, Florida, United States - Lox_Sample_3.3 | ecosystem: Environmental > Terrestrial > Soil > Wetlands | place: USA...
CGGCATCCGTGTGCAAGGGAATGGTGTGGCCACTCTCGACGCCGTCCAGGAAGCCATGCGCCAGTTCGAGCAGCGTCCCAGCGAGAACCGCCGGGTTCTCCTGGTCATCGCCGAGAAGCACGACCGGTCGAGCAAGCTGAAGCTGTCCGCGATCGTGCAGGCCGCCGAGCGGCAGAACGTCCTGATCTACTGGCTGACCTACTCGCCGTTTCTGACTGCGTTCACCGCGCGGCCCAACGGCAATCCGCCGGAGATGGCTCCCGGCAGCCTGCTGAGCATCTTCGGCGAAATGAAACACGACCTGCAGGGCGACGCCGCCGGCGAGCTCACCCACGCCACCGGCGGGCGCGCGTTGGGCTTTTTGCGCAAGGACGGTCTGGAAGCGGCTGTCCAGGCGATCGGCCGCGAAGTCCACCGGCAGTACCTGGTCAGCTTCCAGCCGCCGAACAGCGAGCCCGGGCAATACCACGCCATCCGCATCCAAGTGAGAGACCGTCCCGAGCTTGTAGTACGCACGCGCGCCGGTTATTGGAGCGTGCAGTGATCCTGGTTCGTCGATGCCCGGAGCGCAACAGGCCGGCTGAAAGGCGGCCGCGGCCACGATTGGCCGCCCCACATTTTGCAACACAGTAGTACTAGTTCACCTTGCGGCGCTGCTCGAGGTCGAAACGGTCGCCGGCCGAGAGTGTATAGTAGCGCTTGCCGTCCGCCTGCGGCTGGTAGTGGGAATCGTGGATCAGCACCTTGCTCTTGCCGATCACTTCGAACTGGTCGCCCTGAACCACGATCGCCGTGCTTTCGTCGATTCCGATCCCCAGCAGGGCGGGGAAGCGGTCGATCACCTGGTCCAGGTCGTTCTCGCGGTGGCGGGTGAGCACGTGCTGATCGATGGCGGAATTGCGCAGGAACCCGAGGCCGAGCTCATGGCCCGGCGACATCATGACGGTGTTGCCTTCCACCGCCCCGCGAACGAGGTACGATCCCTGGATGGTGGCCCCGGCGGAGCTGCCGCCGATCACGCCGCCGCGTTCCAGCAATCGGAACAGCTCCTTTTCGACGCGGGTGTTCAGATAGGCATCGGCGATGCGCCACTGGCGTCCGCCCTCGAACCAGACGCCGCGCGCCGCAGCCAGCGGCGCCACGAACTCGCCGGAGTCGGCGACCTTGGGATCGCGCGTGTGCAGGATGGTGACGTGCTTCGCACCGGCCTTGGCCAGGAAGGTGGTTTCCGCGGTGATCTTCGGCTCGCCGTCTTCGGCGGTGGGGATGAAGACCATGGGCGAATCGAGCCCGCCCGCGAGATCGATGAAGCGGTTGACGATTTCCGGCCCCAGTTGTCCACCGCCGACGATGACCAAGGTACCGCGGGAGGGGCCGATGGAGGCCGCGAAAGCCGGGCCGGTGAACAACAGCAAAAGGGCGAGCTTGCGGGTCGCGATCTGAGTGCTCATTTAGAAATGCTACCGCGGATGAGCACAATCCCGCCGCCGCCCGTTTCCTGGGTTCTTTATGCTCCCGCCGATGCCCCCTGCGCCTTACGCGAGAGGAAGCATTCCCGGCAAAACACCGGGCGTCCCTGCGTAGGCTTGAAGGGAACCGTGGTCTCCCTTCCGCATTGCGAGCACGTAGTCGTGGTCTCGCTCTTGGTGAAACCGCCGCCCCCAGAGCCCTGACGTCTGGTCTTGCAACTCTTGCAGCGCTTCGGCTCGTTCTTGAAATTCTTATCGTGAAAGAAGTGTTGTTCCCCAGCGGTGAAAACGAATTCCGCTCCGCAGTCTACGCATTTGAGGACTCGATCCTGAAACTCCGGCATGGCCTATATCCCCGTCAACCTGAACAATTGGTCGGATTTGTGACAGCGGGGCTGGCGCCCCGCTATCGGGTTACTCGATTTCCCGGCGTGATTTCTTCCGGTTCCGTTTGCGGGCCAGCGCCTGCTTGGCCCGGAGCTTCTCGCCCGGCTTCAGGTAGAAGGAGTGACGCTTCACTTCTTTGATGATGTCCTCCTGCTGCACCTTGCGCTTGAAGCGGCGAAGGGCGTTCTCTAGCGTTTCGCCCTCTTGAAGCTTAACTTCCGCCAAATGAAATACACCTCCCAACTAGACCTGATTTTCCCATGCGATGCTTTGGAGTTTCCGAGACCACGGATCACCCTGTAGCCAGATGGCGCGCCCGTTAAATTCCTACACTTCACACAGAAGGTACTGATATCATAGGTTTTTGAATAATAAAGTCAAGCCAATTTTTACAATCGTGTTCTGTCTTCCCGGCCAGAATACAGGAACAGGCTTTGTTTTCAGGATATTACGCTGAATGCAGAATGTCCTCGCGATCGTGCTGGCGGGGGGCGCCGGCGAGCGCCTCTATCCCCTGACCAAAGACACCGCCAAGCCAGCCGTGCCCTTTGGAGGCGCGTATCGAATTATCGACTTCACGCTCTCCAACTGCATCAATTCCGACGTGCGGCGCATTCTCATCCTAACACAGTACAAATCGCTGGACCTGATCCGCCACATTCGCGACGGCTGGAATATCCTTTCCCCGGAGCTTGGCGAGTACATCGAGGCGATTCCTCCGATGAAACGGGTTCACGGGGACTGGTACCAGGGCACCGCCGATGCGGTGTTCCAGAATTTCCAGAGCATCGAAGCCGAGGGTCCCGATCTCACCCTGATTCTGGGAAGCGATCACATCTACAAAATGGATTACGGCGAAATGATCGCCTGGCACCGGGCGCACCAGGCGGAGATCACCATCGGGACCATCCGGGTCTCGCCGTCGTTGGCCAACCGCTTCGGGATCCTCGAGATCGCCCCCGACTACCGCATCACCGGCTTCGAAGAAAAGCCGCAGCACGATTCGCCCGCGCCCTCGGTATTCGACCCGGCGATGGTCAGCGCTTCCATGGGCCTCTACGTCTTCAATACCGACGTGCTGCTCCGCGCTCTCCACGAAGATGCGCAGAACCCCGATTCCAGCCACGATTTCGGCCGCGACGTGATCCCCGGCTACATCCGGCGCTCGCGCACCGTGGCCTACGATTTTCACGACATCAACGCCGACAGGGTGCTCTACTGGCGCGACGTCGGCACGCTGGACGCCTACTACGAGGCCAATATGGACCTGGTGGACGTGACGCCGGTCTTCAATCTCTACGACAAGCGGTGGCCCATCCGCACCAGGGCCACGCAGCAGCCTCCGGCCAAGTTCGTGTTTGCACAGGAAGGCCGGCGCATGGGCGTCGCCGTCGACTCTATCGTCAGCTCCGGCTGCATCGTTTCCGGCGGCCGGGTGCTGCACAGCGTCCTTTCCCCGGGAGTCCGGGTCAACAGTTACTGCGAAGTGGAGTATTCGATTCTGATGCCAGAGGTGGAGATTGGCCGCAACAGCCGGGTCCGCAGAGCCATTCTCAACACCGGCGTCAAACTGCCCGAGTCCAGCTTGATCGGGTTCGATCCCGGCGCCGACCGGGAGCGCGGATGCCACGTCACGGAATGCGGAATTACCGTGCTGGCGTGAAAAGAAGACATCAGGCATCAGGCGTCAGGCGTCAGCCAAGGCAGCGGGGCCGGCACCGCAGGGGCTGAAGCCTGAAGCCTGACGCCTGAAGCCTTAATTTAGGAGCACTTACTTGACTAACATCGTTCGAATCATCGGAAGAGAGATTCTCGATTCCCGCGGCAATCCGACCGTGGAAGCGGATGTTTATCTGTCTGACGGAAGCATGGGGCGCGCTGCCGTCCCGTCCGGCGCCTCCACCGGCGAGCATGAAGCCGTCGAGCTGCGCGATGGCGACAAGAGCCGCTACCTCGGCAAGGGTGCCTCGAAGGCCGCCGCCCACGTCAATGGCGAGATCGCCGCGGCACTACACGGCAAGGATGCCGCCCTCCAGGCGGAGCTCGACCAGGCCATGATCGCCCTGGATGGCACGCCCAACAAGGGCCGCCTGGGCGCCAATGCGCTCCTCGCGGTCTCCATGGCGGCAGCCCGCGCCGCGGCGGTCTCCCACCGTACGCCGCTCTACCGGTATCTGGGTGGTGCCGGCGCCTGCACTTTGCCGGTTCCCATGATGAACATCATCAATGGCGGCGCTCACGCGGACAATTCCGTCGACCTGCAGGAGTTCATGATCGCTCCCTTCGGCGCGCCGAAGTTCAGCGAAGCGCTGCGCATGGGCGTCGAGGTGTTCCATACTCTGAAAAAGGTGCTTGCCAAGAAGGGCTATTCCACGGCCGTCGGCGACGAGGGCGGGTTCGCCCCGATGCTGAAGTCCAACGAGGAGGCCATCGAGAGCGTGCTGGAAGCCATCACGCAGGCCGGTTACAAGCCGGGCGAAAACATCGGCGTCTGCCTCGACCCGGCGGCCAGCGAGTTCTACCAGGACGGCAAATACGTTTTCAAGAAGTCCGACAAGAGCCAGCGCACCAGCGAGCAGATGGTCGAATACTGGGGCAACTGGGTGCGGCAGTATCCTGCAATTATCTCCATCGAAGACGGCATGGGCGAAGAAGACTGGCCGGGCTGGAAGCTGCTCACCGATACCCTCGGCGGCAAGATCCAGCTCGTCGGCGACGACATCTTCGTCACCAACCCCTCCATCTTCCAGCGCGGCATCGAGACCGGCATCGCCAATTCGATTCTGATCAAGCTGAACCAGATCGGCACCGTCACCGAAACCCTGGATTGCATGCGCATGGCGACCAAAGCCGGCTATACCGCGGTCGTCTCGCACCGCTCCGGCGAAACCGAAGATCCGTTCATCGCCGATCTCGTGGTGGCCACCAATGCAGGCCAGATCAAGACCGGCTCCGCCAGCCGCACAGATCGCATTGCCAAGTACAACCAGCTCCTGCGCATCGAAGAGAAGCTCGGCAGTGCAGCGGCATTCCCAGGCAGAAAGGCCTACAGCCGATGAAGAAGCTGGTGCTCGTGCGCCACGGCGAAAGCACGTGGAACAAGGAAAATCGCTTCACGGGGTGGACCGACGTGGATCTCTCCGACAAGGGCCGCCAGGAGGCGCTCGAAGGCGGGCAGGTGCTCCAGCGCGAAGGCTACGTCTTCGATGTGGCCTACACCAGCGTGCTCAAGCGCGCCATCCGGACCCTGTGGACCGTGCTCGACGAGATGGACCTCATGTGGATTCCGGTGTACCGCTCCTGGCGCCTCAACGAGCGCCACTACGGCGCTCTGCAGGGATTGAACAAGGCGGAGACCGCCGCCAAGTTCGGCGAGGACCAGGTAAAGATCTGGCGCCGGAGCTACGACATTCCGCCACCGGTTCTGACGCCGGACGACGCGCGCTATCCGGGCCACGATCCGCGCTATCAAGGCCTGACCAAGGACGAACTGCCGCTAACGGAGTGCCTCAAGGACACGGTGGCACGGTTCCTTCCGCTCTGGCACGAAACCATCGCGCCGGCGATTCTGAGCGGCCAGCGCGTGATCATCGCCGCCCACGGCAACAGCCTGCGGGCCCTGGTCAAATATCTCGACAACATCAGCGAGAAAGACATCGTCGAGCTGAACATCCCCACAGGCATGCCGCTGGTGTACGAGTTAGACGATGATTTGAAGCCGCTCCAACACTATTATCTGGGCGATCCCGAGAAAGTGAAAGCGGCCATGGAGGCCGTTGCGGCCCAGGGAAAAAAGAAATAGGCAGTCTTGGGGCGGACGGCCGTTTTTCGCCGTCCACCCTCCCGACCCTTGTACTACCTGACCCGCTTCATATCCGGCTCGACCTTCTTAAACCCGGCCGGAACCGCAAACTGCGCGTCGTCCACCGGCGCGTTCGAAAAACTGCTCAGCTCGGTGGTCATCTGAAGCAGCGATCCCGCACCGGCCTGGTTGTTCTGCGCGCCCGAATCCGACGGCGGTGGCGCATCGGAAGTCGAGCTCTTCTTCCGGCCGAGGCCGAATCGCCCGCCGAGCACGTTGCCGATCGACGGCTTGTCCGCCTGCTGCTGCTGTTGCTGCTGAGACTGGTTCTGCTGCGGAGCCGCGCCCGGCTGCCCCTCGCCGCCCATGCTGATGAACTGCTCCACCGGCATGCCGTCCAGCTTGGAGACCTCTTTGTACACCTCGGCCATGCCCTTGGCCGCCTCCGGGTTGGCCATGAACATGTTGCCGCCGGGCGTCCAGTTTAGCTTCTCGGCCATGCGGCGGTAGAAATCGCGGACTTCCTGGTATCCGGGAGCGGCGGGCGCAATCCACATATCCGTCGTGACCACCATGGCGCCTTTTTGACCGCTCTGCTGGTCGGTCCCTTCCATGGTCATCTTGAGGATCATCTCCTTGCAGTCCAGCGAGCCCACCTGCTTCGTCTTGCCGGTGGCATTGGCCTCCACCTTGAAGTTCATCTGGCCCTGGTCGTTCTGCTTCATGCGCTGCTGCATGTTCTCCAGCGCCTGCTTCATCTCGTCGAACGTCATCACGCTATAGGTCTTCTTCTGCAGGTCGATGCTGGTGATGGTCTGGCTCGCAAGATCGATCACGCTGGCGTGAGTTTGCGAGCGATGCACCATGCGATCGCCTTTCACCGAGATGGTCGACTGGATCGGCTCCCGCGCCTGCTTCGAAAACACCCCCGCCACTTTCATCATGCTGGCGACCATGCCGCCGGTGATCGTGCTGGTCTCGTGGTAGGTGAAATCCGCCGGCAGCGTGGCAGCCGCCGCCAACATCATGCCTCCGATCGAAACGACTCTGCGCAACATTCGAACTGCCTCCTGTTTGCTCATCCTAAAAGATAGCGGCCCGCGATACAATACACTCTTCGATAAAGAGGTACCATGAATGACTTCTCCATCCGGCCCACCGCGAAGTTCATCATGGTACGGCTGATCGCGACCGGAGTGGTGTTCGTGGCTATCGAAATCGTCTGGGCGGTGTACTGGCGCGATATCCAGGAGCTCAGGGTGCTCCCCTGGATCGCGCCCCTGGTGTTTGTCCCGGTGCTGCTGCGCGCCCTGCGCCGCCAGTTCACCACGGTGACCATCGCCGGCGACCGCCTGCGCTACGAGTCCGGCTTCTTCTCGAAATCCACTCGCACGATCCAGCTACCGAAAGTCCAGGACGTGCGCGTCGACCAGCGCCTGGGCCAGCGGATGTTCGGAGTGGGCAATCTCTCGATCGAGACCGCGGGCGAAGCCAGCCGCCTCACCATTGCCGACGTGGATAATCCGCAGGCGCTGGCCGATACCATCCTCGATCACACCGAAAAGGGCCACCCGAGCGTATGACGAAGAAACTGATCGGCCGCAACGCCGTGATTACAGGCGCCAGCAAAGGGTTGGGAGAAGCCATGGCGGTGGCGCTTGCCGCCGAGGGCGCGCGCGTGGCGCTGGTCTCGCGCGATCGCGCGAAGCTGGAATCGGTGGCCGCGAAAATCGCCGCCGCAGGAGGAGAGGCGACGGCATTTCCGGCCGACGTAACCAGCGAAACCGGCGTGCGCGCCGCCGAGCGGGACGTCCTGGCGCGCTTCGGCAAAGTGCACATCCTGATCAACAACGCCGGCGTCAACGTTCGCAAGCCCACCGTGGAGTTCACCCTCGACGAGTGGCGGCTGGTGATGGACACCAACGTGACCGCGGCGTTTCTGATGTGCCGCTCCTTCATACCGGCGATGACAGGCAACGGCTACGGCCGCATTCTGAACCTGACGTCGATCATGAGCCACGTTTCGCTGCCCGGCCGCATCGCCTACTCGGCCAGTAAGACCGCGCTGCTCGGAATGACGCGTTCGCTGGCTCTGGAGCTGGCGCCGGACGCGATCACGGTCAACGGCATCAGCCCCGGCCCTTTCGGCACGGAGATGAACAAGCCCCTGATGGAAAACCCCGAGACCAACGCTCAATTCCTTGCGAGCATTCCGGTCGGGCGTTGGGGCAAGGTGGAGGAGATCGGCGCGCTGGCGGTGTATCTCTGCTCGGAGGAAGCCGGCTTCATCACCGGCACCGACATCCTGATCGACGGCGGCTGGTGCGCGCGGTAGTTGGCTGACACGATCGGTTGTTGTGGTCCGCGCTCTCGCCCATGGTCAACGAGATTAGGGGATAGATGACGCCGACGATTGGCGCTACGACTCGCCCTTCTTCCTGATCTTGATATCCAGCCGCTTAATCTTCTGATTCAATGTCGAGAGCGGCACGTGCAGGCTCTCTGCCGCTTCCGTCTGGCTCCAGTTGCACTTCTCCAGGCGCTCGTGAATCACGCGCCGCTCGAAATCGTTGACGATCTCGAACAGCGACGCATCGTCCGGCAGCGGAATCCCATCGCCGCGATTCAGGCGGATGCCGTTGGCCTGCAGCAGCGCGTCGGGCAGGACATGCACCGGCACGGCCGGGCCGGACGCCAGCACCACCGCGCGCTCGCACACGTTCTCCAGCTCGCGGACGTTGCCAGGCCAGTTGTGCTCCTTCAGAACCTGCATGGCATCGGCTTCGAAATGCAGGACGCTCTTGCCGCGCCCGTCGAGAAACTTGCCGTTCTCGCGGCAGTAGTAGTCGAAGAAATGCTCCACCAGCAGCGGGATGTCTTCCTTACGGTCGCGCAGCGGGGGCAGGGCGATATTGATCACGTTGAGCCGGTAATACAGGTCCTCGCGGAATTTGCCTTCCTTAACGAGTTGCGCCAGGTCGGCGTTGGTGGCCGCCACGATGCGCACATCGACCTTGATGGGGTCGGTCGCGCCCAGCGGAATGAACTCCTTCTCCTGGATCACGCGCAGCATCTTGATCTGCGTCTCCGGCCCGAGCGTGCCGATCTCGTCGAAAAAGATGGTGCCTTTGTCGGCCACCTCGAAGTAGCCCTTCTTGCTCTGCACCGCGCTGGTGAACGCGCCCTTGACGTGGCCGAAGAGGGTGGATTCCAGCAGGTCTGGTGGAAGCGAGCCGCTGTTCACCGGCACGAACATCTGGCCGGCGCGGGGCGAATTGGCGTGGATGGCCTTGGCCACCAGCTCTTTTCCGGTGCCGGTCTCGCCCGTGATCAGAATCGTCGAGCGGCTGCTGGCCACCTGTCCCACGAGGTCCAGCAGGCGCACCATGCCTTCGCTGCGGCCGATGATGTTGGGGAAGCTGTAGCGCTCCACCAGCGCGCGCTTCAGGTGCGTGTTCTCGTATTCCAGCCGCCGCCCGGCGATCATGCGGCCGATTTCGATGACCAGCTTTTCGTTGTCCCAGGGTTTGGAAAAATAGTCGTTGGCGCCGAGCTTGAGCGCGTTCACCGCGGCTTCCACGCTGCCGTAGGCGGTGATCATGAAGATCGGCGTATCGTGGTCGTGCTTGCGAACCTCCTCGAGCACCTCCATGCCGCTCTTGTCGGGCATCATCAGGTCGAGCAGCGCCAGATCATACGCAACCGAGGCGAGCTTCTGGAGTCCCTCCGTCCCGTTCTGCGCGAGATCGACGTCGTAACCCTCGCTGGTCAGGAGGAGCTCCAGGCCTTCGCGGATGTCGCTCTCGTCGTCGATGACGAGAACGCGGCCCTTGGATCTGGCTGTCTGGGGTATCGTGCTGGGAACCGTCATTTCAAGCGGCGTTCACCGGTTTCCTTACCGAGCCGGGCACGGCGGCCGGAAGCTCCACCCGGAACGTGGCGCCGCCGCCGCGCCGGTTGAAAACCTCGATGGAGCCACCATGCTCTTGAATGATACCGTACGTCACGCTGAGACCGAGTCCGGTGCCCTTTTTGGCGCCCTTGGTGGTGAAGAAGGGATCGTAGATGCGGTGCAGGTTTTCCGGTGCGATGCCATGCCCGGTGTCGGACACCTCGATGCGCACGCTGCCGCCGTCGCCGTGCGAGCTGACTTCGAGCGTCCCCCCGTTCGACATGGCGTCGCGCGCGTTCAGGAACAGATTCAGGAACACCTGCTGCAGCTTGCCGGCGTTTCCGTGAATCGCGGGAAGCGCGGAATCCAGGTGCGTCTTGATCTCCACGCCCGATTTCTGAAGCTGGTGCTCCAGCAGGCTGAGCGTTTCCTGGATGACGCGGTTTATGTTCACGGAGCCGAAGCTGGTACTCGAAGTGCGAGAGAAGTTGAGCAGCGAATTGACGATCTCACTGGCGCGGAACGTCTGTTTGGCGATCTTTTCGAGGATCAGCGATTTCTGCGAATCCTCCGACACCTGCTTGGCCAGCATCTGTGCGTAGGTCGAGATCACCGCCAGCGGGGTGTTCACCTCGTGCGCCACGCCGGCCGCCAGCAGTCCGATACTGCTGAGCTTGTCCGCCTGCACCAGGCGCTGCTCGAGCTCGGCGCGGTCGGTGACGTCGTCCAAGATGATCAGCCGGCCGATCTGCTCCAGGTTCTTGGAAACCAGCGGCGTGATGGCGATATTCAGCGTGGCCACGCTTAGCCGCGATGGCGGAGTGCCGTGGCCGTTGGTGTGGCCGTTGACGCCGGCCGCCGATGCGCGTGGCTTGATCTCGAATTTATAGATGTTGTGAATGCCGGTCTCGCCGCGGACCCGGTCGAACTGCTCCACCAGCTCCGCCGGGAACAGTTCACTCAGCCGCTTGCCGAGGGCCTGCTCGCGGGAGACGCCCGTCAACCGCTCGATCTGCGTGTTCCAGCTCTCCACGCGGTCGTCCAAGTCGGCGGCCAGTATCCCGACGTTGATCGACTCCACGATGTTCTCGCTGAACTCCTTCAGACGCTCGTACTCTTCCACCTTCCTCTCGAGCGAGCGGTACAGCGACGCGTTTTCGATGGCGATCGCCAGGTAGCCGGCGAGCGTGATCATCAACTCCAGGTCGACGCTCGAAAGGTAATCGCCATCCACCGTCCGGCTCAAGCCGATGTAGGCGATCGTGCGCCCCCGGACCTTGCACGGCAGGTAATACGTGAGGTCCAGATCGGCGATGGTCTTGCGGACCGCGGGCGGCATTGCGCGCGATACTGCGTCCAACTGGTGGCGGGTGCGCTCGAAAAAGAGATACGGCTCGGAAAGCTCCAGGTTCAGGAAGCTCAAGTCGAGCTGGGCCATATCGACGCCCGTGAGGCGGGGATTCGGGCCCATGGTCTTCTTGATCTTGAATCCGGCCTCGCCTTCGTCCGCCACGAGGAAGGCCAGGTGCTTGATCTGGAGCGTGGGCAGCAGGCGCTCCCCGATGCTCGCCAGTGTCGTGTCGAGGTCGGTCTCGCTGGTCAGCTCGCGCGCGAACTCGATCAGCGTGCGGCGATAGTCGTACCGGTCGCTGTAGAAATGGCGGTCGAGGCGCTCCTGAATCCAGGCCCGGATCGGTTGGAACAGGAAGGCGCCTCCCAGCATCACCAGCATCGAGAAGGTGTTGCCGGTGCCGGGGAGGTACTGTTTGACGATGTTGCCCAGCGAAAAGACGGCGCCGTAGAAGGCGGCCAGCACGCACAGCGTGGCCAGGGTATAGGCATAGCCGCGGCGGAAGATGATATCGACGTCCATCAGCCGGTAACGCACGATCGCGTACGCCAGCGTGAGCGGAATGATGCCCACGCTCAGAACGCTCATCTTCATGTAACCGTTGGGGACTGCGCCGAGCGCATAGGGCGCCACGTAGAACAGAGCGAATGGCAGGATGCCGCAAAACGCGCCGTTGCGCAGCCATTTGAGCTGCTGCCGGGTGATCGTGTCGTCGGTGCGCCGGTATTCGAAGTTGAGCGCCGCCCCGCCGGCCAGGTAAGGCAGGGTCCAGAGCACCATCCAGCCGCGGTCGAGCATCCAGCGCAGCTCCACCAGCGGTACCGCGATCGACATCGTGCCCGACGAGAACGCCAGGAACAGCACCAGCAGCAGCGCCGCCGGCACATACAGGAGGGCCTGCCGGAAGGGCCCGTGGATCCACGGCCGGGACTCGGGGAAGGTGAGGCAGAAGTGCAGGAACATGGTGGGAGCCAGCAGCCCCGCCACCAGGTTACCGAAATAAATGACCTTGTCGAAATTATTGAACTGGCCGGTGTAATGGAAACAGAGCGAGATGAACGAAGCCAGGCAGAAAATATAGAAATGGCGGGCCTTATGGGCGCTGCCCCGGCGGAAGTACACGAACAGCCCGATCACCAGGTAGGCAGACCCCACCATGTACTGGTAGATCAGCGCCCGATCCAGCGGCTGCTCGCCCACGATTACCGTCGCGTCCAGTTCAACGCCGCGGCTCTCCAGGTGGTATTTGGCTTTGTTCCAGGAACGGATCGCCACCAGTACCTTGGCCACGTCGGTGGCCTTCTCGATGGGCACGTTCTCGATTTCCAGCAGCCGGTCCCCTATGTGGATTCCGGCATTGGCGGCGGGACCGCCGTCGCGGACGTAGAGCGCTTCCACGTTGCGGCCCCGGTCGACCCATACTACGCTGTCCTCCGGGAGCCGGAATTTATACTGCTGCTGAAAGTTAATAAACGCGGAAACACCGGCCGCGAGCGTAAGAATCGTGAGGATCGCGGTAGAGAGCTGGAACTTGAGTTCCTGAAACATATCAGCCGCCGGCGGAGCGGTACCAGCGAGACAAAAACCCGTCCACCCAGTAGCACGTTTAGTGCCGCCCGAAAATCTGCCGCTTCAAATCCAGAATAGCCGATTTATCTGTCACTTCCAATGGTTCCCAGGATCGCGCTCCGCAATTTGGGAGATTACACTACGCGGAAGTGTATCTGGGTGTCCCAGCCGGTTCCCCTTTCGCTACATCGCGGCACCACGTGTGTGCGAGCGCCCCGGACAGGCCTGTTATCGCTGGTTATAGTCCTGGAACTGCAATGACTGAAGCGTCAAATGGGGTATACTAGCAAAATAGTTGGCCATTTCCGGCCTTGCACTGCGATGGCTTCCATCGGGGAAATCCCGGATTCGTCGACACCGTCTTACGTCATCCATACCGGCTCTCTGAGGTCCTCATGAGATCGCGTTTATCCTGGGCTTTGTTCGCGATTCTGGTTGCCCGCCTGGGGGCCGTTCCGCAGGACGCACCGAAGCCTCCCCCGGGAAAGCCTGTGCCCAAGGCGGCGGAGGGCCAGGCGGCGGACTCCAAGGATGCCAAAGAAGCCCCGGCCATGGACCCGGCCGCGGCTGGCGCTCCTAAAACCGACCCGGCGCGAATGGCGGCTCCCAAAGCAGGTTCGGCGAGAAAGCCTAACGCCGCGGCAGACGATAAGAGTTACGTGTTGGGCGCAGAAGACCAGATCGGTGTCATGGTGAACAACAGCCAGGAGTTCAACGGCACGCACCTGATCCGTCCGGACGGCAGGATCACCGTGAACCTGGTAGGCGAGGTGGAAGCCGCCGGGCTTACCCCGGAGGAGTTGACCGAGTCACTCAAACAGAAGATCAAGAAGTATGTCCTGGATCCTGACGTGACGGTTTCGGTTTTATCCATCAATAGTAAGCGGTTCTTCATACAAGGCGAGGTCAATCGTCCGGGCGAGTACAAGCTGGTGGTTCCCACCAAGATTCTGGAGGCCCTGGTAAATGCCGGCGGCTTCCGCGATTTCGCCAAGACCAAAGATATCGTCGTCATCCGCGAAGAGGCTGGCGCAACCGATCGCCTGCACTTCAACTACAAGGACGTCATCAAAGGTAAACATCTCGAGCAGAATATCTACCTGAAACCGGGAGATATCATCGTCGTGCGCTGATTCCGGCGGCCAATCCAGCTCGGTGTTTACGGAGGGACTAAGTTTTCTATGGCAACCGCACAGAACTATGTGACCGTATCCAGGCGGCCGCCGGACGTCGAAGATTATATCGACATGCTGCGCCGATACCGGTCCTGGCTGATCGGGCCCATGTTCGGCGGCCTGGTCATTGCCGTCGTGGTGGCCTTCATGTGGCCCGACACCTTCGTGTCGACCGCCGTCATGCGCATCACGCCGCCGCAGGTGTCCGAGCGCCTGATGCCCACCGTGCTCAACATGCAGATGGCACAACGCCTCTCCCAGATGCAGCAGGAGATTCTGAGCCGCAACAGCCTCGCCGAGCTGATCCAGCGTCCCGCGCTCGACCTGTACCGCAAGGAGCGCCAGCGTTATCCGCTGGAGGATGTGATCCAGGACATGCGTAACAAGGCCATCAAGATCCAGGCTGTTGACGTCTCCGGAGGCCAGGGCCGGGTGGCCAGCGCGTTTACGATCTCCTTCGCGTATATCGACCGCTTCAAAGCCCAGGCCGTCGTCCGCGAGCTCGTCGCGAGGTTCATGGAAGCCAATGCCACCGTGCAGAAAAACTCGCTCCAGGCGACTTCCACCTTCCTGACCGACGAGTTGCGGCAGGCCAAGGAGAAGATGGACAGCTACGAAGCGCAGATCACCAGGTTCAAAGGCGAGAACATGGGGAAACTGCCCGAGCAGTTCCAGGCCAACGTGGCTCAGCTCCAGTCCTTGCAGATGCAGCTGGGCAATGCCAACGAGGCGATGGCCCGCTTGCAGCAGGAGAAGCTGCAGCTCGAAACCCAGCTCCAGAATCAGACCAGCCAGTTGAATTACTACAATTCGATCGCCGAGGAATCGGTCGTCACCGGCGGTGCGGCCGCGGTGCGCAATTCCAAGCTGGATCAGCTCAACCAGCGCATCATGGACATGAAGTCGCAGCTCGCCGCGCTGCAGGAGATGTATACCGATGCAGCGCCCGCGGTGAAGGCGGCCAAGGCGCGGCTGGCGACTCTCGAAAAGGAATTGCAGGACGAAGAGAAGATCGACCTCGAGCGCCAGGCGGCTGCGGCCAGCGGAAATCAGCCCACCGTCCAGCGCCGCATCAATCCCGCCAACTACAAAATGGTGAAGGACCTGGAAGGCTCCATCGCCCTGATCAAGACCAACATTCAGGGCGTCAACCTGAGCCAGGACGAGAAGCTCAAACAGGTGCAGGAGCTCAATCGGGTGATCGCGCAGTACCAGGCGCGGATTGAAAGCAGTCCGCAGCTCGAACAGCAGTATGCATCTCTCATGCGCGACTATGGCCTGGCCAAGTCGGCATACGAGGACATGTCCAAGCGCCACGAGGTTTCCGAAACCGCCAAGGACCTGGAAGATCACAAGGCGGGCGAAACGCTCGAGGTGCTCGACCCGGCCAGCGATCCGGTGGCGCCCTCCGAGCCCAACCGGCCGCAGATTGCGGCTATCGGCACGGGCATCGGGCTGATGATCGGCATCGTCCTGGCCGGCGCCAAGGAGATGAAGAACACCTCTCTCAAGAACCTGAAGGACGTGCGCGCCTATACGAACCTGCCGGTGCTAAGCAGCATTCCCCTGCTCGAGAACGCTCTGCTGGTGCGGCGCAAGCGGCGCCTGCTGTGGCTCGCGTGGTCGAGCGCGGTGATCATCGGGTCGATCGCCATGAGTGGCGCGGCTTACTACTACTATTTCGGGCACGCGGCTTAGCGAGGACCCGCGCCGGACGTTGCCCAGGAGAAACCATGAGTCGAGTACACGATGCATTGCGCCGGGCCGAGATGGGCGGGCTGTTGCCGTCCGACGAGGTTCCGGTAACCCCCGATGGCACGGCCAACCCGGAGTTTTCCGCGGCCGACGGGACGCACAACGGGCAGTCCACCCAGTCCGCCCCGATGCGCCTCAACATTCATCCCGGCCTGCTGTCGGAGGTCATGGTGGTCCCGTTTGCGCCCGCGCCGGAATCGCACCTGCTCGACCTCAATAACTCCCACGAAACCCCGGCCGAAGAGTTCCGCACCCTCCGCACCCGTCTGAACCACCTGCAGACGCTGCAGCCCCTGCACACGGTTGTGATCACCAGCCCCTCGCCCGCGGAAGGCAAGACGTTCACCGCGGTCAATCTCGCGCTGGCGCAATCCCACCTGGCGGAAAGCTCGGTGCTGCTCGGCGATTTCGACCTGCGGCGGCCGATCATCCACAACCTGTTCCAGATCGATCGCTCGCCCGGGCTCAGCGACTATCTCACCGGCCAGTGCACGTTCGCGCAGGCCATCCGCCGCATCGAGGGCATGAGCCTCTACCTTTTGCCCGCCGGCTCGCCTGTCAAGAACCCCCTCGAGCTTCTCAACATGCGCCAGGCCAAGCTCTTGTTCGAGGAGCTGCCGCGCAGTTTCACCTGGGCCATCTTCGATACACCGCCGCTGTTGTTCTCGGCCGACGCCAACCTGCTGGCCACCATGGCCGACGGCACCATCCTCGTGGTCAAAATCGGCTCCACCACCTTCGACAACGTCACCCGCGCCATGCAGTCGCTGTGCGAGAACAATGTGCTCGGCATCGTGGCCAACGGCGCCCGTGCCAGCGAGCTTTACAGTAAGTACACTTACTACTACTCAAAAGTCGAGTAAGATTGTCTTACTTTCGCAGCGCGCGCCGGGCGCGCACGCACAGCACCATCAGCCCGAGCGCCAGGGCGATCGATGTGGCCGGTTCGGGCACGGGATCGATGCGGGCGAACAGGCCGTCGGCTTCGTCGTTCAGGCCCGCAGTCAGGAAGAGCGAGCCGGTGCCCGTATTCCCGAACGTAATGGCCCACAGGCCGTCGTTCGCCAGCGGCGTGCCGTTGACCGTGCCGAGCGTGCCGATGAAGCTCCCTGTCGGCGTGAAGGCATTGATCAGGCCGTCGCCGAAGTTGCCCACCAGGAGGTCCCCGCTGAGGCTGCCAAACCCGGCAGGAGCAATCGCCAGGCCCCAGGGAGAATTGAGCGGACCGTTGGAGATGAGGTGAGACACGAGATTCCCGTTGAGGTCGAACACGTCCACAAAGCCGTTGCCCGCTCCGGGCTGATCGTCGTGTTTGCCGGGCGCCTGCTTCGCATAAGTCACATATACCTGCGATCCGAATACCTGAACGTTGAACGGAGCGAAGCCGGACGGTATGTTCGGGTCGGTAAAGTTCCCGGTGAGCAGGGGCGCGCCGGCGCTGCGGTCGACGGTGATTTGATCGTTAAGGAAATCCGTTGCGTAAAGGTAGGTATTGCTGCCAATGCTCGCGATGGCCAGTCCCTTGTACACGGCACTCTGCCCCGTACTATTCAACAGAATCTCCGCGGTCGTGCCTAAAGCACCGCGCCAGCCGGCAATCGTGCCGTCCTCTGTCGCGAAGATAAACAGATCGCCGTTGAAAGCGCCGGCGCCGTTATTGAAATTGAAGACCTGCCCGGTAGGCGCGGACATTCCGCCAAGCGGATTCGGAATGGTGACCACCAGCGATTGCTTGACTCCCGCGGCGTTGTAGAGCGTGGTGTTGCCGGCGCCGTTCTCCGAGATCCAAAAGGGACTGGTCGGCGTGAAAGAAACCCCCCATGGGTTGAGCAGGCCAGGATCGGTGTGCGCGGCCAAGCCGTCGATATCGGACACGAGATTGGTTTGATAAAACCCGGCGATCGTGGCCGCGTCGAGAAGCGGAGCAATCGCCGGCGAGACAAGCAGCAGGCTGAGGAACGCAGGAATCCGCATGGCGCGATTCTATGCCCGCGAGGGAGAAGCTGTCGGTGCAGTTGCGCGCGATCGGTTGAGTATTACGAGTGTAAATGTATTCTGGGGTACCGGACTCAGCTCACCCAAATTTTGCACGCTACGGCTCGGTCCAGGCGTACGGCGCGGCCGTTGACGCGGACGCCGACGCCTTGCCGCGAGCCGGTCACAGCGCAGCGCACGCCGGGGCGGATGCCCTTGCCGTCCAGGTACTCCAGCAGCCTGCGGTCGCGCTCGAACACGCTGACCACCGCCACGCTCTCCCCGGCATGCACCTCGTCGAGCGGCCGAAGGCCGCGTCTCCGCCGGGCCTCGGGAGAATCCATGCCCACGATGTTCCCATGCGGGCATTCGCTGCCCGTGCCCAACTTCTCGATCAGCTTGCGCTCGAAGTCCCCGGACACCGCGTGCTCGAGCTGCTCGGCTTCCTCGTGGACCTTGTACCACTCCAGCCCGAAAATCTCGGTCAACATGCGCTCGATCAGGTGATGCCGGTTGAGCAGGCGGTCGGCGATCTGCCGGCCCGCCGCGGCCAGCGTGATCTGCCCTTCGGAGCCCACCTCAATCAGCGCATCGCGGCGGAGACGCTTGATCGCCATGGTGACCGCCGGCGCCGAAACGCCGAGCCACCGCGCCAGGGTCACGCTCTTGACCGTCTCGCCCTCGCTCTCCGCCTCAGCGATGGCCTTCAGGTAGTTCTCTTTGGAAATGGTGATGCGGGGCAAGCCGTCCTCTAGAGTTCCTCGAAAGTCTTGCCGTCGAACCAGTAGACGCGCTCATCAATCAATGACGGCTGGCCGGCAGCCGTATCGCCCACCAGGCGCACGCGGTACGCGCCGGGTTGCAGCGGCTCCATTTTCGTGCGCGCGTTGAGGTACGCGCCGGCAGGCGCCGCGCGCGGGTTGGCGATCTGCGTCCGGCCGGCCGCGCGCTCGCCCGTGTACTTGCCGGTCCCGCGCGAGTAGCCCTGCAATTCGGTCCAGGTCAGGTTCACCTGGCGGTACGCCTTGTCGATGCGGTACTTGACTACGTAGATGCCGGCCGCCTGCGCAATCCGCTTCTGCATCTCGGGCTCGGCGCGCACGCGATCTTCATAGTGCTGCAGCGTCACGCCCGGCGCGTAGACAATACCTGTGGGATTGGCGCCCACCACGTCGCTCCGGCTCTGCGCCTCCTTGCGAATCTCGGCCTCCAGCTCGACCATCTCCGAATACGCGGCACAAATGCACGGCTTCTGCGCCCCCTGCATCAGCCGCCCGAGCAACTGGCGCGCGGCGGGCTCCGTCTCCGCCGTCACCGTGATGTGGTGCGCGCCGTGCAGCCCCGCGGAGTCCATCACCACGCTCACCATCGGCACGGCTCCCACGACCAGGCTGGCGTGCTCCCAGGTCGCCAGCGGCTTCAGGCCCGCCTGCCCCTTCAGAATCGAAATCACGTCTTTGGCAGTGGCGAAGATATCGCTGCCGGCCGAGCGGAGCGGCGCCTGCTCCTTGTAGGTCAGGGGAATCTCCGCCAGCAGCCGTCCGGCGATTCCCAGCATCCAGCTCTTGGCCAGGCGGCTGGTGATGCTGTCGGCGGGGCGCTTGATGGTCACCAGAATCTGCCCGCCCGCCGGCTCGAATGCGACCCACATGTCGTGCCACACCTCGTAATGCACGCGCGGTGCGATCTCGGGAAACGCCACCGCCAGTTTCTTCCCTATCTGCTCCTGGTAATAGTCGTCGAGCTTCTCCAGCGCCGCCTCATACGAGATCGGAATGCGGAATTCGGTGACCAGCAGCACCTCGGCCGAGGGAGCTCCGCCCAGTACCTGCGCTGGGACGGTGCAGGCGCAGACTAATCCCATCGCCGCCGCCGCAATTTGGCGAGCAAAAGCCATCCCGTATTAGTGTCGCATGAGCGAGGCTGAACGCCCGCCCCGTTACTTTCTCGCCACCAGGACTCGCGAAGGATAGAACGTCTGGCGAACCAGGTGATCTTCCACGATCTCGAACCGCACGCTTTCGATCAACTGCGGGACCCGCTGCTCCACCTGCCGTCCCCAGAAGGCCGGCGCCACTCGTCCCAAAACGCGGTACACCGAATTGAACATCGCCGTGTTCTGGCCGATCAGCACCAGCGTCAGATGCCCCCGGTCGCGCAGCACCCGGCGGAACTCGCCCAGCGTGCTCACGATGTCGTCGGCCGAAAGCAGCTCCAGCAGGTAGCAGCAGAAGACCGCGTCGAAGGTCTCGCTGCGGAACGGCATATGGCGCGCGTCCACCGCCTGGCAGTGCGTCCGGCACGCCGGGAATCTGCGCCGCGCGGCCCGCTGCGTCCGCGAAGCCATGTTCGGCGAAAGGTCGATTCCAACCGTCGTGCCGCCCGCATTGGCGCGCACGATGCGGCGGAACATTTCGCCGCTGCCCGTGGCTACTTCCAGCACCCTCATCCCGTCGGCCAGCCGGCTCACCCCCAGCGCGCGCCGGTGCGCCCGTGAATGAAACAACATCGTGGACATCGGGTAGACCGCCGCCAGCCGGTCGTACACCTTGCGGGTGCGGACGGCCAGGGTCGCCGGCAGGCCGGTGACCGGCCAATTACTCACCACTTCTTCCAATCGATTCAAGCCTTCTCCTTGTGGGCCGGCCGTGCCGGCCGCGCGTCCCAGCGGACTGCTATACCGCCACCGCGCTCTGCAACTCGGGTACTTCGATTTCGACGCGCGCGCCTTTGCCCGGCTGGCTCTCTACCCACATCCGGTAGTCGCTGCCGAATAGCACCTTCAGGCGCTCATGCACGTTGGTTACGCCGATCCCGCGGTCCAACAGCGTGGCCAGTTTCTCCTCGGGAATGCCCACGCCGTCGTCCTCGACCAGCAGGTGCAGCCTGTTTTCCGTACGAAACGTGCGAATACGAATTGTACCGCCCTCCACCTTCTGGCTTAAGCCGTGTTTGATCGAATTCTCCACCAGCGGCTGCAACAGCATACTGGGCACGAGCATGTCCAGGGTGTCGCCGGCCACATCGCGCTCGAAGCGCAGTTTCTCGCCGAACCGCACGGTCTCGATCGCCAGGTAATCCTCGATGAAGCTGAGCTCCTCGCGCAGCGAAGAAAAATTTTCGTGCTTGCGCAGCAGCCGTCGCAGCACTTTACTCAGCCGGATGACCATGACGCGCGCCTGGTTGGGATCGGTGCGGATCAGCGAGCTGACCGAGTTCAGCGTGTTGAACAGAAAATGCGGATTGATCTGGCTGGTGAGCGCGGCCAAGCGAGCTTCCACCAGCAGGCGCTCCTGCTCTTCGAGTTTTTTCTCGTTGCGCGTGTTGTTCCAGATCTTGAGCGGAATCGCCACCGCGAACAGCCCCGCCGCGCAGATTGCTGCGAGAGTCCACGGGGACGGGCTGCTTCCGCCCGGCGCCAATACGAAAATGAGCTTCGACGAGGAGAACGTGCGCATCTTCTGGTGCACCAGCTCCGCCACCACGATGCCCACGGTGAACTCCAGGTGAAATACCGTGCGGCGATGGTTGTATCGCTCCTTGAAGAACCGGTAGAGGTTCAGGTACAGGTCCGGCGTGAAGCGCCAGATCTCTTCCGGATCGGGCGCCAGATCGCGCAGCACCCCGCCCAGGAGTCCGACCGCGGCGAACACCGGCATGGTCAGCAACTCGCCCTTCGGGAACATGGCTGGCAGCGAGATCAGGATCCCGCTGAACAATCCGGTCACGTACCCGCCCAGAATGCCGCCGAGGATACTGCCCTCCAGGCCGAGATCCACCGCCGGATAGTTCTGGCTCTCGCTGAACACGCGGATGGCCACGCTGGCGCCGAACGCCGCCGCCAGCCAGAGCGAGAGCATTACTCTTTGGCGTAGCGACCGCGATTCACCCATCAGCATGGATTTGAAGCTGTTGAATCGCGCCAGTACGCTCGCGATCGAGGCCATCGCAGCGAGCTTCACCAGCAGCGGAAACAGGCTATCCAGCATTCACTTGCGTGTTGTCATTATAATAAAAGGAGTACGTTCCCCAATATAGGCCGGCATGAACAAGACCTCTGCGTTCCGCCTCACCAAGGTGGCTGAAGCCGATTTTCCCACGGAGTTCGGAAACTTCCGGATCTACGGTTTCACCGGCCAGTCGAAAGGCCGCACCGAAGAAGCCGTGGTTCTCAAAATGGGCGATCTCGCCGGGCCGGTGGCTCCGCTGGTGCGCATCCATTCCCAGTGTCTGACGGGCGACGTCTTCCACTCGCTGCGCTGCGATTGCCGCGCGCAACTGGAAATCGCGCTGGAGGCGGTCGCTTCCGAGGAACGCGGTCTCGTGATCTACGAGCACCAGGAAGGGCGCGGCATCGGTCTGCTGAACAAGCTGCGCGCTTACGAGCTGCAGGACCGGGGTGCGGACACCGTCGAAGCCAACCACCGCCTCGGATTCGACAGCGACCTGCGCGACTACTCCCTGCCCGGCGCCATCCTGGGCTACTTCGGCCTGGACGCGGTGCGCCTGATGTCCAACAATCCCGAGAAAGTGGAAGCCGTCGAGAGGGCAGGCGTCCGCGTCACCGAGCGCATCCCGGTGCTCGCCGACGAGGTGGCAACCCGCCAGGCCTACCTGCGGACCAAGCGGGAAAAGATGGGGCACCTGCTGTAAGCGACTATCGGATCCAGCCCCTTCGCATCGCCGTGCTCACCGCAGCGCTCCTCGAGTGGACGTGCAGCCGGTCGTAGATGCGCCGCACGTGGAAGCGGACGGTATCGATGCTGATCGCCAACCGGTCGGCACACACCTTATAGCTGTCGCCATCGGCCAGCAGGTTGAGGACTTCCAGTTCGCGCGGCGAAAGGCCGCTCTCCCCGGATTTGGGCGAGGCGTACCTCTGAAACATCCCCACCACACGGCGCGCGATTTCGGGCGACATGGGAGCGCCGCCGCCATGGACCTCGCGGATCGCAGACAGCAGACGCGCCGGCTCGATATCCTTCAGCAGGTAGCCGCAGGCGCCGGCGCACAGAGCGTCGAAGACGTGCTGGTCTTCGCCATGCACTGTCAACACCAGAATCGGCACTCCCGGCAGGAGCTCGCGCAGACGCGCGACCACTTCAGTTCCCGATATTCCCGGCAGACCCAGATCCGTGAGGACAACTCCCGGACGCCTGTACTTGACGTCGCCAAGAGCTTCCTCTCCCGACCGGTACTGTGCGGCAATCTCCATTCCGGACGATCCGCCGATCAGTGCGGCCAGACCTTCGCGCGTGTGCCGCTGATCTTCGATGATGACGATCCGGATCGGGTCTCCCACGGCACACAGCAGTCTACGTGATCCGAACGGCGCGGGCAACTACACACTCATGCGGCTGGCGGGGAGTGGAACCGACAGGCTCACCACCGTTCCCCGGCCCGTGCGAGATTCGATGGTCAGGTTCCCGCGCAGCTCTTGCGCGCGCTGGCGGATGCTTTTGAGCCCGTTCCCGGCCTGGACCCGCTCCGGATCGAATCCCCTGCCATCGTCGGAAATTTCCAGTTTCAGCCATCCCGGCGCATAGCTCACCTGGATGCGCACCTGTTGCGCGGATGCATGACGCGCCGCGTTGGTCACTGCTTCCTTGAACAGCAGCAGGAGGCCGCGGCGTTGGGAAGAGGTCAGCGCCACGTGCGCCGGCACACTGCCTTTGGGAGCGGTGAATTCCAGGTGGTCGTCCCCGAACAAGGCAAAGGCTGTATGGCGCCACCGGTTGATCAGGCTTTCCAGACTGTCGCCCGAGGGATCCACGGCCCACACGATGTCGCTCATCGACTGGCGTAGTTCGCGCGCACGCCTCGCGATCAGGTCCAGTCCCGGGGCCGGACCGCGCTGATTGGCGACTTCGGTGAGGATTGCGATTTCGGCCAGGCCGGAGCCGAGATCGTCATGCAGGTCGGCTGCCAGATTTGCCCGAACCCGTTCCAGGGCCAGCATGTGGCGCAAGCGAAGCAGGTAGATCGAATAGACGAGGCCGGCAGCCGAAGCGCCGGCCAGAAACAGGAACCACCATGTACTCCAAAACGGGCCTTGCACCTGAAACGAGACCGCAGCCGCGGCGTCGCTCACCACGCCGTTTGACGACACTGCCTGCACCTCGAAGCGGTACGCATTCGGCCCCAAACCCGCGTAGCGCACCGAACGGCCGATATCCGGCGCCCGCCAGGCAGTTTCCACGGGCAGCAGCCGGTACCGGTAGCGCACGCGGTTCTCCACGGAGAAATCGACGCTTCCGAAGCCGATCTCGACGACGCCGCGCGCGGCTGGAAACGCGGCGATCTCGACCTGCGATTCTCCCACGCCCGATACCAGTGCCGGGACGCCGGAAACGCGGACTTCATGGATCGCCGGCGCGGGCGGCGCGTCCGTGGGGTCCGGCTTCGGAAGGTAGCGCGACAGGCCGTTGACCGAGCCGAACCAGATTGCCCCGCGACGGTCGCGATAGAGAACGTTGGTTTCCGCCTGGGGCGGGCCGCTCCCGGCCGCGAAATGCATCACGGTATCGGTAGCCGGGTCGAGGCGATCGACGCCCCGTCCGCCCCCGATGTAGATCCGGCCCAGCGCATCCTCGGCAAGCTGCAAGACATGGTCGCTGCGCAGCCGCCCTCTTTTGATCGGGAAGCCGAGGCGCGGCGCCAAGTCCTCCGGATGATCGATGCGCGCCACGCCGGCAAGGCTCGATCCCACCCACAGCCGGCCGTGCCGGTCCACCAGCAAACTGACGATTGTTCCGGCCGGCAGACCGTCGGCCACGGCCCGCCATTGTCCGTCCCGGTAGCGCACGAGGCCTCCCGGATACAAGCCCATCCAGATATTGCCGGCGCGGTCTTCTGCAAACGATTGAAGCGATACAGGGCGCCCCAAGGCCTGGTGGAGCGCGCCGGTCATGTCTTCCAGCCTGGAATCGGCGCGGCTCCAGCGAGCGACGCCGACGGTGCCGATCCAGATATCGCCCTTCCGGTCTTCATACAGCCTCGTGATCTCATCGCCGGGCAGGCCGTTGCGCTTGTGGTAGTGGGCCGCGGGCAGCCGGCGCGACAACTCCTCGATCCGATTTACCTTGCTGTAGCGCAGGAGCCCCATGCCGGTCGCGATCCACCACTCGCCGCCGCGATCCTGCAGCGCCACCGCGTGCTCGCCGGAGCCGAAGTTGGTTACCGAAGGCGGCACGCGCACATCCGAAGCATGAAACCGGGTTCCGTCGAAGCGGTTCAGCGTGTGCCGGTCCCCGGTCACGGCGTACAACACGCCGTCTGGGGCTTCGAATACCGAATGCACATACCGCGACTCCAAACCGTCGCCTTCGGCGAACTGCGAAAATCCGGGCCGCAGAATCCGTAGAGCCCCGTTCCTTTGCAGGGCCAGCCAGCGATTTCCCGCGATATCTTCCGCAATGTCGTAGATGTACTGGAAGCCGACTGCCGATTTGGCATCGAAGAACTCGAACGGTTGGGGATTTCCGGGCCGCGGCCGGAAACGGGCCAGGCCCAACGCACCCATCCAGATTTCGCCGTCCTGAAACTGATAAATGGACTGAACGTCGCCGCGCCTGCTGGCCGGATCGAAGCAGTAGTTCGTCACGCGCGGAGGCTCGTGCTGCAAATCCAGCCGGGAGACCCCACCTGCGTAGCCGGCCCAGAGCTCACCCTCCCGACTCAACTGAAGCGATCTGACTGCGGCGGTGTTGCAGCCTTCGCGGAATCGCATTCCGGCGCCGGACCGGTAGCGGAGCAACCCTCCGTTGGTGCCGATCCAAAGAGAGCCTCGCCCATCTTCGGCCAGGGCGTTCACACGAAATGTCCCGGTCCGGTCCGGGTCGCCTCCGACGACTACAGGCACCGGTTCAGCCCGGAGCGGTCCGCTCGTCGGGAGCCGCCACAGTCCGTGCGAGGTGCCGCACCACACTTCGCCCTCATTCCGACGCAGCAGCATCGTCGCTCCGATCCCCTCGGGGCTGCCGAGCAGCGGCACTTTCTCGAACGATGCCGTCCGCGCCGCCCGAGGCCGGAACCGGAACAGGCCCGCAGGTGTGGCGATGAAGTAAACGCCGCCGCCGGCATCGAGGATGTCTTCGACGATGCGATGCGGCAGTCCGTCGGCGGTGGTGTAACTGAAGAACCGCTCTCCGTCAAAGACCGACAACCCTTCGACCGTGCAGAACCAGAGCCGTCCGCGGGTATCGCGCCGGATTCGCAGCACCCAGTTTCGTGCCAGGCCGTCTTCCGTCGTGTACAGGCGCGCCACGGGCTGCTCCGCGGCAGCGGGCGCTGCCAGGCAAAGGAGCCACAAAAGGACCAGTGCCTTGCGCGACATAGGATCTCCTATCAGACCACATTTTCCGAAGACTGGCCTGCATGATCATGCAGGTTTCGGCCAATTCCCCCCTCTTTTCCGCATTCTTATGCGGTTTACCGTGGGCAACGTCGCCCGGGATAATCGTCTAACCTATGCGAAGCAGCTTCCGCATGCCCGGTACAATCACGGCGAAGCTGGCCGTGCTGTCGGTGGCGAGCGTGTCCCTTGTGCATGCCGACCTCACCTTCAGCGGCACTCTCGATCCCGCCGCCAATTCCGCATTGACTTATTGGGATCAATTCCTGAACGGCTACACATCGCCGATCACCGGCCCCGACGACTTCGACCGTGCATTCAATATCGCGATTCATCCCTTTACAATCTCGACCGCCGGCCCGGCAACGTTCAACAGCCTGGGTTTCGGGATGGGCGGCTTCGACTCGGTCATCTCGGTTTTCGCGGGGACCGGAGACTCGGCGGTCTACCTGGATCACGAGTTCGCACCGCTCGGCCCCGGCGACTTCAGCTTCGACCTGAATCTCGGCGTCGGCACCTATACCCTCGCCGTCGCCATGTTCGGAAGCGAGCCCTGCGCGCCCGGCCTCTGCACAGGGCCCCTCGCCGGCACCTTCGGAGATGGATTCACCAATCTGGTGAACTTCGACCCAAGCAGACCGGACCCGTTATTCTACAGCGTCACAGTAACGGCGTCGGCCGCGCCGGTCCCGGAACCGTCAGGTGCGCTTCTCCTGGCCACGTGCCTGGCGGCCATCCTTACCCCGAAGCTGATGAGCAGCAAGAAGAGGACGATATGAAGAACCGAACGACGAATCTGCTTGTTCTCGCCGCCGTGTTGGCCCTCGGCTCCATTCTGGGCAGTGTTCTGGCCAAACCGGTCTGGGCCCAGGTTCGCGCCGCCCTGGTCCGCGACGTGGACCACCCGGCGCGCCAGGCCGTCACCATTCGAAAGTTCACAACTGGCAGCATCTTCGAGTCCGTATACACCGTTCCCGCCGGCAAGAAGTTCACCCTGGAGCACATGAGCTGCACGTCCCTCGCGACCGATCTCTATGCCGGGATCTTCGATGGGGGGCTCAGCCACGCCAACATCGTATATTCGGTCCCGGTCATCGGCTCGAGCAACGGGGTGCTGGTCGCGGACGGCGCTACCCGAATCTATTACGATTCCGGTGCAGTCCTGAATTTGCGGATATTCGTCGCGGGGTCGACGACCTGCACCCTGTCCGGCCACACCGTGGACGCCGCGCAGTAGGAGGAGCGTGAATGATACCGCCCGTGTACGCAAGGATTGCTCTGGCCGCCGCTGTAACTCTCGCTGCGTGCGCGGTCAGCGCCGGTGTTGCCGCCGACAGAGGCAAATTCCGTCATCGCGCCCAACCGAATCTTACACTCGTCTCAGAGCCGATCGGACCAACCGGCCCCGCCGCACCGGCCGGGCCGCTGGGATCGACCGGTCCTACCGGGCCTGCTGACTTCAGACCGTCGAGCAATCAGAGTGGAGCTTTGGGACCCACCGGGGATACCAGTCCCGCCGGCCCCAGTGGATCGGGTGCGCCGGGGGGTTCACCCGGGCCCACAGGCGCGGCACCCTCTGGCGCCAACAGCGGATCGGGCGTGCCAGGCGGATCGCCGACGGAAGCCGGCGCACCTGGCGGCCGCTGACGCCCACATTCGTCGAGGCGTCGGCGGTGCGGACCAGGTTCTGGTGATCGTCATAGAGATCGAGACTGGCCGGCATGTCCGCTGCCGCGTTCGCCACGATGAATCTCTTTCCGCCGACCTTCGGGTTGAAAAAGGTGCCCGTGCTTTCGATCCGGCAAAATTCGACATCGCCCGCGGGGAAGATGACGTCGTTGGTTCACGCAGATCCCCGTTGCGGTGGATTCACTTGGCCATAACCTGGTCGGCAGACTTCAGGAGTTGGGTCATCCTGCTCCGGAGGGCGGAAATCTGGCGCTCCGTCGCCTGCTGCTTCTCGCGCGTAGCATACAGAAGACGAGTCGTTTCCGAAAGCCGGTCTTCCACTGCCTTTCGGTGCCCGGAACCCATCTCTCCAACGGGCGCACCGTTGGGACCGATGCCCGCCAGTGCATCGCGAGCGGACGCACCAAGAGCGGCCGCCTTCCCGCTAAGGTCGGCTTCCCGTTCCGCAAGTGCGTCCCGCTGCGCTTCCAGCCCTCTAAGTTGGCTGTCGTAAGCCTGCACCTGCTGAAAAGCAAGCAAGGCTTGCTGAGTCTTTTGAACTTCCTCGGTAAGTTGAACCAGGCGATCCAGGTTAGCCCGGACAGCCTTGAGCTCCTCGAGTAACTTCTGGTCGTTATCCGGGGTCTGCGCCAGGCACACGCCCCGGGCGATCAGGAGAGCCGCTGTAATGAGCCAACGCATTGGCCGATTCCCTCGCCTGCCCTACGGCGTCACGTAATAGCCGCTGGCCAGCAGTTGCAAGTGAGCGAATCCGGTGCCGATGTGGGAAGCGTTCACTATGACTGGCTCACCCGCCTCGAAGTACAGCTTCACAAGCTGAGAGCCGTCCTGAAGCTTGAACCCTGAACTGACGCTCGCGTGCGCCGGGTTGATCTTTAGCTGGGCAAGGAAGACCCCACTGGAGCTGGATTGCAGTCCACCGAAGACGATCTCATCGCCCGCCGTCGTAAACGAGTTCCACGAGATGTATTCAATCACCAGCCGCTTTCCCGCGGGTACGGTCGTCATGAGACGGCCGTCGTTAATACAGCACAAGTCGAAATCCACCCGGCCGCGGAATGGGGCCAACGCGGGGTTGTCCGCATCCCGGACGAGAGCGGCCCTCACCTGGGCCAGGACGGGCTTGGCGAACACTCCGCCCAGGACGACAACCACGACGACTACAACCAGCGCCACCACCAACCAGTTCTTCTTGTGCTGCATAATTTCCTCTCACGCGTTCAGGCACGAGTCCAAGGTTAGGCAATTATCCCCGGAGATGCATACCAGGGAAACCCGCATGATGATGTAGAAAAGCCGCCACACTGCAAGACCGGCTGCATGATCGTGCAGGCCGGTGCGCCGAGTATGGGGATATAATCACGTCTTTCGATGAGAGGCGTCCGATTATGAAGCCAAAGACAATAGGAATCGGTGCGACGTTTGTCGCTATGGTATGGATCGGTTCTGCGGGGCTGGCGCAGCAGCCGGCTGGTGCCGGGAGGCCCGCGACCTGCGCGCCGGAAGGGTTCAGCGGAGGCTTCAGCCGCGGTTGTCCGCAAAAACAGTTTGCGAATCCGGCCGACGTCTCGGCCATGATGGCCGCCCTGCCGGATAAGCCCCCTGCCACGCCCCAGAGCCTGCGCCAGGTG
>Ga0335079_10001252_pt1 | contig 29037 bp, 16 predicted proteins | sample Lox_Sample_33_FD_206719 | JGI IMG/M metagenome (GOLD analysis project Ga0335079, IMG submission 206719) | Soil microbial communities from Loxahatchee National Wildlife Refuge, Florida, United States - Lox_Sample_3.3 | ecosystem: Environmental > Terrestrial > Soil > Wetlands | place: USA...
ATCGTCGGCAACGGTAATGCAATCGGACTTGTGTCCTACGGTGTGGATATCAATGTCGTGCCTGGAGATCTGATCACGCACGAGAGTATTGCTCCCACGAGGCTGAATCCGAGTTTCGGTTCGATTAGCTTTGCGGACAATAATCGTTACGCCAATTACAACGGGGTGTTCTTCGACATAAAAGGGAAGTTCTCGCGAGGTTTCCTGGACTTCTCATACACGCGTTCCGCGTCGAAGGACGACGGATTGGCGTATCCTACGCCGACCAATCCAGCACAATACTATGCACCGTCAATTTTCGACGTTCCAAACCGGTTTTCGTTCACGTTCAACTACTCGCTCAAAGGGTTGAATAATGGGAGAGGGGCGGTGGGCTATCTCACTCGTGGCTGGGGAATCAGCGGTACGACCATCTTCCAGTCCGGATATCCGCTAACGGCTCAGAATACGAACGGATACGCGCCAATTTGTCAGGACACCTCCTCGACTGCTCCTGCTTGTCCGTCAGTCGCCAATCCTGCGGTTGGATATGCGCCAGGTAGCGGTGACTACAACGCGGACGGAAACAACTTCGATTATCCCGATGCAACTAGTTATCACCAAGCCACTGACAACAAGGCTTGGCTCACGGGCGCAATTCCCAAAACTGACTTCGCTATCCCGACTTTCGGACAAGGCGGAAACGAGAAGCCAATGCAGTTCCGTGGCCCAAATTTCTTTGAGAGCAACGTCAACTTCTACAAAGACACGCCAATCACCGAGAGGGTGAACTTCCAATTCCGCTTTGAGGTGTTCAACCTCTTCAACCGAGCCAACTATGCAAACGTGGATCAAAACTTCCCCGATGGAAGCTTCGGTGCCGCGACAGCATCGCATGAGCCGCGATTTTGGCAACTGGGAGGCAGGATCTCTTTCTAGAGGACTCGGACATTCAACGGACTACGGCTGGCATATCTCTCGAGGTAGTCGGTCGTAGTCTGTTTTGATTCAAACTAAGATTCTCCACCAGATTGTGATGCTGGCGTTCTCTTGAATTAGTATGGGTGTGATCTGCTGAGATTCTTTGCCGAAATTCAAGCAGCTTCCGCCACGGCCATGGTATCGACCCGCTGTCTCCTTCCCGTTATCTCGATTGCAGTTTGGATTCTGTTGTCCCCTTTTGTAGCCGCGCAGACCGGAGACGCCCGGACTGCGGAGATCGCGAATGCCTTACACGATCAGAAATACGAGCAGGCTCTTCAGTTGCTGAGTGTCGCTTTAAAAGAGTCTCCGAATGATTCCCAACTGCTCACCATGCAAGGAGTGGCGTACGCCGGACGAGGGCGGGAGCAAGAGGCGCTGAGGTCATTTCGGCAGGCCCTGAGCGCGTCTCCGGATAATGTGTTTGCCCTACAGGGCGCGGCGCAGATTGAGTATGACGCTGGGAATGCCGCCGGCGTGCCGCTGCTCGAGCATCTTCTACGACTACGCCCCGGCGATGTCACGAGCCATGGCATGCTGGCGGTGTTGGAATACCAACAAGGCGATTGCCAACGCGCGGTAGCACATTTCGAAAAGGCGTCAGCGCTGTTTGCCTCGCAGGCACCCGCTCTGCATGCTTACGCCACCTGTCTGGCAAGGCTAAAGCGATACGATCAAGCGGCGGATGTCTTTCAAAAGAGTCTCGCGTTGAATCCGGGGGACGGGCGCGAACGCCTCGTGCTGGCATCCATTCAGATGATGGCCCATACGCCTCAGGATGCTCTAACCACTCTGGACCCGCTGCTGGCAGTCAATCCAGACGCTTTAACGCTCGAGCTGGCATCTGCCGCCTACGAAGCCTCGCACAACACGGACAAGGCAGTGGATGCGCTGCGACAGGCAATTCTGATCGATCCCCGCAACGTGAACCTCTACGTCGATCTTGCGGCGATTGCCGAGATGCACCAGTCTTTCCAAGTGGGGATCAACGCCGTCAACGATGGCCTCAAGTTGCTGCCGGATGCGGCACCGCTTTATTTTGCCAGGGGCGTTCTTTACGTGCAGCTGGACGCAAACGATAAAGCTGAAGCAGACTTCGAACGAGCGTATCAGCTTGATCCCAATCAATCGCTCAGCGTAGCTGCACAAGGACTCGCGGCGATACAGCGCAACGATCTGTCGGGTGCCTTGGCCGATGTTCAAACAAAGCTGGCTCAACGGCCCAACGATCCGATCTTGCTATATATGCAGGCTGACGTGCTCACGCAACAGGGTGCTACGCCGGGCAGCCCGGAATTTCAGACGGCGTTACGCTCGGCGAAGAGATCCGTTGCGCTTCGGCCCGGACTGGGACCTGCCCATAGCGTGTTAGCGAAACTTTATCTCCAGGCGGATCAATATTCAGGAGCTGCGGTGCAGTGCCGCAAGGCGTTGGAGATTGATCCCAAGGATCAGACCGCCCTCTATCATCTGATCCAAGCACTCAGGAAGACGGATAAGAAGGCGGAGATCCCGGACCTACTTAAGCGACTCTCACAGCTGCGACAGGACGCCACGAAAGACGAGAGGGAACTCTATCGCTACAAGCTGGTTGAAGAGGATGCAGGGACAAACCAAAGTCCAAGATAAAAGCCCCGAACGGTGTCGTCCGGGGCTTTTAGATGTCCGCAGCGATTTCTACGATTTCACCAAAACGTACGTACTGTAGTTTTCCTTGTCGATCGTCATAAACGGACGCATCGTGACATTGGATCCGTCGGCCGAGGTTGATGTCCAATCTCCAGCCGCGTTGTTGACCGGCTTGGCTTGCAGCAACGCGTTACGATCAAACGTGGGCTGTGATCCTGCAACGGCCATCAATACGAGCGGCCCCTGCATAAGGGCGACAATGTTGGGATGGTTCGCGTCCACCTCTTCCAGCCGTAACGGCATCGGCAGCTCAAGCTCGACGCGATCGCCATCCTTCCAAGTATTGCGGATGCTGGCAAAAGTCCCGGGCTGCACCTCGCTCGATACACGCTTGCCGTTCACCATAACTACTGGGTTGGGCTTAGCCCATTCCGGAATGCGCACGTAGATGTTGAATTCCTTCGGCGCTGATGCAGATACTTGAATCTGGATCTTGTTGTCGAAAGGATACTTCGTCTCCTGCCGCAATCCGTACTTGCCGCCTCCATCCGTCCACTGCACACTCGAGGGAGTGAACAAATTCACGTACACTCCGTCGGAGGATTGCAGATAAGTACTCACGTGGTAATCGGCAGCAAGCTGCGGAAACGTACCCGAACAGCACGGCCACTTTTGGCCATACCAGACTTTGGTTCCCGTATTTGCGTAATCGGAATAGTAAAAGGACGTGCCGTCCGCCTGAATAGGCCAGGCGCCCAGGATGGTGTTGTAAAGCACGCGCTCCATACTGTCGCCATATCGAGAATCCTTTGTGACGCGAAGCAGGTAACGGGTGATCTTGAAATGCCCATACGCTCCGCAGGGAGTTTCGAAGCTGGCGTGAGTCAGAGTCAGGCTGTTTCCGACCGTTCCGGTTCCGGGTTCGCCGAAAGTCTCGTTTGGTCCCCAACCTCCAGTAGCAAAGCTCTGCGTCTTAACCAGCATTTCGAAGCCGTTTTTCGCGGCCCGCAAATGCTTTTCACTGCCTAACGTGATATAGGCCTGCATCGCCGAACTGAATGCGTTGACATGGCTATACGCATGTTCGAAAGGCAAGACATTGTTGCCTTCCGAAAGCGGATTGAAATAGGTATCGTCTTCCAGATACTTCTTCGCCATATCGCGATAGAACGCCTTACCGCTGCGCTGATAGGCGAGGAACAGGTTCTCGGGCAGCGTATACGTCTCATCCCATGTATACGACGTATCCTTGTGCGGCCGTGATCGCTGTTCGGCGCGCGAGAGTGCTTTTTCGGGCAGGTACGCAGCCATCGCGTGGGTAAGTTTCTCGTGGATATCCATCGCCATCGGGTCATGGGCGAATTCGTGCGCGTCTATCAGGCCACACGAGAGTTTGTCATAGGTGTACGCGGGAAGACGGTAATCGACAAAGAATTTTGCCTTCGGGTCGAGCGTTTCTCCGTAACCTTTCACGAGTCGATTGATTTTCGCCCGCGTCGGCTCGGACCCTGTGACGGCGTAAGCACGCGCGAGCGCGGAAACGTATTGCCCGAACGTATGTCCCGCTATGAATCCATGGAAGTCATTTCCCTCGAGGCTGAAGCCGGTCAGGTCGTACCAGCCCCCCATGTCCTCGCCGGGAGCGGCAAGGCCAGCTACCTGCCGAAACACCTTCAGCAGGCGATCGTCATCCAGATTCAGGAAGCGAGCATGGTTTTCTTCAAACTGTCGCTTCATCGGTCCGTCGTGAAGTTGGACGTCGCCGTAGGAAAACTGGCGGAGTGGCGTGGATATTGCCGTCAATTTCTGTTCAGGACTGGCCCAAGCAGGAACAGCGCGCGAGGCATAAACACCAGCGGCGGTTGCAGTGGTTGTTTTTAGAAATGTTCGACGGTCGATTCCAGATCCCATGGGAATGCGCTCCTTCAATCAGTCCAGAAAGCGTTTACCAGAAAAAGCTATGACTGACGCTTTCCTTTGTCAATATTGAATAAAGGCACCAGGACGCTCCAGGCGTCAAAACAGGCGGTCTTGACGATTTGGTTCAAGCTGCGGGCTGTTGCCTGAGAATCGTCTCGATCTCCTCGATTTCAGCCTGCGCCAGTCGAAATTTGGCGGATCCGATGATTCCCTCAACCTGCTGCTCGCTGCGGAATCCTACAATGGCTCCCGTCACCGCCGGATGGTGCAGAGTCCATGCAATCGCAACCTCGCCAGGACTTCGTCCATGACGACGGCCGATGGTGCGAAGATGTTCGACCAGTCGAAGGTTGCTAGACAGCGCAGGTTCCTGGAAGCCCGGCAGGTTGACCCGCCAATCCTCCGGTAAGAAATTAGCAACTCTCTCCTTGGTCATGGCTCCCGTCAGAAGCCCTGCATACATCGGGGAATAGACGATGACGCCGATGTTTTGAGCTGCGCAAAATGGCAGGATCTCTTCTTCAATATCGCGGCGGGCGACGGAGTACGGCGGCTGCAAAGAAGTAATCGGCGCGATCGTCTGAGCACGTTTCATTTGCGCCACAGAAAAATTGGAAACGCCGATGTAGCGGACTTTGCCTTCCGTCTTCAGCTTCGCCAGCTCAGTCCAGCCTTCCTCAATGTCCTCATCCGGTTCAGGCCAGTGAATCTGATAAAGGTCAATTACATCTGCGTTTAAGCGCCGTAAACTGGCTTCGCACTCCCGCCGTATCGAGGCGGCCTTGAGCGACGCGCCGACTTTGCCTTGATCGTTCCAAACCCTTTCACATTTGGTGAAGATGTAGGGCCGCGGAGCACGTCCCTTCAGAGCACGCGCGATCATCTCCTCGGAATGGCCCAAGCCGTAGAGCGCGGCTGTGTCGATCCAATTGATCCCGTGAGCCAACGCGGCGTGTATGGCCGGGATGGAATCGGCGTCGTTCTGTGGGCCCATGCTGCCCTCCCAGCCACCTCCCCCAATTGCCCACGCCCCGATTCCAATCGGAGTGATGTGCAGGTCACTGCTTCCTAATTGTCGCGTCTCCATTGGATCTCCATCGCGGATGGACTGACAACGCGCCCGCGAGCCTAATTGAGCGGCTGCGCTCGTTGAAAAACTACACGAACCATGGAACGAATTCTAGCGTAATCGCTTACTTAGAGCTAGAAAACACGAAGGTCGAGCGACCAAAACTCATACTGAAAGCGGCATAGTGCGACTAAGGAATTGGGAGACGCGAGTTTTTTCGATCAATATCAAACGAGTGCCTAAAAGTGCGGCTCGCGAGATTGCTGGCTGGGTGGGAGTGGACTTCAAAAATCTCTTGACAAGGTCGAGCGGCGCGGACTATAAGCTGTTTCAACTACTTGGGAAAGCGTTTACTTGCCGGGGAACCTCAACGTGGAGGAACCAACATGGCCCAACTCTGCCCTCGGTATATCTCACGATCTTTGCTTCTGATCGTGCTGCTCTCGAGCGTCATGGCGTACGCGCAGTTCAACGGAAACATTCAGGGAACTATTTCCGATCCTGGCGGAGCCGCAATTAACGGCGCGTCGGTGGTCCTGCGCAATGTCGATACCGGTGTGTCGGCTATCGTGAAGACCCACGACGCGGGTAATTATCGCTTCAGCAGCCTTCCTCCTGGCAGCTACGTGCTCAGTGCAGAAGCGGAGGGATTTCGGAAGACGGAATCCAACTTCACTCTCAACACCTCGGAGACGAAGGGCATCAACCTCAGCTTGCCTTTGGGTTCCGCCCGTCAGAGTGTAACGGTCGAGGTTACTCCGCCTGCCGTTAATACAGACGACAGCCGATTGCAGGCGACGTTGTCGGCAGATGCCGTCCGCGATTTGCCTGAAGCCAATCGAAATCTTTGGGACATCCTGGCAGTAGCTCCGGGTGTAGTAGGGAACGGCACGCGGGCGCCCGGAGAATCTCCCGGCGGATTTGCCGACAATTTTGGAACCCAGACGCCGCAGATCAGCGCCAATGGACGCAGCTATACCGGCAACATGGTTCTGGTCGATGGCATGAACGTCACCAGTCCCATTCAAAACGGAAACATTATTCTGGCACCAATTCCTGACGCGGTTCAGGAAGCAACGCTACAGACGAACTCCTGGGATGGAGAAGTCAATCTCGCGAGTTCCATCCTGATCCAGGTGACAACGAAATCCGGCACGAACCAGTTTCACGGCACGGGCAGTCTTTTCTTCACGAATCAGGATTTTCAAGCAACCCCGGAATTCGCTTCAGGCGCGTTTACTCCTTTCGCGCGTAAGGATCTGGTTGGGACACTTGGCGGACCGATCCGCAAAGGGAAAACGTTTTTCTTCGCCGATTTTGAAAAGCTCTGGGCGACCACTGCGGCAGCCGCAAACACCGGAACTCAGTACTACGAAGACCCTCAATTCGTTGCTTGGGCGCAACAGAATTACGCCAACAGCGTGGGGACGCAAGTCCTGTCAGGCTGGCCGGCAACAAATCTCAAGGGCAGCGTTTACCAGACGGCCCAGCAGTACCTTGGAGCAGGCAACTGTGGCACTGCAAGTCCCCTAACTCCGCCTTGCGACTTGCCTATGATCGACGCTGGAAGTTTTGCGGCCAGTCCGTTCTACAACGCTCTCCAGTACAACTTCCGATTGGACCAATATTTCACGCAGAATGACCGCCTGTATCTGAGCTACTACAACGATTCCTTCGACCAGCAGCAATTGTCGCCTCGTCCTCGGCTCGGCGCGCTTGATATCATGCGCAATCGCTATGGTCAGATCGACTTCACTCACACGTGGAATGCCAATCTTCTGGCGGAGGGCTCGTTCGCTTTCGCGAGCGTGGGCGGTGCGAATGGTCAGAATGCAAATCTCGCAGTACCGAACATCAGTGTGACGGGAGGCGGGTTGGTGGGATTCCCGGTGGGTGGAGGTTGGGGACCGGGCGAATATCGCGGTCCCAACTATAACTGGCGAGGTGTTTTGAGCTGGGTGCGGGGCAAGCATACTCTCAAGTTCGGCTATGACGGCGATCACGCCATCGAGCACGGGGACTTCACTCCTGTGAACGTGCGGCCCGGATTCACCTTCACCAACCTGATGGACCTTGTTCAGAACAATGTGTTTCAGGAGAGCGTCGGGGCTTATAACCCTCTCACTGGACTCGCGGGCTCTGTCGTTTTTGGCGGGCAGACGAATCCTTTCGGGTTTTTCGTGCAGGATGACTGGAAGGTGAAGCCCAACCTGTCCTTGACCCTTTCCGTGCGCTGGGATGATCTCGGAAATCACACTCCCTGGGGAAACAGTGGCTTCCAATTCAGTTCGCTGATCCTTGCCCCAGGTGGCGACTTCAACACGCAAGTGGCAAACGCGTCGGTGGGAAACGTCGCCTCTGTCTTCGCGAATCCGATGAAGAATTTGTTCAGCCCCAGAATCGGTTTTTCGTGGGATCCGACCAAGACTGGGAAGTGGGTCATTCGCGGAGGAGTTGGTGTTTACCACGATTGGGTTGTCCTGGGACAGAGCGTGGATCAGATGCGCAACAATCCACCCGGCGTATTGAGCGAGACGTTTACAAACGTCGCTCCAAATGGCTCTCCACTAGGCGATTACTTCTCGATTGCTCCAGCTCAATCTTATCCGTGGGGATTCACGTTGCCCACTATCCCGGCAGGCAGTTTGAACTCTCATGGGGGAATTACCGGCCTACCGACCAATGTGGATTCACTGGATCGAAACCTTGTGGCGCCGCTAGCGGTGAACTACGTAATCGGTTTCGAGCACCAATTGGTCGGAAACCTTGTGGTCGGCGGGAACTACACCGGCTCGCGGAGCTACAACGGCTTGACGGGTGCGAATGTGAACCGGTATCCGGGCGGTGCTACGTTCTCCGGAGTTGGAGGTGCTGTCGTCGAAACGATCGGGACACTGAATCCCAACTTTGGTGCAATCACATTTGTAAATAACGCGAATGCCGCCAGCTATAACTCGATGATTCTCTTCCTGCGAGGCAGAGCCAGTCATCGAACCAGCTTCCAGGCGTCCTACACATTGGCACATGCGAAGGACTATCCCGAAGCGAACACACGTTTCGATCAGGATGGAGGGCTGAACATTCCCGCTCCCGGTTCGTACTTCAGCTACTACGGTGACGCCAACTACGATGTCCGCCAGCGGTTCTCGTTCTCTGGCGTCTACAATGTGCCGGGATTGGGGAATGGGGTGGCAAGAGTTTTAACCTCTGGGTGGGCATTGTCTGCTATCGGCGCAATCCAGACGGGCACGCCGTTCTGGGTTATTGATAATCGCCCGTTCGATCCGATGTGCGACGTGAACGGAACGCCAACTGCCTGCTCCTCGCCTGCGGCCGCAGGGTTTGCGGTCATCCCGGGGACGATGGCACCGGACAGCGGCGATTACAACATGGACGGAACGAATTACGACGTTCCCAACACGCCCAGCCAAAGTTTCACCGGATCGCATAGCCGCAGCGCCTTCATCCACGGGCTTTTCACCGCGGCTGATTTCCCGCAACCCGGCGTCGGAACCGAAGGGACCCTCCGCAGAAATGTTTACCGCAATCCGGGTCTATTGCAGGTAGACGCGAGCATTCTCAAAAACAATCACCTGCCATGGCTCGGTGAAGCAGGTAACCTGCAACTGCGATTCGACTTCATCAACGTATTGAACCACCCGAATCTGGGCCCTGTGGATCCGAATATGGGGGATGCAGGTTTCGGGAAAGTGGGAACTGCCCTTAATGCGCGGCAGCTCCAGTTGGGGGTCAGGGTCTCATTTTAGCCAGCTTCAATCCATGCATCGTCGTGGGCGAGCCGAATGGGCGAGTTCGGCTCGTTTTTTTTCTTAATACCGAACGGATTTTCTGGTACATGAGTGCGTAGTCTGTTTCATGTCTGGGACAACTGGATGTTGGAGCCAGAGATCGGGAGAGAAAACACAAATGGGCAATTTTTCTAAGTCGCGCCGGCGGTTTCTAAAGCAAGCATCCTCCGCGGGGCTGGCTTGTTCCGCAGCGACCCTGATGGGAGGCAGCGCTTCCGCCGTCGGACGGGCTTTCGGGCAGGGTGCAGCCGCGACCATACCCGCCCGCGTCTACGTGGACACGCGACGAACGATCGCTCCCATCGACCCAAATTTGTTCGGTTCGTTTCTGGAGCATCTCGGCCGCGCGATCTACGAAGGCATTTACGATCCGGGGAACAAACTGTCAGATTCGAGTGGGTTCCGCAAGGACGTGCTCGACGAAATCCGCAAACTCGGGGTTCCGATCATTCGATATCCGGGAGGAAACTTCGTCTCCGGCTACAACTGGCTCGACGCTGTCGGACCGAAACAGAATCGTCCGCGTGTTCTCGATAAAGCGTGGGACACGCTGGAGTCCAATCAGTTCGGTACGAATGAATTCATGGCCTGGTGCAAAGCTGCCTCCACAAAGCCTCTCATGGGCCTGAATCTGGGCACGGGAACGCCGGAGGAAGCTGCTGCGCTTCTGGAGTACTGCAACGTTGACAAAGGGACGCGGTGGAGCGATCTCCGCCGGCAACACGGCGTCGCAGAACCCTGGAAAGTCGAGCATTGGTGTCTGGGCAACGAAATGGATGGTCCATGGCAAATCGGTCATATGTCGGCCACGGAGTATGGAATGAAGGCTGCGGATGCGGCCCGGCAGATGCGCTACGTAGATCACGACATCAAGCTGATTGCCTGCGGTTCAAGCGGGCCGTTTATGCGGACCTACCTTGAGTGGGACCGGGAAGTGCTTGAGCAATGCTATGACTACGTGGATGGCCTTTCGTTGCATCGCTATTTCGGAAACTGGGAACGCGATAGCGACGGCAAAACTGAGAAATACGTGGCGCTGAACGTCAGCATGGAACGTCAGATTGCTGAGACGGTTGCCGTTTGCGACCTGGTAAGGGGACACAAACGCTCTCCGAAAAAACTATGGCTCTCGTTCGACGAGTGGAACGTATGGTATCGCACCACTGGTGGAGACGATGTGGATGGACACAGGAAGGAGGCCCCCCATCTTCTAGAGGAAATCTACAACCTCGAAGACGCGCTTCTTGTCGGGGGCCTCGTCAATGCTTTGCTGCGCAATGCCGACCGGGTGAAATTAGCCTGCCTCGCACAGTTAGTGAATGTGATCGCTCCTATTATGACCAACGCCGACGGGCTGTTCCGTCAGACGATCTACTATCCCTACAGCTGGGCATTGCAATTCGCACGAGGTGCTGCGCTGAGTTTGCTTGTGGAGTCTCCAACCTACGAGGTCGAAGGTTTGGATCAAGTTGGATATTTGGATGTCGCCGGATCCCTGAATCATGACGACGGAAAGCTGTCATTGTTCATCCTGAATCGCGATCTTAAGAACCCGCGCTCGCTCGAGGTCGTGTGGGAGGATTCAGCGCCGGCGAAGGTTCTGTCGGGATCGTTACTTACCGGCGACGACCTGAAGGCGGCGAACAGCTTTGCTACGCCTAGGCGAGTGGAGCCTCGTTCCTTCACAGCGCCCGCCGCTTCCGGAGGCCGCACCAAGTTTGAAATTCCAGCCCGCTCGTATGCGGTTGTTCAGTGGTCGCTCTAAAGAGGTGTCATGATGAAGAAGGGACGTATTTCACGCAGGGAATTCGTTGCGGGCACCGCTTCGTTGGCTGCGGCTTCGTCTTTACCCGCTCGTGCGATCGAGCGAATGGTGACGAGTGGTCGCGCCAGTTCCCAAAGCAATGTGAGTCTGACGGATTCTCCGGGTTGGAAAGACCAGGGAATTGAAAATCTCGCCAAATCTCCTCACGCCAAGCTCAGGGATATTCCGGTTCGAGCCGTAACCATCACCGGCGGCTTCTGGGCTCCACGCCGCGAGATCAATGTCACCCGGAGCATTCCGACAATGCACGATCTGTTGGAAAGTAACGGACGCATGAATAACTTCCGCCGGCTTACCGGAAAGAGCCAGGCTGCGCAAAAAGGACCGGTGTTCGCCGATTCCGATGTCTACAAGTGGACTGAGGCAGTTGGATTTGTGTTGCAATCCGGCGATCGTCCCGATCTGCGGGAGACCACATCCAAGATCATTGACGATGTGGTTGCCGTGCAGGAGCCGAGCGGATATCTAAACACCTATTATCAGGATGATCGCAAATCTCTGCGAATGCTTACGCAGACTCAAACGACCGGTCATGAGCTGTACAACATCGGCCACATGCTGCAAGGCGCCATTGCCTACTATCGCGGGACTGGCGATCGCAAGCTCCTCGATGCAGGGTTGCGTTTTGTGAATGATTTCCTCATGGCGGACTACGGTCCGACACCGAAAAAGCCGATCGTATCCGGACATCCCGAAATCGAGATGGGTCTGATTGAACTTTATCGGATCACCGGCGACAAGCGTCAACTCGATCTGGCCGGATACATCTTGCAGGGAGATTCTCGCCTCGACTTGCCTGAGCGCCGGACGATCTACATGTTCAGCGGCACTCCATTTACCGCTCGAACGAAGATGGAAGGGCATGCCGTGAGGGCAATGTATGCCTGCTGCGGAGCGACCGACTACTACCTCGAGACCGGCGACGAGAAATACTGGCAAACGCTGAACACACTTTGGAATGACATGACCAGCACCAAAATGTATGTCACCGGCGGCGTTGGCTCGCGGTCCGATGGAGAGGCATTCGGGGACGCCTACGAGTTGCCCAACTTCCGGGCCTACGGCGAAAGCTGCGCTGCAATCGGCAACATGATGTGGAATTGGCGCATGCTTGCGGCGACCGGCGACGCGAAGTTCACCGATGTCATGGAGCGGGCTTTATATAACGGTATCAACTCGGGGATGTCTCTGGATGGCACACTGTATTGCTATCGAAATCCGCTGGCATTCGATCCGTCAACGGGAGACAAGATCCGAAACCCCTGGTACGACGTGACCTGCTGCCCGCCGAACCTCGAGCGCACGTTCGGATCTCTGCCCGGATATTTCTACTCAACGAGCGCCGATGGAGTTTACGTACATTTTTACGACAACTCCGAACTTGACTGGCATCTGGAGAACGGCACCGGACTCAAGTTGGCGCAGAAGACGAAATATCCATGGGATGGAGATGTCGAGATCAGCGTTACGCCAGCGCAAACCTCTGACTTTACCGTCTATTTGCGAATTCCGGGATGGACCGACCGCGCGCAAGTCTCTGTCAACGGGAAGACGATTCCTGAAGCGTCCCCGGGGAAGTACCTGCCGATCCGCCGACGCTGGTCCTCTGGCGATGTCGTTCAACTCCGACTCAATGTCGTGCCGCAGGTTCTGGAGGCCAATCCTCACGTAGCCGATGACACCGGGCGAGTCGCATTGCAGCGAGGGCCGCTCGTTTATTGCCTCGAAGAGGTGGATCAGCCCGACGGTGTGTCGCTTGCGGACGTGGCGGTGAACCCTGGCAGCAATCCGGCCAGCCAGTTTCAGCCTGAGTTCCGAAGCGATCTGCTCGGCGGAATGGTGGTGCTCCATCACAGCGGAGCGCAGTTCGAGCGCGGCACATCTGAGAAGCTTCTATACTCGCGCTACAGCAAAGACTCAAACACGAAGAAGGTGCCCCTGACCTTTATTCCTTATTACGCGTGGGCGAATCGGCAGGCGACGTCTATGCAAGTGTGGAACCTGGTGCTCAACTCCTAGAGCAGGGACTACCAGGATATTCGGACTAGGGATAATGCTTGCCGGGGTAACTGGAATTGAACTCTAACGCCACCATTCTCGAGCTGGAACCACTTCGGCGACGTCAACAGTTGAAGTTGTCCCGCTTGCACCAGCCTTTCGTGCTGTTCGGCTGAGAGATTCTCCGGCGATCCCATGTTTTTCCACACCGTAAACGCATTGCTGTGATCAGAATCCACGCGGAAGTGTTCCACGAGAACATTTTCAGTGACGCTCGGCAAGCCTTCGATAGCAAGGTCAACGCTGGCCGCAGGGAAAGGAATGTCATCGTCGTGATAATTCCAGACAAGGACTTCGACCTCCCGTTCTTTGCGGGCGGCTAGCGCGTTGATGTCCGGACTTTGACGAACGCCTCCGTGCACAATGTCATCGTTCGGCAACGCTGCAGAACTCGTGACTTCAATCCGTTCTCTGCCCATCAGCCCCAGCATTCGGAACGCGTTCAGAACGGGTTTGTCCACCCCGTTTGTTGCGAGTTCTCGAAACCCGGCAAATGGCGGCTGATCTTCGAACTCAAACGCCCACGTCACCGCACCCATAAAGTTGATCCGTTCCTGTCGCGCCAGGGCAAGAATGTTATTCAGAACTTCGATCGTGTAGGCGCCGTAAAGAGGTCCGTTGCGATAGAGGTTTTGCGGATTGGTCTTCGCCGAACAGGCGGCGCATCCTTCCGGATCAGACTCGCCCAGAATGATTGGAGTCTGCCGCCACTCGGGAAATGATGCCACGATTTTGAAGCCGGCCTGAATCGCGGTGAGTTGGTGGCTGATTCCCATCCGCACGTGATCGTCTACCCAGGTCGGAGATCCTTTTGGATGAAAGCTGATGAAGTCCAGGCGCGCGCCAACCTTGCCATTCGAGAAGTTCTTCTGGTGCGCACAGTGGTCAAGAAAAGCGCCAAGAAAATCGGCTGACTTCGCGCTTCCTGGTCCAGTCGAGTCCGGCCCGCCGATTTTGGCATCGGGCAGGGCTCGAAGGACCGCATCCACGGTGAAGTCGTATAACTTGAAAAACTCTTCCCGCGTTCCTTGCCAGTATCCGATATCAGCCTCGTTCCATACTTCCCACAACCAACCCTTGACCTCGCTGTCGCCGTATCGCTGCCTCAGGTGTTGAACGAACTGAAACACGAGTTCCGACCATTTCTGGTAGTCCTTCGGTGGATAAGCCCAACCGGTGTAGATCGAACCAGCAGGGAAGTTGTGGCGATAGGGTTCGGGATGCGTTGACAAAGCTTCCGGCATAAAGCCGATCTCGACCAAGGGCTTGATTCCCGCATCGTGAAACGTGTCGAAGATCCGGTCGAGGATGGTCCAACTATAGACCGCACAGCCGGAAGCATCTTCGGTGTACACGTTTGTCGATCCCCACTTGAGCGAGGAACTTCCGTCGCCGGATGTCAGTAGATTGTGAACCCGAACGTAAGGAGCAACGGGATCGAGGCCAGCCAACTCTCCGAGCAACTTCTGTCCATTGGGAGCATACGTGTAGTTCGGTTCGTCGTACCCGAAGAAGTTCCAGACCGGTTTCAGCGGACCTTGCGGATGATCAACCCGAACATCAATCTCAGCCACGTTTTGCGAGGCCTGACACCAGCACGGCCCGCCCGTGCACACAAAAACTGCAGCACATAATGCTGCAACCAATGCTGCCTGGATGCAGCGTAAAAAATGGATGGAGTGTCTGCTAGTCCGCAATGAGCCTGACCGTCAATAGATTTAGTGTCGGGCCAAGAGACTGCCCTAGCCTCTTGCCAATTCTGCGATCGAAATCAGCGTCGGCAAAACTTGCCCAAGTTCTGAACCATCCGCCTTGCCGAGAGCGAAATAAAGCTTGCTGTAGAGCGGATACAGCCTCTCGTATATGTGTGATTCCGATGCGGACGGCGTGAACGTCCGGTTCGGAGGGCAGATTCTGTCTTGTGCTTCTTCGATGGTCTTAAACGTTCCCGCTGCCATGAAAGCGAAGATGGCGGATCCCAAGCTCACAACGCTCTTCGATGGCACAAGTACCGTGCGGCCCAGCACATTTGCATAAACCTGGTTCAGCACATCGTTCTTTTGCGGAATTCCGCCGGCATTGATCACGCGCTTGATCTCGACGCCGTGAGCCGACATACGATCGAGAATCACGCGGGTGTGAAAAGCAGTTCCTTCGATCGCCGCAAAAAGTTCATCCTGAGCCGTGCTCTGCAGGTTCCATCCAAATGTAACCCCGCGCAGATTCGGGTTCACCAGTACCGTGCGATCTCCGTTGTCCCATGTCATTCGCAGCAAGCCGGTTTGCCCAGCGTGGTAGTTCTCCAGGCCTTTGCTCAGCGACGGCACATCAGAGCCGGCACGAGTTGCGATCGCGTTGAAAATGTCTCCTACCGCCGAGAGGCCAGCCTCGATGCCAGTTCGAAATGGATGGACACTGCCTTGAACAACGCCACATACGCCCGGAACCAGGTTGATCGAGGGGGTGATCCCGATAATGCACGTAGAGGTTCCCACGACGTTGACCATGTCATCGGTTCGGCAGCCCGCGCCGATGGCGTCCCAGTGCGCATCGAAGGCTCCCACTGGAATTGGAATCCCCGCTTTCAGGCCGAGCTTCTCAGCCCAGAAAGCCGAAAGCGTGCCGGCAAGCTGATCTGACGTGGCATACTCGCCATCGAGTTTTTCTCGCACGCCCTGCAACAGGGGATCGACCTTCACGAGAAAACTCTCAGGCGGAAGACCGCCCAGATGCGCGTTCCAGAGCCATTTGTGCCCCATGGCGCAAATGCTGCGCTTGACCTGCTTGGCGTCAGTGATGCCGCACAGAGTCGCCGCCACCATGTCGCAATGCTCGAACGCAGAGACAAATTGCGTTCTCTTGTCAGGGTTATGGCGTAGCCAGTGGAGCAGTTTGGAGAATCCCCACTCGGACGAGTAAACGCCGCCGCACCACTCGATAGCCTGTAGCTTCTCGCGATGAGCTGCCTCAGTAATCTCGGCTGCTTCTCCTTTGGCGCGGTGATCGCACCAGAGGTAGTATTCGCCAAGAGGCTGCATATCCTTACCGACAGGGATTACCGAGGATCCGGTTGTGTCCAGTGCGATGGCCTCCACCTGATCCCCGCGAACGCCACTCTTCTTCAGAACTTCGCGCATTGCGTGGGCAAGGGCCTGCATGTGGTCATTGTGCGACTGAGTGGCATGCTCAGGATCCTCTCGCTTTCGGTGGAGAGGATATTCGGCGGTCGCCGAGTCAAGCAGGCCTCGCTCACTGTCGACCAGGGAAACGCGGACACTCAAGGTGCCGAAATCTACGCCGGCAACAATCGCCATCGGCAGGCTCCATTCTCGTGATTGCGCGGTAGGCTAACCAAGCTTCTGAGTAATCGTTTACTGACAATACGAACCATCACAATATTCTTGCGTGCGCGCAAATGCAACCCTGGGGCCTGCATTCGCTGAAGTTTTACAGGCCAGATCCATCATCTCGGGTGGGGTCAGTTCGACAGAGTATTCTTGCGCCGCTTCAAGTCAGAGACTGGTCGAGCCTGATTCCAGCCGGGAACCAGGCCGGTAGACCTTCTCAGGACTAATGAAGTGGTGAGCTCATACGTGCGGGCGCGTGATGAGTGTGGTTCGTCAACTTCGTTGAGCAATGCCTGAAACGCAAGCCTGGCCAATTCGTTTTGCGACATCTGAACGGTTGTCAGGGGAGGAATGGTGAATTCGGCTAGATGGATATCGTCGAACCCCACTACGGAAAGAGCCTCAGGCACGCGAATGTTCTGTTCATACGCTTGGCGCATGACGCCGATCGCAGTCATGTCGTTGGAACACAACACTGCGGTTGGCGGATCGCCGAGCGCGTGCAGTTGACGAAACGCGCTCATGCCGCCTTCGAGCCGGTGATTTCCGACCACGATGAAGTCGGGAGAGAGCCCGATTTCCGTCATCGCCGTCTTGAACGCTTCCTGCCTCGCAACGGCGGATTTCAAATGCTTGGGGCCTGCAATGAATGCAATCCTCTGGTGTCGCATTGCGGCAAGATGCTGCACTGCCTGGCGGATTCCATTCAGGTAGTTAATACGTATGTTCGCGATTCCCGGAACATCAGGGCCCACATCGACGAAAACCAGGGGAACCTTCCGATAACGTAGGTGTTCAAGCAGCGATTCCTCCATCCCGAACGTTAGGATCGCGACGCCGTCGACACGTCGTTCGATCATCCGGCGAACCGAGGACTCCATGCGCTTCGGGTCGTGGACCGTTGAAGTCAGTAGAATTTCGTAGTTGTTCTCAACCGCGAGATTCTCGAAGGTCTGAACAATCTCAGGGAAGAATGGGTTTGTAATTTCGGAGACGATCAACCCGAAAATGCGGGTTCTGCCAAGAACAAGTGCCCGCGCCTGAGTATTGGGGTAATAGCCAAGCTCTTCCACCACTTTCCATACTCGCTTGGCGAGTTGGGGATCAACCGTAGGAACACGATTGATTGCCCTCGAAACAGTGGCAGTGGATACTTTCGCCCTTCTGGCGATCTCGCGGATGTCCATGCGACGGCCGTGGGTGCTTTCGCGGCTCATTATCCTATCACAGAGCTAACGCTGGGAAGGAAAACGTTTACCCACATTGAACTGCGAGGTGGTGTCAGACCAGCGGGCGGCTGGCCTGAGTAATCTTGCTGACAGCGGAGAAGTCTTCGTCAGCGTGCCCGTTGGCTATCGCATTCTGGAATATCGAAAGCGCCGCTGCGGCTGTCGTGAGGCTGACCTTCCGGGCCGATGCTTCCTGCAGTGCGTAGGAAAGATCTTTGGCCATCCACCGCAAGGCGAAGTTGGGCGCGAAGTCATCGGCGTTCACGCGGTCGGCGACTCGTTTGACAATGCCGCTGCCCGGAGCGCCTTGAGTCAGAACGGACATACCTTTTGTCCGATCAAGCCCGCCTGCGTCGATGAGAGATAGGGCTTCCGCAAACGAAGCAGCCTGCACGCCGCACACGAAGTTGTTGATGAGCTTCATCAGGGCACCACTTCCGGTCGGGCCCAGATGAATCGTTTCTCGCCCAAGGACGGAAAAAACCGCCTGCGCCGCCGCGACGGCAGCGCTCGATCCCCCGACGAGGAAGGTAAGTTCTCCCGATGCGGCATGTGGCTTCGTGCCAGTGACCGGGGCGTCTAGAAATTGGAAACCACGCTGGAGCGCGGTCGCTGCGAGATCCTGAATCCATGCGACCGTCAAGGTACTGGATTCGATCAACAGGCAATTCGGCGGTGCTCCGGCCAGCGCGCCGTTCTCGCCGAGCCACATGCCGCGCGACGCGTCGTCATTCGCAACCATGCTGATCACAATTTGGGCGCCGGTGGCGGCTTCCCGCGGTGTCTGGGCCGCTAATGCGCCCTCTTTGGTCAGCGGAAGGCACTTGTCATGGTTTCGGTTGTAAACGGCAAGAGGGAACTGTGCGGACAGAAGGCGGCGAGCCATCCCCGTGCCCATAATTCCTAGTCCAAGAAGTGCAACTTTTGGCTTCGACATGTTCTATCCCAACGATATAACGCTCATCCGAGTCGGCGCAGGTTTTTCAACGCGGACCGGGTTTCGCAACGGCCTTCCGTAACCCTGGGCGCTCACTTGCATGATATCCCCCGCCTGCAGGCGGATGTTGTCGCTGAAGCTCAGGCAATCCGTTCCGAGGAAGTGCACATGAACATCTCCAATTCTGCGGTGGGCCGCAAACTTGAAATGATGATGCTCGATATTTTCAAGGCTGTGGCACATTTCGGCGTCCCCGCTGCGGAACGACTTGCTCCACAGTGCCACTCCATCCCGTTCGATCATCACATCGATTGGAACCGAATTGAACTGTGCATCCACCACCAGCTCCGGGCCAAGAGAGCAGGTGCGAAGTTTGGATCCAGCGAGGTAGAGGTAATTTTTCTTCTCGAATTGATGGTCGGAAAACTCGTTGCCCGTCGCCATGCCCAGCCGATACGGATTTCCATCGGGCCCTATCAGGTAGACACCGGCGATTTCGGCCTCTTCTCCGCCGTCGTTTGCATAGGAAGGAATTTCCAAGGCGTCTCCATGCGCGCGCAAGGTGCACCCGTTGCCCTTGTAGAACCACTCTGGAGAAATTCCGACAGCGCCCGCCGCGGGACGCCCACCTTCCACTCCCCAGCGAAACATCTTCATGCTGTCAGTAAGATCCTCTTCCTTTGTTGCGTGCATGGACTGGCGATTGCGTGCGCTGCCAAGATGTGTGAGTCCTGTGCCCGAGACCAGGCACCGCGCCGACTCGGCAGGATGGTCAATTGCTGGAAGCAATTTCCATTCGGACTTCCCCTGATAAATCGCGTCGTACTCGATCGCCTCACCGCTCGTCCGTTTCAGGGCTTCACTGCTCAGTTTCGTACCCGCGCTTATCGCAAGATGCGCCAACTCATAGATCGAGGAGCAAGAGTCGAGCAACCGTATATCGGGCTCCTCGACCAGGCCTACCCGCCGTCGCGCGCCCTTTCTTATTTGAACCAGTCGTGTCATCAATAAATCCAGTGATTCAGGCCATCACTCGATGATTTCAAACTCTTTGAGTCCATCATCGTTGACGCTGAGACCGAGGCCGGGAGTGTTGTCGTCGAGGTCGATGCTGCCTTTGGTAGCCTTCGGCTCGCCGTTAAAGATGTACCAGAACAGCTCGTTGCCGACTTCTACATCGACCACCGGAAAATATTCGGCCATCGGTGAATTAAAACTAGCCATTACGAGATGGTAATTGTGCATTTGCCCGGCGTGCGGAATCACTGGGATCGAATATGTCTCGGCCAGCGCCGCGATCTTGCGCGCTTGCGTCAATCCGCCGACGCGATTGGTGTCGAACTGGATGTAATCGAGCGCGCGAGCCTCGAGCAGTTCCCGAAAACCGTATGTCGTGAATTCATGCTCTCCTCCTGCAATTGGGATTCGCCCATAGGATTTCAGTTCCGCGTATCCGTGAATATCATCGGGAATCACGGGTTCCTCCAGCCACCGGAGATGGAATGGCTCCAGCAGAGGCAGCATTCTCTTCGCATAGTCCAGGGTCCATCCCATGTAAGCGTCAGCCATGACGTCGATTTCGCTGCCAACCGCATCGCGCACCGTCCGGACAAGTTCGACATTCCTCTGCATGCCCTGGGCGCCGTCGGCAGGCCCCCAACCAAAGCGCAACTTCATAGCCTTGTAACCGTCTTCTTTGTACCGCGCTGCCTCGGCAGCCAGTTCACTCAAATTGCCGCTGTAGAGACGCGAAGCATAGACAGGAATGCGCGTCTTGGTGCGGCCTCCTAGCAGACGAAAAACAGGCTGCTTCGCAGCCTTCCCGAGAAGATCCCAGAGCGCAAGGTCGAGAGCGCTGATAGCCACCATGCCGATGCCTTTGCGGCCGAACGCCATGGTCTTGCGGTACATGTGTTGCCAAAGTCGCTCGACGTCCCATGGGTTCTGGCCGATGAGTAGAGGCGTCAGGTAAAGGTCGATTACCGTTTTGGTAGCCTGCGGAGCGAGTGCCGCATTTCCAAGTCCTACCAGGCCGTCGTCTGTGAATACCTCGACCAGCAGCCAGCCATGAAACGTGAACGTCTGCATGGAGGCTTCGGGAAATTCGAGCAGATCCATCGGGTTGGTGCAGAAGTGTGGCGGTAGAGGAACCGTTTTGCCACGCCATCGCACCACACGCGTTCTTATCTCAGTGATCTTCACCGCGGGACCTCATATTCAAGTTTGGGAGCAATCTTCAACGGTTCGACTGAGGGAACGGCGGCCAGGATAATTGCAAACGCCACAACATGGAACATGCCTGCGATTGCAAACACCCTGTTGTAGCCAAATCCATGATCCAACAGGTAGCCGGCAACTTCACCGAATGCAATGCCACCCATTGCACCTCCAAAGCCCACGAGGCCGGCGACAGAACCCACGACACTCTGAGGAAACAGATCCGCTGGGAGGACCATGACCAGCGTGGACCACGATTGCTGCCCAAAATAGGCGAGACAAAACAGTGCGATGGCCCACGACACTCGTACATGCGGGATCAAAATGACGAACGGCATCAGGAGGGCGCTCAGGCCGAGCGCTGCTTTCCGCGCAACGCCCAGAGAAAAGTGCCGTCGAACGAGATAACTTGAAAACCCTCCTCCGAGCAGGCAACCAATACCTGCGGCAGCGCTGGGCATCCATGCGAAGGAACCCACGGCTTTGATGTCAAAGCCTCGAGCGTCGTAAAGATACTTGGGCAGCCAGAAAAGATAGAAAAACCATGCAGCGTCGCTCAGGAACTTCGCGATAACAAGTCCCCACGTTTCGCGTACTAGGAACAGGCGACTCCAGGGAATGGCGAAGGAGGTGAGATTTGATTTGTCATCTGTATTCAGTCGTGCTGCTGCGGGAACCCTGAATGACAGCCATGCGACCACCCAGAGCAGACCCAGGCCGCCGGTGATTACGAAAATCCACCGCCAGCTTGCATGCAGAAGTACTGCGGCAATAAGAGGCGGAGCAGCAACCGCGCCGACGGACGTGCCGGCGTTGATGATGCCCATGGCGGATGCGCGCTCATCATCACGAAAAAATTCGGCCACAGCCCGGGTCGCCGCAGGAAATCCACCGCCCTCTCCCATTCCGAGCAGGAGTCGGCTCATGGCCAGCAAAGCGAAACTGGTGGCAAGAGCGTGACTGGCACAGGCAAGGGACCAGAACAGCATGATCACTACAAACCCTCGTCGCGTTCCAAGAGCGTCGATCAGTCTTCCTCCCCCGGCGTACATCAATGCGTAGGAGAATAGGAAGGCAGACTGCAACGCTGAGAACTGTTCGTTGTTCAAGGGAATGTCGCGGCTGATCGACTGAATGGCCACTGGCAGAGTCTGCCGATCAAGATAGCTGACGGCAATTGCGAGACTCACCAGAATGGCGAGATGCCAGCGCAAGATTCTTCCCCCATTTCACCTGGACAAGGCTTCGAATCGAATTTCGAAATTATATCCCGAAACGAGTAAGCGTTTACTCAGAACCCGTACTTCCGCTAGAATCCTCTGACCAAAAAGATCCACCCTCCACTAATACTGCCTATGAAACCGCAATGGAATCGTCGCGACGTTCTTCGAGGTTTGGCAGCTGTATCCACGGCAACACTGGTCCCGATGAAGTCGGCCTTCGCGGGCAGGCCTCTCGGGATCGACATTCAGGTCACGCGGGTAAGTGACCACACAACAAGGATCACCCTCGTTCCAGCTGGAAGCCCTTCTCATGGATCGATTGTTTCCGATGGGGCCCTCGTCAAGGACTCCTGGGGAACGCCCAGCGTGATTAGAGAGAAAGATTCAGCGCGCGAAATTCCGCTCGGGAAATTCCGTCTCGCTGTCTCGTGGGATCCGTTGACTATCAACGTCGCGGATGAGCGCAACCAGCTTCTGCAACATTTCGTGTGGGACGAAGGAGCATTGTCATTCTCGACCGGGGCTGCGCCCCTATATGGCTTAGGTGAGGGCGGCCCACAATTCGATCGCTGCGGCTCGACGGATTCCATGCGCAGCGGGCAGGGTGGCTACAAGCTCGGGACCCACGGAGGCAGGGTTCCCATTCCGTGGATCATCAGCACATCGGGATGGGCGATCTTCTTTCATCGACCCTTCGGCACGTTTGACTTCAGCGGTACCCAGAGCAAGTTTCTACCGGAAAATCGCGACGCTGCTTTCCCGCTAGACCTATTCCTGGTTGTTGCCTCCGATCCTGCGACCATCATGGCCGAGTATGCCAGACTCACAGGACTGCCCGAGTTGCCGCCGCTTTGGACCTTTGGCTATCAGCAATCGCACCGGACGCTGGCCAGCACGGAAGAAGTGCTTGCCGAAGCCAAGACGTTTCGCGACAAGCGGCTTCCATGCGATGCCATGATCTATCTCGGCACGGGTTTTTGCCCTTCCGGGTGGAACACCGAAAATGGGTCGTTTTCGTGGAATTCTCGTGTCTTTCCCGATCCTCGGAAAGTCATCGACGAATTACATAGGCAGCATTTTCGTGTGGTGCCGCATGTAGTGATTCTCTCCGACACATTGCGTGGCACCGTCCACGACAAATGTGACCTTTCGCGCTTCGACGAAAGCGAAGCCAGCTGCTACTGGGACGCGCATCGCAAGGATTTCTCGATGGGAATCGACGGCTGGTGGCCGGATGAAGGTGATCCGCTGGACGCGGCTTCCCGCCTCATCAGAAATCGCATGTATTGGGAAGGGCCTCAGATCGATCGTCCGAATGAACGCCCATATGCTCTGCACCGCAATGGTTACGCCGGAATGCAGCGGTACGCATCATTTCTTTGGTCCGGCGACGTGTATTCCAAATGGGAAACGCTCAAAACGCATGTTCCAATCGCCCTGAACACCGCACTCAGCGGCATTCCGTACTGGGGAACGGACATCGGCGGTTTTGTTCCAACTCCTGAGTTCACAGCGGAGCTCTATGTCCGGTGGTTTCAGTTCGGGGCATTCTGCCCACTTTTTCGATGCCACGGGCGAACCTGGAAGTTAAGGCTGCCGTGGGGGTGGAACACCGGGGACCCCGGCCCGATCGAGATCAACAACTATTCGGGTGCTGCAATACCGGATCAGAGCCAGCTTCACGACGAACGCATAGAACCTATTTGCAGAAAGTATCTCGAAATGCGGTATCGCATGATGCCGTATCTCTACAGCGCCGTGCACGAATGTACAACCACAGGAATGCCGATCATGCGCGCCCTGTGGCTGCACTTTCCGAGCGATCCAAAATCGGTCGAATGTGCGGATCAATACATGTGGGGTCCAAACATGATGGTTGCGCCCGTTCTGGAAAAAGGCGCTAGTACAAGGCGCGTGTATCTTCCACCGTGTCCGTGGTTTGATTATTGGACCGGCGAACGCCTGGAAGGCGGCCGTGAAATCGAGCGGTCGGTTGACCTGGAAACTCTGCCGCTTTTCGTTCGCGCTGGTTCAATTCTACCGATGGGTCCGGTAAAGCAGTATTCCGATGAGATGGTGGACAGCCCGCTTTCGCTCAGCATCTATCCCGGTGCCGACGCTTCGTTCCTGATCTATGAGGACGATGGCAAGTCGTTCAACTATCGTCGAGGAGAGTGGATGGGAATCCAGGCGAAATGGAACGACGCCGCCAGGAAACTGGATCTGACGCTATACGCCGGTTCACGTATGCTTCCACCGGCGCCGCGAGCCATCGACGTCCAACTCGGAAAAGTCACCAAGAGGACCTCTTTTAGGGGAGAGCCCGTTTCGGTAGCCTTCTAAGGCGCTTCTCTCGCCAAAGCAAACTGCGAGTGCCGAAGTTGATGCCTTGGTTCCGGCCTTGGCGAGCGTACACCCATGGCGAAAAGTGACTTCCCCTGAAAAGTGACTTCCCCTAAGGTAGAGCTGATCCCCTCGACTGTCTTGGAACTGGACACCGTCTTTGAAGCAGACGGGATAGCCTCACCCTGTCATAGCTGCGGTGATGCCGGAACACTAGGTCTCAATGAGGTTCTCTTTGTAATCAATCACTTACAGGAAGTGCAATTTTCCCACGAGAATTTGCCCTTGGCATGTCCCGTGCATTTGCAAATGAGGCCGCGCTAAGGCCGGCACCCTCCCCCGGAAGAAGCAGCTGCATTTTCTCGTGATTGTCGATGTGTATTTTTGTGCTGCGCGGTGGTTCCAGTCAGGAACCCGGAAGACGAAAAAAGAGGGGTTGAAATGAAGTTATTGATCGCTGAAGACGACGTTCTCTTCCAGAGAGTTCTCGCCCAGATATTAGCGCCACGCTACGAGATCGTGCTTGCTCGCACTGGTTCTGAAGCATGGGAAATCCTGCAGCGTCCGGATGCGCCGAAACTGGCTGTTCTGGATTGGGTCATGCCTGGTCTGACGGGGCCTGAGATCTGCCGAAAAGTGCGCGCAGACGAACGCTTGCGGTCGATGTACCTGATCATCGTGACTTCGAAAAACAACGAGGCTGATATCGTTGCCGGCCTCCGCGCAGGAGCGGATGACTACATCACCAAGCCTCCGGTCAACGCTGAACTGCTCGCCCGCATACGCGTTGGCGAGCGCGTTCTCTCTTTGCAGCAAGCTGTCGAGGCCCAAGACGCGGCTTCTCGCCCCGTGTTTGCGGGGGATAGCTTGATTCGGAACTCGCGGACAGATGTTCGAAGCAGGAAGGCCGCCGGACGAGAGAAGCCGGTCGAAAATACTGGTCGTCCAAGCGAATCCCTCGAACAGTGCGAGAACGATTCTGGTTCGTACGAGACAGCAATCGCCAATGTGGGCGTGCTCTCCTCCCTCGAAAGATTGCACTGTAAAGGCTGATACTCCGCCCCTATGCCCGACACACACGAAAACGACGCGCGCGATCGGCACGTTGTCCTGGTGGCAGATGACGATCCGATCTATCGCCGACTATTTGAGAAGCGCCTGCAGGATTGGGGGTACCGCGTCATCGCGGTGGAAGATGGAAATAAAGCTTGGGAAGCACTGCAGCAACCGGAGTCATCGCCTTCTCTTGTGATTCTGGATTGGCTCATGCCCGGCATCGATGGGATCGAACTTTGTCGCCGAATTCGTCAATCCCGCGAGGGTTCCTATCGATACCTTCTGTTGGTATCCGGAAAGGACGAAAAGCGCGACGTGGTCGAAGGGTTGGATGCGGGCGCGGACGACTATCTGACCAAACCCTTTGACGTCGGAGAATTGCGGGCCAGGGTTCGTTCCGGCATGCGAATTCTCTCCTTGCAACAGCAGTTGCTAAAAGCACAAGAAGACCTGCGCTTTCAGGCCACACACGATGCGCTCACCGGACTTTGGAGCCGGGGAGCCGTTTTGGATTTGCTCCAGCGCGAACTTCGACGCGGCCGCCGCTCTGGGACAGGCACCGGTCTTCTGATGATCGACCTCGACCACTTCAAGAAGATCAATGACTCCTATGGGCACCTGGCCGGAGACGTTGTGCTGAAGGAAATCGCTGGCCGAATCGGCAATGCGGTTCGTTCCTACGATTTTGTCGGACGCTACGGAGGAGAGGAGTTTATCGCCATTCTTTCCGATTGTTCCCCCGAGGACTTGCAACTGGTCGCAGAGCGAGCGCGGTTAGCAGTCTCTGGCACTCCGGTCGCGGCCATTCCAAACGGGCTTTCGGTCACCGTGAGTATCGGCGGAGTTGTTGCGTACGATGGCACCGCCGAACTCGAGGCACTCTCTATGGCCGATGCCGTACTGTATGAAGCGAAGAGGTCGGGACGTAATCGCGTTGTGATTGGTCCCTGTAGCTTGGTTGTGCATGAAGGTTCGCGGCACGCGGCAGCGATGCGCTCAGGGGCGTAGGAAGTAGACCTTACGATGAACACCAATCGCGCATACTCGCATCATGTCTTGGTCTCGATCTGGTTTGTTCTGGTTTTCCTGGTTCTAAACCGTCCGGAAGTCATTCTCATTTCGCATCTCGGTTCAGTCGTCTGGTATCCGGCCACCGGACTCACCATGGCGCTCCTTCTGGGATTGAATCCCGGGTATGCAGCCCTCGTTTCCGTCGCAGGAGTGATTGCGGGATGGGTCTTCTATGATCAGCCGATTACCGCGTGGAGCCAGACGGTTGGAGCGATAGCGATCTCCCTATTCTATGCGGTAGGCGCCTACCTTCTTCGCAATCGATTTCGCATCGATCTGAGGCTTCGCCGGCAAAGAGACATCCTTCTTTATCTCGCGACAACGACAATCGCGGCAATCCTGTGTGCTCTGGTTGGAGTCGCCTGTTTGGCTGGTGACCATGCGATCGCAAAGACGGAATTCTGGCCTGCCACCTATTCCTGGTTTCTCGGAGACGAAATCGGCCTTCTTGGTGTTGCACCGTTCTTGCTGATTTATGTGCTACCGCGCGTGAGGAAACACCTCTTTCCGGCGTCGGCAGAATCGCCTGACTCTGCGGACGTATCGCGGGGCCGATCTTTTAGGTTCGTCGCAGTCTTGGAGAGACTTGCGCAGACGGCAACCATGATCGGTCTGCTGTGGATCATGTTCGGGAATGGCTCCGGGCAAATGCTCTACCTGATCTTCGTACCCGTCATCTGGGTTGCGATGCGGCAGGGAATCCGTCGTGTCGCGGTATTCCTGCTGGAGGTGAATTTTGGCATAGTCGCCTCTCTTCACCTTTGCGATCCACCGGCCGCCCTTCTGCCCAGAGTCGGGCTCCTCATGTTTGTTGTGTCAGCCGTAGGCCTGCTGGTTGGCTCGATTGTTTCGGAACGGCACCGTGTCGGAATCGAATTGCTGGATCGTACCGAGGAATTGCTGCGAGCAAACAGTGAGCTTGTGCTGGCAAAACAGAACGCGGAGGAAGCCAGCCGGGTCAAAAGTGAATTTCTTGCCAACATGAGCCACGAGATTCGGACTCCATTGAACGGCATCCTGGGTATGGCCGAACTCGTTCTCAATACCGATCTCGAGCCCGAACAACGCGAATATCTTGAGGTGGTGAAGTCGTCAGGTGATTCTCTGCTTGGCGTGATCAACGACATACTCGATTTTTCCAAGGTGGAGTCCGGCAGACTGGACCTGGAACTAATCGAATTCAGTTTGCAGGACCTGGTCGCCGATACCATGAAGGGCCTTGCGTTACGGGCCCATCAAAAGGGACTGGAACTGGTTTACGAAATCGACCCGAAGATCCCCGCGGTTTTGATCGGAGATCCGGGCCGGCTGCGTCAAGTTCTTGTGAACCTGGTTGGAAATGGAATCAAGTTTACTGAACGTGGAGAAATCGTCGTGAGCGCTTTTTTCGTCTCATCCAGCGATTGCGACGTAAACCTGCACTTCACGGTTTCTGATACGGGCATTGGCATCGCGCCCGACAAACAGAGCCTTGTCTTTGAGGCATTCTCACAGGCGGACGGAAGCACGACCCGAAACTATGGCGGCACCGGATTGGGCCTCGCCATCTCTTCACGTCTGGCCGGTTTGATGAAGGGGCGCATTTGGCTCGAGAGTGAGTTGGGACAGGGAAGCGCGTTCCATTTCACGATCTCGCTGGAAATGCCAGACCGGCGGAGTATCGTCCAAGTACGGTCGTATCCACCGGACCTCCTGGACGTGCCTGTGTTAATCGTCGATGACAACGGAGCAAGCCGGAGAAACCTACTGGACATGACGACAGAATGGGGCATGGACCCCATCGCTGTAGAAGGCGGAGATGCAGCTCTCGAGGCCATCGAACAGGCAGAAATGGCCTCATCACAGTTTCGAGTGGCAATCGTAGATGCCCGCATGCCTGGGGAGGACGGTTGTCATCTGGTTGAGTTCATCCGAACGGAACTTGGACTTTCGATTCCGATCGTCATGATGCTCACCACCGCAGACCAGGGCCAGGATGTAAGACGATGCCGTGAACTGGGCGTAAAAGCCTACATCTTGAAGCCCGTTCGAAAGTCAGAGCTCCTGGCCGCAGTGCTGGCCGTTCTGGGTGACAGTTCGGGAACTAGCCGCGCGGCGTATCGATCTTCGGGCGTGACCGATCGCACTTCCACGGGAGCACGGGTTTTGTTGGTCGAGGACAATCTCGTCAATCAACGTGTCGCGGCGCGCATGTTGGAGAACTTGGGGCATTCTGTACAGATTGCAAATGATGGAAGGGATGCTTTGTCAGTGTTACATCGCGAGACCTTCGATCTTGTGTTCATGGATATCCAGATGCCCGGCATCGATGGACTTACCGCGACCCGAATGATTCGGGATCGCG
>Ga0335079_10001256_pt1 | contig 29003 bp, 23 predicted proteins | sample Lox_Sample_33_FD_206719 | JGI IMG/M metagenome (GOLD analysis project Ga0335079, IMG submission 206719) | Soil microbial communities from Loxahatchee National Wildlife Refuge, Florida, United States - Lox_Sample_3.3 | ecosystem: Environmental > Terrestrial > Soil > Wetlands | place: USA...
CGCCGGGGCGGCGGCGGCGCGCCGGGTGGGCGAGCTGATCGCTGTCCACGTGATCCCGCGTCCGCACGCCAGCCTGGAAGACGTGCTGCCCATCGGCCGCGTGATTACGGCCAAGACCGCGGCCAGCGCCTAGAGGGATTGAGCCATTAATTCATTGAGCCATCGTGCCATTGGGCCGCCGTGAATGACTCAATGACCCAATGGCCAAATGGCTCAATCAGGGTCAAAAGGAAATTCTCATGCTCCTGGCTCGAGTAATGGGCACGGTGGTGGCTACGCGCAAAGATGAGCGCCTGCTTGGGAAAAAGCTGCTGGTGTGCCGTCCCGTCAATCCGCAGGGTGAAACCGAAGGCGCGTATTTCGTGGCCATAGACACAGTGGGCGCCGGAGTCAAAGAAATGGTGCTGGTGGTGAGCGGCTCCTCGGCGCGCATGGCGGCGAATTTCAAGGAGTCGCCGGTGGACAGCTCCATTGTCGGCATCGTGGACGAGGTGCGGATGGAAGCGGATGAATCGCGCGCACTCGCGACTGCCACGCCGGCGAAATCGAAACGTTGAGCAGACTGCCATGATGCTGGCCCAGGTGATCGGCAACGTCGTCTGCACGGTCAAAGATCCCGGCCTCGAAGGCCGCAAGCTGCTGCTCATCCAGCCGCTCTCCCGCGACGGCAAACCGAAAGGCCGGCCACTGGTCGGGATCGATTCCATCGGCGCTGGCTTCGGCGAGACGGTCTACTGGTGCCGCGGCAAGGAAGCGTCGCTGGCGTTCAAAGACGAAGTCCCCTCGGATTGCAGTATCGTGGGCATCGTAGACACCATCACGCCGAAGCCCGCACCTGCGGGCGGTAACGCAGCCCCCAAACCACGCGCCAACTCGCGGAGGTCGAAATGATCCTGGCGCAGGTCTTGGGAGAAGTGGTCGCGACGCAGAAGCATCCTTCACATCAGGGCCGCAAGATTCTGCTGGTGCAGCCAGTGGATCCGGACGGCAGCGAGCGCGGCGATGCTGTGCTGGCGCTTGACGCCGTGGATGCCGGCATCGGCGACCGTGTCCTGGTGGTGCAGGAGGGCTATTCTGCGATGACCGCTGCCGGCCGCCCTGGCTCGCCCATCGACATGACCATCGTCGGCGTGGTGGACGCCGTGGAAATGCAAGATTAGCCACGGATTTGCACGGATGGTCACGGATACAAAATCTGATTTGGTTTATCCGTGTTCATCCGTGTAAATCTGTGGCATTTTTCTATTCACCGCCGATGCGGAATCGCATCCCCGCGCGAAAGTTCGCCTTCAGCGCCGGATATCCGACCACTTCGTTGTAGCGGCGGTTGAGCACGTTCTCCACATTGAGGTAGGCGGTCATGTAGCGGTTCACGGCGAACCATCCGCCCGTGTTTACCAGCGCATATCCGGCTGCGTGGTTGATGTTGTAAATAAGAAAATCCGAGTCCGGGCGCGGGCCGACAAAACTGCCTGCTACGTCGGCGCCCCAGCGCTTGCCGAAATAGTTGAGGAGCAGCGACCCAGCATGCTTCGGCCGGCGAAGCAATGGACGGCCAGCACCAAATATATTGGGATCACAAAAATTTGCGGCGGTGCACACCGGGGCTTCCAGAATTTGCGTGGAGGTGTAGGTATAGCCGGAGTTCAGCGACAACTGCCGCCATAGCCGTCCTCCAAATGTAACCTCCACACCCTGCGCGAAGGACTTATCGACATTGATGTACTGCCCTATGAAGTTGGCCGGATTCGTCAGATAGTCGATGCGATCGTAGAAGACATTGTGGAAATAGATCGCGCTGAACGAATATCGATTCGCAAACAGATTCTGCTGCAATCCGGCTTCAAACAGACGGGTCCGCTCCGGCTTCAAGCCGGTATTGCGCAGGCTGAACGGAGGGCCGGCAAAGGTCTCTTCCAGCCGTGGCTCCTTGAAACCAGTGGCGTAGCTGAAGCGCAAGCGCGTGCCTGATAATGCCTGCCCCCCACGCAGCGCAAGGAAAGTAAGCGCAACGCGGGGCAACCCCGCATTGCCGAATTCGCTGTTGTGCAGGAAGCGCGCTCCGGCAACGGCCGAGAAACGCCCCCAGACGATCTGCTGCTGGCCGTAAAAGTCATGTTCCAGCCGGAGCCCGCTGGTTGATGGCGGGAAAAGCAGATCGCCCACGACGCCGTTCTCGTCCTCGAACCTGTAGCCGAAGGTCGTGTGCGCCCAGCTTCGCTCGGCGTAGTCGCCTTGGTATTCAAAGCCGGCGCGGTTGATGTGGTCGCGGGCGTGGGTCGGGAAATCGTCGATACGATCGGAATCACCGGTGAGGTTCACATCTTGGTAGCGATAGTTGTAATCGAAGCCAGTGAAGCGGTGCTGCCATCCCGTGGGCCCGGTCACGGCGAGTTCGATGCTGCCCAGAAGATTATTCAACTGCTTCCACTCATTCGGATCCGGCGGATCCGGTGGGTGCGTGGGAACGAAACCATTGAAGTTCCATTCTCCCGGCAAGCCGGTAAAACTGTTGGAGTGGCGCAAGCGAATGCGTAGAGAGACCTGTTTGTTCAGCGCGGCTCCAACATTCGCTCCTTGCAAGGCATTGGAGTAAAAATCGTTTACTCCTTCTCCGTTGGTGTAGAACTGGTCGCCAAACAGGTTGTAATCGAAGATGCCGCGCGCGCCGGAGAGGGCGGCGTAACCGTTCGCGGTCCCGAAGGTCCCGCCATCGGCGCCGAAGCGCAGTTCGGGGATGCGCGTGCTGCCCGTACGCGTCCACATTTGCACCACGCTGGTCATGGCGTCGGAGCCATACAAAGTGCTCTGCGCGCCGCGCAGAAACTCCATGCGGCCGGCTTCGGTGAGAGGCAGGGTGCCAAAATCAAACGTGCCGCCTGGCTCGTTGATGGTCACCCCGTCAACAATTACTTTGTTGTAGGTGGAATCGCCGCCGCGCACGAAGAGCGACGCCAGCCCGCCGCGCTGTCCCGCCGTGTTCACCACGGCGCCGGGAAGAAAGCGCATCGCATCGCTGGCGGCGACCGGTTGGATGTTCTCGAGCGCCGGCTGGTCGAGGAGGTCAACCGAGGCGCCGCTCTCCTCAGCAGGGACGGGCGTGCGCGTGGCGGTGACCACCACGGTCTGCTCGGGGCCGGCAACGGTCAGCCGCACCTCAACACTGGTTTCCGATGGAACGTGAACCGCGACCTTCGCAGGGGCGAAGCCGGGCGCCAGGACGTCCAGCTGATACTCACCCTTTTCCAGTCCGCTGAAAGTGACCATGCCTTCGGCAGAGCTGCTCTGCAGGCCGAGAGCTTGAGAGCTGGTGGCTGGATAAAGGGCAACTTGCGCGCCGCCAACACGCGCCGAGCCCGGATCGACGACGGTGACTTTGAGATCGGCTGCTTGCGCAGCCAGAGAGACAATCAGAAGCACGAACGGCAGACGAATAAGCCGCATAGCAATCCTCCTTTACACGCGAAAAGGGATTGATACTTGCGGTTCGCGCCGGTCTCCTGGCTCAGCGAGCTTGCTGTGGAACGGCCTTCCCACGGTCATCGACCGAAGTGGCCGGTCTTTCTTCGCTTACAGTTGCGCGGCAGCGCGGGATTCTCACCCGCTTCCCAGTCTTCACCAGCAGAGGTGAAGACGCGCGAACCAGGTTGTCAGAGAACGCTCCGGAGATTCCGGAGCGACGAATCTACTGCCCTCGCGAACGGGTGTCAAATGGAATCAGGAGGACGTCGACGCGAATCACGCGCGGCTGACGTTGGCTTCCGCATACTCTCGGACGCGGTCGAGCGCGGCCTGCATCTCGTCGCGATAGGGGTCGAGGTCCTGGGCATCGGTGGGAACGTGGATCAGCTTGCTGATCCGCAGCAAGGCGCGAGAGAACGGCTTGGGGATCATGAGCTGATCCCAGCTCTTGGTCAGTATCCAGGGATCCTCCAACGCGATGTGGAAGCAGATGATGGGCAGGCCGGTGGTCCGCGCCAGCAGCACCGGTCCGGGCTTGGCAACGTACATGGGGCCTCTGGGACCATCGATGGTGAAGACGACCGCGTGTCCGGACTCCAGTTCCTTCTGCATCCCAAGAAGGCCGCGCACGCCTCCCCGCGTACTCGACCCTCGCACCGTGCGAAACCCGAACCTGGCAAGCGGGCGCACACTACATTCGCCGTCGAAACTGGAGCTGAGCAGAACCGTCATCTGCTTGCCGCGCGCGAAAAATGTACCGGGAATAACGCAGCGATGCCAGAACGGGTAGATGGCCGGTGCGACGTACCATTGCGGCGGGCCGCCTTCCTCGAAAGATATGCTGTAGCGCAGCGTGGAGCCGAGAACGCGGATTACCAGATATTCCGCCCAACCGATCAGCCAGATGAGGAAGTGCTGCCAGCGCGTGAATCGCCCCTCGCGTGGGCTGTCAGCCGAAATCTCCGGGGAGGCGGGAGCGGAGGTTTCCACGTGCCGATTGTAACGTGAGGTGGCTTAAGGCCGGGAATCTCGCAGGCCCAGCCGCGCTGATGTCAGCCTTGGGGGTTGGGCGCGACTGCATCGCGCTCAGACGGCCGGGTGTCTCCATGTGTGTGGGCGCGATGCAGCACCTGGTCGAGCAGCAACCGCCGCAGCCGCAAGCGGTCATCGAGGGCGATGTGGATGATCTCGAACGCCATGTCGTCGTCGCCGGCATCGCGCACCAGCACGCGGGAACTCAGGTTGCGCAAGCCGACGTGCAGGTTGAGCGTGGCTTCCGTACCGGGATTCACGCGGCCCTCGCGCTCGCCCTTGCCGCCTCCCAGGCTCAGATTGTTGATCCTGACTCCGCAACGGCCGCGCGAAGTCTGCAGGAAAGCCGGCAAGGTATGCTCGGTAGCAATGCGAAAGTAGCGCCGCTGGCGTACCCAGTCCCGCGAGGGGTCGGGATCGAGCGGCGCCAGTTTCAATTCCAGGGGCGTCAATCCGCTTCTGGCGGGCACCAGGAAACCGGGTTCGAGCTTGATCAACGCCTGCGCCGCCACGATGCGAATCTCGCGCGGATGCTTCCAGCCCAGCAGTCCGCGCGCCCCGAGAAGTTCGTGCAGCAGGGGAGCGGCATGGGTATCGTGCAGCCGGGAGAGGGCCTCGATCGCCTTGACTTGCAAGTACGGCGAGGCGGCGTCAGGAAGATCGCCTTGGGCCAGCCGCAACAGGCGCACCGTGGCCAGAGGGTCGCTGGTGACGCCGATCTCGTCGGTGACCCCCGGCAGGACGACAGGATCGAAAAGATCCAGCAGTTCGAGCAGCAGCGGACCGCGGTGCTCGGCCGCGCCCATCCCGATCTGCCGCACGACCGCATCATGGAAGGAGCGGCCCCACTGGGGCAGACGATCCGGCAGCAACTCGCGCACTGCGCCGGCATCCAGATGGCTGAGCAATCCGATGCAGGCAATCGCCTTGGAAGCAGGGTGCGAACGCAGCAGATCTACCAGTCGCTCCACCGCCTCCGGGCCCGCGCTGCGCGCCAGTTCCACCAGCCGATCCAAGGACTCGCGACGGTTGCAGCGGGAATATTGCGCCGCCAGCTCGTCGGCTGCGGCGCGCGCCTCGCGGCGAAGCATGTCCGCGAATCCGGCGGGAATCTCGGGTTCCAGTAGCGCCTCGCTGAGGAATTTGTGCATCCGGCTTTCGACGGCAATGCGCCGCCGAACGTCCATGGCCAGTTCGGCGCGGTGCTTGGCCAGGCCATCGGTGCAATCGAGCGCCTGCCGAATGGCGAGAAAGTCCGAGCGGGCAGCGGCTTCCTGGGTCAGTCGCACCAGGGTTGCGCTCAGGAGGCTTTGCGCTTCCAGTCCGGGCTCAACCTGCAGTTGCTCTCCCGTACGCTCGATGGCGCTGCGCAGCAGCTCAGGACCGGCCTGGGCGTAAAGCTCCGCCAGTTCACTCAGTCCCATGGCCGTCCTGCGGCGGGCTTCGCCATCCGCGCTTTTGATTCCCGAGGAGTACATATTGAGAATAGCCGTCGCAGTGTTGAGATCGCGGCGGTCGAGCAGTTGCTTGACATAGTCGCGGATGTTGCGCGGAGGGATGCACCAGGCATCGGGGGAAAGCAGCACGGTGCGCTTGCCATTCTCTGGCACCGCCGCCCAGAACTGCCGGTCGAGCACCTCGGCGTAGGACTCGACCATCAGTCCGGCGCGGCCCATCTTCTCTTCGTGCTCACGCAACACTTTGCGCAGGGTTTCGATCTCGTTCCCCATGCGGTCCAGCAACTCGCGTACCGCGTTCACCCGGACTTCGCCCTTTTCGTAGCGCTCCAAAGCGAACTGGATGGCCAGGTGCTCCGCGATTTTGAGGAGCAGGTTGGGATCGGACTGCGCCGGAACTTGTGTCGCCATCTGCGCCAGCGCGGTCTGCAACACGTTCTGCACAGAGACCGGTGAATTCTGGATTTCGTTCCGCAGCTCCGCCGGATCGATAACGCCTCCCGCGGGCAGCACCTTCCCCAGTTGCGAGAGCAACTTCAGCACGTTGGTGACGTCGTCCCGCTTGAGGGGAGCGGCGCCGAATCCGCTGCCACGCCCGCCGCCCATACCAGTTCCCGCTCCGGTTCCGGTTCCCGTTCCCCCGCCGGTGCCTCCCCCGGCGCCGGTACCAGTACCGGGGCCGGAATGTTCACCTTCCGCGGCGGCGATCAATTGCAGCATCTTTTGCGGATCGCTGAGCCAGTCTTTGAGTTTTTCCGAGTCGTTACCGAGAGCGCGCGATGCCAGTTGCGAGGTCAGCGAGTCGGCACCGCCGTCGTGGGCGACGTAGCGGATCTCATTTACCCGGATGGGACCGTTGTTGTCGCCGAAAGCGCGTTTCAACTCTCCGGCAATGGCTGCCGGGCGGGCGCCGGCGTTGGCGAAGGCCTCCACCAACCGTAGAAAGTCGTCACGGACAAGTTGCACGGAAAAGTAGATGCTGGCCAAGCCCGCCGCCGCCAGCATTTGCGCGAAACTGCGCTCTGCCGGACCAGTCTCGAGCGGCACCCCGTCCAGCAGCAGCTTCGATCCTGAAACCCCGAACAGGAATCCAGAAGAGGCATCCGCCGGCATGGCGGCGCAGAGCTCCCTCCAGGCGATGTCAAGGTGCACTATGGTGAGCTTGTGGTCCAGCCCATACAGGCGGACGTACTTCAGCAGAATATTCAGGCTGCGGGCGAAGGCACGGGCAGCGCCGGCCCGGCTTTCCCCCGTCCGTGGTTGGGGAGATGACACCTCTGCTCCTATGGCGACTGACCCAAGAGTACAGGCGCTTTCGGCAGCGCGAAAGTTACCAAGGGAGATGGACGCCGGACTCCGCAACCGCGGTTAGCGAACCGATTCAATGCATTGCAGAGCAATCCTTGGTAACGCGCAGAGACGGGAGCACTTTACGCGAGCCTGGCCTTCAGCCGGTCGTAGGTCGTTTCCAGGGACTCGGGAAGCATGCGAGTCTCGCCCACCACGGTCATGAAATTGGAATCAGCTACCCAGCGCGGCAGCACGTGCATGTGGATGTGCCCGGCCACACCCGCGCCAGCAGCCTTGCCAATGTTCATGCCCAAATTGATACCGTCGGGCTGGTAAATCTCGTGCAGAATGCCTTCCATGCGCTGGGTCAGCGCCATCATCTCCTGGGCGGTCTCGGGCGGGAGTTTGCGCAGTTCGTCAACATGCCGATTAGAAACGACCATAACGTGGCCCGAGGTGTAGGGAAATGCGTTGAGGATGACGAAGCAGTGCTGTCCCCGGAAGACCACCCCGGTATTACGGTCGTCGGTGCGGGCCAGAGCCTGGCAGAAAACGCAGCCCGCAGCCTTATCCGTAGAAACAATGTAGGCGTAACGCCATGGCGTCCACAGGAAATCCATGCGGCGAGAGTAGCAAAAATCGGCGGAAAATCGAGGGAACAACATGTGGGTAGGGCTAAAATCATTACAATGGAAAAAAATCGTCCCCGCCCGTTTGACACTCTTTGGAAGCGATTGCTATAGTCGATGGGTCTTTGGGACGCGGGTGATCGTCCGGAGATCCGGCCGCTGGGTTCCAAGCCACGGTTCGCAGTTTTCTCGAGTCCAGTCCCCTTGCATTCGGGAAGCTGTGGACCAACGTCATTGAAAGCAAAAGGCCCGCCGCCCGTCGTCCATCCGAGAGACCGACCTCGCTCACGCCTGTACGTGTGCGGGGGCACTTTGAGCCTAGCATTGCAGGAAGAAACCACAGTCCGAAACGCGCAGCCGGAGGCCGAGGACACTACGGCGAAAGCTGGACCGGCAGACGCGCCAGGCGCCGCTGCAGGAACGCCCCCTGAACCCACTTACGTTCGGCCTGCCGAAGTCCACCCGCCTGTCGCGCCGGTGCCGACTCCGGTCCGCCGAGATCGAGAAACCATGGAAGACTTTGCCACCGCACTAGAAACCTTTACGGCTGAAACCGAAGCTCTGAACGAAAGCCGCATTCATAAGGGTACGGTTCTTAAGATCACTCCCACCCACGTCGTCGTCGACATTGGCTCCAAATCCGAAGGTCTGGTCCCGGTCGCCGAAGTGCATGACAGCGAAGGCAATCCCAAAGTCCAGCCCGGCGACGAGATTGACGTCATGGTGCAGCACGGGGAAGCCGAAGAGGGCTACGTCGCGCTTTCCTACCAGAAAGCCCAGCGCGTCCGGGTGTGGGATGACATCGAGAAGGCCTACAACGACAAAACACCCATCAAGGGCAAGGTGGTCGAACGGGTGAAGGGCGGCCTGTCGGTCGATATCGGCGCCCGCGCGTTCCTGCCGGGCTCGCAGGTCGACCTCAAGCCAGTCCGCAATCTGGACGCGCTCAAAGGCCAGGACATCGAAGTCCGCGTTATCAAGCTCAACAAGAAGCGGGGCAATATCGTTGTCTCGCGCAAGCAGATGCTGGAGGAAGAAGTTGGTGAGAAGCGCGCCAAGACTTTGGAGAAGCTGGAGGAAGGCGCGGTGATGACCGGCGTTGTGAAGAACCTCACCGACTACGGCGCGTTTGTGGATCTGGGCGGCATTGACGGCCTGCTGCACATCACCGACATGTCCTGGGGACGGCTCACGCATCCCCGCGATCTGGTCAACGTGAGCGATGAGATCCACGTTAAGGTACTGAAGTACGACAAGGACAAGCAGCGCGTTTCGCTCGGTTTCAAGCAACTCACGCCCGATCCCTGGCTGGATGCCGCACAACGCTATCCTGTGGGCGCGCACGTCAAGGGGCGCGTGATCTCGATCACCGACTACGGCGCCTTCGTTGAACTGGAACAGGGCATCGAAGGCCTGGTGCACGTCAGCGAGATGACGTGGTCCAAACGTACCAAGCATCCCTCCAAGCTGGTCAACGTTGGCCAGCAGGTGGAGACCGTGGTGCTGAACGTGAATCCGCAGGAGCGCCGCATCTCGCTCGGTCTCAAGCAGCTTGAAGCTAATCCTTGGGAAACGCTCCACGAGAAATATCCAGTGGGTGCGACGGTCGAAGGCCGGGTGCGTAACCTCACCGACTTCGGCGCTTTCATCGAGATCGAGGACGGCATCGATGGCCTGGTCCACGTCAGCAACCTGAGCTGGACCAAGCGCGTAAAGCATCCCTCCGAGGTGCTCAAGAAGGGCGACAAAGTAAAAACGATTGTGCTGGGTATCGACTCCGACCAGCGACGGCTGTCGCTCGGCGTCAAGCAACTGCAGCCCGATATCTGGGACACCTTCTTCTCCACGCGCCGCGTGGGCGACGTGCTCCACGGCAAGGTGCTCCGCGTGGCCAGTTTCGGCGCCTTCGTCGAGATCGCCGACGGCGTCGAGGGCCTGTGCCACAACTCCGAAGCTGCGGACGCCCACGGCACGGCTATTCGCCTGGAACCGGGCCAGGAGTTCGACTTCAAGATCGTCAAGATGAACCCAGAGGAGAAAAAGGTCGGGCTGTCGATCCGCGCCGTGGGCGAAGAAGGCTCGCGCCAGGACGTGGAGGCCTACAAGCACCCGGCTTCGAGCGCGACCGCGACCATCGGCGATCTGGTGGAGTGGAAGCGCGCCGGCAACGATCAGAGCTAGAAATCTTCAGCACGCACTTCAGGCCGCCAGCGATGGCGGCCTTTTTCGTTTTGAGGCGTAGGCCGTCCAGCCCTGCGCGGATCCCACACATTACTGATTTTGTTCCATATTTATTTTCTTCCGCTCGGGAGAATTCTGGCTTCCACCGGTGTCAATGCAGGCATACGGAGGAGGCTCTTGTGTTTGAAGACAGCCTGCTGGAATCCGCCGGACGCGTGCGAACAAGACGGGGACTGACAACCGCCACATCTCTTGCTCTGCAATCGCTGCTGCTAGTGACGCTTGTGGTCCTACCTTTGTTCTACACCGAAGCGCTACCGCGGCTGTGGTTAGCGAACCCCGTATTCGTGCCTCCCCCGCCGCCGCTCGGTGCACCGGCAAGGGTGCGAGTCGCGCGTGCCGCTGCAAGTGACATTTGGAAGGGGCATCTCCGCATGCCCACACACATTCCCTCAGCAGTGGCGAACATAGTCGAAGAACATGCGCCTTCAACAGCGCCGGCCAGCGGCGTACCGTACGGCGCGAGCGAAGGATCGCCCGACGGAGTGCTGCATGGCATCCTCACCGGTCCGGCCTCGCCGCCAGGGCCTCCCAGACCGCCAACGCAGCGTCTAAGAGTTTCGCAGGGCGTTGTCGAAGGACTGTTGGTCTACCAAGTCAAGCCCGCATATCCCCGCTTGGCGGTGCAAACTCACACCCAAGGCGAGGTTGTGCTGCACGCCATCATCGCCAGGGACGGAACCGTCGCAAGCCTGCAAGTAGTGAGCGGTCACGCCCTGCTTGCGCTTGCCGCCATCGACGCGGTGCGCCGGTGGCGCTACAAGCCCTATACCCTCAACGGCGAACCGGTCGAAGTAGAGACGATGATTACCGTTCGCTTCGTGTTGTCAGGATACTAATGCAGGGCCCAGCAGCCCTACATGCGGGCTCGTGCCGCGCCACGACTCATTTCGCGGTGTTGATCTTCAGATGCATCACGATGTTGTTGCGGCTGTCGAAGGCGCTGAGCGTTTTGGTGTCGCTTTTGTGGCCCTGGTATTCGGCGCGTATCTGGTAGTCCACATTCGGGGACAGCGAACTAAAGCGGTAATTGCCGCCGCCATCGGTGATGAAGGTTTTTACCTGCTGGGTACGGGTGTTTTGCAGGTACACGATCGCGCCCGGGAGTGGCGCCTCCGACTTGTCCGTAACCTGCCCCGTCACGGTGCGGGTCAGGGGCTCGTTCTTAAAAGCCGCCACCCCCGTTGCCAGCAGACCCAGCAGGAGGATCGCGGCCAAAATCGCTGCGGCCTTTCGCATAAACCCCTTTCGAAACCTGCGCTGCTACTGGCTCAGGTGCAGGCCGATATCCACGCGTTCATCATTCTCCACGTGGACCTTAACTTCAGCCATGGGCGCGTGCTTGCTCGCCGGCTCGGCCCGCACAATGTAATCCGCAGCGCCGGCGGGTACGCGCTGCGCGAACTCTCCCTGGTGGTCGGAGTACAGCTCCCATCGCGCCTTCTTCCGATCAGCGCGGCGGATCTCTACCCGCACTCCGTAGACTGGATGGTAGTCAGGTCCGTAGACGGTACCGAAAATGAGAGCGTACGGCTTCTCCGCCGCCCCGGCCGCCAGAGTGGCGACCAGCAGCAACAGGCCTAGACCAACCAGAAGCCATCCCTGGCCGTGGTGATCAGGAATCGTCACCGTCTTCATCCTCATCTTCCTTGTCTTCGTCGTCGTCGATCTCCTCTTCTTCCACCTGCTTCAATTCGAGGGGATTGGTGGTTATCACCTCGAACTCGGCGCCACACTCGGGACAGGAAACGATCTCACCTTCGTCGACCTCATCGACTTCGATGTCGAGATCGCTCTCACATTCCGGACATTGGACCATCATTCCCTCCGCTAACAAGACAGGATGCCTCAATGTGTCTGTTAATATTTAATTCCTTTGCCCTCAGCGTCAATAGCGGGGCTGCGATTTTTCCGTCTTAGGGAAGATGCGCACCCTGGACGCCGGGATGGTACGAAATTTCCGTTCAGAGGGAAGCATGGCTCAGCTCAGGAAATGGGTGGCGGGGGGAGCCCTGGTAACATTGGCGGTCCTCATCGCAGTAGCGCAACAGCGCGCCCGTACGCCCAAGACCCCGGAATTGGACGCTCACATCGTGGCCGGGGTGAAGGAAGTCTCGCCGGCACGGGTGAAGGCCACCATCGAGAAGCTAGTCAGCTTCCACAACCGCAGCACGCTCTCCGCCGCCGATGAGGCTGCGGTCGCCAAGGGACGTGGTATCGGTGCCGCGCGTGAATGGATACGCTCCGAGTTCGAGCGCTACTCGAAAGATTGTGATGGCTGCCTCAAAGTCGAGATGCAGAGCTTTACGGTCAATCCGCCGGCGCGGCGTATCCCGCGTCCCACGGTGATCGTCAACGTTGTGGCTACGCTGGAGGGGACGGACCCTGCCAATGCCGGTCGAATCTATATCGTGAGCGGCCACTACGACTCGCGCAACAGCGACAACGACAACACCACCGATCCCGCTCCTGGCGCCAACGATGATGCCAGCGGCACGGCCGTCAGCCTGGAATGCGCGCGCGTGCTGAGCAAACACAAATTCCCGGCGACCATTGTATTCATGGCGGTGGCAGGCGAGGAGCAGGGGCTTTACGGCAGCGCGCACTATGCCGAGGTTGCCAAAACCGCGCTGCTTGACGTCGAAGCCGTGCTCAACAATGACATCGTGGGCGGCAACCGTACGCCCCACGACACCATGCAGCAGCCGCAGTGGGTGCGGGTTTTTTCCGAGGGCATTCCCGCCGCCGCCACTCCGGACGAGATCAAGCTCATCCGCGCCACGGGAATGGAGGACGATTCGCCCTCACGCCAACTGGCGCGCTATATCCGCGACGTTGCTGAGCAGTATGTTCCCGGCTTCGAGCCCAAGCTGGTGTCGCGCCCGGACCGCTATCTGCGCGGCGGCGACCATATGTCCTTCAACGAGCGGGGCTTCGCCGCGGTCCGTTTCACCGAGTATCGCGAGGACTATAACCACCAGCACCAGACACCCCGCATCGAGAAGGGCGTTGAATACGGCGATCTGGCGAAGTTTGTTGATTTCTCCTACGTCGCCAATGTAGCCCGGCTCAACGCCGCCGCGCTGGCCTCGTTAGCATCGGCTCCCGCGCCTCCCGCCAATGTGCGACTGGTCACCAGGAACCTGGAGAACGATTCCACGCTCACCTGGAGCGCGTCACCCGGAGGTTTGGCCACAAAGTACGAGGTGCTGTGGCGGCCGACGACGGATTCCGACTGGCCACCGCAGAATATTGAGGCGGTCGGCAACGTAACCCAGGCCACGCTCAAACGCTCCAAGGACAACGTGGTCTTCGCGGTCCGCGCAGTGGACGCCAAGGGCCATCGCAGCGTGGCGGTCGTGCCCCTGCCACAACGATAGAAGTCCTCGGCCAGCGCGCACTGTGCCGGCCGGGGTACAATCATGCGATGCGCCGTATCTCCAATTCCAACGCGGTTTCGTTAGCCTTTCCTCCGTTCAAAGGCGCCATCAAATGGCTGGTAATCGTCAACGCCGCTGTTTATCTGCTCTCGCTCATCGGCCAGCTCACCATCGCGGACTTCATGTCGACCCGGGATACCTGGCTGGGGCTGATTCCCACCCAGGTGATCCACGGCTTGCTGTGGCAGCTCGTGAGCTACTCATTTCTTCACAGCGGGCTCTGGCACATTCTGTTCAATATGCTCATGCTGTGGATGTTCGGCGCCGAATTTGAAACGCAGTGGGGCGGCCGGCGCTTTCTGGAGTTCTACTTCTTTTGCGTGATCGGAGCGGCGCTGGTCACGACTGCCATCGCCTACACGGGCTTTCTGCTTTCACCACACACCGTCACCATTGGCGCCTCGGGCGGAGTGTTCGGCATCCTGCTGGCTTACGGCATGATTTACGGCGACCGCGAGATCTTCATGTTTCCTCTGCCCTTCCGCATCAAGGCGAAGTACATGGTGGGGATCTTGATCTTCATCGAGATTGCGATGGTGCTGCAGGGGCCATCGGGCGTGGCCAACATCGCCCACCTTGGCGGCGCATTTTTCGGTTTCCTGTACGTTAAGTTTATGCCCCGCTTCGGCGTGGTGAACGGAGCTTCCGAGAGTTATTTTGGCCTGCGCAATGCCTACTACCGCTGGAAGCGCCGCCGCGCCGGCAAGAAGTTCGAGGTCTACATGCGGAAGCACGACCGCAGCCAGTACTTCGACGAGCACGGCAATTTTCGCGATCCCGAACAGAGGCCCCCGGAGAAGGGCAACGGCGAGCACCGCGGGCCGTGGGTCAACTAAGAAGCGCGTAGGACGCAGAGGGCAAGTAGGAGGTGCATTTCCCGCTTCCTGCTTTCCAAACCTACCGCTTCGCCATTAAGTCCGCGGGCGTCACGTCTTTCAGGCGCTCGAACACGATTGTGACCTTCGAGATCGCGCTCAACCGCTGCCAAAACCTGTGGACATCGGGATCCTCCTGGGCTTGCGCGCGCGTCTCATCAGAGCGCCAGTAACGTATGTTGATGAACCGGCGGGAATCTTTCAGGTCGCGGTACAGCAGGTCGCGGCTGTATTGTTTGCGCCGCAACACCGCGTAGAACTCGTGCAGAAGATGGAGACATTCCTCGTCCTTGCCCTCGAATGCTTCCACCACGGCCAAAGCCATGACCTCGCTGGTTTCCGACACGGCGCTACCTCCTTCTCTGCTCCGGCGACGGTTTGATTCGAGGAGCACGCCGGCGCTCACTCTTGGCCGTGCCGCGCTCTTCATCGCGTGATCCGACGACATGCAGCCGCATGAAATTTGTGGATCCGGAAGCCATCTGTGTTCCCGCGACCACCCCGATCACATCACCGGCTGCCGCCACATGGCGGCGCAGCAACTCGCGTTCGGCAGCGCTCGCCATGTCATCGCCCGTGCGTGCTGTTGGTTCTACCATGGGACACACGCCCCACAAGAGATTAAGCCGGTTAGCCACCTGCGGGAAAGCGGTAAAAGCGTAAATGGGCGCCGCCGGACGATATTTGGAGATCAGGCGCGCCGTGGTCCCGGTCTCAGTGAAGACGGCGATGGCGCGCATCTCGAGGTCGTGGGCGGCGTGGGCAACCGATTCACAAATGGTCTCGGCGATGGAAAGCCGCCGCACGTTGCGCCGGCGCAGGAGGATAGCGTCCATGCTGTGGTCGCTCTCCGCCTCTGCAATGATCCGTCCCATGATGGTGACGGCTTCGCGCGGGTGCTTGCCGCTGGCGGTCTCGGCCGAGAGCATGACCGCGTCGGTGCCGTCGAAAACGGCGTTGGCCACATCGCTGGCTTCCGCGCGCGTGGGCCGCGGGTTCTCGATCATGGATTCCAGCATCTGGGTCGCCGTGATCACCGGCTTGCGCCACTCCGAGGCGCGCTGGATGATGTGCTTCTGGATAACCGGCACCTTCTCCGGCTCGACCTCCACACCCAGGTCGCCGCGTGCCACCATCACGCCGTCCGCCACTTCCAGGATTTCCTCCAGGCGGTCGATGGCCTGCGGTTTTTCCAGCTTGGCGATGACTGGGGTCTCGAAGCCGTCATCACTGATAAAACGTTTAGCCACCAGAACGTCTTCGGCGCGTCGGACAAACGACACTGCCACAAGGTCCACGCCGTGTTTCAGCCCGAAATGCAGGTCCTTGGTGTCCTTCTCGGTCATCGCCGGAACCTGGACTTCGGTGCCTGGCAGGTTGATACCCTGGTGTTCACCGAGCAGGCCGCCGTTGACGACCTCGCATTCGACGTCATCGTCACGAACGATCTTCACCCGCAACTCAATCAAACCGTCGGAAAGCAACACGCGTGCGCCCGCGGTAACATCCTGCGCCAGGTGAGAATAGCTGGTCGAGATCAGCGAGGGTGTTCCCGCCACATCGCGCGGTGTGATGGTGACGCGCGAGCCCGGCTTCAGCATCACCGGGGTGCGAAACTTCAAGCGTCCGGTGCGGATCTTCGGGCCCTGCAGGTCCTGGAGGATGGCCAGCGTGCGGCCTTCCTTCTCAGCCGCCCGCCGCAGCCGCTCGATCACGCGTGCATGCTCTTCGTGGGTGGAGTGGGAAAAGTTCAGACGGGCCACATCCATGCCCAGCCGCAGCAACTCGCGGATCATGTTCTCCGAGTTGCTCGCCGGACCGATGGTGCAGACAATCTTGGCCCGCCGCAGCGGTAGTCGCTCAGGTGCAGGGGGGGCGATCCGGTCCGCAGCGCTCATTCAGTCGGCTGCAATTCCCGCTGCAAGTCAGCATCCAGCGGCGCGCCGGTAAGCCGTTTGGGGAAGATGAGAGCGTTGAACTCGGCCCCCACCAGGATGATGACGGAAATAATGTACAACCACACCAGCAATGCCATGGCCGTGCCCAGCGAACCATACATGATGCTGTAGGTAGAGAAACGATGAATGTACCAGCCAAAAAGCACAGTCGCGGGGAACCACAGGCCCGTAGCCAGCAGCGCGCCTGGCAGCGACAGGTGCCAGGGCGCGATCCGCGGCACTCCCCAGTGATAGATCAGCAGGATAACCAGCACGCTGGTGGCCGAGGAGATCAGCCAGCGTCCCATGGTCCACAGCAGCAGGATATAGGGGGCGACTTCGTGGCCGGCCTGGAACGCCAGCCAACTCTCGATCTGATTGCCGAAGGCCATCAGTGTGGTGGCAAACAACATGGGCACGAAGGTGAGAAACACGAGCAGGAACGCGATCAGCCGCTCCTGCACCAGGCCCCAGACCTTGGGCATGCGGTAGGCGCTGCGGAAGCCTTCCATCCAGGAGATGAAGATGCCGGAGGCGGTCCACAGTGTCAACAGCGCGGTCGGAACCAGGATGCCGACGGGGTGATGCTGCCTCTCGATGAGGACGCGCACCGGGCCGCCAGTCCCCTCCGGCAAGATGCGAGTCACCGCCCGGATGAACTCTCGAAAGATGGCGCGGTTGTCCAACCAGGCCAGCGCGGCGGCCACCACCAGAAGTGTGGGGAACAGCGTCAGAATGGCGGAGTACGCTGCGCCCTTGGCCACTGCAAAGGCGTCGTGCTGAAAGGCACGCCAAAAGGCAAACCGCAGGTACCGGGCCAGCCGGAACATGACTGGGGATAAGGTATCAGTTGATGGTGGCCAGTTACCAGTTGTCAGTTGGCTTCTCGATGCTCCGCAAAAAGCAGCGGGCCCTTTCGGGCCCGCTATAACTGACAACTGGGACTGGCGAATGCCTTACTCTGCCGCCAGTTCTTCCGTCTCGCCCTCGTGGCGCAGCAGTTCCAGGGCGCGCTCGGCTTCCTCGTAGGCCGCCGAGACCTCTTCCTGGACCTTCTGTGCGGCTTCTTCCAGCTCCGGCGACAGGCGCACGTTGCGATAGTGCTCCATGCCGGTACCGGCCGGGATCAGCCGTCCCACGATCACGTTCTCCTTCAGGCCGCGCAGGTGGTCGACCATGCCCTGGATAGAGGCTTCGGTGAGCACGCGCGTGGTCTCCTGGAAGGACGCCGCCGAGATAAACGACTCGGTGGAAAGCGACGCCTTGGTGATGCCCAGGAGCAGCGGACGTCCGGTGGCAGGTTTGCCGCCGTCCTTGATCACGCGCTGGTTCTCCTCCTCGAACTTGAACTTGTCGATCTGCTGTTCGAGCAGGAACTGGGTATCGCCCACGTCTTCGACCTTGCGCCAACGCATCATCTGGCGAACGATCACCTCGATGTGCTTGTCGCTGATGGTCACGCCCTGCAGGCGGTAGACCTCCTGGATTTCGTTCACCAGGTAAGCCTGCAGCTCTTTCTCACCGAGCACGGCCAGGATGTCGTGCGGGTTGAGCGGGCCGTCCATGAGCGGTTCACCGGCGCGGACACGCTCACCTTCCTGCACGTTGATGTGGACGCCGCGCGGCACCGCGTACTCTTTCTCGGTGCCGTTGTCGGCGGTGACCAGGATCTTGCGCTGGCCCTTGCTGATCTCACCGAACTTGACAGTGCCGTCGATCTCGCTGATGACCGCCGTCTCGCGCGGCTTGCGGGCCTCGAAGAGCTCCACCACGCGCGGCAGACCGCCGGTGATGTCCTTGGTCTTGGTGGTCTCGCGCGGGATCTTGGCCAGCACGTCGCCAGGCGAGACGGTGTCGCCGTCCTGCACCATCAGGTGGGCGCGCGACGGCATCAGGTAACGCTTGCTGGTCTTGCTCTTGACCACGATCGCAGGCTGCCGTTTCTCGTCCTGGGTGTCGGTGACCACGTGCCGTGACAGGCCCGTGACCTCATCCACTTCTTCGTGCAGGGTGACGCCTTCCGCCAGATCTTTGAAGCTGACGGTGCCGCCGATCTCGGTGAGGATGGCAAAGGTGTAAGGATCCCACTCCACGAGCACATCGCCCAGCTTCACCTGCTGGCCCTCGTTGACCTTGAGCTTGGCGCCGTAGACCACGGAATAGCGCTCCTTCTCGCGGTTTTTCTCGTCCACCAGAGCGATCGATCCGGTGCGGTTCATGGCCACCAGATCGCCTTCCTTGGAGCGCACCGTCTGCAGGTTGATGAAGCGGACCGAGCCGTTCGACTTGGCATCCAGACGCGACTGCTCGGACACCCGCGATGCGGTGCCACCGATGTGGAAGGTACGCATGGTGAGCTGTGTGCCGGGCTCGCCGATGGACTGCGCCGCAATCACGCCCACCGCTTCGCCCAGCTCCACCAGCCGTCCCGAAGCCAGGTTGCGCCCGTAGCACATGATGCAGACGCCACGCTTGGACTCGCAGGTCAGCACCGAGCGAATCTTCACCTTCTCGATGCCCGCCGACTGAATGGCACTGGCCAGGTCTTCGGTGATGTCCTGGTTGACGTCCACGATCACGTTGCCTTCGTAATCCTTGATTTTTTCCAGCGAGACGCGCCCCACGATACGGTCGCGCAGCGGCTCGATGATCTCGCCCGACTCCACGATGGAGCCGACGTAGATGCCGTCCACGGTGTGGCAGTCCAGTTCGCTGACGATCACGTCCTGGGCAACGTCCACCAGGCGGCGCGTCAGATAGCCGGAGTCGGCAGTCTTGAGCGCGGTGTCCGCCAGTCCCTTGCGGGCCCCGTGAGTCGAGATGAAATACTGCAGCACCGTCAGGCCCTCGCGGAAGTTGGCGGTAATGGGAGTTTCGATGATCTCGCCGGAAGGCTTGGCCATCAGGCCGCGCATGCCGGAAAGCTGGCGGATCTGTTGCTTCGAGCCGCGGGCGCCGGAGTCGGCCATGACGAAGATCGGGTTGATGGCGCCGGACTTGTCCGCGCGCTCCAGCACCCCGAACATCTCGTCCGCCACCTTTTCAGTGATGCCTGACCAGATCTCGATCACCTTGTTGTAGCGCTCACCGTTGGTGATGGCGCCATCCAGATATTGCTGCTGCACGTTGACCACCTGCTTCTCAGCCTCGCGCACCAGGGACCGTTTGCTCTCGGGGATGACCATGTCGTCGATGCCGATCGACAACCCGGCCTTGGTGGCGTACAGGAAGCCCATCTCCTTGATGCGGTCGAGCATGCGCACCGTGGTTTCCAGGCCGAAGCGCAGGTAGCCATAGTTCACCAACTGGCCGATGCCCTTTTTCTTGATCAGTCCGTTGATGAAGGGCATGTCCTCGGGCAGATACTCGTTCAAAATCACGCGTCCGACGGTGGTGTTGATGTACTGCCGCTCGAACTGCACCAGATCGGTGTGCATCACGTCCTGATCGTCGTAGGCCGTGGTGAGGTCGATCACCTGGCCGGTATAGCGCAGGCGGATGGGGGTGAGCGTTTCGACTTCCTTGGCTTCAAGCGCCAGCAGCACTTCGTCCGCGTTGGCGAAAGCGCGGCCTTCGCCTTTGGCGCCCGGCTTGGCCTTGGTGAGGTAATACACGCCGAGCACCATGTCCTGGGTAGGAACGGTAATCGGCTGGCCCGAGGCCGGCGACAGGATATTGTGCGAGCTCAGCATCAGGACGCTCGCTTCCACCTGCGCTTCCGGCGAGAGCGGGATGTGGACCGCCATCTGGTCGCCGTCGAAATCGGCGTTGAACGCCGTGCATACCAGCGGATGGATCTTGATGGCCTTGCCTTCCACCAGCACCGGCTCGAAAGCCTGGATGCCGAGACGATGCAGCGTGGGGGCACGGTTCAGCAGCACGGGGTGATCTTTGATCACCTCTTCCAGGATGTCCCACACCACGTGTTCCTGCTGCTCCACCATCTCCTTGGCCTGCTTGATGGTGGTGCACTGGCCGGTCTGCTCGAGGCGGTGATAGATGAACGGCTTGAACAGCTCGAGCGCCATCTTCTTGGGCAACCCGCACTGGTGGAGCTTAAGCTCGGGACCGACCACGATCACAGAGCGGCCGGAGTAGTCCACACGCTTACCCAGCAGGTTCTGACGGAAGCGGCCCTGCTTGCCCTTGAGCGTGTCCGAGAGCGACTTCAGCGGACGGTTGTTCGCGCCGCGCAGCACCCGGCCGCGGCGTCCGTTATCGAACAACGCGTCTACCGCCTCCTGCAGCATGCGCTTCTCGTTGCGCACGATGACCTCGGGCGCGTGCAGGTCCATCAGCTTTTTCAAGCGGTTATTGCGGTTAATCACGCGACGATAGAGATCGTTCAAGTCGCTGGTGGCAAAGCGGCCGCCGTCGAGAGGAACGAGGGGGCGCAGTTCCGGCGGAATCACCGGAATCACGTCCAGAATCATCCAATGCGGCTTGTTGCCGCTTTTGCGGAAAGCTTCGACGACCTTTAGGCGCTTGGCGTACTTCAGCCGCTTCTGCACCGAGGTCTCGTTCTTCATCTTGTCGCGCAGCTCGGTGGAAAGCTCGTCCACGTCCACCCGCTTGAGCAGTTCTTTAATCGCTTCGGCGCCCATCATGGCCTTGAAGCCGGTGGGACGGAACTGCTGGTCGAGCTCGCGGAAGCGCGCCTCTTCCTTGATGATCTCCTGGTCTTTGACCGCAGCGTCGCCGGGATCGACCACCACGTAGGCCTCGAAGTAGAGGATGGACTCGAGGTCGCGCAGGGAGATGTCCAGCAGGTGCCCGATGCGGCTGGGCAGGCCCTTGAAGAACCACACGTGCGAGCACGGCGAAGCCAGCTCAATGTGCCCAAGCCGCTCGCGGCGGACCTTCGAGAGCGTCACTTCCACGCCGCACTTGTCGCAGATGACGCCGCGGTGCTTCATGCGCTTGTACTTGCCGCAGAGGCACTCCCAGTCCGTCACCGGCCCGAAGATGCGGGCGCAGAACAGCCCGTCGCGCTCCGGCTTGAAGGTGCGGTAGTTGATCGTTTCCGGTTTGGTAACCTCGCCGTGCGACCAACTGCGGATTTTCTCCGGCGATGCCAGACTGATACGGATGGCGTCGAAATCGGCGACCGCGTTTCCCAGATCGAATGGGCTAGTTCGGTACAAGGTGTCCTCCGTCGCTCCGAGGCAATGGCCAGTGGCCACTTGCCGGTTATTAATTTCCAGCCCAGCGGTTCGGAGCAGATGCCGCCGGTTTTGATTCCGATCTAAAGCACTTCCAGTCTTGCCGTGGCCGGTGAAGGAGCACGGCTTCAGCCGTGCCGATACTTGCCGCTAATGAACCGCGGCCTTTAGGCCCTGAGGGATGCTCCCTCAGCGGCTAGAGCCGTATCCTTTACTTGTCCCTTACGGCACGCCTGAAGGCGTGCCCCTTCACCAAAATGCTCCAAAGCCACTTTCTAGTGGTCAGCACCGCGCCGGCTGGCCACCGACCACTTCCCTCAATCCGCCGCCGCCGGCGCGACCAGCGCCTTGCGCTCCGCCACCTTGATCAGCTCGACGTCCAGGCAGAGCGACTGCAACTCGCGGATCAGCACATTAAACGACTCCGGCACGCCCGGCTCGATCGCGGCTTCGCCTTTGACGATGGCCTCATAGATCTTGGTCCGGCCATAAACGTCGTCGGACTTGGCGGTGAGCAGTTCCTGCAGGATGTAGGCTGCGCCGTAAGCTTCGAGCGCCCAGACTTCCATCTCGCCGAAGCGCTGGCCTCCGAACTGCGCTTTGCCGCCCAGCGGCTGCTGGGTGATAAGCGAGTACGGCCCGATGGAGCGCGCGTGGATCTTGTCGTCCACCAGGTGCGAGAGCTTCAACATGTAGATGTAGCCGACGGTAACCGGCTGTTCGAACTTGTCGCCCGTCATGCCGTCGTATAAATCGGTCTTGCCCGATTCCGGCAGGCCCGATTCCTTCAGCAGGTTTTTGATCTCCGCTTCGTGCGCGCCGTCGAACACGGGCGAGGCAAAGTACACGCCGCGGTCCATGCCCTGGGCGACCGCTTCCAGCGTGTCGTCGTCCAAGCCGGTTACCTGGTCCACGAAAGGTGTGTCTTTGAAGATGGCCTTCAGCTCGCGCCGCACCATCTCCGGCTTGGAGTTATTCTTCACCAGCTCGCCGATGCGCTTGCTCAATTCGTGGCCGGCCCATCCCAGGTGCGTCTCCAGGATCTGACCGACGTTCATGCGGCTGGGCACGCCCAGAGGGTTGAGCACGATCTCCACCGGCGTCCCGTCGGTGAGGTACGGCATGTCCTCATCCGGCAGGATGCGCGCGATCACGCCCTTGTTGCCGTGGCGCCCGGCCATTTTGTCGCCCACGCTCAGCTTGCGCTTCATGGCGATGTACACCTTCACCAGCTTGATGACGCCCGGCGGCAGCTCATCGCCCTTCTGCAGCTTGCCGATCTTTTCGTTGACGATCTTGCGCAGCACATCGATCTGCCGCGAGGTCATCTCTTCGATCTCGTCGATCTGTTCGTTTACCCGCGGGTCTTTATCGGCGTACTTGATGCGCTTAAGGTTGCGCGTCGAGATGCGCTCGATAGTTTCGCGGTCAAGGATGGTGCCCTTGGTGAGCAGGCGCTTGTTGGTGCGCTCGTCGTGCAGGTCAGCCTGGACCTCCTTGGCGCCCAGGATTCCGTCCAGCCGCTTCAGCCGCTCGTCGGTCAGAATGCGGATCTCGTCCGAGAGGTTTTTCTCCAGTTTCTCGATCTGCATGGCCTCGATCGACTTGGCGCGTTCGTCCTTCTCCTGGCCTTTGCGGGAGAAGATCTTCACGTCCACGATGGTGCCCTCGATGCCCGGCGGGCAGGTGAGGGAGGCGTCGCGCACGTCGCCGGCTTTCTCGCCGAAGATGGCGCGCAGCAGCTTCTCTTCCGGCGTGAGCTGGGTCTCGCCCTTGGGCGTTACCTTGCCCACCAGGATGTCGCCCGCCTTGACCGTGGCCCCGATGCGGATGACGCCGCTCTCGTCCAGGTCGCGCAGCGCCGATTCGCTCACGTTGGGGATGTCGCGCGTGATCTCCTCGGGGCCGAGCTTGGTGTCGCGGGCCTCGATCTCGAACTCCTCAATGTGGATGGAGGTGTAGTAATCCTCCTTCACCAGGCGCTCGGAGACCAGGATGGCGTCCTCAAAGTTGTACCCGCGCCAGGGCATGAAGGCGACGAGTACGTTACGGCCCAGCGCCAGCTCGCCGAAATCGGTGCAGGGGCCGTCGGCGATCACGTGTCCCTTGGCCACCCGATCGCCCTTCTTCACGATGGGCTTCTGGTTGATGCAGGTGTTCTGATTCGAGCGCTTGAACTTGATGAGCTGGTAGATGTCCGAACCGACTTCGCGAGAGAGCTGTCCGGGATGATGCTCGCCCTCCACGCGCACGATGATGCGCTCGGAATCGACCGAATCGATGATCCCCGAGCGCCGCGCCAGCACCACCGCACCCGAGTCGCGCGCGGTCACGCCTTCCATCCCGGTGCCCACCAGCGGCGCTTCCGCCCGCAGCAGGGGAACGGACTGGCGCTGCATGTTGGCGCCCATCAGGGCGCGGTTAGCGTCGTCGTGCTCGAGGAACGGCACCAGCGACGCAGCCACCGACACCAGTTGCTTGGGGCTGACGTCGATGTAGTCCACCTCGTCGCGGCTGACCAGCACGAAGTTGCCGGCCTTGCGGGCGTTCACCAGCTCGGCGGTGATCCGGCCTTTGTCATCGAGTTCGACGTTGGCCTGCGCGATGACGTGCCGGTCTTCTTCCCAGGCCGAAAGATAGAACGAGTAAGGCTCGAAATCGATCTGCCGCCGGCGGCGCTCTTTCAGGTCGGCATTGAGCTTCTCGGCTTCATGCTCCTCGAGGTGGTCGCCCACGCGATGATCGCTGTCACCCGCGTTCACCACCTGGACATATTCCTGCACTCGACCAGTCTTGACGCGGCGGTACGGCGACTCGATGAAGCCGTAGTCGTTGATGCGCGCGTAGCACGACAGGCTGGAGATCAGTCCGATGTTCGGACCTTCCGGCGTCTCGATGGGGCAGATGCGTCCGTAGTGCGTGGGATGCACGTCGCGCACCTCGAACCCGGCGCGCTCGCGGCTCAATCCGCCCGGCCCCAGGGCCGAGAGGCGCCGCTTGTGCGTGATCTCGGATAGCGGGTTGGTCTGGTCCATGAACTGCGAAAGCTGCGACGACCCGAAAAACTCGCGGATGGCCGCCATCACCGGTTTGGCGTTCACCAGGTCGTGCGGCATGGCCGTACTCATTTCCTGGTACACGCTCATCTTTTCTTTGATGGCGCGCTCCATGCGCACCAGGCCGATGCGGAACTGGTTCTCCAGCAGTTCGCCCACGGCGCGCACCCGCCGGTTACCCAGGTGATCGATGTCATCGATGCTGCCGATGCTCTTGCGCAGCTTCAGCAGGTAGCGGATGGTGGCGTAAAAGTCCTCCGGCTCCAGAGTGCGATTATCGAGGTTGGTGGCGTCGGCTCGTTCATACAGCTTGATGTTGAACTTCAGCCGCCCGACCTTGGAGAAATCGTACTTGCGGGCGTCGAAGAACATGCCGTGGAATAGAGAGGTGGCGGTATCCAGCGTCGGCGGGTCGCCGGGACGCAGCTTGCGGTAGATCTCGATCAGCGCTTCCTGCGGCGTCTTGACCGAATCGCGGCGCAACGTCGCGCTGATGACCACCCCCACGTCGTCACGCTCGGGGAAGAACAGGTGCAACTCGGTGATGCCGGCGTCGATCAGCTTGGCCACCTTGTCGGCCGTGACCTCAGCGTTGGCCTCGAGAAGCACCTCGCCGGTGTTGGTGTCCACCACGTCGGCGGCGGTGAAGGCGCCTTCCAGATCGGTGATGTCGATCTCGATCTCGGTGACCTTCGCTTTCTGGATCTCCTTCAGGATGGCAGGCGTAATCTTCCGTCCTGAGTGCGCGATCTCCTCACCGCCTCGCCCCACGACGCGATGTGAGAGCTTCATCCCGGCCAGACTGGTGGGACGGTCGCTACCGGGCTCCAGCGTCCAGTAGAGCTTCTTGTCCTTCACCGCAATTTTGTCCACGGTGTAGAAAGTGCGTAGGATGTCTTCATCGGAGCGCAGGCCCAGCGCCCGCAGGAAGATCGTCCCCAGGAACTTGCGCTTGCGGTCGATGCGCACGTAGAGAATGTTCTTCTGGTCGTACTCGAACTCCACCCAGGAACCGCGATAGGGAATGATCTTGCCCAGGAAGTAAGTACGCTGGTTGGCGGTCTCGAAGAACACTCCCGGCGAACGGTGCAACTGGCTGACGATCACGCGCTCGGTGCCGTTGATGATGAAGGTGCCGTTCTGGGTCATCAGCGGAATGTCGCCAAAAAAGACTTCCTGCTCCTTGATGTCGCGGATCGACTTGTTGCCGGTCTCCGGGTCCTTTTCAAAGATCGTCAGACGGATGGTGACCTTGAGGGGCGCCGAGTAGGTCATGCCGCGCTCTTCGCATTCGGTCACGTCGTACTTGAGCTGCAGCCCGACCGGATCGCCGCACTTGTTGCAGAAATCGGGCGTGTTGGCGTTGAAGGTGCCGCACTTCGAGCAAAGCACCTCGCCGGGATGAAACGGGTCGGTGATAACGGTGGCGCCGCAGTTGCGGCACGTGGTCCGGAGGTGGTGCAGGCCTTTCAGGTGGCCGCACTTGCACTCCCAGTTCCCGATGGCATAGTCCACGAATTCCAACTGCGACAGGTTGCGGAAGTCCGAGATGGGGAACACGGACTGAAACACCGACTGCAAGCCGGCGTCATCGCGCTCGCTGGGCAGCATGTCCATCTGCAGGAAGCGGTCATAGGAGCGCTTCTGCACCTCGATGAGGTTGGGAATCTGGATGGTCGCCGGAATTTTGGAAAAATCGAGTCGGTTACGGGAAGCGTGATTCTTCATCGCCATGAACAACTCCTCAGTTAGCGCCGGCATCTCGCCGGCTGCGGGCCGCGAAGGCGGCCCACGCGCAAAAGATCCCTAAAAAGACACTGCGCGCCCACGGGGACGTAACTCCCCACGAGCGCCAGAGACGGCGCTTGATGACTCCTGATTTGTGTTTACCCGCGCCAGTTATGTATGGCCTTGCGCCCCACCGGGGCACTCGGCTGAGCTTCCTGCGCCGTGGCATTCGCCCGGCGCGCTTTAGGAGGTCGAGGAAGCAGTGCTTATTGGATGCTTCCAAACGCCTCCGGGATTCGCCTGAAACCGCCGTTACTTCACCTCTACGGTGGCTCCAGCATCCGTGAACTGGCGGCGCATGGCGGGCGTCTGAGCCCGCCGCCGCCATCCTGAGCGAAGCGAAGGATCTCTCGACCCTGTTACTTCACCTCTACCGTTGCGCCCGCGTCAGTAAATTTCTTCCTGATGGTCTCGGCCTCTTCCTTGGAAACGCCTTCCTTGATGGCCTTGGGCGCTCCATCCACCAGGTCCTTGGCTTCCTTCAGGCCCAGGCTGGTGACCTCGCGGACAGCCTTAATCACGTTGATCTTGTTGGCGCCGACTTCCTTGAGGATGACGGCGAACTCGGTTTTTTCCTCAGCCGGGGCTGCGCCTGCTGCCGCGCCCGCGCCGCCACCGGCCACCATCACCGGCGCTGCTGCCGCCGCCGAGACCCCCAGCCGCGACTCCAGCTTCTTGACCAGTTCAGCCGCCTCAAGCAGCGACAAGCCTACGATTTGCTCTTCCAACTGCTGCAGATCCGCCATTGTCTGTTCTCCAATTCGTCGTTATCAGTTGTGCTGAGCCGTTATCCGTTGACCACGTTTCCAGTCCGTTTCCCGCCAGACAAACAGGCCACGGAACCCGTGCCAACCGACAAGTGAACCAAGCCGAGACGCCGCACCCGCATCCCGGCAAACCTTATGCGCCGGTGGTCTCGCCGGCCTTGAATTTGTTTTCCTTTACCGCTTGGTCCACCACCACGGCCAGGTTGCGGCCCACCGCATTCATCGCCGTGACCAACCGTTGCGCCGGAGCATTAATCAGGAAGAGCAGCTTGCTATAGATCTCTTCCTTCGACGGCATGGTGGCCAGCGCTTCGATCTCCTTGATCGAGATTACGCGGCCCTCGACCACGCCCGCCTTGAAGGTGAACTCCGGGTTGTCCTTGGCGTATTTCGCCAGCGCCTTGGCCAGCGCTACCGGGTCTCCAGCGGTGATGGCGATCGAAGTCACTCCCGCGAGGCCCTTTAACACCGGCTCTGCCGGCGTGCCCTTGGCAGCGCGCTCGGCCAGCGTGTTCTTGACCACCTTGTACTTGGCGCCGGCGCCGCGCACCGTCTTGCGCAACTCGAAATCCTGCGACACCTTCATCTTGGCGAAGCTGCCGACGATGACGTTATTGGCCTGCTTCAGGTCGGTGCTCAGCTTGTCAATCAGTTCGCTTTTCTTTGCCTTGGTAACTGCCATCTTGGTTCCTTTTCGTTATGCTTTGGAGGCTGCCTCAATCGCCGCCGTATCCAGCGAAATCCCCGGTCCCATGCTCGAAGACAGCGTCACGCCCTTGATGTACTTCCCCTTGGCAGCCGCCGGTTTTGCCTTCACCACGCTCGAGATCACCGTAGTCGCGTTCTCCACCAGCTTTTCCGGGGCAAAACTGATCTTGCCCACCGGCACGTGCACCAGCGCCGTCTTGTCGGTGCGGAACTCGACTTTGCCGGCCTTCACTTCCTGCACCGCCCGCGCCACATCGAAGGTGACCGTCCCCGTCTTCGGATTGGGCATCAACCCGCGCGGGCCGAGAACCTTGCCCAAACGTCCGACGGCTTTCATCATGTCGGGGGTGGCGACCACGGCGTCGTAGTCGATCCAGTTCTCTTTCTGGATCTTCTCCACCATTTCCTCGCCGCCGACGAAGTCCGCGCCCGCCAGTTCGGCTTCCTTGGTCTTTTCGCCGGAGGCGATCACCAGCACGCGCTTGGATTTGCCCAGCCCGTTCGGCAGCACCACGGTGCCGCGCACCATCTGATCGGCGTGCTTGGGATCGACGCCCAGCCGCAGCGTCAACTCCACCGTCTCGTCAAACTTCGCGTACTTCACCTTCTGCAGCAGGGGCACGGCTTCGTTCAGCGGATACGTCCGCTTCTCAACCGCCGCCCTCGCCTTGGTAATGTTTTTTCCTGCTCGCGTTGTCATTCTTTTTTTCCTCGTCTTCCACCGTGCACCCCTGCCTCTGGCGCGCCGTGGTGTTCTCGACTCACTTACCCCATGCCCAGAAGGCAAGCACGGATACCACTAGAAAAACCGCAAAGCCTGCGTATTCAAGCTTCGTCCACTTCTCACGTCGCGGCTTGAACCATATTCCGTAAGTTAACAAAGCTCCGTAGGCCACTGCATTAAACGCCCACGCGAGTCGGTAGTGTCGCAATAGCCATGCGCCCATGCCTGCCGCCAGAGCTGCTGCCAGCAGAAGCCAGCCCATGGTTCGCTTCATCGGTCCCTACGCCGTCACGTCGATCCCCATACTCCGCGCCGTCCCTTTCACGCTCTTGACGGCCGCGTCGATGGAGGCCGCGTTCAGGTCCGGCATCTTCTGCCGCGCGATGTCCTGCACCTGCTTCTCGGTGACCTTGCCCACCTTGTCCTTGTTGGGCG
>Ga0335079_10001257_pt1 | contig 29000 bp, 27 predicted proteins | sample Lox_Sample_33_FD_206719 | JGI IMG/M metagenome (GOLD analysis project Ga0335079, IMG submission 206719) | Soil microbial communities from Loxahatchee National Wildlife Refuge, Florida, United States - Lox_Sample_3.3 | ecosystem: Environmental > Terrestrial > Soil > Wetlands | place: USA...
TGCGGCCGGAAAGGACGAGATTCTTGCGCGCCGGATCGGCCGCGACGAACTTACCGCAATCGCTGCCTGTGAGGCTGTTGCCAGGGCCGAGGACCAATACTTCCACCAGACTCATGATGGCGACGCCGCACACCAGTATGCACAGAAGTTTGTCAGCGATGAGGGCAAGCAGAATGGCCTCTACTGGCCCGCGGCCCCGGGACAGCTGTCGAGTCCACTCGAGGAGCTGCGCGACTTTGCCAAGGCCGCCGGTTACACCAGTGCGGGAGCCCAGCCCCAGCCCTTCAATGGCTACTACTTCCGAATCCTGACCGAGCAGGGCGCGCACGTGAAGGGCGGTGCCAAGAACTACGTCGTGGACGGCAAGATGACCGGCGGGTTCGCGGTTCTCGCCTATCCGGTTGCGTACCGCAACTCCGGCATCATGACGTTCATTGTCGGTCCGGACGGTGCTGTCTATCAGAAGGACCTGGGTGAAACCACCACCTCCAAGGCGCAGGCGCTCTCGGACTACGATCCTGCGGACGGTTGGAGCCCGGCCATCTGAGTCTCACAGGCAGACGCCAAACGCTCATATCGTCCTTCGAAAAAATCACCGAGGGGCAATTTGACTGAGGTCTAGAACAGGGTACCGGTACAGGAGGTTCACATGTCGTTACGCAAAGCGTCGATGGCTCTCTGCATCTTGCTTGCGGCCGCAGCGCCCGCAGCCTATGCCCAGTATTACGGGTCCAACTCCACATATGAGAACCCGGTGCAGTGGTACGTCGACGGCGGCCTGAATGTGCCCGCCAGCAGCACCAGCAACCTTCTCAACACAGGCTGGAATTTCGGTTTCGGAGTCATCTTCCGTCAGCCCGCGGCGCCCTTCGGACTGCGGTTGGATGTCAATTGGTCGACCAACAACGCCAGCGCCCATGGCCTCTATGAGGCCTCGGGCGCGACCGGGATGAACATCAGTGGCGGTTGGGCCGACGTCTGGTCAATTAGCGCCGGCGGCGAATATCGATATCACTTTAACCCGCAGGCGTACGGCTACCTGACCGCGGGTATCGGCGCCTACTACACCCAGGCCCAGCTAACGGAGATCGGCTACGGCTATGTGTGCAATCCCTGGTGGGGCTACTGCTATATCGGGACCGGCAACGCCGTCGTGGCCTCGAATTCGAGCACCCGGTTCGGCTGGGATGCCGGCTTGGGCATTGGCTACAAGCTAGCTTCGGGTGTCACGCTCTTCGCCGAAGCGAAGTACACCTGGATCGATACTTCCAATCAGACAATCACGTACATACCTGTTCTGTTCGGCGTGCGCTTTTGAGCGGATGGCTGCACTCTCCGCCGCCTGCTCTCCTGGAAAGGGCAATAGACGTACTCCCATGAACATTAAGAGGTGGGTCGTACCGGCGTCGCTCGCCGCGCTGGCACTACCCCTCGACCACCGAGGTGTGCTCAAGCAGGCATTCATCAGCGGGTAACCTGGCGCGCAGCGCGGCGCGGATGTCTTGTAAAGCCATGAATGTCTTCAGGAAATCGCCACCGATGAACGAAGATTGTTCTCCCACTGAGCAGCTCGCCCGTGGCGGCGGAACACGTTGTTCTGACGCCGCTCCCCACACACGGACTGGCCACCGCGAATTGGCGCTGGCAAGTCGCCGCGGTAGGCTCTCAAGACTGCTTACGCGGAGAAGCACCAGTGGCGATTAAGCGTCCATCCAAGAGCCTGGGAACCCCGGTACGCAAATCAGTCACGTCACCGGGCTTGCGCCACGTCGACGTCAGGGCTTCGCATCAGATGGTCCCGGGGGATCTCTACCTCGGCTGGGTGTGTAAGAGCAAGTCATGCGGACTTGTGATTGCCATCGCTCTGACACAAGCAGGAAGCAAGCCAGCCCTGGCTGCATCCGACGACCAACTTGCTGCGATCAAGTGCCCGCATTGCGGGAACGAGGATCTGTACCGCTGGAGCGCCCGGAGTGAACACAAGTACATGGTGGGAAGTCCTGCCACGTGAAGCTCGGCACGAGGGCGCGCACCAATGCGACGCGCGCCCGGAGTCGGAGCCAGAAAACGGGCACAGACATGTCCGCTGCCACTTTCCTGGGCGCGTCATTTATGGCTAGAGCGAATATTCTCCTTCTGCGAGCTCAACAGCATTGCCGCCGACTCTGACGTTGTGCACCCTCTCGCCCTCTCGCTCGGCACTCACGAAGATCTGGCTAGGTCTCTTGATCTCCACGCCTTGCTCGATGTGGACTGTCTGCCCAGAGTTGGCAAGTCCGTAACGAACCATCCAAGCTGCCGTACAGCCGGCCGCTGAGCCCGTAGCAGGATCTTCTCCGTCCAGATACATGCCACGACACCGAACTCCGATAGCCGGATCCTGGGTATCACGAGTGACATAGTAGAGCCAAGTAAGCTCCTCATGCCCGCAGTATGTCTTGATACTCCCCTGGTTGGGACGCAGAGATTGCAACGTCCTGCGTTCTCTCAGCAGCACGATTGCAAATGGCAGCCCCGTTGAGACTGTTTGAATGGGAGCATCGTCGCTGATATCCGTCGACTTTATGCCCATCAATTCTGCAACACCCTTGCGGTCGTGAATCCGGCCAAAAGTTGGGTCTTTCTGATGCATTTCACCGAATACGTGCCCAGAAGCATCGGTCGTGAATGCGACAGGAATGCTTCCGACCTTCAGATCCAGTACCACCTGTGCGGCGGGTGCCGGCGCTGCCTTCGCCGCGAGGATGCGATTGCGAATTACCATGGCTGTGCCGAGCGTCGGGTGGCCGGCAAAAGGCAGCTCTTGTTCGGGGGTGAAGATGCGAACCTTCACACCATGGGTTCGCTCCACTGCCGCGTCACGGGCGAAGATGAAGGTCGTTTCCTGGAGATTCGTCTCGCGAGCGATAGCCTGCATCTCGTCGTCGGTGAGACCGCGGGCATCCGTGAAGACCGTCAGCGGGTTGCCCAGCAGGCGCTGCGACGCAAAGACGTCGATCTGCACAAAATGAAAGCGGCGTACCTTATGTGCCGCAGCGATCTCGGCCGCCGCCACCGTAGTGCCCGCGACTGCCGCCGTTAACCCTGAGGTACCGAGTTGGATTAAATCGCGTCGTGTCCACATCGGATACCCTCCCCACAGACTAGGGTAGCGCGTTTCTGTAAAGGACTACCAGGAGTCATGGCTGAACCAATCAGTCCGCAGCCGTGCAGGCGCAATCGGGGTCATGCAAATGATGCCAAGGACCGCGGTCGCCAAGCGTGAACATCCGGGACATCCATCTCACCGAGCCCAATATCAACGCTGGTGTGAAGTATCTACGTGTCCTGGTCAATGAATACTTCGATGACCGTGGCATCGACGCATTGAACCGCCAGCTGTTCGCATTTGCCGCCTACAACACCGGCCCGACCCGCACGCAGCAGCTGCGGCGGGAGGCGGCTGCATAGGGGCTCGACGCCCACAAATGGTTCGATAATGTCGAGCTATTAGTCACTGAAAAAACGAATCGGGCCGGAAACCGTGCAGTTCGTAAGCAACGTCTTGAAGTACTACATCGCCTGTAAACTCAGCGTTGAGCGAACTGAGGAGCGCGAAGCAGCAAAGAAAAAACCCGTGTGAGCTCTTTTCGTGTGCCGCCACTCGGTAGATCGCCTGGTCACGAAGAACGCGAGCCTCAAGTGGCGCGGCGCAGCATTCCCCCAAGAGTGTGTGTGCGCTTGCACGCGTCCGGCGAGCAGTCACCGCACGTGATGAAGCGCACCCGGTACGTCCCGGCCCGAGCTTGTTACCGCCCGGAGCGACGAGTACGCTCGTGATCGCTTCTTCGACGATCTCGATCAATTCAAGCGCAGTTCGGAGGATTCAATTATGTCCGGCGTAATTCTCACAGCGCATGTCAAAGATGCAACCAAATGGGAAAAGAGCTTCCGGGGCCATACAGACCTCTTCAGGCGAAACAACATTTCTCTAATCAACTACACGATAACGAAAGACAATGACGTTGTGATGTATTCGGAGACCAACGACGTCAAGTCTTATATGAGCTTCGTCCAGTCGCCGGAGGTTGCGAAGGCTATGGAGGAAGACGGCGTGGACCGCGGCACCGTGAAAGTCTATCCGCTCGACAAACAGCTCAACCCTTCCTAATTGATACCAAGTGGAGAGCCCGGCGTAAGCCGGGCTTTGCCCGGACATCGGCCCTGACCGCTGGGATTTTCAACAAGCGGAAACTCAAAGGCCTCGCATCGCCACCGCCTGTACCGCATCGAGCAGCGAGAGCGAACCCTGCTGGGGCACGTAGCGCGAGTAAACGCGCGCGAACGAGCCCGCATTGCGCGGGCCGCGCGCGACTGCGGGTCAGGGATGTTACGCATGGCGACCGACTCGCTCAGTTGCCGGTACAGGAGGTAGCCGTTCTGCGACCCGGTCGGCTCAACTCGAACGAGCCATCACCACCGTCGTGCATGCACTGTCAGATTTGGCAAGAGTGCGTCCCTCGGCAAGCGTGATCCGCAAGCGCCGGAGCTCACCGCGGGCGATTGGGCAATACGGGTCCGGCTGGTCGAGCTGTTCGAGCAGACGCCTGCGGCCGGCGCATCCACCGCGGCAGGAAAGAAGATAGTCACAGGTCGAACAGGCCTTCGGTACCGATCTGGCATCGACGAAGGCGTCCTGGGTCAGGATCTCCTCGCCGAGATCGAGCAGCAGATCAACCGGCGCACCCGCGCCCGGCCAGTAGACGCAGGGCTGAACGGTCGCGCGCGGCGTAACCCGGACGGTGGCGACGCCGCAGCCGCCCTGACGTGGCGGCAGTCCCGCCATGGCACGCACCAGGGGCTCGCCGATGGCGAGCACGTCGGTCCGCTCGAGGAGGAGCTGAAACCCAGTCCAGTACTGCTCGTAGGACAAGGCAAAGCGATCCGAGCGCACCGCCTGATAGACGTTGAGGCGCAATGGTGCATCGTACTTCGCGGCGATGGCGGCGATCTCAGCGAGCCGATCGAAATTGCTGCGCATCATCACGGCGACGAAGGTCACCGGCAGGCCCAGCGAGTGGCAGCGGCCTGCCTGCTCGTGAATGAGCGCCCAGTTGCCGACTCCACGCTGGGCGTCCTGCTCAGCTTCATTCGGATAATCGAGGGATAATTCGAGCTCGTGAAAGGCTCTGAGATCCTCATCCGCCAGGATCCGCACGGAGTGCCCGTTCGAGGTCATGGTCAGCTTGAACTGCCTCTGCCTCAGGTAGGCGACGATCGCCGAAAAATCCGGATGAAGGCCGTTTTCACCGGTTCCGAGATTGACAGAGCGCAGCGGCAGGCTCTCGACGACCCGCCGCACCTGCTCAAGAGCAAGCCGATCGGTGCGCGTCGGATCACGATAGCAAAACGCACACGCGAGATTACACTCATTGGTGAGCCCCAGCCCCAAAGCGAAGGAGCCTCGCCCCACTGCGTCCTTGTTTGTTGAAGCGTGTAACGTCATCCTTACAGGTCCGCCAACATCAAAATTATCGCATATGACTCAGGCGGTAACGATAACAGGCGATCCTGAGCCGGACCAGCAACCGCCCCGTTGGGACGGCTACGTTGGCTTGTACGAGGAAGTTTTCGAACCGCTGACGCAGCGCTGGTCAACGGCCGCGATCGACGCCCTCGCCCTACAGCCGCAATCGCGCGTGCTCGATTCTGCAGCCGGTGCCGGAGGCGCGGCCTTGGAGCTTGCCCGACGCGGCCACAGAGTCACCGCAATCGACGCGTCCCCGGCGATGGTGGCCCGAACAAAGGAGCGGGCCCAGGCAACGGGGCTCGTGATCGAGGCTCTGACCATGGATGGCCAGGACCTCGCGTTTTCCGATGCAAGCTTCGACGCGGCCATATCCGTCCTCGGTGTCATCCTGTTTCCCGATGCCGTCCGCGGGTTGTCCGAGCTGCGGCGCGTCGTCAGACCCGGCGGGCCCATCGCGCTCGTCACCTGGACGGCGCCCGAGGCCTATGAGCTCGTCGGTGAACTTCGCGCCGCGGCGCTTTCCGTTCTCGGGAGCCTTCCGGCACGCCCACTTCCCGCGCAGCTGCGCTTCAAAGACAAACATGACTTTCAGGGGCTGTTCGCGGCAGCCGGGTTGCCCACCGCCGAGATCTCGGAGGTGAACGCCGAGCTCGTCGTGCCATCCCCTGCCTGGCTCGCCGACCGGGTCGCCTTTGCGCCCGGAATGACGGCGCTCCTCGAGGGGTTCGGCGGAGCCAGGGCCCACGTGATCGCAGGGTTCCGCAAGCGCCTCGAAACGCTCCGCGGTGCCGGGCGCATCTCACTTTCGGCGCGGGCCTATCTGGGCTTGGCTACGATCAGGCACACGTGAGGTTGCGTGCCATTCAGCAGTGCTACGAACCAGGGAGACGAGAAGATGTGCAAGAAATTGTTTCACGCCGCCGCGCTCGTGACGCTGTTCGTCAGCGCTCCCGCGACCGCACAGTCGCCCACTTTCGTGTTCACGGCCATCCCGGATCAAGATGAGACGCGGCTCGTCGAGCGCTTCAGCCGCTTCGCCAAATATCTCGAGGCGAAGCTTGCCGTTCCCGTCAAATATGTGCCGGTGAAGACCTATCCGGCGGCAGTCACTGCCTTCATCAACAACGATGTCCAGCTTGCCTGGTTTGGCGGGTACACCGGGGTCCAGGCCCGGCACGCCGTTCCCGGCTCCGAGGCGATCGCCCAGGGGGTGGAGGATGTCAACTTCAAGAGCTACTTCATCGCCAACAGCGAAACGGGCCTGAAGTTCTCAAAGGATTTTCCGACTGGGATAGCGGGCAAGACGCTTCTCTTCGGCTCGCGCTCGTCCACCTCCGGGCGGGTGATGCCAGAATTCTTCATCCGCAAACATTTCCCTGGTAAGCAACCGGACGAGATCTTCAGCCGGGTCGGCTTCTCGGGCGACCATTCTCGGACACTTCAGCTTGTGCAATCGGGTGCCTATCAGGTCGGCGTCATGGACTATACGGTTTACGAGGTCGAGAAGAAGGCCGGACGGGTCGATGAAAGCCGCGTAGCGGTGATCTGGGAAAGCCCGACATTCCCTGATTATCAGTTCACGATCCGCGGCGATGTTGACAAGCAGTTTGGTTCGGGCTTCAAGGACAAGGTGAAGCAGGCCATCGTGAGCCTCGCCGATCCGGAGATTCTGGGCTACTTCGCGCGCAGCAAATTCATCCCGGCATCGAATGATGAGTACGCGCCGATCGAGGAAGTCGCCGCCGCCACCAAGCTCGATTGAGGGTGCGGCCGAGATGGCTGGCGCCATCACGCTCGATAAAGTCAGTGCGGGCTACCAGGGCGTACCCGTTCTGCACGACATCACACTCTCGGTCAAGCCTGGAGAGCGGCTCGCGATCATCGGACGCTCGGGTGCCGGGAAGTCGACACTCCTCAACACGATATACAGTCGTTATCCGGAGCGCGCTGCCCTGATCCCGCAGGCGAGTGCACTCGTCGCCAATCTAAGCGTGTTTCACAACGTATTCATGGGTAGCCTCGATCGGCATTCGACGCTCTACAACCTGCGCGCGCTCGTTTGGCCGCCGGCAGCCGAGATCGCGGCGGTCGTGCGAGTGCTCGAAGCGGTCGGGCTCGAAGAGAAGCTCTTCGCCAAGGCAGGCGAGCTCTCCGGCGGGCAGCAACAGCGCACCTCGGTCGCGCGCGCCATGCTCAACGGGCGGCCGATCGTTCTCGGCGACGAGCCGGTCGCGGCGCTCGATCGCGTGCAAGGCGACGCTGTGCTACGTGTACTGTCAGAGCGGCACGAGACCAAGATCTTCGCCATGCACGATATCCGACAGGCCCTCGAGCACTGCGAACGGATCGTCCTGCTCGAAGGCGGGCGCATCATCCTCGACGAGCCATCACGCCAGCTCAGCTACGAGCGACTCTTGCCTCATTTCGAGGGCGAGCTGCAATGAGGAAGGCCGGCTTCCTTCCGCGTTTGACCTATGGCTCGGCGACCCAAATGTTCCTGCTCGCGGGAATCGTTGCCGTGCCCTTTGCCGATCTTGCCATCAGCGCGGTGCACCCGGGAGCCGAATTCAGACGGCTTCTGACCGGAATCCTGTCGCCGAGCTTTTCGGCCATCGAGCTCTGGAGCGTCGTATGGACGGTGTCCTTTGCCGTGCTCGGGGTGGTGGCCGGCGGCACCGCGGGGCTCGTCCTGGCACTTTTCTTCGATCGTTCCCGATTCATCCGTCTCACGGCGGCCGCCCTCCGCTCCGTGCACGAGCTCTTCTGGGCCCTGTTTCTCATGCAGATCACGGGACTTTCGCCGGCGACGGGAGTCCTGGCCATTGCCCTCCCCTATACCGGCACTTTCGCGAAGGTCTTCGCGGAAATCTTCGAGGAAGCGGACCGGTCGGCTGAGAGCGTCCTACCGCATCGCACCGGAACACTCTCACGCTTTGCCTTTGCCCGATTCCCGGTCGTCGCGCAGCAGCTCAAAACCTACAGCCTTTACCGCCTCGAATGCGCCATGCGCTCGACACTCGTGCTCGGTTTCGTCGGCCTCCCCACCATCGGCTTCCACCTCGAATCGTATTTCAAGCAAGCGCACTACGCCGAGGCGGCGGCGCTGCTCTTTTGCTTCTACGTGCTCATCGGTACGCGCCGGCTGTGGGCACGCCCCTGGACCGTGCCGCTCCTCGCGATCGCAAGCCTCTTCATGTTGCCCGAAGCCACCGGCGGGGGCTCCACCTGGAGCAACATCGCGCGCTTTTTCGGTCACGACATCATTCCGACGCCCTTGCGGTCGGGCGGTCTTTGGCACGGCGAGTCCTGGGGGGCGTTCGGCTCCTGGGCCTGGCGGATCACGGTTCAGCAAATCGGTCCGGGTGCGGTCGAGACTCTGATCCTCGCGCAGATTGCACTCATCGCGGCCGGCGCCCTCGCGCTCCTCCTCTATCCCATGGTGTCGCGGCGCTTTCTCGGACAGCTCGGCCATTATCTCGGCCGAGCGATGCTGGTCGTGGTGCGCTCGACACCGGAATACATGCTGGCGTATCTCCTGTTGCAGTTGATGGGCCCCTCCATGTTGCCCGCCATCATCGCCCTTGCGCTGCATAACGGCGCTATCATCGGCTATCTGCTCGGCCGGCAGGCGGACCAGCTCGCTTTGCGCGTCGATGCCCCGAAGGGAGCCAACCTCTATCTCTACCAGACGACGCCAACGCTTTACGGTCAATTCCTCGCCTACCTGCTCTATCGTTGGGAACTGATCCTCCGGGAGAGCGCCATTTTCGGCATCCTCGGCATCAAGACCCTCGGCTACTACGTCGACGCCGCGATCTCTGAGCTCAGAATCGACACGGCGGCACTGCTCCTCGTGGGTGTCGCTGTACTCTCCATGTCGGTCGATGCGTTCTCGCGCAACTTGCGGCGGAGGCTAAGGCTCGAGGGCCTCCCGGTCCGTCTCTCGGCCGATCAGGGAGCCAACCCGGCACGATCCGGCGGGGCTTTCGCCGGTGCGGCGCATGCGCAGCAGCCGGTGGCGTGATCGCGGCGGCTCCGGCTGCGAGGCGGACCTGACCCACCCGAATAGCTGAAAGAGCCATGACCGACTTCAACTCCCTGATGATCTTCGGCGCGGTGGTGAAGGCAAAGAGCTTCTCGGAAGGAGCAGCCCGAAGAGTTCGCCAAGGCCCTGCGGTCGTTTCTTGCGGCATAAGCGTGATGGCCTGCTGCAGGGCGGCTCGTTCGTGGCTGAGCGTCCTTCCGGGGAAGTCGTGAGCGGTAATGACTGGCAGGTGCGAAAAAATACGACTGGATCAACCGCATCATCGGCGTGGGAATAGGCAACAGGCTCGCCGGCCTATTTGAGGTTCTCTGATGCTGCAGCCAAGATAGGAAGAAGCCGAAGTGGCAGCAAGTCCGAGTGGAGCAACGCCATGAAGAAGCAACCCCCTCACCGACGCGGCATCAACCCGACGTCGCAACCGAGCGGAGACGGCTGCGTGGAATGCCTGGCAACAGCCGGGTGGTGGCTGCACCTGCGGCGCTGCGCGCAGTGCGGTCACATCGGCTGTTGCGATAGCTCGCCGGGGCAGCACGCCTCTCGGCATGCCAAAGTGAGCGGCCATCCGGTCATTGCCAGCTTCGAACCGGGTGAGGAGTGGTTCTACGACTACGAAGAAGACGCCATGGTTCCGGGCGCAGAATTGGTACCACCCCGCGCTCATCCGCTCGATCAGCCGGTCCCAGGCCCCGAGGGTCGTGTGCCGCGCGATTGGCGATCTCTGCTGCATGAATAGGGGGTCCGCCCGGCATCGATGATTCGCCGGTCGAGGTCCCGCGAACCGGGAACAACAATCCATCCCGGATCGGCCGCAAGCGTGCTTCGGCACTCGATTGCAGGAATGCGCTGAACACCGTGGACAGCCACCGGTATAACTTGTACTTTTCGTTCGGTGGGATACCAGGGCAGGACGAGGAGCTCGCGCGTCGGCGGCAGACGCCCCTCAGCCAAGAACATCCCGGCCTTTTTCCTTTATGGCGAGCCCCTGCGGGCGCTCGACGAGCGGTTGGTGCATATTGAGACCATCGCCGCACGCAGCCGCCTGCACAACTGGAAGATTCGGCCGCACCGGCACCGTGATCTCTACCAGGTGCTGTTGCTGCTCGACGGTCGAGTATCCGTGTGCCTGGACGACTGGCCCGTTGATCTGGATGCACCGGCGCTGATTGTCGTTCCTCCGGGGACGGTACATTCGTTCAGCTTTCAGCCTGCGACAGATGGAGTCGTGATCTCCTTTGCGCCCGGGGTGGTTGACGAGCTGACAGGTCCCGGGTCGGACCTCGCGGATCTCGTGGACCTTCCGCGCGCATCGTCCCTGCAAAGCAGTCAGTTGAGTGCGACGGACCTGCGCGAGCTCGCGCTGATGCTGCTGCGCGAGTTCATGCGTTCCGCCCCCGGACGCACCACGGCGCTGCGAGGCCTGCTCGCGGCCATCCTCGCCAACGTACTGAGGCTTGCGCATCAGCCAGCCCACACTTCGCTTGCGGCCGGGCCCGCTGAGCGCGAGTTGGCCGCGCGATTCCGCAAGCTGATCGAGACGCGATACACCAGGCACGCGCCGCTCAGCTCATACCTCGCAGAGTTGGGAGTTTCTCTGTCAAAGCTGCGTCGCGCGTGTCTGGAGGCCACGGGTCAATCCCCGATGGATTTGGTGCATTTGCGTTTGCTGGTCGAGGCTGAACGGCAGCTTCGGTACACCACGAAGTCCATCTCCCAGATTGCCTATCACCTTGGCTTTGACGATCCGGCATATTTCAGTCGCTTCTTCTCACGCCTGGCCAAGTTGTCACCTCGCGCCTTCCGTGCCAGTGACAGCGCGGCCGGCGACTACTCGCCCTCATAGCGGATCTCGAACTTCCGGCCCGCCGCGCCGCAGCTTCCACCCGTTCGACACCGTCTCCCGCAGCGCGTATCCCAGACAGAAAAGCTCGCCCGCCTCCGTATCCGCGGCGCTGCTACGCTCCTGCAGCGGCAAAACTCAGTCCCACGTAGTTCTCTGCGACACTGCGCGAAGCCGCGGACGATTGCGCCAGGTAATGCAACTCCGCCAGCTGCAGCCGTTGAGCAAACGGGTCGGCGGAGAGTTTGTGCATGAGGATGGTGAACCACCAGGAAAAGCGGGTCGCCTTCCAGACCCTGTCGAGCGCTCTCGCAGAGTATTCGTCGAGTAGCGTCGTGGTTCCGGCGCGATAGAATTCGGCGAAGGCCTGCGATAGCAGCCGCACGTCCGAGGCGGCCAGGTTCAAACCTTTTGCGCCGGTCGGCGGCACGATGTGCGCGGCGTCGCCGGCTAAAAATAGCCTGCCGAACCGCATCGGCTCTGTAACAACACTACGCAGAGCGACGATGCTCTTCTCAATCGATGGTCCGGCGGTGAGCCGGGCCGCGTAGTGCGTGGGGAGGCGTGCCTGCAACTCGGCCCAAAATCGCTCGTCGGGCCACTGGGTGACTGCGTCCTCAAGTGGACACTGCACATAGTACCGGCTGCGAGTTCGGGAGCGCATACTGCAAAGCGCAAAACCCCTGGTGTGGTTGGCGTAAACGAGCTCGTCGCTGACTGGCGGTACGTCTGCCAACACACCCATCCACCCGAACGGATACACCCGTTCGTAGATGGTGAGACGATCCTGCGGCACGCTGGCGCGGCATACTCCATGCGCACCATCACATCCGGCGATGAAGTCGCAGCGCACTTCTTGGGGAGAACCGCGGTGGTTGTAGGTCACACTCGGATGGGACGAGTCCAGGCCATGCAGCGACACCTCGCGCGCCTCCCAGATGACTGTGCCAGCGGCAGCGCGCGCCTCCGATAGGTCGCGCTGGATTTCCGTCTGACCGTAGACCAGCACACTGCGGCCCGCGAGTCCCTTTAGGTCGATGCGGTGATGCCCGTCGGCGAAGGCGAGTGCGAAACCATCGTGGACCAGCCCCTCGCGCAGCATGCGCTCGCCGACGCCCGCCTTCTGCAGCAGCTCGACGGTGGTCCACTCAAGAAGCCCGGCGCGTACTCGTGCCTCGACGTATTCGCGGGTTTGGCGCTCGAGCACGAGCGAGTCGACCCCGTACAGGCTCAAGAGCTGTGACAGCAGGAGTCCCGCTGGCCCTCCGCCGATGATCACGATCTGCGTTGACCGCATCGGCCCCTCGAGCGGCAATGCGAGGTACACGAACGTACGACAGTTCATGGCGTCGGAAATGGACTTAGTCCCCAATGACTTGCACTTTCTTGTGAGCGCGGCCCGGGCGGGCGCGGTTTGTGGCAAAAACGCGCGCGCAGCAGCCCACGTTGGCGCGGTTACGGTCACGGTGCGCCGGGTTGCGCTTAGCCCAACAACTGCTCGGTGCCGCTCCAAAGCCTTTGCAATACTTCCATCGCGGGTCGTGCGATCGCCAGCGCAGCTCCTTGACCTGCCCAGGCCTGCATGGAGTGCAGACTGTCGTTGGCAACCGCCTCTTTGCGGGCGGTCCGCATCGAGCGAGGAAGTCACGAACGCGGGTCTCCTGCTCCGTATCGCGGTGTGGGGCAGGATCGGGGACCCACAGATCCATCTGAAATGGACCATCCGTGTCGCGGCGTACCGCTGCCGCCCAGCTTGCCATCTCTGCAGGCGACATGAGCAAAGTGCCGCACGCCCCAGCGCCGCCAGCCCTCGCGACGGCGACGCTCAGTGCCGGCGGGCAAGCGCCGGCCACCGGCGCGAGCAGGATCGGAACGCGAAGTCCGAAGCCCCGACACCTTGGCACAGCCAGGCTGCTGCCCGTTCGACGTCCGGCGCACGCTGCCGCTCCATCGGCTGTCTCCGAGGCGGACGTTCGCGATCGGCGCGGCCGGGTCGAGATCGGAATGTTCGGACAACGTCGCCCGACGAGGCGACAGAACGAACGGGCAGGCTCGCTGTCGAACGGGCGACTCACACACATCTTCGGGAAGGAGTCGTTGCAATGCAGACCGTCGGATTAATCGGCGCTGGCAAGATTGGCAGCCAGCTCGCCCGCCTTGCCGTGCGTCACGGCTACAGTGTCGTCATCAGTAATTCCCGAGGGCCCCAAAGCCTGGCGACGCTCGTTGCCGAGCTTGGGCCGAAGGCCCGGGCTGCCACGCCCGCGGAAGCCGCCGCGGCAGGCGACATGGTCGTGGTAACCGTCCCACTCAAAAGCTACCGCGCGGTGCCGGTGGCACCGCTGGCAGGCAAGGTCGTGATCGACACGAACAACTATTATCCCGAGCGCGATGGGCACATCGCAGCGCTCGACAGCGAATCGACAACCACTTCCGAGCTTCTTCAAACGCACCTCCCGACATCGAAGGTGGTGAAGGCCTTCAACCATATCTACGCCGCAGCGCTGACCACCGATGGTCAAGCGCACGGCACGAGCAATCGTCGCGCGTTGGCCATCGCAGGAAACGATGCCGAAGCAAAGGCTACCGTCGCAAAATTGATTGACGACTTCGGGTTCGACACGGTCGATCTCGGGCCACTGGAGGAGAGTTGGCGAATTCAGCGCGACACCCCCGGTTACGGTCCACGCCGGACGGCCTCCGGGCTGCGCGAGGATCTTGCTGCGGCAACGCGCCCGCCGGCATCATGATTTGCATCGGCCGGCATGCTCGGTGCTTGTCCATAGCTTGCGGGTCACGATCAATAGATGGGAACGGGCTCGAAGCCTATGAGGCGGACGAACCGGGTTCCCAGTAAGGCGGATCGCCGAAAGCCTGTCTCAAGCACCCAGTCAGCGCGCGGATTTTTGCGGAGGTCCGCAGATCCTGCGGATACGCTACAAATATCGTGGCGCCCTCGGGCTGTGCCCCGACATCAATGATTCGCAGCGTCCGCTCACGAAGCGGATCCTTGAGCAGGAAAGTTGCCAGCAGAGTGACGCCGAGGCCTGAGATCGCAGCGTCGCGCATCAGCAGGCCGTGGTTGACGCGCAGGGCAACCCGGGGGTGCACCGTGACCCATTTACCCGCTACCCGGAAGCGCCAGTCGGAGGCGCCGCGATTGGAGTAGATGATGCCCCGATGCTGCGCGAGCTCGTGCAGCGCGCCCGGTTGACCGTACCGCTTCAAATAATCAGGAGAAGCCACGAGCAATCGCCGGCTGACAGCCAGGCGCTTGACGATCAGGCGCCTGTCATCTACAGGCCCGTGTCGCACGACCGCGTCGTAGCCTTCGGCCGTCACGTCAACAAAGCGATCCTCAAGGTCGAGAGTCAGGTCGAGGCTCGGAAACTTCGCCAGCAGACCAAACAGCGCAGGCCCAAGGTGCAGGCTTCCAAAGCTGACCGGTGCGGAGATTCGCAGCGGACCGACCAGCGTCTCGCGTCGGCTCGCGACCTCCCCGGTAGCATTCTCCACGTCGCGCAGTATCTGTTTGGCGCGCCCATAAAAAGCGTGCCCGTCCTGTGTCGGCGAGAGTCTGCGGGTCGTTCGGCGGATCAGCGTGGTCCCCAGGACTCTCTCAAGTTCCGTTAGGCGATCGCTGACGACGGACTTTGAAATGCCTAAGCGACGTGCGGCTCCCCCGATGGAGCCGGTCTCAACTACGGAAACGAACGAGGCGGCGGATTCCAGCTTGAACATTGTTCGCGTTTGCCGAAAAGTGGAGCCGAGAATTATGGCTGGCGGGACCCTGGCAGGGAAGATTAAGCTCGACGCGCCCAGAAGGGGTATCAGCAACCCAACGAAGCACGAAAACTGACTATGCACCAATCTCTTCTAACCGTGGTGGCACTGGCACTCCTCTCAGGGCCCCTCGCCGCACGGGTGACACCATTTCCTGCGAGCTTCAACACTCGCATGGTGCAAACCAACGGCACAAGTCTATACGTGCGCGTTGGCGGGCAGGGACCGGCCGTCGTTCTCTTGCACGGCTTCGGGGACACTGGCGACATGTGGGCGCCGCTGGCGGCGGAGCTGGTGAAGGACCACACGGTGATCGTGCCCGACCTGCGTGGCATGGGTCTGTCTGCGCATCCGGACACTGGCTACACGAAAAAGAATCAGGCGGCTGACATCGCCGGCGTCATGGACGCGCTCAAGATCGAACGGGCCGCACTTGTGACCCATGACATCGGAAACATGGTCGGATACGCCCTCGCGGCGCAATACCCAACGCGCATCACCCGCTGGGTGGTGATCGATGCGCCGCTTCCGGGCATCGGTGACTGGGACAACATCATCCGTAGCCCGGCGCTCTGGCATTTCAATTTCCGCGGGCCCGATGTCGAGCGCCTGGTTCAGGGCCGCGAGCGTATCTATCTGGACCGCTTCTGGAACGAACTGTCGGCTAATCCGAAGTCGATCGATGAGCAGACCCGAGAGCACTACGCCGCTCTCTACGCGCGGCCGCGGGCCATGCACGATGCTTTCGAGCAGTTCGGGGCATTCACTCAGGACGCCATCGACAACCAGGGCTTCCTGGCACAGGGTGGCAAGCTGAAGATGCCCGTCCTCGCTGTTGGCGCCGAGAAGTCCTTTGGCACAGGAATGGCAGACGACCTGCGCTTCGTTGCCGTAGATGTCACCGGTGCGATCGTGCCGAGCTCCGGCCACTGGGTCATGGAAGAGAATCCGCAGGCTACGGTTAAGCTTGTCACGACGTTCCTGCGTTGAGACCCGACTTGTCGATTACGGTTACACGCAAGCGCACTGCTCTGCGGGGGAACCCCCGTCGGGCGAATTCAGAACTCATCGGTGCGAAAGGCCGGCTGCCTGCGCGAGTACCCGCTCGAGCTTTACATCCAGAGTCAAAGCGACACTCGTTACGTCATCCCGCCCGAACTGACCGAAGAGTGACGAGGGTTGATCATATTCGACGACACTACGGCCCTGCCCCTGCTCGTACACCAGCACCCTCAACGGCGCATAAAGCGCCGCTCTGATGTCGTGCTGGCTCATCTCAATCGCTGTCAGAGGGTTGCCGATCAGGTACTGCTTGGCATTTCTTCGTGCGCCGACCATGTTGAGCGCCGCGCCGTGATCGAGCACGAGAAAAATCATCAGCTGCTGCGCGCCTTCCGCGGCCTTGATTCGTTCTTGAGCCGCCTTCGGTCGCTCGATGATGTCCTGCTGAACGTCCGGCGGGAAGTGACCCAGGATCCTTTCCAGGGACTCGGTGAAGCGTGCGAAATCCGCCCGGAAGGTGATGGACCGATGTACCACTCGAACGGTGTTCGTCGAGGTTGCGAGCGACGGGCCCGCAGCAGAGGCTGCGTCCGCAGAGCCTGGCTCGGCGCACACTGCCATGCTGGCGCTCAGAAGCAGAACTCCGGTGAGTGCCCTGGTTTTCCACGCTCCGCAGTTCATACAGGTGCTCCTCCGACAAAGCTGCCAAGTGTGGCGGCGGTTAGTCCTCGCCCGCCGTCTGCAAGCCGAGGCGGGACGCCATGGTCACCAGCTCGGGGAGCGATCTGGCACGCATCTTGCGCATCACGCGCCCACGATGAGACTTTACCGTGATCTCTTCGATGCCGAGCTCCCCGGCGACTTGCTTGTTCAACTGCCCGCGAACCACTAGCGCCATAACGTCCCGTTCGCGAGGGCTGAGCAACCGGTGCCGATCCTGCAGTACGTGCAGGCTAGCCTGTTCATCGAGAGACGCGCGGCTGCGGATCAGCGCACCTGCGATCGCGTTTAGCAGGACCTCAGGGGCAACGGGCTTTGTCAGGAACTCGATCGCTCCTCCCTTCATCGCCTGAACCGTCATGGGGATATCACCGTAGCCGGTCATGAAAATGATCGGCATCTCCGTGCGATCGCTGCCCATACGCTTCTGCAGCTCGAGCCCGTTAAGGTCTGGCAGACTCACGTCGAGTACCAGGCAGCTCGGGACGAGCGGTCGTGGCCGTGCAAGAAACTCCTGCGCGGACGCGCAGAGGTCCGGCTGCCACCCGGCCTGCGCGACGAGAAGCTCCAGCGATTCGCGTACGGAAACGTCGTCGTCGACAACGAACACGACCGGTGTCGCAGCCGCCATAGGGAACGAACTCTGTACCTGCAGAAAGCTGATCGTTCTGTTCATGCGTATATCCCCGCCAAGGCTGCGGCGCAAGCACCCCGCTTGGCGCTTCACGCCCCAGGGAGCGCGGACGCCAGCGCGCCGCGTAGGTCCTGCGCGCTGAACGGCTTGGTCAAACAAGCCACAGCCCCCTTTTGCAGAAGCGCGGGGAGACTCTTACCCATCAACGCGGTGATGAAAATGACTGGAATCGTGTGCCCTCGAAGGAGCAGCTCCCGGTGCAGTTCGGGTCCGGACATCCCGGGCATGGCGACATCGAGGATAAGGCAACGCGTATCCCCGATACAGCCGGAAGCCAGGAATGCTTCCGCCGAGGCGAACGGCTTCGCCTCGTAACCGAGCTCGCGCAGCAGGTCCGGGAGCGACTCGCGCACCGACTCGTCGTCATCAACAACCGCGACGTGTGGCCGCGAAAGCATCCCCGCGCTCCTCGTGCCAGAATGAATCAGCACCGGTTGTGCAAGACGAGGCGCCAGGGATCCCCGTCAAGACGTCGCTGCACTGGGCTCCGTCATCACTTACATCTGCAGAATGCGCCCCTCCAAGGGTAATTGCGCTGCTACCTTGGTAGCAGCTTCCGGCCGACACGACGACGCACGAAGAGCCGAAGCCCCTCCTCTTTCGAAGTTCCGGATAATCAGGTCTAGAATGTAATGGCGTGTAAGCTCATACATTTGCGCCTCTTTCGACCTTCTCGGTGCCACACGCCGCACCGATCGCCGGCAGACAAATGCAAGTCGAACTCACCCGTCTCATCAATGCCGTTCCAGGGTTGGGCTGGACCGCACTACCCGATGGTCGGGCGGAGTTCCTGAATCAACGCTGGCTCGAGTTTGCGGGCATGACCGCGGAACAGGCTGCGGGCTGGGGGTGGACCGAGGCGATTCATCCGGACGACCGCCAGCGACTTCTCGATAGTTGGCAATCGTGCCTGGCCTCAGGCACTCCGGTGGACATAGAGGGCCGCATGCGCCGCCACGACGGCGCATATCGATGGTTCCTGTTTCGCGCCAACTCCTTGCGCGACGAGGCGGGAAACATCTTCAGATGGTGCGGCACCAACATCGATATTGAGGACCGCAGGCGCGGAGAGGAGGACCTGCGTGCGCGCGAGCTTTTTTGGCGGCAGATTGTCGACAACATCCCCGGACTCATCGCCACCATGGGTGCGCTCGGCGAGGTAGAGTTTCTCAACCGCCAGACCCTCGAGTATTTCGGCCAGACGAGGGAGGAGCTGAAGAACTGGTCACTCAGCGGCGTCATCCATCCCGATGACCTTCCTCATGTCATCGAGGTGCGCCGCAAGTCCATCGAGACGGGGCAGGTTTACGACATCGAGCACCGTTGTCGACGCGCCGATGGCGTTTATCGATGGTTCCAGGTTCGTGGCCTCCCGGTGCTCGACGCGCAGGGTGCGACAACCGCCTGGTGTCTGCTCCTTACTGACATTGATGACCGCAAGAAAGCGGAGGCGCAGGTCGAGCAAGCCTATCTTCGTCTCGCCGAAGCCCAGCGACTCAGCAAAACCGGCAGTTTCATCGCCGATTTGCTGGCGAACGACCACAACTGGTCCGAGGAGGCCTTCCGGATCTTCGAGCTGGATCCCGCGACCAAGGTCACCGTGCAGATCATCCGCGACATGGTGCACCACGAGGACCTGCCGTTGTTCGACGCGGTGCTCGCGCGCGCTACGACGGGCACGGACGTCGACATCCTGTTTCGGATTGTCACCTCTCGAGGTGCCATAAAGCATGTGCGCGGCCTGGCCCGTGTCATTGCTGAAAACGGTGGCCGCCCTCTATTCATCGGCGCTATTCAGGACGTAACGGAAAGCAAGCACGCAGAGCAGGCCTTGGACCTTGCACGCGCCGAGCTTGCCCACGTGGCGCGAGTGACGATGCTGAACACGTTCACCGCCTCGATCGCCCACGAGCTCAACCAGCCGCTCTCGGGCATCATTACCAATGCCAGTACCTGTCTGCTGATGCTGGACGGCGATCCGCCGAACGTCCACGGCGCGCGCGAAACCGCGCGGCGGACTATCCGGGACGGCAACCGCGCCAGGGACGTGATCATGCGGCTGCGTGGCCTGTTCAGCAAGAAGGAGTTCACGCTCGAGGCTCTGGATCTCAACGAGGTCGTGCGCGAAGTGATCGCACTGTCGCTGAGCGATCTGCAGAGGAATCGGGTGATACTGCGGTCGGAGCTCGCCGATGGCCTCCCGTGCGTCGTTGGCGATCGGGTTCAAATCCAACAGGTCATCCTGAATCTGCTGCGAAATGCCTCGGACGCCATGAGCACGGTACAGGATCGCCCAAGAGAGCTACTGGTCAGGTCTCAACTTGACGCGCGCGACCAGCTGCGCCTCACCGTGAAGGATGTGGGAGTCGGTTTCACGCCCGAGGCCGGCGCGCGGCTCTTCAATGCTTTTTATACGACCAAGAGCGATGGGATGGGAATCGGGCTATCGGTCAGCCGCTCGATCATCGAGCGACATCGTGGCCGCCTCTGGGCCGAGCCGAACGACGGCCCAGGAGCGACGTTCGCCTTCTCTATCCCTTGCGGTTCACAGAGCGTCACCGCTGCGGCTGCGCCGTCGATGGCTCCCGACTAGGCGCGCCGAACGAGCATCAGTGCGAAGCTGAGACACGCCGCGAGTCTGACATCGTTCGGGTGGCGAACCACGACATCAGAAGATCCTGCAGCACCTGAGGCTGGTGTGACGAGATTTGTCTAAGGAGTGTCGCGACTTCGAAGTAGATACGGGCGGCGGTGATCTGGCGATTCACCGGATCGAATTCATATACCCCGATACCGGGCACCTTCACGGTCACGCCGGTTGCGGCACGACCAACGAACGGCCCGCTGTGCTCGGCCTCGAAGCTCCATTCGACGGCCACCACGTTCTTGCCAAAGATCATGTTCTTTATGACGTGGCGGTTTCCGGGAAAGGCGGCGATAAAGGGGCGAACAAACTGATCGCGGAGCGCCACCTTCCCTTCCATGAGCATGCCCGGAATCGCCAGCGAGACGTCGTCGGCGTAGTAGGAAAGGATCCGGTTCTCGTCGCTCCCCTCCCATGCGCTGAAGTAATCGTCGATGAACGAGCGGATGTCCGTAACGGAAGCGAGCGCAGCAACAGAAGCCATGACTGATCCCCCCTGCGAGAGATCTTAGCGCAAAATTCCGTGCGCAACGCACCACCACCGGGTCCGACCGGCATCACACGCCTCGACGGAGACATACTGTCAAGGCACTGCTCGCGGGCGGTGCGCGGACGCTCAGGGCGAAGATAACTGGCGAAACCGAGCGACGTCCTGAGCGGTGAGCCGTGACGCCGCGGCGCCGAAGCGTCCAGTTACGTAGTTGGCGACCGCGGCGATCTCCGTATCGGAGTAAGCATCCCCAAACGCAGGCATCAGCACGAGCCCTTCCGCCGAATGCGCGCGCGCCCCTGACAATACGATCTGGACGACGTTCATCGCACTCACGTCATTGACGGCCCGATCCCCGGTCAACGTGGCGTACCTGGTCACGAGACTGACGCCGCTCCAACCGTGACAGCTTGCACAGGCTCCTTCGAAGATCTCTCGGCCGCGCGGCTCGAGTGTTGCCCGGACCAGCTTCGGCGAATCCGAGGCGGCTTCGGTCTTGACGGCGGGCAGGTCCGGCGTACGGACCGTCGGAATGCTGCGCAAGTAAGTGACTATCGCGCGCAGATCCGCCGAAGTCAGGTTGCTTGAGGAAGCGGCCACTTCTTCCGCCATTGGACCGCCGGCGGAACCGTGTCCGACTGCGTGGCCCGATTGCAGGTATTGAGCGAGGTCGTCGTCGCTCCAGGAGCCGATGCCCGAGACGGGATCGGACGTGATGTTGTAGGCGTACCAGCCCGTGACGACGGCGCCGGCGAACTTGCGCCGGTTATCGAGCGCTTGTGCGAGGTTCCGCGGAGTATGACAGTCGCCGCAGTGCGCGAGAGCTTCCGCCAGGTAAGCTCCACGGTTCCACTCCGCGCTGCGCCCCACGCGGGGCTGAAATCGTTGATCCGGGTTGTAGAAGGCCGCCCATATTCCCATCAGCCAGCGCTGATTGAACGGGAACCGGAGGCTGTTGGGGGGAGCGACCGCATGCACCAGCGGCAGGCTGAAGAGGTAGGCCTTGATCGCCAGAACATCCTCGTCTGCGATGAGCGTGTAGGACTCATAGGGAAATGCCGGGTAGAGCCGCTCGCCGTCCTTGGCGATGCCCTGGTGCACGGCGCGCAGGAAATCCGCATCACTCCAGGCGCCAATACCGGTCTCCCGGTCGGCGGTGATGTTCGGTGAATAGAGCACCCCGAAGGGTGTCGTGAATGCCCGCCCACCGGCGAACGCCTGACCCCCTTCGCGGGTGTGGCACACCTCGCAGTCCGCCGCCTGCGTCAGATACCTGCCGCGCGCGATGGCATCGCTCGAGCGGAGCTCTGCTGGCACACCGATGGGACTTGGGCCCTGGTAGTCTGTGAGGCTGACGGAGGGTCGTCCCGCAAAACTGAGAGCTCCAGGGGGCAACAGCAGCCACGCCGCGACGGCACCGACCAGAACAACCACCAGGCCGGCGATCAGCCAGACCCGCAAGCGCGGAGATACTGCCTTCACGTCCGTTCGCTCCCGGTGGCCAGCAGTTTGCGATCAATCGGCATGCGCCTCAGCGCCACTCCGGTTGCTGCATAGATCGCATTCCGCAGTGCTGGCAGGGCAGCGGTCGTGCCGGCCTCACCGATACCTCCCGGTGGCGCATCGTTCCTGAGCAGATGGATGTCAATGGGCGGGATTTGATCGATCCGCAACATGCGGTAGTCGTGGAAGTTCGACTGCTGTACGCGACCCCGCGCCAAGGTGATTTCCCCGTAGAGCGCCGCCGTAAGCCCGAAGACATGACCGCCCTGGAGCTGCGCCATGATGGTATCCGGGTTGACCGCGATCCCGGTGTCGACGGCGGTGGTCACGCGGCGGAGCTTGACCTCGCCGCTCTTGTCCACCTCGCACTCCACGACCGTCGCAATGAAGCTCGCGAAGGAGATCTGCGCCGAGACACCACGTCCACAGCGCGCGGGCAGAGCCGAGCCCCAGCCCGATTTCTCCCGCACGAGATCGAGCGCCGCTTGCAGACGCGGAGTCTTATTGAGATGAGCACGGCGAAAGTCGATCGGATCCTTTCCCACCCTGCGGGCCAATTCATCGACAAAGCTCTCGATGGCGAACACGTTGTTGTTGGGTCCCACGCCGCGCCAGAACCCGGTGACCACTCCCGGTGGCTCTTCCCGGTTGAACTCGACGCGGAGATTGGGAATGTCGTAGGGGATGTCCTGGGCCGAATCGACGCCATCGGAATCCACGCCGTTCCGAAAGACAGGAGGAGCCCACCGGGCCAAGACAGCGGAGCCCGACACGCGGTGTTTCCAGCCGACGATTCGCTCGCCCTCCAGGCGAGCCCAAAGGCGATCATGGTAGGCGGGCCGGAAGATGTCATGGCGGATGTCCTCCTCGCGCGTCCACACGACCTTGACCGGGCCGTCGACCCGCTTGGCGATCCGCGTAGCGCTGTACGCCATATCCGGCTCGAGTCGTCGGCCGAAGCCGCCACCGATCAAATGGTTGTGCACATTCACCTGACTCTCGGGCAGGCCGGCGGCTTTCGCCACCGCCGCATGCACGCGCTCCATCACCTGGGTTCCGATCCACGCCTCGGCGGAGGTTGGAGTTACATGCACCGTGCAGTTCAACGGCTCCATGGTGGCGTGCGCGAGAAGCGGCATTTCATACGTTGCGGTCAAGACGCCGCTGACGGGTGCGGTGCTGGACCCGAGCGTACCGGCCACGTCCCCAACCTCCTTCGCCACCGCGCCCTCGCGAAGGCTGGCCTCGCGCAGCCGTGACCAGATCAGCTCGGACGACACCCGGCCGTTTGGTCCGTCGTCCCAGGTAACCTCGAGCGCCTCGAGCCCGCACTTGGCGGCCCACATGTGATCACCGACAACCGCCACAAGATCGTCGAGAACGACGACTTGCCTGACTCCGGGGATTGCTCTCGTGCGGCGATCGTCAACGCGGGCCACCTTGCCACCGAGGACCGGGCTCAGGGCGAGGGTGGCGAACTTCACACCAGGCGGCATGACGTCGATGCCGTACCTCACCTTGCCGTTGGCCTTTTCCGGCGTGTCGAGCCGCCTCAACGGCTGCCCGATCAAGCGGAACGCGCTGGTCGCCTTGAGCGGCGGGTCCTGCGGGGGCTCGATGACCGCGGCGCGGCTCACCAGGGCACCGTAAGCGCTCTTGCGGCGGGTGGGATCGTGAATAACGGTGCCGTTTTCCGTCCGACACTCAGCAGATGGCACGCCCCAGCTGCGCGCCGCGGCTTCGACGAGGCAGGCGCGAGTGCGGGCACCCGCCTGGCGCATCGGCTTCCAGAAAGCGCGAATCGAGTTCGAGTTTCCGGTCGCCTGATCTCCCAACATTGGATTGGCGTAGTGCTTCACGTCCGCCGGTGCATGCTCCACCCTTACCCGGCTCCATTCGGCATCGAGCTCCTCCGCCATGACCATCGAGAGCGATGTATACACCCCCTGCCCCATTTCCACCTGCGGCATGATGAGTGTCACTTCACCCTGCGAGTCGATCCTGATGAAGGCGTTCGGAGCGTAGCCGGCACGTTCTGCCGCTTCGCTGGTCTTGCGCAGCGGCAGGTAGAAGCCGAAGACGAACGCGGCGCCGGATGCGAGGCCAAGGAAATTGCGGCGCGAAAGGCCGGCGGCCGGCTCGGCAAGCGGCGCAGCGCCTGAGTCACCGCGATGCCGCTCCCCGGTCATGAGGACCCGATCTCCGTGGCCGCATGCTTGATGGCCTGTCGGATACGCACGTAGGTCCCGCAACGGCAGATGTTGCCCGCCATCGCCGCATCGATATCGGCATCGTCGGGACTGGGGATCGCGTCGAGCAAAGCCGTCGCCGACATGATCTGGCCCGACTGGCAGTAACCACACTGGATGACTTCCAGGTCGAGCCACGCCTTCTGCACCCTTGCGCCGTTCGGCGTAGCACCAATGGCCTCGATGGTCGTGATGGCGCGAGAGCCCATCGTGCCCACCGGTAACACACAGGATCGGACTGGCTTGCCTTCAACGTGAACGGTGCAGGCACCGCACTGGGCTATACCGCAGCCGAACTTGGTCCCCGTAAGACCCAACACATCGCGTAGCACCCACAGGAGCGGCATGTCAGCCGGAACGTCAACTTGCCGCCGTTCGCCATTCACCACGAGCGTGATCATGCCCGTCACTCCTCGCACGATTGCCGCTATACCGGGCCGACCCCGGAGCAAACTGATCGAGCCTCGTAGATGAGATCAGATAAGCGTGGCGATGACGATAAGACCATAGTAGCGGGGGTCGGCCTCACGCAGGTTCGTCGCTACTATGGTTGCATCGCTTTCGTACCAGGCCTCTGATCTCATGCCGAAGCAATCCGCAATCGCCGAGGCACACCTTATGAACACCACAGCACTGAGCACACCCGCCAGCGTGGACACCATCGGCATGTCCCTTGAGCGCTTCTGGAGTACGAGCGGCGTCCAGTTCGTCCTGTTATTCGTCATTGCGTATGTGATCTATGGTCATCAGCCGCAGGTGGGCGCGTCCGCCGACGCGCTCGTTGCCTTCTATCAAGGCGAGCGCACGCGGATTCTGATATCCGCTGTGGTTTCCGGCATGGCGGTCCTCTACCTCCTGTGGTTCGGGGCCGCACTCAGGGCCACATTGGCGGCTGCAGGGCAGGACGGGTGGGGCGCGGCGGCGACTGCAGCAAGTGCTGCCCTTGGCGCTGTGTTCCTTCTGCTCATAGCAGTAGTGGCAATCCTCGCCCATGCGATCGCGGGCCCCGGTAATGGCGCTCTCATGTCCGGACTGAATGACTTCGCGTGGGCCTGCACGGTGTTGAGTTCGTTTCCGCGTGCAATGCTGATTATGGCTGGAACATTCGGACTCTGGCGCAGCGGGCTCATGTCGAACGCGCTCTTTGGAGCTGGCGTCACAGCCATCGTGCTGGTGCTCCTCGGTGGCACCACCTGGCTGAGCAATGGATTCTGGGCGCCGGACGGCACCTATTCGCGGCTTGTCTCGCCGCTCATCGGCCTGGTGTGGGTGCTGGTCGCGAGCGGAGTCCTCTTGGCCCGCAGACAAGGCGCGCACGCTGGATGGTGAAAGCCCTCAGGGCTGCGCCTCTGCTCACGCTTGGGAGTAACTCGGTTTTTCGGCTTCTTTGTGCCTTTGGATGATGCCGGACTGGAGCCCGCGGCAGCTGCGGTGCGCATCCTTCATCAGGTGCCGGTACCATGATCAGCACAAGGGAGGCTGTCATGCCCGTAGTGACCACTGGGCTCCACCATACCGGCGGCCTCACCGTAGCGGCCGCCGCGCTACTCACCGGCTGCGGCCATCACGCAGCGCCGCCGGCCCCGGCACCGCCGCGCGTCTCGGTTGTCACCCTGCGGACCCAGACGGTGCCCATCGTCACTGAGCTTCCCGGGCGGGTGACTGCCTATCGCACCGCCGATGTGCGGCCGCAGGTGAATGGCATCATTCTCAAGCGGCTGTTCGTTGAGGGCAGCGAGGTGAGGGCTGGCCAGCAGCTCTACCAGATCGACCCGGCCCCCTACCGGGCCGCCTACGAGGGCGCCGTGGCGGCAAATGCGTCCGCCCGCGCACTCGCGCAACGCGACAGGTCGCTGGTCGAAACCAATCTGGTCAGCAAGCAGGATTACGACAACGCCGAGGCGGTTTACCTGCAGGCGCAGGCAGCGGTGGAGACGGCGCGCATCAACCTGATTTATACCAAGGTGCTGTCGCCGATCACCGGCCGGATCAGTCGCTCCTTCGTCACCGAAGGTGCGCTGGTGACGGCCAACCAGCCGACGGCACTCGCTACGGTGCAACAGCTCGAGCCGGTTTACGTGGATGTCACTCAGCCGAGTACTACGTTGCTGCGTCTGCGGCGCGAGGCCGATGCAGGACTCCTGAAGCAGAACGAGGCGGGCAAGACCCAGGTGAGGCTCCGGCTCGAAGATGGCACTGACTACCCTCACCCAGGCACCCTGGAGTTTTCCGAGGTGACGGTGGACACAGGCACGGGCTCGGTCACGCTGCGCGCGCTGATGCCCAATCCCGAGCGCCTGCTGTTGCCGGGCATGTTCGTGCGCGAGCAGATCCAGGAGGGCGTGCGCCAGGGCGCGGTCCTCGCGCCGCAGCAAGGCGTCAGCCACGATCAGAAGGGTGAGCCCAACGCGCTGGTCGTGGGCTCGGGTGCCATCGTGGAGTTGCGCAGCCTGCAGGTCGACCGCGCCATCGGCGATCAATGGGTGGTGACCAAGGGATTGCAGGCGGGTGACCGGGTCATCGTCGAGGGGATCCAGTCGGCGAAGCCCGGCGGCAAGGTCGTGGCGGAGGAGTACCAGCCACCGCCGAGCGAAAAGCCTGTGCGGCAGGCGGGCGCGACGTCTGCGACGGCGGCCGAATAAGCACCGGACATGGTCAATTTCTTCATCGACCGCCCGATCTTCGCCTGGGTGCTGGCCATCGTCGTCATGTTGGCGGGCGGGCTCGCCATCAGGACTCTGCCCATTGCGCAGTACCCGAGCATCGCCCCACCGGCCATCGCTATCTCGGCGGTCTATCCCGGTGCATCGGCTGACGACGTGCAAAGCACCGTCACGCAGGTCATCGAGCAGCAGCTGAGCGGCATCGATCACCTCCTGTATTTCGGCTCCGAAAGCGATGCCGACGGGAGCATGACCATCACGCTCTACTTCGAGCAGGGTACCAATCCCGACATCGCCCAGGTGCAGGTGCAAAACAAGCTGCAGCTGGCCACACCGCTCCTCCCCGTGGAGGTGCAGCAGGAGGGCCTGCGCGTCACCAAGGCCACCCGCAATTTCCTGCTGGTGATCGGCTTCTACTCGACCGACGGTTCGTTCAGCAGCGAGGACGTGAGCGACTACATCGCCTCACACGTACAGGATCCGATCAGTCGCACACCCGGCGTCGGCGACTTTCAGCTCTTCGGCACCCAGTACGCCATGCGCATCTGGCTGGATCCGGACAAGCTCAACAACTATGGGCTGACACCGGTGGACGTCAACGACGCCCTGCAGGCGCAGAACCTGCAGGTCCCCTCCGGCGAGCTGGGCGGGCTGCCCGCCGTCAGGGGCCAGCGCCTGCACGCCACCATTGTCGGTCCGCGACGCCTGACCAATGCCGATGAGTTCGGCCGCGTCCTGCTCAAGGTCAACACCGATGGCTCGCAGGTCCGGCTCCGCGACGTGGCCCGCATTGGCCTCGGCGCCGAAAGCTACGCGGTCCACACCGAGTACAACGGGCGCCCGGCGGCCGGTCTCGCCGTCAAGCTCGCCACGGGCGCAAACGCTCTCGAGGCCGCCCAGGCGATACGCGCCACCATGGACAAGCTGGCGCCGTTCTTCCCGCCGGGTCTGCAGCTCATTTACCCCTATGACACCACGCCGTTCGTGCGCGTCTCCATCGATGAGGTCGTGAAGACGCTGTTCGAGGCAATCGTGCTGGTCTTCCTCGTGATGTACCTGTTCCTGCAGAATTTCCGCGCCACGCTGATTCCGACGATCGCCGTGCCGGTAGTGTTGCTCGGCACGTTCGGCGTGCTGGCCGCTGCAGGCTTCTCCATCAACACGCTGACCATGTTCGGCATGGTGCTGGCGATCGGCCTGCTGGTTGACGACGCGATCGTCGTCGTGGAGAACGTCGAGCGTGTGATGGAGGAGGAGAGGCTTTCGCCCAAGGAGGCGACCCGCAAGTCGATGAGCGAGATCACCGGAGCCCTGGTCGGTATCTGGCTGGTGCTGTCGGCCGTATTCCTGCCCATGGCCTTCTTCAGTGGCTCCACGGGTGTGATCTACCGCCAGTTCTCCATCACCATCGTGTCGGCCATGAGCCTGTCGGTGATGGTGGCCTTGATTTTCACTCCTTCGCTGTGCGCGACGCTCCTGCGGCCGCGGGTGGCGGAGGCGCACGAGCGTGAGCGCGGTTTCTTCGGTTGGTTCAATTGGGGTTTCAACCGTGCGAATCGAGGCTACGAGCATGCACTCGGGGACGTCACGGTGCGCACCGGCCGTTACCTCCTTCTGTATGCGGTGATCGTGGTGGCCATGGGCCTGTTGTTCGTGCGTGTGCCGCGATCATTCCTGCCGGACGAAGACCAGGGCTTTCTCTTCGTCCAGGTGTCAGCGCCTCCGGGTACCGCCAGCGAGCTCACTCAGCGGGCACTGAACGAGGCACGCGACTATTTTCTCAAGGACGAGCGGAATCTCGTCAGCGGTGTGTTTACCGTCAACGGCTTCAGCTTCGGCGGCCACGGACAAAACGCCGGCC
>Ga0335079_10001260_pt1 | contig 28966 bp, 24 predicted proteins | sample Lox_Sample_33_FD_206719 | JGI IMG/M metagenome (GOLD analysis project Ga0335079, IMG submission 206719) | Soil microbial communities from Loxahatchee National Wildlife Refuge, Florida, United States - Lox_Sample_3.3 | ecosystem: Environmental > Terrestrial > Soil > Wetlands | place: USA...
GTTGCGGTGTCCGGGGTCGTAGTCACTAGCACGATCCTGCTTTCCTTTGGCGGCAGGACTTGGCTTTTTGAGGCTGCGCTTACTGCTATTATCCTTCGTCATTATTTGTACAAGCGTTACAAGCTCAGGACTCTCGCTATTGCGGCCACGCTTGTCTTCGTGGGCATCGGAGTCTACGGGTATGTGCGTGACACAAGCTTAGTCGAGGCGTTGCGTGGCGGGGTGGGCCAGAGCTTCCTTGCCAAAGCGGGAATTCCGTCGGGGGTAGTGCCTTTCGCTTATGGTTATCTGTATGTACGCTATCCGGTGGCCACGTTCCGTGACGTGGTCACGGTTGTGCCATCCCAGGTTCCTTACCAGTACGGGAGATTGACTTTCCAACCATTCGACACTCTGCTTCCCGGGAGGCACACTTCGAGCGACTACTTCTTTAAGGAAATATTGGGTTCTGAGTTCATAGGTGCTGGTCAGCCAGCAACGCTGTTGGGGACGTTCTACGGGGATTTTGGTGTAGGCGGCATTTTTGTGGGCATGCTTCTGTACGGGTTGCTTCTTGCAAAGACCTACCGATGGGCGCTCCGAAGCGGAAGTGCGTTTTGCCATCTTACGTACGCTTGGGTCCTGCACGCCGGCTTGTTCGGTCTGTTCATCACGGTTTTTCCCTATCTCACCACGCTTTGGATGCCGTTGATGTGGTGGGGGCTAGACGATTTCGTCTCGACTAAGGGGTAGTTCACTTCGGTTCTGGAGACCGAAGGAGGCTTCCAAGTTTCGCGGCGTCGCTTCCATACGCATCTTGGTCGAATAGGAGCAAAGAAATGGGTGGGCCAGGTGAAGAAATTTGTGAGACTAGCGCAAGGACCTCCAAAATGGGGAACCCGCTGGCGAGGGCGTCTTATTACTATCGGCGGAGGAGGGCGACTGGCGTTCGAGCGGTTCTGCTGCGGGGATTACCGAGGCCGGCGAGGCGAGGGCTGAAATTCTTGATTCAGGTTTCTTTGGATGGATTTGACTGGTTGCGGGGACGTCGGGGGGAGATGGTTCCTCCCCATCGGTTGAATTTTGCGGGGGACGGTGACTTCGAGGCGACGGGAGACGAGTTTCTGGGGTATTTCCTTGAATTGGGCTGTTTGAAGCCGGAGCACAGGGTTTTGGAAATCGGGTGCGGTATTGGCAGGATGGCCAGACCGCTAACTAAGTACCTCACAACTGGGAGCTATGAGGGGATCGACATTGTTCCGCGAGGAGTCAAATGGTGCACTGAGGAGATAAGCGCTAGGCACCCGAGGTTTGTGTTTCGGTTGGCCGACATAAGGAACGACCTATTCAATCCGAAGGGACGAACCCATCCGTCCGAGTACGTGTTCCCGTTCGGTGAGGGGGAGTTTGACTTCGTATTCCTGACTTCTGTTTTCACGCACATGCTAAGGGCCGAGTTGGTGCAGTACCTCCGGGAGATCACACGCACTCTGAAGCCGGGGGGAAGGTGTCTTGCTACGTTTTTTCTTTTGAACCCGGAGTCGCGCAGCCTGATTCATTCGGGCTCTAGCTCGCTCAACTTTAGGTTTGTGCGCAGCGGTTGCTGGACGAATGACGAGGGGTTGCCAGAAAGTGCGGTTGCCTATGAGGAATCGGACATCCTTGCTGAGTGCCAAAAAGTTCGGTTGGGCGTCGAAACGATTCGCTATGGCAGTTGGTGCGGGCGCGCTAACTACCTGAGCTACCAGGACATCCTGGTGGCAAAAAAGGCGTAGGGCATTCGGCTGGAAGGTACGGGTCTGATTTGAACGCACGTTGCGCGGTCATAGTGTTGAATTTTAACGGCGAACATTTGTTGCCTGCCTGTCTCGACAGTTTGTCTTGTGGGCGTGGTGGGCGCTATGACGTCGTCGTGGCCGACAATGGCTCGGGGGACGGGTCTCTTGAGCTATTGAAAAATAGCTACCCGTGGGTTCGAGTGATTGACATTGGCAGGAATCGCGGGTTCAGCGTCGCCTACAACATCGCGCTCCGTGACGTCATTGCTCGGGGGGACGAGTATGCGTTGCTGCTCAACAACGACACCTATGTTGCGCCGGATTTCGTCGAGGAGATGCTGCGTGCTGTTGAGGCCGAACCAACAATGGGCGCGGTTTCTCCAAAGATCTATTTCGCTCACGATCCTTCTTTGTTTTGGTATGCGGGCGGGGATGTCAGTCTATGGACAGGAACGGCGAGGCATCGGGGGTGGAAGACGGTTGACCGCGGACAGTTCGATCTTAGGAGGGACATCACACTGGCAACTGGTTGCGCGATGCTCGTGCGATGCAGTGCACTGAGGGATGTTGGCCTTTTGGACGAGCAATTTTGGGCCTATTTGGAGGATGTCGAATGGTCTCTCCGATTCTTGAAGAGTGGGTACCGTCTTGGGTTCGCGCCGAAGGCCCGCGTTTGGCACTGTTGCGGGGCGACGTGGGTGGGCTCTTTGGGACACGGGAGCCAGGCCAAACGCCAATATCTGAGCACGCGAAACATGCTTTTGTTGGCGCGTAAACATGTGCGTTGGTTTCAGCTCCCCAGCTACTTCGCGGGGTTCTTTTTGAACCACATCGCTTTTTATACGGCGTTGCGGCTCTGGCGTGGTGACTTCGAGGCGATCGGGGCGATCTACAAAGGTCTGTGGGACGGTTTGCGAATGTGTCTCGCCATTGAGCGGTGGAGGCCTGCGGGCGGAGGCGGCGGGGGGAATGAAAGTCAAGCCTAAGGATATGGTCTCCGTCGCGAGTGTGACGACGGCTCGAAATGCAAGGAGGCTGTTGCCGCGCCATATCGAGGGGCTTCTGCTCCAGACGAGGCGTTTGCAGGAAATTATCGTCGTGGATAATGCCTCGACGGATGGCACGGCGGCACTCCTCGCCGAGGAGTACCCGGAAGTTAAGGTGCTACAGATGAAGGAGAACCTAGGGGCAGCTGGCGCCTGGGCTGCTGGCCTTTCTTACGCTGCGCTAAATATGAAGCACGACTGGATTTGGACTTTCGATGACGACAGTGTTCCGAATCATGACGCATTGGAAAATCTGATGAGCGGGCTGGAATCAATTAGAGACGAGGGGGTTGAGATCGGGATTGGCGTGGCGGTGCCGGTTCATGTCGGGACGGGAATATCTTATTCTCCGCTTCTTTGGAAGGATGCGTTTGTCCATCCGTCTGCAGATTTGCTGGCGCAGCCGGTGTGGTTTGCCGATCTAGCGTTTGCGGCTGGATCGTTGGTTCGTCGAGAGGTTGTTGAGGAAATCGGGCTGCCGCGCGCTGACTTTTTTATGGACTTTTTTGACTTTGAGTATTGCCTGCGTGCTCGCTCTCGCGGTTACAAGATCGCTGTAGTGAACGCGGCACAGTTTTCTCATGAGGTAGGGCGAGCACGCGAAATAAAGTTGTCTGGGTACAAGCGCCTTTGGCCGGACCACGAGCCCTGGCGTGAATATTACATGAGCCGAAATCTAGCTTATGCGATGTGGTGGCTGCATCCGAGTCCACAAGCCAAGTGGTTCGCGCGGCGCCATTTGGTGCGGCACGCAGCGGGGCTTTTGTTGTTTGGGTCTCAAAAGGTGAAGGGTCTTCTGAGAATGGCACAGGGTTTCGTGGATGGGTGCCGCGGCAAGCTTGGAATTCGATTTGTCCCGGATGGGAGTTTGTAATGAGAGCCTCCGGGAAGGAAAGGGCGGGCATGGAGGAGGGACAGGGTTCAAAGAGGATGGCTGGAAAGCTGAAGATAGCGATTTTTGGGTCGCGGGGGATCCCGCACACGTACGGGGGAGCAGAGGCGTTTTTGGGGGAGCTGGCGCCGCGGCTGGCGGAGCGCGGGCACGAGGTGGTGGTGTATTGCCGGAGAAGCATGTTCAAGGTGCGACCGAAGACATACCGGGGAGTGCGGCTGATCTATTTGCCGAACCTCGAGACGAAAGTGCTGGGGACGCCGACGCATACGATGATGTGCGTGCTGGACATGATGTTCCGCGGAGTGGATGCGGCGCTGGTGGTGAACATCGTGAATGGATTCCATTGCGCGATTCCGCGGCTGTTCGGAAAGAAGATCGCGATCAACGTAGATGGAATGGACTGGAAGCGGGACAAATGGGGAGCGCTGGCGAAGAAATATTTTTACTGGAACGCGCAGTGGGTGGGAAAGATTTGCGGGAAAGGCGTGGTGACGGACGCGTACGAGATGCGAAGGATTTATTTGGAGGAATTTGGGACGCCTTCGGCGTGCATCGCGTACGGAGCGAACATCGAGAGGTCGAAGAATCCGGAGGTGGTGCGGGAGTACGGGCTGGAGCCGTTCGGGTATTACCTGATTGCGAGCCGGATGGTGCCGGAAAACAATGCGGACGTGATCGTGGAAGCGTTCTAGAAAGTGAAAAGTCCGCGGATGCTGGCGATTGCGGGGGGGACGAACTACAAGAGCGCGTTTCTGGAGAAGCTGAAGCAGACGAAAGATCCGCGAGTGAAGTTTCTGGGGCACGTGGACAATGTCGAGCATGTGAAAGAGCTGCACTGCAACGCGTACGCGTATTTGCACGGGCACAGCATGGGAGGAACGAATCCGTCACTGCTGAAGGCGCTGGGGTACGGCAATTGCGTGGTGGCGCTACGGACGCCGTTCAACGAGGAAGTGATGAGGGAGCATGGGATCTTTTTCGAGCGGGATGCGGAGGATCTGGCGCGGAAGCTGCAGGAGCTGGAGAGCCATCCCGAGGTGACGGCGGAATACCGGAGGAGGGCGCCGGAGCGAATCCGGGAAGCGTATACGTGGGAAAAAATCACGGAACAATATGAGGAGCTGTTTCAGCAACTGGCGGCGGGAGAGGATCCGACAAAAGTGCACTCGAGCGTGAGAGAAGAAGGGCGCACGAAGAGAAAGTATGCGGCTGCGGCAGTAGGAGCGGCTGCGGACGACTGAAGAGTTCTAGACACTCCCCAGAAAAAACGTAAGACAAGAGCCGCGGACGAGAGACAGGCGGAGAGGCGAAAGTGCGCCTTGTGGGGAGAAGTGCGGGATTTGCACAGCAAAACAGGAGGAACCATGCCGTTGAAGATTGAATCGCGCCACCTTGGAGAAGTTGTGGTGCTGGTGCCTCAGGTGTTCACGGACGAGCGGGGCTATTTCATGGAGACGTTTCGTGCGGACGGATTCCGGGAGCTGGGATTGCCGCAGACGTTCGTGCAGGAGAACCACTCGTATTCGAAACAGGGCGTGCTGCGAGGGCTGCATTTCCAGTGGGAGCCACCGATGGGGAAATTGATGAGGGTGACACGAGGAGCGGCGTTTCTTGTGGCTGTCGATGTGCGGCTGGGTTCGCCGACGGTGGGGAAATGGGTGGGGATCGAGGCGACGGCAGAAAATCGCAGGCAGGTGTGGGCGCCGGCGAGTTTTGCGAGGGGATTTTGCGCGTTGAACGACGATGTGGAAGTGCAGTACTTGTGCACGGGCGTGTACAACGGGCGGGCGGAATCGGCGATTCGATGGGACGACTCGAGGGTCGGGATTGATTGGCCGATTACGCCGACGATCATTTCCGAAAAAGACCGCAAGGCACAAACGCTCGAAGAGTGGCTGAGATCCCCGGAAGCGGAGCACTTTGCGTACAGCCGGCAGGCTGTGAGCGCATGAAGAATTCAATCCAGGCGAAGGAGGACGGCGAATGCGACTCTTGATTGCAGGTGGAGCGGGCTACGTGGGCTCCGCGCTAATTCCGCGGCTACTTGAGCGCGGATACCTGGTGGACGTGGTGGATCTGTTCTGGTTTGGAAATTATTTGCCGGCGGAGACGGGCCTGCTGAATAAGGACTTGTTCGACGTAACCGTCGAGGATTTGAAGGAGTATGACCAGGTAATTTTTCTGGCGGGCCTTTCAAACGATCCGATGGCGGAATATTCACCGAACAAGAATTTCGTGTACAACGCCGCCGCGCCCGCCTATCTGGCATACATCGCAAAGAAAGCGGGAGTGCGGCGGTACATCTACGCGAGTTCGTGCTCCGTCTATGGGTACACCGTCAATGAGCTCTATGACGAGACGAGGCCGGTTTCCTCCTCCTATCCCTACGGAATCTCGAAGCTGCAGGGTGAACAGGCAGTCATGAATTTGATGGACGATCAGTTTTCCGTGATCGCCTTGCGCAAGGGGACGATTTCGGGGTACAGCCCGCGGATGAGGTTCGATCTCATCGTAAACACCATGTTCAAGTCGGCTCTGAAGGACGGGGCGATCACGATCAACAACCCGACCATCTGGCGGCCGATCCTGGCGATCGAAGATGCCATCAGCGCCTACGTGCGGTCCGTGGAGGCGCACGAGAAAATCTCGGGAATATTCAACATCGCTTCCGGAAATTACACCGTGGGTGAAGTCGGCGACCTGGTGAGAAACGAGATCGAAGAGAAGTTGAGAGTCAAAGTGGGATTGACCATAAAACACATCCAGGACTTGCGGAACTATAAAGTGAGTTTCGAGAGAGCCAAGAATGTATTGAGCTTTCATCCGCGGCACGACGTGCGAAGCATCGTGGAGCAGCTGATCAAGTCCAGGGACCGGATTTCCAATTGGGATAATCCCGCTTACTACAACATCCAAACCTTCCGCCAAATTGAGAACGGAATTCAAAGGCCGGCGATGGCAAAACTCGTGGGAGCGTGAAAATGAAAGTGGCGGTGATCGGTGCATCGGGCCAGCTGGGAATGGATGTTTCCGGAGAGTTTGACCGGGCTGGCGCGGAGATCGTGCGGCTCGATCATGGCGAGATAGAGATCTCTTCGCTCGAAGACACACGCGAGGAACTTGGCAAGATACGTCCGGAATGCGTCGTGAACACCGCGGCGATGCACCATGTCGAGAATTGCGAGCGACAGCCCGAGCGCGCCTATGCGGTGAACGCGATTGGGGCAAAGAATCTGGCGACGGCGACCAACGAACTGAATGCGATATTGATGCACATCAGCACCGATTATGTGTTCGACGGGAAAAAAGGCGAGCCTTATGTGGAGACGGACCCTCCACTGCCGCTCAACGTCTACGGAAACACCAAAATGGCGGGAGAAAGCTTTATCCGGGCAGCGGCCAAGAAATATTTCATCCTGCGAACGTCCGCACTGTACGGTATCCATCCTTGCCGCGCAAAGGGTGGACGCAATTTCGTCGAATTGATGCTGAAGCTTGCCGCCGAGCGAGATGAACTCCGGGTGGTCGCCGACGAAAGAGTAAGTCCCACTTCCACGGCCGAGTTGGCAAAACAAATCGTGCAGCTCAGCCGAACCGATGCGTTTGGGCTTTACCATGCAACGGCGGAGGGAAGCTGCAGCTGGTACGAATTTGCAGAGAAAATTTTCGAGACCACGGGGACTAAAATCAGCCTGAAAGTCGCAGCGGCAGATGAGTTTCCCGCAAAAGTACCGCGCCCCAAGTATTCCGTGCTGGAAAACCACAACCTCAAGAAGCTGGGACTGAATTTCTTTCAGAGCTGGGAAGACGGGCTAAGGTCGTATCTGCAAACGACGCAGCGAATCGGACAATCTAAAGCGAGTGCTACGTCGTGCGACTAAACGATTGCGGGTGAAGACCACCTAGGGTTCCTCAACATTTCGTTGATCGAATGGCCTATCTGATGAATGCAGCAGCAGATTGCAATCTGTCTCCACGGTGGAAGAGCGCATTTCTGGTGGGCTTCAAGAGGGCGTTCGACATTGTCGTAGCGTGCGCGCTGCTCTTGCTGCTATTGCCGCTTTTTCTGATTTTGGCCGCGGGAGTCAAGCTGACCTCAAGCGGAACCATCTTTTATCGCTGGAAGGTCGTTGGCAAGAACGGTCACCCTTTTGTCGGGTTCAAATTTCGATCCATGTATTCCAATGCGGATGAGTTGAAGAGGGAACTCGAGGACCGGAATGAAATGCGAGGCCCCGTCTTCAAGTTAACGAATGATCCGCGCATTACCAGGTTGGGGGCCTGGATGAGGCGCTACAGCCTGGATGAGCTTCCCCAGCTGTACAGCGTGCTCAAGGGCGACATGAGTCTGGTCGGACCGCGACCCCCACTTGAAAGTGAATACGCCAGGTTCACGGAATTTCAGAAACAGAAGCTGAATGTGAAGCCTGGAATCACCTGTTTGTGGCAAGTCAACGGCCGCAATGAAGTGAACGACTTCGACGAGTGGGTCAAGCTGGACCTCGAGTACATGCGGCGTTGGAGTCCCGGGCTAGACCTCTGGATTCTTTGGAAGACGGCTGCGGCTGTATTTACGGGAACGGGGAAATAGTCCGAATCGCTCTCAGAGTTTTGAAAATTGAGCGGTGAAGCATCACTGAATCTAGCGGAGGACGGTTCGAATGCGCGTATTGATCACCGGCGGTGCAGGTTTTATCGGCTCTCATCTTGTGGATCGTTTTTTGACGGAAGGCTTCAAGGTGCGCGTATTGGACTCGCTTGAACCGAGGACTCATCCCGAAGGCAAGCCGCGATATATGCCGGAAAACGTTGAGTTTCTCCGCGGAGACATGAACGACCGGGGCCAATTGCTCGCGGCACTCGACGGGGTGGATATCGTGTCTCACCAAGCCGCATACCAGGATTACATGCCTGACTTTTCCCGGTTCATGCATGTGAACGCAGTGGGGACTTCTTTGCTCTACGAACTGATTGTCCAGCACCGGCTGAAAGTCAAAAAAGTAATTGTGGCCTCCTCCCAGGCGGTCTATGGCGAGGGGCAGTATGAATGTCCAGAACACGGCTTTTTCATGCCCGTGCCGAGGGATCAGACACAGCTCTCCCGTGCTGAATGGGAAGTTTTTTGTCCGCAGTGCAAGAGGCGGGCCAGCCGGCGTCTTCTCGAAGAGCCACATACCAATCCGTACAACCAGTACGCTGTTTCAAAGCTGGCGCAGGAAAAAATGGCTCTGGGACTCGGGTGGCTTCACGGAATTCCGACGGTTGCTTTGCGCTACTCGATTACTCAGGGTCCGCGGCAATCCCTGTTCAACCAATACTCAGGAATCTGCCGAATTTTCGTGGGACAGGCGCTCAAAGGCGAGCCGCTGACCGTGTACGAAGATGGACTCCAGTCGCGCGATTTTGTTCACATCAACGATGTGGTGGACGCCAATATGACCGTGCTGGAAAAGGAAGCGGCCAATTTTCAGGCTTTCAACGTCGGGAGCGGAAAGTCAACGACGGTTCGTGAATACGCCGATCTGGTCACAAAGAAAGTTTCTTCCAATGCGGGGACCACAATTTCCCGCGAGTATCGCCGGGGAGATAACCGGCACAGCGTCTCAAGCATAGAAAAACTGAAAGGTTTGGGGTGGGCGCCAAAGCTCAGCTTACCCACGATTCTTGATGATTTTCTTTCCTGGGTGGACAGCATTGGCGGAATGCCGGACCAAATACCCGACGCGTACCGCGAAATGCAAAGGTCCGGTGTGGTTCTGAAATCGTTGATGGCCACGGGCTAGGTCGCGGGTGAGTCCGGGAAAAACGGTTCCATCCCCCAGCAGTGGCTGCCCCGCACGCGCCCGCACTTCCAGTTTGCGCAAGTGATGCAGGTGCCGGCGAGCGGCACAACGAATAAAGCAGTGACCCGAACGGCTACGGAGTGCCACCGCCACACCGGGAAGCTTTTTTGTCGAGGGGAATAACCAACTTAATTGCGGAGGGCTTAGACTGTGAATCCTGAGACGATCAAGCTCGGATCCAAGCTGGATTTTCCTCTCGAACTGTCTCGACCGAAGAATTACCTCCACGGACTCTGCGCCATCCTGGAGCAGTTGCCTGTTGAAGCGGTTGAAGAGGTAGTGGAGAGATTTTTTCAAGCGTATCTTCAAGGCCGTTCAATCTATGTATTCGGAAACGGAGGGAGCGCGGCTCTCGCTTCGCATGCCGCATGCGATTTGGGGAAGGGCACCGCGCTGAACGGAAATCCCAGGTTCCGCATATTGTCGCTGACAGATAACGTGGCCCTCATCACCGCGTGGGCAAACGACGTTGCCTATGAAGATGTTTTTGCGGCGCAGATCAAGCCCTTGATCGAACCGGGCGACATTGCGTTGGCCATCAGTGGCAGCGGCAATTCAGCAAACGTGTTGAAGGCACTGTCCGTTTCACGAGATGCGGGGGGGATCAATGTGGGGCTTTCCGGCTGCCGGGGAGGCAAGATGAAGGATCTCTGCGACCTTTGCGTGATCGTGCCTTCGGACAACATGCAACAGATTGAAGACTCTCATGTCTGCGTCATGCATGCGGTTTTTCTTTCGCTCCGCCATCTGATCGGAACAACTGGATCATCCTTGAGCGCGAGTGCGGGAGCGTAGCAAACCGGGTCACCGGCACCTATGATTTGGGAACCCTGTCCCGAATTTTTCCGCAAGAAATATGGCTTGAAATCGCTCCCGTTTTTGCCGGATTGCAATCTCGTCTTTAGGCTTTCGAGATGAAAAGTAAGCTTATCTACTTGCTGATTCTCCTGGCGGATCTGCTCTGGATGGCGGCATCTGTGTCCGCCGGGGACCTGGTCCGATACCACGGCAATTGGAACTATGGCTTGAGTTCGCCAATCCGAGGGGGCATTTATCTGCTGACTCTCGTGTCTATCGCGGTCTGGCTCCTGCTTTATTTGACCATGGATCTGGATTGCTTTCGATCCGGCTGGCAGATTTCGGCAATGATCAGCCGTACGTCGTTAGCGACGCTGCTGCTCTTTTCGGCGGTCCTCAGCTGGGGATACTTCGCCCGCATCTACTACTCGAGGTTAATGCTGTTCTATTACTTTGTTTTCTTCTGGGCGGGATTAATTCTCATTCGGTTGGGCGCCAATTGGCTGCTTCGGGCCCAGGTGCGGGCGGGGAACGTCCGCAGGGTCGTCCTGATTGGCGATTATCAACTGTCCAAGGAAATTGCCTCCCGGATTCAGCGGCATCCGGAGTTCCTGTATCAGATCGTAGGATTTCTGACTCCTCATGAGGGCGCCGAAGTCACAAATGGAGATGCCCCAGCGGATACGGTTCCCGGATTGAGTTCTCTGGACGCGATTGGATTCTTGCTCAAACGGGATGTTCGAGAGCTGATTGTGCTTTCCAAGCACGCTCCGGGTCTTGATCTGCAAAAGTTTCTGGTCGGCTGCCAGGAGGAAGGGATTCACATTCATGTTCTTCCTCAGCCGTACGAGCTTTACCTTTCGCGGCCCAGGCTGGTCGAAGTGGACGGCATACCTCTGGTGTTTCTGCAACACCCGAAAATCTCCCTTGCGGCAAAGTTGCTCAAGAGGGCATTTGACTTGGTGACGGCGATGGTTTTGCTGATACCCGCAACACTGGCCATTGCGGTGGCGGGCGGAATTCTTTGGGCCAAGGACCGGCATTTTCTTCGGAAGGAGACGCGCTGCGGCCTGGGAGGGCAGCCATTCGGGATGTACCGGTTGGACATTGAAACGGAGGAAGAAAAAGCTTCCGCCTATCACAGGCTTCTTCGCAATCTGAGTCTCTCGGAATTACCGCAACTGTTCAATGTTCTGGCGGGGCAAATGAGTCTCGTCGGTCCGCGCCCGGAACCTCTCGAACGCGTCCGGGATTATTCGGAGTGGCAGAAACAGCGACTGAAGATTCTACCGGGGATGACGGGTTTGGCCCAGGTGAACGGCTTGCGCGAAGAGCATCCATCCGAAGACAAAACGAGATACGACCTCCAGTATGTGCTTCACTGGTCGCCGCTGTTCGACATCGTCCTGCTTCTCCAGACCATCTGGACATTGGTCGGACGTCTGGCTCTGCACGCGGCTAACGTTCGGGGAGCTGGAAACATGAAGCCTTCTCCCAACCCGAAACACGGAAGCGCTCAGCAAGCGGTGGAATCAGCGGGAGAGTGAATGTTAATCGTACGGAGTCCGGTTCGAGTCAGCTTTGGTGGAGGCGGCACGGACTTGCCTGCTTACTATGAAAAGCATGGAGGAGCGGTACTGAGTGCCGCCATCAACAAGTACTTCTACACGATTCTGACCAAACGTACCGACGGAAGGATCCAGGTGATCTCCTCGGATTTGCGTCTGATCGAGACCTGGCAGGACATCGCCCAAATGAACGTCAACGACGGCGAACTGAGTTTGCCGCTGGCCGCGATGAAGGAGCTGGGGATAGAGATTTCCTTGAATCTTTTTCTGGCTTCGGAGATTCCCCCGGGAACCGGCCTGGGATCTTCCGCCAGCGTGTGCGTGAGCATTCTCAAAGCGCTTACGACGTATCTGCAAGCGCCTTTGTCGAAGCATGCGCTGGCGGAAAAAGCATTTCATGTTGCCCGGGAAATTCTGAACATGCCCGTCGGAAAGCAGGATGAATACGCGGCTTCCTATGGGGGACTGAACTACATCACGTTCGGCGAAAATGGCGGCACTTCAGTAGAGCCCGTACTCCCGTCACCCGACGTTCTTCGAGAATTGCAGGGCAACCTGCTTTTGTTCTTTACCGGAGCTTCACACAATTCCTGGTCCATCCTGAAGGCGCAGGAAGAATCGTCGAGCCGAGCTGGAAGCGCAGCATGCGATTCACTGCGTCAAATCCACCTGCTGGCCAAGGAGATGCAGAGTGCGATTTCGAAAGGGAATCTGAGAATGTTCGGAAGCCTCCTGGACGAGGCGTGGCAGGCAAAAAGAAAAGTCTCGGATAGAATCTCCACGGAAAGAATCGACCAGCTATACGCAGTGGCGCGGGATAACGGGGCGTTAGGCGGGAAAATCACGGGCGCTGGTGGCGGGGGGTTCCTCCTGCTTTACTGTGAAGAGGAAGCTCAAAGTAGAGTCCGCGACGCGTTTGCGCGCGAGGGACTTCGGGAGATGACATTTGAATTTGATTTCCAGGGAGCCCGCGTGCTGGTAAATGACCCTTTTCTGGATGACGATGGCCGTTGCGGTCCGCGCTGGAACTTTACGCCTTTTGCCGAACAAAATGTCTGAGAAATTCGAACGACATTAGACACTGCAGACGCAACTTTCCCTTACGCGATCTCGAAAATCAAACCGGCTGACGAACGCACGGATTCTATTATGAAGGCGTTTCTTCTCGCGGCGGGCGTAGGGAGCAGATTGCGCCCGCTCACGGACAAGATTCCGAAGTGTCTGGTTCCGATCCGGGGGAAGCCATTACTGGAAATCTGGCTGGAACTGTTACAGCGATTCGGAATCTCGGAAGTGTTGATCAACGCACACGCGCATGCGGATATGATCGGAGAATTTGCGGCGCGGCGGTTTGCGGCCTTGAAGGTTATGGTGAGTCACGAGCCGCAGCTACTGGGGAGCGCCGGCACGCTGCGAGCAAATCGCGAATGGACTGGGAGCGATCCGTGCTTTTGGGTTCTTTATGCCGATGTGCTGACCAACGTGAATCTGGAAGAGATGCAGAAATTCCACAAGGAAAGAGCGACGGCGGCCACGTTGGGAGTGTACTCCGTAGCTGACCCGAGCCGCTGCGGAATTGTGGGCGTCGCGCCCGACGGAAGGATCGAGCAATTTATCGAGAAGCCGAAAAATCCTTCAGGCAATCTGGCGTTCGCGGGGATCCTGATCGGGACGCAAACGCTGATGGATGCCATTCCAGACAAATTGCCTGCGGACGTAGGATTCGATGTGCTCCCGCAACTGGTGGGCCGGATGCATGCGTATCCGATCAACGATTTTCTGCTGGACATTGGAACCCTTGAGAACTATGAACGTGCCCAGAAAAGCTGGCCAGGCTGCTAAGAAGCAGTTTGCTCCAGGAATCATCTTCGATTTGGACGGAGTGCTGTTCGACAGCCATCCGGTCCACAAGAGAGTTTGGCGGGGCCTCCTGCAAAGTTTGGGAAGAAGTGTGTCCGAGGAAGAACTCGACTTTATTCTGGATGGTGCCAAGAGAGAAGAAATTCTGCAGCACTTTTTGGGGCCACTCAGCGAAGCTCAGGCGTCGTCGTTCGCGGCTCGAAAGGAATCGATGGTACGGCGTGAGGAGGACAATATCCATCCGATGAAGGGGTTGGAGACATTTCTCGATCTCCTGGACGAAGCGACAATCTCGAAAGTTGTGGCGACAAGTGCATCAAGGGCCAGAGCGCAAAGAATGCTGCACAATCGCAACTTGGCCAAGCGCTTCGCGGCGGTTTTCACCGGCGACGATGTTCCCTTCGGGAAGTCAAAGCCGGACATATTCTTGAGAAGTGCCGAGGTACTACAAAGTTCCCCGCAAGAAACGCTCGTTTTTGAGGATGCGGTTCCCGCTATCCGTACCGCCAAAGGCATTGGCATGAAGTGCGTCGGTCTGGCAAGGGGTCAGAGAAAGCTTTGTCTGCTCGAAGCAGGAGCGGATCTTGTAGTTTCAGATTTCACGGATATGAGCGTTTCGGTTGTCCTGTCCCTGCTCGAGTGATGCGATTCGATCTGCCCGCCTGTCCTCCTTGTTTCAGCGTTTGAATCTGCTCCGTATTCATCCTCAGTGTGCGTGTTACCTTCCTCGAAGTCCTGCTTGCCTCTCATCTCCCACAGCTCCGATACCAGAAGTCCTTGCAGCGCGGTCCTGCGCGCGGTCCGAGCAAATCCGTTCAGCCTGAAAATCCTCGAATAATCCGGAACCTCGGTTATTCGCAGCCCAGTGGTCAATCGAAAAAGGCCGTACAAACCACGGATTATGACGCCCGTCCAGATGCGGGCCCAGCCGTCCTCCGCTCTGCGGAACTCTGAAACAATCCAAAGCGCGCCCGGCGCCGCCCCCTGCGAAATGTTCCTTGTAAAGTCCATAACCTCCTGGTCGCTCAAGCAATCCAGAAAAAAGTGCGTAACGACGAGGTCGAAGCAAGGTTCTCCAGGAAAACAATCCAGCGCATCGGAGCAGCAAAATTCAACCCTTTGGAGAGCCTCTCTTCCGAGACGAGAGATGCGCTTCCGGGCTTGTTCCATCATTCCCTTGCTTTTGTCCACGTAGGCGACTTTCACGGCTTTGTTGCTTCGGAGCAGCGCCGCCGTGAATCTTCCGTCGCCGTCGCCAAACACGATCGCGCGACGCGCGTATCGCAACCTCAGAAGATATTCTCCGCGTCGTTTCTCCAAAGCTCCCAGAAAGCAAACGCGCTCACCGAAAGCGTAGATGGGAGCAATCCAATCGCAGTTCATGTTTCTCCAGACTCAGGTGTTCAACCGATTCTCAGAAGCGCAAGCAGAGCGGGAAGAACGAGCGCGGCGTCAGCCAAGACGCGCAGATCCTCTCCACTGATTCCTTCACGCAAAGAATGGATGAGCCCGAGAAGCGCCGCAGCGAGCCCGCTGCTCGCAAGAAATATTTCAAAAGGATGTCCGGCGGAATTCGCAAGTATTACGACCATACATGCGGAAGCTGCGGCAAACATGTACGCGAGAAATCGTCTGGCGTTCCCTCCCTTCCTGGCTCCCTCCTTCCTGAAATCTGCCCGCACATCGCGCGCTTTTGTCTCCGACTCGTGCTCCCAATGCTCGATCGCGATGCAATTCAGGCTGCAAAGAAGCCAAAAGACCACAGCCGATTCCCCGACACGCCCGCCTTCCTTTCCTGCCTGCGTCCACGCCATCAAAACGGTTCCGCAGGCAAAGATCAATCCGACCACGATTCCTTTCATCACGCCGGGGCGCAACCGGTGAAATGGCACGTGGATCCAGACAAAATAAATCGTCACGGCCCAGAGCAGCCAAAGGGTCGCCTGCCTTTCCAGGGAGCCGAGATCAACGACAAACAAGTACGCGAGCATGACCAGCAGAAAGACCCCGAAGCAGCAGACCGCGAATGTGTGCCTGGCGTAAAATCGGTGGCGTTCCTCGAGCCGCTCTCCGGGCCGTGGGATGATTCCGTCCGCCACGCGATCCGCCGCATAGATCAGCCAGACCATCGCTGCCAAAGCGAACACTTTTCCCGCACGCAGAGGGGCGCCGGCGCAGCGCGCGAATAACAGCGCCCACACCACCGCGACCGTCGGCGCATCCAGACTCAAAAGCTGCCACCACATCCAGATGGGTCGATTGCGCCGCCGAATCTCTGCGATCGCTGGAACAGCCGTCAGCGTCCGGCCGGAATTCATCAGCGGAAAAACTTCGTGGTCCATTGCCTCTCGATTCAAGAATCCAACGAATCCTCTTGAATTGTCTCTCATTCAGCGGACAAAAACATTCTTCACCAGAAACCAGACATTGGCCGGACGCTCGGCCAGCCTTCGCACAAACCACGGGTACCAATAACTCCCGTAAGCCACCAGCACAATGGAACGGTAGCCTTCCGCCGCGAGTCGCTCCTGTTCTCCACGCTGGATGCCGTAGAGCATCTGCACCTCAACATCGTTTTTTGGCATCCCTTCGCAAGACACGAATTCCATGATCCGCCGGATCATGGCTAGGTCGTGCGTGCCGAAAGCCGCCCGAATGATTCTGCCGTTCTTCTTTGCACTCAGCATCATTTGAGACAGCTCAAAATAGTTTTTATCCACGTCCTGCTTCGAAGGGAAGGCGATTTTCGCAGTTTCCTTGTACGCTCCCTTCACGAGCCGAACAGAAGGCCGCAGGGGAAGCAATCGTTCCAGATCTTCTCGTGTGCGATATAAATAGGCCTGAAGGCAAACGCCGACGTTCGGGAAATCGTTCAGGCAGCGTCTGTACAAATCCACCGTGGCGTCCACATAATTGCTGGCCTCCATGTCAATCCAGACCGTGGAATTGCGGTTCTCGCGCTCCAGGATGCGCCGGAGTTGCCCTAGGCAGAACTCCGCAGACAAATCCAACCCAAGCTGCGTTAATTTCACGGAGATTTCCGTTCCGATTTCGTGTTGATGTATTTGCTCCAGCGCTTCCACGTAATGATCGCCGACTTGTTCTGCCTCCACCTGGTCCCTGACGTTTTCGCCAAGATGCGTGAACACGGTTCCGATTTGCTTCTCGCGCAGCGTGCGTGCGGCGGCGAGGGCATCCTCAAGCGATTCTCCCGGCATGAACCGGTTGACCGAGTGGCGGACAAACGAATAACGCGAGGCGTGCTCACGCATCCATCGGTTCTGCGAAGCGGCCAGCAGCAGAGAACGCATCATGCTCATTGTGGGTCGTCACCTCAACGCGACGGGAGGCGGATCAGCTTGAGATCAGAGGCTTCGTATTCTAAATCAGAACTGCGGTTCGCAAATGGAGTTAGGAGAGGTTTTCAAATGCGGATGCAGGCAGTGCCAGCGCCTCCCGGGCTATGCTTGCCGCATCCTTCCGGATGCCCGCCGCATTCTTCCCCAACCGCTGCTCGCTCTTCTCGCGCGCTTTCTTGACCTCCGCAAGCTCGTCGCCCGAAGTTCCCTTCAGCAATTCCTCCGCTTGGAGAAAACAAGCCAGCGCCAACCGCTCAGGTTGTTTCTCATGCAAAAGGAATTGGCCATAGTTAAACCAGTCGGCGGCTGCACTTCGCGGATCGGAAAGATCGGCGTCGAGTTGCAACGCTCGCTGATAGGATTTCGCTGCGTCCGCCGCGCGGTTCAGCCTTTCCTGTAAATCCGCCAGGTGCGCGAGGGCCAGGCTTTCGACTGATTTGTTGCCTGCCTTTTCCGAGTAAGCCACGGCGGCCAGATAGCCTTTCATGGCGTCATCTTCGCGATTGGAGCTGGAATCCACGTCCGCAACCTTGATCAGTACCGTCAATACCGAATTCGCATCTTCCTTATGTCCCTGCGCATCGGCCGCGACGATCTCAAGGAACGCGCGGTAATGCCGCGCCGCCGGTTGCGTTTCGCCGCGCTGTTCCAGCGCCTGCGCCAGATAGAGTTGCGCATGAGCCTGCCCCGGATCTGCGTCCACTGCTCGCTGCCAGTCGTCCACCACTTCCTCGTCGTGCCCCAGGTGATGCGCGACCAGGCCGATGTCCACCCAGGCGTCGGCATTCCGTGGCTTCAGCTCCAGAATTTTTTGGAACTGCGCGTACGCCTCGGTATAACGCCCCGCTTCCACAAGTCCGCGCGCATACGTCTCCTGCACGGAAAGATTTCCGGGACTTACTGCCGCGGCGCGCTCCAGAGACTCCAAGGCAGCATGCGATTCGCCTGCGACGCCTTCCGCACGTGCAAGGCGCATCTGCACGGCACTGTCGTCAGGATTCCAAACGGCAGCCCGTTCCAGGGCGTGAACATTCGTCACTTCGCTCGAAAAATAGAAATGAGCCTGGTCCACTGCGGCCCATCCAAAAAGCAAGATCACTGTCGCAATTCGCAGCCGCCGCGCATTCGCTGCGGGTCCGGCAAGCCAGTGCGCAACGGACATTACCCGGCCGGGGCGCGCGACTCCATGTGCTGCGTTCTTCTCGCGCTTGTCCAGCAAAAGGGAAGCGATTCGCGAATCGCGCAACTTCCAAAGTGCGCCGTCTAAAATGAAGTGATGAATGTTCACGAGCGCCGTGAACGTCAGGAAACTTGCCGCAAAATCCGCATGAAAGACGCGGCTCACGATCCATGGACCCGGAATGAACAGCGCGATGCCGCCCGCGACGAGCGTCAAAAGGTAGGTCGAGAATCTCCAGCGCGAATTTCCCGCTGCCACCGCTTCGCGCTTCTGGTAATAGCTGGTAATCCACAAATACTGCGCCGAATGCAGCAAGGCCAGAATGCCGCTGCTGTAGCGCGTTTGCGGCACTTCGCTTCCGCTCATCAGCTCCACGATTGAGGGCAGCAAAAACCAGAAAAACTGCGTGAGCGCCAGAGTCATGGGCGCTGCGATCGTGCGCAAGCCGCTTCGCTTTGCCATGCTGGTGAGCGCCCACACGGTGGCCACAATAAAAAAGAGCCCCAGCGCCGCGCGGACGGGAATCGTCAACTTTGCGGGCAATCCCAGCGATAGGATGAGCGCGTCTCCCGACGGCCCGGTATGGAAACTGAGCATCAGCATCACGTAGGAAGCGATGAAGGCCTGATGCAGTGCGCCGCGCTCTTTGTCAGTCGGCGTGATCCCAGATCGCCTCGTAAACATCATGAGCAAGCCGAAGTTTTGTCCGGTGTAATGCCAGGGACTCCAGCAGATGTATAGGGTAAACACCCAGGGCAACAGTGCGTACCACAAATGCGTGAGAATTCCCGCAATGCCCAGGAGGATCGCCACATGAACGGTGAAGATCCGGTACTTCGTGAATTCCTCGCGCGTGTGGTAGGCACGGTAAACCGTGGCCATAAAATGTGGGTAGTTAAAAAAGAGAGCGAGGAAATAAAACGTCAGTGACCAGGCATGAGAATCCGTTTTCGCCAGATAGTACGCTAGCAGCAGCAACGGCGCGGACCATGCGCCGCACCCCACCAGCAGATCCAGCCATGGCTTATAGATCCACGGGCCGTGTGATCCCGACGCTGGCGCTTGCGTCGTGTTGGAAATTGTGGAGGCGGAGCCCATCGCTTAGAAGCGTAGCCCAGCTTTCCATCAAGCCGATTTCTAATGGGAGGATGAATGAAGAAAGAATTACGGCCTGCGCTTGCGGCCGGTCATGTCACGTTCAGAAAACGCAATAGAAGCCCGGCCATTGCGCCGCCGATGAGCGGCCCAACGATGGGTATCGCTGCGTAATTCCAGTCAGAGCCGCCTTTGCCAGCAATCGGAAGGATGGCGTGCGCCAGCCGCGGCCCGAAGTCGCGCGCGGGATTGATTGCGTATCCGGTCGTGCCGCCGAGCGAAAGCCCGATGCCCCAAACGAGGCTGCCTACAAGGTAAGGCCCCAACCCAGAGGCGAGTCCGTCTCCCACGACACTTTTCGAGAAAATTGCTCCGACCACGAACACCAGGACAAATGTGCCGATCACTTCGCTCAGAAGATTCGGCAAAATGCTTCGGATCGCGGGTCCCGTGCAAAAGCAGGCCAGCTTCGCGCCGGAATCCGGCGTTTCCTTCCAGTGCGGCAGGTAATGCAGCCACACGATCGCTGCTCCTCCCAAAGCGCCAAGCACCTGGGCGGCAAAATAAGGCGCAATTTTGCTGAAATTTCCCGCGCGAACTGCAAAACCCAGCGTTACCGCCGGATTCAAATGCGCATCGCGGCTCCCGCAGGCAATTGCCGTGAACACTCCGCACATCACCGCGAGCGCCCATCCCGTCGTGATGACCATCCAACCGCCGCCCTCGGCTTTGGAACGTTTCAACAGAACGCCTGCGACGACGCCGTTTCCCAACACGATTAACATCATCGTTCCCAGAAATTCTCCAAGCCACGGTGAAGTCATCCGCTGCTGCTCCTTCAGTTCTCGGCCCAATCGAAGGACCGGCTGACAGCTTTCTTCCACTGCGCATAGAGCCGCTGACGATCTGCAGAGGGCAACTTCGGCTTCCAAGTCCGGTCGGATCGCCAGTTTGCGCGTAGTTCTTCCAAGCCTGCGAAAAATTCCACCGCAAGTCCCGCCGCATACGCCGCACCGAGCGAGGTTGTTTCCTGAACTTCCGGCCGCACGACTTCCCGGTCGAGAAGGTCTGCCTGAAATTGCATCAACAATTCGTTTTTGACCATTCCGCCGTCCACGCGAAGCGTGCGCAGCGGAATCTGAGCATCCTTCTCCATCGCTTCCGCGACGTCGCGCGTTTGATACGCCGTCGCTTCCAGCGCCGCCCGCGCCAGGTGTCCTTTGTTCGCGAAACGTGTCAGCCCGGCAATCACGCCTCGTGCCGTTTCCTTCCAGTACGGAGCATACAATCCGGAAAAGGCGGGTACAAAATAAACATCGCCATTGTCTTCCACAGTACGCGCCAGGGTTTCGATTTCGTCGCTGCTGCGAATCAGTCCCAGGTTGTCCCGGAGCCACTGCACCAGAGCCCCTGTGATGGCCACGCTCCCTTCCATCGCGAAATTTGCGGGTTTATGCCCAAGCTTGTAGGCCACTGTCGTCAGCAAGCCGAACTTGGACGCGACGATTTTTTCGCCCGTATTCATCAGCAGGAAACATCCGGTCCCATAAGTGTTTTTCACTTCCCCTGGCGCGAAACAGGCCTGCCCCACAAGCGCGGCCTGCTGGTCGCCAAGAATTCCCGCAATCGGCGTCCCGGCAAGCGGGCCGGAATTTACCTCGCCGTAGACCTCGCTGCTAGACCGCACAGTCGGCAGCATCGCATGGGGAATCTCAAAATCCGCGAGGAGCTCCGCGTCCCAATCGAGCGTGTTCAGGTTCATCAACTGCGTGCGGCTCGCGTTCGTCACGTCCGTTGCGTGCACCCCGCCTCCCGCTCCGCCTGTCAAATTCCAAAGCAGAAACGTGTCGACGTTCCCAAAAAGCAATTCTCCGTTCGCCGCTTTTTCCCTCGTGCCCACAACATTTTGCAGAATCCAGCGCAGCTTCAATCCGCTGAAATAAGTGCTTAGCGGCAGACCGGTCTTCGCTCGATAGCGGTCTTGCCCACCAGCCGCTGCGAACCGCGCAACCTCGTCGGCAACGCGCATGTCCTGCCAGACGATGGCATTGCACACGGGCGATCCGGTCTTGCGTTCCCACACGATGGTTGTCTCACGCTGATTCGTGATCCCGATTCCGGCAAGGTCCGAAGCCTTCAGGCCCTTGTTCTCGATCGCTTCAGCCATCACTTCGCGCGTTCTCTGCAGAATCTCTACTGGATCGTGTTCCACCCATCCCGGCTGCGGAAAAATCTGCCGGTGTTCCTTCTGTGCCGCGGAAACGATGCGGCCTTTGTGATCAAAAATGAGAAATCGCGTGCTCGTGGTTCCTTGATCAATCGCCCCGATGTAGCGCTTCATCTCATCCTGCCCCGGCCAATCCGAGTTCCCGCAGAAAGTCTTGAATCTTCGCCGTATACGACTTCACCGCTTCGGCTTCTTCATCTTCGCTCCATCCCAGTTCGTCCGCCAACAGATCCGCCGCAATAGGCGCGGCCTCGATCGCTTTTCTCCAATCGAAGAACTGAATCCCGATACGCCGAGCGAGAACATCTTCGATCGTCATCGCCATCTCTTCGCGGATGCAGAACACCGCTTGCGCCCGTATCGCGGGCATTCCCTCCACTAGAGGCTCTTTCCATTCCTTCCTGCCCTCGCAAAGCCTTAACACCCTCTCTGCTTCGGTTCCGAATTTCTCCGCCAAATGCTTCGCGGTCCCTTCCTCGATGCAAAAGCCGTCACGAAGCTGTTTCCAGTAGTCCTCTGCGTAACCTTCCGCTCCCGCGAGGACATGTTGTTTCGTCAGGCAGGGAGAGAGCGGCTCGCCCATCGCCTTCTGTACAGCGTCAATCGTGTCTTCGGCCATCAAACGATGCGTCGTCCACTTTCCTCCCAGAATGCTGATCAGCCCGCTCGCCATATCACTTTCTACTTCGTGATCGCGAATGAGTTCCTTGGTATCGGGTCCGTTACCCGCGGCCACCAAGGGCCGTAATCCCGAAAGCCCGCTGACAATCTGTTCAGACCCCAGCGGCTTGGAAAGATAGGGATTGAGTTGCCGGAAAAGATACTCCGCTTCCTCGCGAAGAACAATCATGCGCGTCTGCGGCGTGGCTTCCTCATCCGTCGTCCCCACCAGCAACCGGCCCAGCCACGGCACCGCGAAGATCAACCGGCCGTCTTCCGTCCTGGGAACAAGCAACGCATCCTCGCTGGGAAACGCTTCGAGCGGAAATAGAATGTGCACGCCCTTGCTCGGTCTCATTCGCTTCGCCGTGCCTGGGGAGGCCATCTCTCTTACGGCGTCAGAGGCAGGCCCGGTCGCGTTCACGAACGCGCGAGCTTTGACTGTGAATTCTTCCTTAGCCAGCTCGTCGCGCACGCTCGCTGCGTCCAGTTTTCCGCTCGTGCCCCGCGAAAAGCCCGTCACCCGCGCGTAATTCAGTGCCTCACCTCTGGCCCGCGCGAACGTCTTGACCAGCGACATGTCGTATCGCGCATCGTCGAACTGTCCATCCGAGTATGCGACGGCGCCTCGCAAGCCCTCGCGGCGGAGCCCGGGCATACGATGCAAAGTCTCTTCCCGAGAAACATACCGGCTCGGAAACAAACTATGTTTCCCGGAGAGCCAGTCGTACATCTTCATCCCCGCGCGGTAGTAAGCGGCCTGGCTCCAGCTATATATGGGCACCATGAATTCTGCCGCGTGCGCCAGGTGCGGCGCGTTGGTCAACATGTACACCCGTTCCTTCAGCGCGTTCTGCACCATGCGGTACTCTTCCAGATTCAGCCGCTTCACCGCCTGCTCGAGGTAACGCACGCCCCCGTGGACCAGCTTCGTCGAGGCGCTTGATGCTGCCGAAGCAAAGTCCCCCGCGTCCAGCATCACGGTTCGGAGTCCCCTCAACTGAGCATCGAGCGCGCAGCCCGCTCCTGTCGCTCCTCCGCCAATTACGCAAAGGTCGAACCCCCGCTCCTCGATCGCTTTCCGTGCTTGCTTCCGGTTCTTCATTGTTCGATCAGGTAATTTGGATCGGCGCACTGTCGCTCATGGCCGTCGCGTCCTGTTTGGATGATGTCTCCCGTTTTGCCTCAGGGTGCATCTAATTATTTGGAACCATTTTATGGGAGCTAACGATTATGAAACCACACCTCGTCTCATTCGGCCTTGCGGGGATTCTCGCGCTGGCGCTCATTTCCCCTCCTGCCGCCGTAGCGCACTCTCCCGCTTCAAGTTCCGGAACAGCCACCTTCACGGTCACGGCTGTCGGGAAGGACAATTCGGCGCCGCCGGCGGTGTCCAAGGATAACCTCCAGTTCTCCATCAATAAGGAGCGCAAGCAGATTGCGTCCTGGAACAAGGGAGAAAAGTTGTATCTTGCCATTCTGGTTGATGACTCGTTGAACTCCGATGTCAGCCTCCAGTGGCCCGATCTTAAAGCCTTTATCATGGCGCAGCCGGCAAATTCCTACGTCGCGCTGGCTTACGCTTCCAACGCCACCGTTTTTATTGCTCAGGATTTCACCACGGACCACGCCCTGGTTGCCAAGGGCCTACGCATCCCCCGCGGCGAAATTTCTGCCGGCGGCAGCCCCTACCTCTCGATCAAGGATTGGATCAAACGCTGGCCCGCTATGGCTCCGGATGACCGCGCCTCGCTGCTCCTGATTTCCTCAGGCATTGACTATCTCCGCGCGGGTTTCGGTCCCGTTTATCCGGACGTCGAACCCGTGGTACAGCTGGCCGCAAAGAAAAACATAAATCTTTGGAGCATTTACTATCCCGGTGGGGGGTTCCGCAGCCACTCCTTTTATCTTGTCAATACGGCCCAACTTAACCTCAGCAAAATGTGTCTCGAATCCGGCGGAAATTCCTTTTACATGGGATTCATGGCACCGGTCACATTTAAGCCCTATCTAGACGAATTACGGACCTATCTGAATAACCAATACCTTCTCACGTTCTCAGGTGAAGGCGGCCCCAAGGGCAAGTTTGTAACTTCTCGAGTGAACTCCACCCTGGGCTCCGTCGACTTTATGTACGCGAATCAGGCCTATATCCCGCCCTCAAAATAGGGCCGGCATCGTCGGCCTTTGTGGAAGCGCATGACTTGGGGGCCCACACGTCTCACTTGGGGCTTGTCCTCGCGCCCTCCACAGACTAAACTCCTCCCTAGGGCAGTGGAGGGGTGGACGCCGCAATTGGCCTATTGAATCGTTTTAAATCGCGCTCTTGCCCGCCGCCCATGCGCTTCGATTATCTCAAATCTCTCTCTAAGGAGCACTTCGTGCGAATTTCCCTGCCTTCTTCCCGCGCAGGGTCCAGCGCGGGATTTCTCGCCAGGTTCGGCCTGATGGCCGCTATCTTCTTCACTCTTTTTCCGCTTTTCGCGCGTGCCAATGGCGAACGCTTCCTCCGCGAAGGTTGGAAAGTGCAAAGTTCCGCGAAGGTCCCCGGTGGCGGTGAAGATGTTTCCCGCCCCGATTTCTCTACTTCCGGGTGGTACTCCACTTCCGTTCCGCAAACTGTTTTCGCTGTCCTGGTCGAAAACGGCGTTTACAAGAATCCTTACTTCGGCATGAATCTGCGTTCCGTCCCGGGCGTCGAGTACGCGATCGGTTCCGAATTCGCCAACCAGGACATTCCCGCGGACAGTCCTTACGCTGTTCCCTGGTGGTATCGCAAGGAATTTGAAGTTCCTGCTGCCGACAAAGGGAAAGAAATTTGGCTCGCCTTCAAGGGGATCAATTATCGCGCGGACATCTGGATCAACGGCAAGAAACTGGCCGGTTCGGATCAAGTCGTCGGTGCTTTCCGCCGTTACGATTTCAACGTCACTCAGCTTGTCCATCCTGGCGAGAAGAATGTCGTCGCTGTGGAAGTGTCCGCCCCCGAGGCCAATGATCTCGCCATCACCTGGGTGGACTGGAATCCCACTCCTCCCGACAAGGACTTGGGCCTTTGGCAGGAAGTGGTCCTTTCGACGAGCGGTCCCGTCTCCATTCGCCATCCTTTTGTTGAAACGAAGCTTGCTACGCAAGGTGCGCAGGTCGCCCATTTGACTGTCCGCGCCGATGTTCGCAATTCTTCCAGCTCCGCCGTGAAGGGGACTCTCCGCGGCAAAATTCATGGCGACGGGCTTTCCATTGATTTCGCCCAGGAAGTCGAATTGGCCGCCAACGAAGAAAAGGAAGTTATCTTCACTCCCGAGGCTGTTTCTGCATTGAATATTTTGAAGCCCAGGCTCTGGTGGCCTTATCAGATGGGCGAGCCGTTTCTTCATAAGCTTTCTCTGGAATTCGTCACCTCACAGAATTCAATCTCGGACAATCAATCCATCTCCTTTGGCATCGAGCAAACCACCTCGGAAATTACTCCGGAAGGTTTTCTCCTGCTCAAGGTCAATGGCAAGCCAGTCCTCGTGCGCGGCGGCGGCTGGGCTCCGGATATGATGCTGCGCGTGGACGAATCGCGCCGCGCCGCAGAATTTCAGTACGTCAAGGAAATGGGGCTCAACACCATCCGACTTGAAGGCAAGCTCGAGGACGAATCCTTCATGGAACGCGCCGACCGCGACGGTATTCTCGTAATGGCCGGTTGGTGCTGCTGCGATGCCTGGGAAAAATGGGGCAAATGGAACGAAGAAAGCAAGCGCGTCTCCGTGGACTCCCTCCGCGATCAGTTGCTCCGGCTGCGCAGCCATCCGAGCATGCTCGTCTGGCTCAATGGCAGCGACAATCCGCCCCCCGCCGACCGCGAGCAGGCCTATCTCGAAATCGAAAAGGAAATCCACTGGCCTAAACCGGTGATCTCCTCGGCTTCAGCCAAAAGAGCGGAGTTCTCAGGCGCTTCCGGCGTCAAAATGAGCGGTCCGTACGACTACGTTCCTCCCGATTATTGGCTCGTGGACACCAAAGCAGGCGGCGCTTACGGCTTTAATACCGAAACCAGTCCAGGTCCCGCCGTTCCCCCGCTTGAAGAGCTCAAGGCCATGTTTCCTCCGGACAAGCTCTGGCCCAGAAATGAATTTTGGGATTATCACTCCGGTGGCGGCGAGTTCAAGAACATTGACCTTTTCGCGAACGCGCTCGAGAAGCGCTACGGCCCGGCCGAAGACGTCGCCGATTTCGCCTGGAAGTCTCAGGCCATGACTTACGAGGGCGAACGCGCCATGTTTGAGGCTTACGGCCGTAACAAATATAAATCCACGGGCATCATTCAGTGGATGTTGAACAACGCCTGGCCCGGCCTCATCTGGCACCTTTACGATTACAATCTGCGCCCTGCTGGCGGCTATTTCGGCACGAAGAAAGCTCTCGAGATGGTTCACGTGCAGTTTTCTTACGATGACCGCACCGTCGCTATCGTCAACGGAGAACAGACTCCTCAAAATAATTTGAAGGTTGTCGCCAAAATCTACGATATTTCGATGCAGGAGCGCTTCTCCCGAGAAGCACCCCTCGATGTTCCCGCCGATGGTGTTGCTCGTTCCTTCGCCGTTCCGGAACCCGCGGGCATCTCTACTACCTACTTTCTGAACCTCGAACTCTTCTCCTCGTCGGGCCATTTGGTCAGCCGCAATTTTTATTGGCTGTCCACCCAGCCCGACGTCCTGGATTTCGCAAAGACCGAATGGTATTACACGCCAATGACGGAATTTGCCGACTTTACGGCTCTTCAGAAGCTGCCAAGGGAAAAGCTGAAGGCCTCATACCGCGTCGCGGAAGGCCAGGAAGAAACCACCGCGCACGTATCCGTGGAAAATCCGGGCAAGGGTCTAGCTTTCCTCGTCCGGCTCCGCCTGCTTCGCGGCAAGGGTGGCCCCGAGATTCTTCCCGTGTTTTGGGAAGACAACTATTTTTCGTTGCTACCCGGTGAAAAGCGCACCATCTCTGCCCAGGTGCGCAAATCCGATCTTCGCGGTTCTGCTCCCGTCCTGGCCGTGGACGGTTTCAATGTAAATGAATTCGCAGTTTCGGAGGCAGAGCCTCCGCAAGCTCCCACTCCCAGGAATTAGAACCCCGAGTCCTTCTTCTTCGGGAAGCATCGTTGATCCTGTGCGCATCCTGACTCTCCTTGTTCGCGCCGGATGATTCCTAATTTGCGACGTCAGCCAGGTCAGCCTGGAGCTGCGCCGCATTGAAACCCGGCGCAAACCCCGGCTTCAGCGCTTCGGGCGGCAGGATCGCGTAAGCTTCATCCACGCACTCGTCCCACCAAGCCCATGTGGCCTGTTGTGTGCTTCCCCAGGTCAGAACAGTCACTCCGTTCTTGTCGTACGCAACGGAATATACCGCGTGTCCGTCGTTGGTTAGCGGACCTGGGGTCCACGGCTTGCCGGCGTTGAATTCCTGAACGCAGTTTTGCTGAACCTGGAAGCCCAGGTAGACCCCGCCAAAAAGCTGTATCGCTTGCTGTACGTGCGTGTGATTCTTCGGGTCAATGGTGACATACGTGATGATTTCGTCTCCAGAAACTGGGTTCTGGCGCCAGTAATTGAGCACATCAAGTTCGTTCAAGCCGCTGTCCACTCCTCCGGTCAGGTGCATATAGAGCTTCACCACCGCTTGCTTTGCCATGATCCGTTCGGTCTTCAGGATTCCTCGATACACTGTGATTGCGTGCGCCAGCGCCGCAATCGTGCAGTCTCCGAGCGTATCGTTGCCGTCCATGGGGAAAAGCTTTTTGGGATCCGAAACCTGAAGATTCTTGTATACGCCCGTCAGCACATTATAGGACTTGGGCGGCGCGGCCAGTTTCGATGTGACGTAGCTCTTAAACCGTAAGGTCCGGTAGTCCACCTTTGGCGGATGCTTTCCGAAGCGATAGTTTGGCATGGCAGTTCTTCCTTTCTTGTATGGGGTCTTGTTCAGATAGTGTCGAAAGCTGCTTCTTCGTTGCACTTCCAGCCTTAATATGTCTTCCGAATGATTTCCGTGGATTGTGGGGAAAGTGGAAGACCTGTGGTGTGAATCTCTGATTTGGTCTTGGCCAAGGCTGCAAAAGTTTCGGCCTCAGCATTCCCATGGCTGCCGGCCCGGCTGTCGTTCGTGGGCGATACCCTTGTTCCCAAATTCCAAAACAGGGAAGCAAGCTTCCCTGTTTGCCTTACGCCGATCTAAGCATCATCACTGCAACTGGAAATGGACGGTCACCAGCATCTCAACGGAAACGGGCTGGCCGTTCAGGAGCGTCGGTTGGTATTTCCATTCGCTCAACGCTTGCATCGCCGATTGGATCAACAATGGCGGCCCCGAAACCACTTTCATCTGCGTAACGTTCCCGTGCGTATCAATCACGCAGTCAATCACGACGTCGCCTTGTGTGCGCGTCTCCATCGCCAGTGGGGGATAGGTGGGCTGGACCCTCCCGATTAATCGAGGGGCTTGCACGTTTCCTCCGACCCGAATCGGTCCTCGCGGACGGACCGGCTTGGGTGGTGCTGCCACTACGGTATTTCGCCCAATAAGAATTCCGCCCAGAACCCCGCCCAATTGGCCTCCCGGAACCCCTCCGACCACGCCGCCCGGGACTCCTTGCGCAATCTGCTGCGGCTCCGCCTGCTCCTTGATCATCGCAACATG
>Ga0335079_10001261_pt1 | contig 28961 bp, 17 predicted proteins | sample Lox_Sample_33_FD_206719 | JGI IMG/M metagenome (GOLD analysis project Ga0335079, IMG submission 206719) | Soil microbial communities from Loxahatchee National Wildlife Refuge, Florida, United States - Lox_Sample_3.3 | ecosystem: Environmental > Terrestrial > Soil > Wetlands | place: USA...
TTTCATCCAACCGCCGGGCAAACATCTCGGTGAAGCCCTCGGGCATATGCTGCACGATGAGAATGGTGCCGGGAAAATCCTTGGGCAGTTGAGGCAGAAGATACTGCAGAGCCTGCGGACCGCCCGTAGAAACTCCGATGGCTACGATGCGTGACGGGCCGGCGTGGGCATCGGGAGTTGCCTTGCTGACGGTATCCACGGCGAGAGGCGCGGAATTGCGGAATGCGCGGCTGCTGGCGGCGGCCTTGATCTTGGCAATTAACTCCTGAGCGATTTCCGGCATCCGCGCGGAGACATCACTCGGTTTGGCCACGAAATCGAATGCGCCCATAGAAAGTGCACGCAGGGTCACGGACGCGCCATCGGTGCTTTGCGAACTGACGACAATCACCGGCAGCTGGTGGCGGCGCATGATCTCCTTGAGCGTGTCCAGTCCATCCATGGCTGGCATGTCGAGATCGAGGGTGACGACCTGGGGCTGCAATTCCTCGATTTTCCTGAGCCCGAAGATTCCGTCCATGGCCGTGCCCACGACCTGAATGGATTGATCGGTGGCCAGAATCTGGGGAATGAGCTTGCGCATGAGCGCGGAATCATCCACCACCAGCACGCGGACGGGTGAGGTCATAGTTGCCTCCCGGCTGCGGCGTGCGCACACCGCGCCCGTTCAGCTTGCGAGAGCAACAGGCCGAAATTGACGCCGCCGGCTGTCTCCGGACGGGACCTGGAAAAACGTTCCACCATGGCGGGTATGTTCAGGATGAGCACGACCCGGCCATCCCCCAGAATGGAAGCGCCGCTGACCAGATCCGTTTCGACTGTCTGATCATCCATTGCCTTGATGACCAACTCCTCTTCGCCGTCAAGGGCATCCACCAGCAAGCCGAGTTTTCGTTCCCCCAGGGAAACCACAAGCACAAAAATGCGCCGTGAACTGTGGAGTTCGGGCGCCGCAGGCGGACTTCCCAGACGGACGAGCGGCAACACCAGATTGCGAAGCTGCAAGACCTCGTAATTGTCCACCTGATGCAGGTCGGATTCGACGGCGCGGGCAATCTCGGCAACGATGTTCAAGGGGATGGCATAAAGACGCTGTTCCACGCGGAAGAGCAGAGCTTTGATGATGGCGAGCGTGAGCGGCAGCTTCAATCGAAAGGCGGTGCCATGGCCGGGATTGGTATCGATCTCGACGGTGCCCTTCAGACGGTGAATGACGCTTTCTACTACGTCGAGGCCCACGCCGCGACCGGAGATCTCAGTGATTTCATCGGCAGTACTGAATCCCGGCCGGAAGATGAGTTGCAGGGCTTCGGTGTCGCTCATGGCGGCGGCTTCCTCCGGGCTCAGGAGACGGCGCTCGGTGGCTCTGTTCTTTACTTTCTGCAAGTCGATGCCGCGACCGTCATCGCGGATCTCGACTACTACCTGGTTGCCCTGATGGTAGGCGTCCAGACGCAACGTTCCGTGCTCCGGCTTGCCGTCGCGCCGGCGCTCTTCGACGCTCTCAATGCCATGACTTATGGCGTTGCGTACGAGATGAGTCAGCGGTTCGGCGATCGCGTCCAGAATGCTCTTGTCCAGGTCTGTGTTCTGGCCGCTGACGATGAGTTCCACAGACTTGCCGCATTGTCTGCCGACGTCGCGGGCCATGCGGGGAAAACGCCGAAACAACTGTTCCACCGGCACCATGCGGACCTTCATGACCGAGCGCTGCAGATCGTTCAGCACACGCGCCTGGAATGCCATGGCGTCGACAAAGCGGCCGCGAAGAGCTTCCTTTGGGTAGTTTCGAGCGAGCTCGCTCAGCGCTTGCTGCAGCATGGACTTGCCAATGATCAATTCGCCCACGAGGTTGAGCAGATTGTCGACCCGGCTGGCTTCTACGCGCAGAATGTTCTCGCTCGCGGCAGCACTTTTCCCATGGCGATCCGGTTCGGAAACGGAGTCGGGAACCGGATTTTTCGCTTTCGGCGGCTCGGGTGATCCGAGGGCAGACGCAGGATTGTCGGGATACGGATTGGCGGAGTTCGTTACCTGCGGCTTCTGCGCCGTGACAGGAACGGGCTCGATCGTGACTTGCGAAATAACCGTAGGAATGCGGCATTTCGCCGTCAATTCCTGCGCAGTGCGGTTTGAGGCTGCCAATAGCTGGAAGTGTTTATTGGCCTGAGGTGAGGATTGATCGGGCCAGGTGCCGAGAATCTCGCTCATTGGAGACAATGCGTTGAGCACCAACTGCCGCGCCGCAATCGGCATGACGCAGTTCGGGTCAATTTCAGCCTTGATGTCATAAACCTGCTTGCCTTCGCGGACAGCCGCCTCTACGGCCAACTTCTCGTATTCGGTCCAGACCACCTCGGGCGTGGAAACGGGTGGCTCCTGCTCAAGCGATTTTCGACCGCCTGGGTTGGAAGTCAACCTGACAATCATCTGCCGCAAGGGTTCCGCGGATGGCGGGTCCACCTGGTTTTCGTAGCTGGAAAGCATCGCGTCAAAGGTGTCTGCGGCGGCAAAGAGAATTTCCGCCAGCGAGGCATAGGAAGGAAGCGTTCCCAGGGCCAACGCGTCTTCCAATTCGTGCGCCAGTTCACTGAAGCGATGGAAACCGCAAGCCGCGGCGTCTCCTTTCAAGGTGTGCACCACACGCCGCGCGCTGCGCATGCTTTCGCCGTCTGTCGGAGACTTCTCCAGCTTCAGGGCCTCGTCATTGAGCGACTGCAGCAACTCGCGCGCTGTTTCAAAGAACAGCTGGCGCAACTCCGCACCGCGTTCGTCGGAGAACATGGTCACGCGGTCACCTCAGTTTTCTGATATGCCGTCCCGCTATTGCGGTACACCATGCTGAACTTATCGGTCAGTCCCAGGAGACTCTCGGCATGGCCTACGAAAAGGTAGCCCCAGGGATTGAGGCAGCGGCGGAACTTCTCCACCAGCCGCTTCTGCTCCGGCTCGTCGAAGTACATCATTACGTTGCGGCAGAAAATCACGTCGTTGCGCTGAGGCAAGAACTCGGTCTTCAGGTTGTGAAAGTCAAAGTGCACCATCTCTTTCACAGCCTTCTTGATGGCGTACCGTTCGCCAACCTTATCGAAATAACGCAAGCGGTAGTTGTAGTCCACGGAAGACATCTGATTTTCGCTGTAGATTCCCTCCTGCCCGGCGCGCAGCACGGAGTAGCTTATGTCGCTGGCCAGAATCTCGACCTTCCACGGCGGAGGAACGAGCGGCTTCGGGTAGGGCATCTCGAAGGGCAGAGGGTTGCGGAGGTAGTAGTAGGCCAGCGCGTCGGCCACGAGCATGGCGATTGTGTAGGGCTCCTGGCCTGTCGAGCATCCGGCGCTCCAGATGCGCAACGAGTAATCCCGACGTTCCTGCTTGTGGCGAAATATCTCTTCAAGGATGTGCTTATGGAAAAGGTCCAACTGCGCCTTGTTGCGAAAGAAACTGGTTTCGTTGACCGTGAGGTTCTCCAGCAGGCGGGCGAGTTCATCTTTGCCCTCGGCGCTGATCAGCAAGCGGTAGTAGCTATAGAACGAATCGAGCTGGCACTCTTTGAGACGGCGCTGCAGGCGGTCCTGCAGAAAATGGGCGCGTCGGGAATCAAAGTGCATGCCGCACTCCTGATACACCAACGTCTGCAGGAGCTTCATCTCGGAGTCGCTGAGTTGAGTTTGTACGCCGGCTGTGCTCATACGTTTTCCTGATCCGTCCTTGCTACCGGGTGGCGGTAGCGCCATTCGCGGCCGCCGCAGGAGGCCGGGGCGTCTGATCGGATCCGCCCGGCCGGTGCAACCCGCTGTATGCCAGCAGGCGGCCCATGTCGAGCAACACGATCAAACGGCCGCGCCACTTGCCGAGGCCGGTCACACAATTCAAGCCGCCTTCCTGAAACATCGCGGGAGAGGCCTCGACATCACTGGCGGGGATCTTGAGCACCTCGGAGGCAGAGTCGACGATGAGTCCGACCAGCCGCCCATTGTGCTCAACCACCAGAATGCGATTCCGGCGATTGGGGGTAATCGTGGTCTCTCCGAAACGTTTGCGCAGGTCGAGGATGGAGACGATCTTGCCGCGCAGATTGATCACGCCCTCGACGTAGTCCGGAGCGTCCGGCACCGCTGTGATTTCCGGGACGCGGACAATCTCGTGCAGGGAAGTGATAGGCACGCCATAGGTCTCGCGTCCGACCCTGAATCCGACAATGTGGAATTCGCGATTCATCGTGGTTCCCGGCTCAGCCGCGTGCTCCGGCGGCCGCCTGGCGGGCGCTGGTTCTGGAATCGTCGCGGTATGAGAAGGCGCGCTCCACCTGTTCCAGCGCGAAACGATCCATAGAGTCGAGCAGGTTGCGCGACATCTTCGACATCTGCTCCGCGGACGCCGCCAATTCGGTGGAACCAGAGGTTGTCTGCTGTACCAGTTCCCGCATGCGCTCCATGGCTTTGACTACCGCGTGAGCCCCGGAAGCCTGCTCTTCCACGGCGGAATTGATTTCGTGAGTAATCTCGTTCAGGCGGGTGGTGGCGCGCGCAATCTGGGAGGAGCCGTGCGACTGCTCGTTCGTAGCAGCGCCGATTTCCTGCGCGAATTTGTAGACTTCCGTGACCACATTGGAAATCTTGCGCAGCGCGGTGTTCAGTTCGTGGCCAAGGCCCAGGCCCTCGTTCACAATGCCGGTGCTCCGATCCATATTTTCGACGGCCTTCCGGGCCTCCTTCTGGATACTCTGGATCAGGTCGGAGATCTCTTTGGTGGATTGCGCCGACTTTTCTGCCAGCTTGCGGACTTCATCCGCCACCACCGCAAAACCGAGTCCATGCTCGCCCGCGCGCGCCGCTTCGATGGCGGCGTTCAGCGCCAGGAGGTTGGTCTGCTCGGCGAGGTCATCAATCACCTCGATGATCTTGCCGATATCGTCGGCCCGTTGGCCAAGCACTCCGATGATTTCACCCGAAGAGTGAATCGTGGTGTTGATGCGATTCAGTCCATCCGTGGCTTTCTCCATCGTGGTGATGCCGTTCTGCACTTCCTCGCGCGAGCGATTGGAAATATCCAGCAGAACCTTGGCGGTATCGGCCACGCGCTGGATGGAGGCCACCATCTGGTCAATGGAGGCTGAGGTTTCGCTGACGCTCGAAGCTTGCACCTGTGTGCTTTTCACCATGTTCTGCACGTTGACGCTCATTTCGTGCATGGTGCTGGTGACCTCGTCAATCGCAGACGAAGTCTGCAAGCTGATTTTGGCGGACTCGTCGGAGGCGCCGGCCACCTGGTTGGCGGCGTTCGCCACCTGGGAAGCCGCATCGCGGCCCTTGCGCACCAGCGTCCGCAAGCCTTCGATCATGCGGGCAAAGGCATTGCCAAGGGTGTCATTCTGGGAGCGAGGTTTCGCGTCAACCGTCAGGTTTCCGCCCGCGATGGCTTCGGAAACGGAGGCCATCTCCCTGAGATAGGTCACCATGTTACTGAAGGTGCGAGCCAACTCTCCGAGTTCGTCCTTGCGGCGGACGTCGACTTCGTGATCGAGGTCTCCGGAATTCCCGATCTGTTGGGCCACATTCATCAGGTCGTTAAGCGGACCGGTGATGGACTTGGCGGTGGAGTAGGCGATGGCGATACCCAGCGCAAGCGCCAGCAGGGTGCTGAATAAAGCAACCAGGCCGGTGGCCGTCGCTGCCGTTTCATCCGACTTGCGGCTTTCCTCGAGAATCTTCTTGTTTTCCTCGCTGGCGACATTGAGGTATTCGCTGGAGCTTTTGACCCATGACGACGCATCCTTCTGCAAGTAGAAGATCTGTAGCTCGGCTACGGTGGCGTTGCCGGCGTCCACTTCTTTGCGTTTTTCCATCAAGGGGGCGGCAAAGTCCGTGTTCCAGGCTTGTTCGTTCCTCGCGACCTTCTCGAGTGCCGCGCGCTGCTGCTCGGAGTTGGCCCTGTTTTCTCCGAACTGGAGCCGTTCGTTCAGACGCCGCATTCCGTCAGTGAGGCGATCGACCTCGCGCGTGTCTCCGCTCAGCAGATAGTTGCTGAGGTAGAGCCGGTTCTGCATCATCTGGAAGGTGATCTGGTCGGTCGTTTCCGCCATCTCCAAGGCTTGCGAGGCGGCGGCTTTGGCACTGTGTTCCCTCTGCACGGCGATCAGGTTCACCAGAAAGAGAACAACCACCATGGCGAGAACAGCACCGAAATTCACATATAGCTTCTTGCCAATCCGCATTACCCCTCCCCGATGCACCCGGCCAGGTCAGAACTGCCCCAGCCTTAGACACAACTCTTCCCTGCGAACAAACTCTGCTGTTGCGCGAGTGCAATGCCGGTGCCACGGTAGCCGGTATTGCTCGACCATTTGCTCGTAAGTAATAAACCTAGTATTACCAGCGGGTTAGGCGAGTAGCGACCCTCGGGAGGGAAAGCATATTGAATTAGAATCGTCTCATTCAGCGGCCAACGTCTCACGTTGAGAACCGAGAAACTGCCGGAATGGGATTCAGAGGGGCATGTTCAACAGTTCGGTACTCCGCCCGTTATTCCCTTGACTCAAATTGAGATGGAGGGCTAATTTTTCCTGTGTATTCAATTACTTGTAGCGCCTAGTTGCGGCTGGTGTCGCGCTGACGATGCAAAACGGAGATCCAACAACCGTCGAGGGGCACCGATCCTCGGATGAGGCATTTCAGTCCCTGCTGCTGCAGTTCTCGAATGCCGCGGCCCGGGGACTTTCGTCCCCAGACCTGATCCGGTTGTTCTGCCGTGAGACGCATAGGTTCTTCCAGGTAGACGGCAGCTACTTCTGGCGTGCCATCCGCGAGGATGAATTGTTTGGAGCCGAGGCCGATGGTCTGCTGGCCGACCGCTTCCGTGGAGCCCGGCTGCGGTCTGGGGAAAGCGCCGTCGCGGCGGAAGCGATACGTCAGCGCAAGACGGTTTATGTAAACCAGTTGGATCCTCTCCGTTACCGAATGGCGGCGGAATTCCACGCTAAAGCTCTGATGGCGGCCCCGCTGGTAGTTTCCAATGAAGTGATCGGCGCGGCGGTATTCCTGCATGCTTCGAATCCCGACTACTTCGGCGAGGACCTCGCCGCGAAGGCAACTATCCTGGCTGGTCAGCTGGGTAGCCTGTTGGAGGCCAGTCGTCTGACCGAGGTTTCACGGGAAGAACACCGCCGAGCTGAAATTCTTGCAGAGATGGCGCAAGCCCTGCATTCGGTTCCGGATGCGGCGGCGGTTGCGGAAGCAGTTGCCGATCGGCTCCGAGTATTGCTTCGCACGCGCCTCGTGTGCGTATTGCTGCGTCAAGGCGCTGCCTTCGGACTCAGCGCCGTGGCGGCCGAAACTCCGCAATTGGCGGCCATGGTGCGCGCTCGCCACGACAGGAAGGGCTTGCAGTTCGCCGCCGACCTGGCAGCGCGGGCGGTGAACGCCGGAGAGCCCATCACGGTGGCAATCGCTCCTGCTACCCATGCTCTTGGCGATCTGATTCCCGCCGGCGTGTTGCTGGCAGCTCCATTCCGCACATCCCGCACACAGGGGGCCATCCTCGTCTATCCCCGCACGGACGGCGATTTCAGCGGCGAAGAAAAGTCTTTGGTCTCGGCGCTGGCCGGTTTTGGCGCCGTCGCAATAGCCAACGCCGAGCTTTACGGCACGGCCCGTGCACAGGCGCACGAACTACATCAACTGCTCGACATTTCCTCAGAACTGGCATCGATTGGCCAGCTGGATCGGTTCATGCAGCAGTTCGCGCTGCGGGCAGCGGACTTCCTCGGTTTCGCGCGCGCCTTTCTTGGACTTTTCGAGGGTGGTACATTTCGCGCCCGCTGGGGAGCGCAGGCGGGGCGAACCGAACGCATTGAACTGATCCTTCCGCAGGGCCCCATGACCCAGGCGCTGATGAACAAGGACGTCTTCTGGACGGATGACGCCGCCAAGATGCCGGGAGCGAACCTGGATGTGGTCGCAGAGTTCAAGCTAGGTCAGATCCTGACAGTACCGCTCCTGGGCAGCGACGGTCAGGTACTGGGCATGTTTGGCGTGCTGGATCGGCTTGACCGCGCCCGCATCTCAAGCGAAGACATCCGCCGCGCCAAGGTACTGGCGGCACAGGTGGCAGTGGCGCTGGAAGCGACTCGTAGCTTGCATCGCTCGGAACTCCACCGCCACCGGGCTGAATCACTGATGCGGCTGGCACTGGAACTGAATTCCCAATTGCAGCTTCCCCAGCTTGCAAGGCGGTTTGTCCATCTGGCGGCAGAACTGATGGGGTCACGTTGCGCTGCGCTTACGGTGAAGCAAAACTCGCGCCTCGAGACGCTAGTGTTGGAGGGGCCTGGCGGGGAGGTCATTCAGGACCGAGGGCTATTGCAGCGTTTCAGCCAGGCGGTAGAGGAAGCGCTGCTCAGGCATCCGGAAACGATTACGTGCGCGCCTGCAGCGGATCTTCTGGGATCAGCGCTGGCTTCGGACGTCGGCGGAACTGATTTCACCCTCGTACGCCTGCTGGGATCTTCTGGAGAGGTAGTGGGGGTGCTAGCCGTAAGTCACTTACACGAAGCACTGAGCGAAGAGGATCAGCACCTGTTGCAGGCCATCGCTGGACACGCTTCGGTTGCTCTGGAGAACGCCTGCCTCTTTGCGCGCATGGATCGCGCGAACCGGCACTGGATCGAGATCTTTGATGCCATTACGGACCTCATCGTGGCGCACGATCAGTCCGGAACTGTCCTGCGCGTGAATCGCTCACTGGCGGAATTCATCGGCGTGCAGCCGCATGAACTCATCGGGGTGAACATGGGCGCGCTGCTGACGGCCGGCGGCGAAGCGCCTCAACGCTTCTGTCCATTCTGTCGTTCAACGGCCGACGATGTGACGGATGAGTATGTGCATCCGGTGCTGGACCGCACGTACCTGGTTTCGACGTCGCGCGTGCATGAAGCGCGGAGTGAGGGGCACCAGACGATCCATGTTCTGAAAGACATTACGGACCGGCGTGAGGCGGAACGCCGCTACCGCGAGTTGTTCGACAATATCCAGGAAGGGCTCTTCTTTTCGACTCCGGCCGGGCAATTCATCGAGGTTAACGACGCGCTGGTTCGCATGCTGGGTTATCCCAGCCGGGAAGAATTGTTGCAAGCGGATATTCGCAAGCAGGTATGCGCCTCTCCAGACGCCCACGATGGGCTCGCCGCCCAGATGGAGCAACACGGAGTGGTTCGCAACCATGAGCAGACTTTGCGCCGCAAAGACGGTTCTTTAGTCCATGTGCTGGTCAATGCCTTCGCGGTGCGCGATTCCCAGGAGCGGATCGTGCAATTCCGCGGAGCGATGCTGGATATCAGCGGCCTGAAAGCCTTCCAGGCTGAGTTGCAGCGAGAACGCGACTTCTCGGGCAAGATTCTCAACAACACACAAAGTCTGATCCTGGTGGCCGACACGGCTGGGCTGATCAGCTATGCCAATCGCCGCTGGTACGACATGGGATACCAACAGAGGCAGTTGCTGGGCCGCCCGCTGGAGGCCCTGGTTGCGCCCAGCCGGCGCCAGGTGCTGACTGAGGCATTTGCCGCCACTTTGGCCGGGCAGCAGGTGGACAACCTGGAACTGCAGATTGTGCGGGGAGAAGGGCGAACAGGCCAATTTTCAGTGAACTTGAGCCCCATGCGCGACGAGCAGGGCACGGTAGCCAGCATCGTGGTGGTGATGAGCGACATCACGGATTCGGCCACGCTGCAGGCCAAGCTGATGCATGCGGAGAAGATGGCCGCTGTCGGGCAGCTCGTTTCCGGAGTCGCACATGAGGTGAACAATCCCCTGACTGCGATCCTCGGCTTTGCGGACCTGCTCATGGAAAACCCGGAAATGCCGGAGAGCGCGCGCCGGGATATGCGGGTGATCCTGCAGGAAGCACAGCGCACGAAACAGATTGTGCAGAACCTGCTCAGCTTTGCTCGCCAGATGCCTCCGCAACGCAAGCCCGTGGAATTGAACACGATCCTGCGCCGCACCGTGCAGCTGCGTTCTTACGACTTGCAGAGCCGCGGGGTGGAGGTCGTAGAGGAATTGGATCCGGATCTTGCCGCGGTGATCGGCGATTCTCACCAGCTGCAACAGGTATTCCTGAACATTCTCAACAACGCCTACGACGCCGTGCGGGATAGCGGACGTCCGGCGCGTATCGAGATCCGGACCGCGAATCGGGGAAGTCTTGTAGAAGTTCTGTTCCGTGACAACGGGCAAGGCATCTCGCAGGCGGAACGCATTTTCGACCCGTTCTTCACCACCAAGGAAGTGGGAAAGGGCACCGGCCTTGGCCTGAGCATCTGCTACGGCATTGTGCGGGAACACGGAGGCGAAATTCTTTGCCACAACAACGCGGAAGGCGCGGGCGCCACTTTTGTGGTGCGATTTCCCGCAGCCTCACAACTGGTCTCAGTCGGGACCGCGGCCGGAGTCAACCAGCCATGAACCTTGCTGCCTTGAAGCCCGTGACTTTACCGGTATTGCTGATTGAAGACGAACCCGCAGTGATGGCCTATGTCCGAGCTGCTCTCGAACGAAGTGGCTACAAAGTGGTCTGCGCCCAATCTGGCGCAGAGGGTCTGCAAATGCTGGAGGAGGGAGACTTCTTGGGCGTGGTCTCCGACATGCGCACTCCGGGGGGCGTCGATGGCGCCGATGTCCACGCCTGGGTGACCACAAACCGGCCGAAACTGGCGGGGCGAATTGTGTTTATCACCGGCGATGTCGCCAACGAAGAGACGGCCGCTACCCTGCGCAAGACCGGTGCGCCATGCGTCGAGAAGCCGTTCCGGGTACAGCAGTTTATTTCGGTTGTCGAACAAACGATTGGGAAGGCACTGTGAGCGACGATTTAGGTATTCGACTGTTGATCGTGGATGACGAGCAGAGCATCCGCAAGCTCTGCATGACTGTCGGCGAAGGCCTGGGATTCATTTGCCTGGAAGCGAATAGCGGGGAGGCCGCGCTGGCGCTGCTCGAAGAGGAGCCAGCGCACATCATCCTGACCGATATGGTGATGCCGAACATGTCGGGGTTGGAATTTCTGGATCGTGTCAAAAAAATGTTCCCGCGCACCGAAGTCGCGGTGATGACGGGGCACGGCTCGGTCGAAACTGCAGTGCAGGCGATGAAACTGGGGGCCTATGACTACATCAGCAAACCCTTTTCGCCGCTCGAAGAGTTGCGCCTTTTTCTCCGGCGCATGGCGGAGAAGGTTCGCCTGGTGGAGGAAAATCAATTTCTGCGGGAGCGCGTGGACACCGAAACTGATTTGCATGGCATCGTGGGGGCATCTGCCAAGATTCAAGATGTTCTGCGCATGGTTTCCCGCCTGAAAGATACGCGCACCCCGGTCCTGATCACCGGAGAGAGCGGAACGGGAAAAGAGCTCGTCGCGCGGGCGGTTCATTTCCGTGGACCATTTGCTACACGTCCCTTCGTAGCCGTGGACTGCGGTTCGCTCGTCCCCACGTTGATTGAAAGTGAACTTTTCGGCTACGAGAAGGGAGCTTTCACCGGAGCGCTCAGGTCCAAGACCGGGCTTTTCCAGTCCGCTAACGGCGGCACGATCTTCCTGGATGAAATTGGCGAATTGCCGCTGGAGTTGCAGGCAAAACTGTTGCGTGTTTTGCAGGAAAAGGAAGTCCGTCCGGTAGGTAGCAACCAGAAAGTCAAGGTAGATGTCCGCGTCATCGCTGCCAGCAACCGAGATCTGGAGGCGGAGTATCGTAATGGGGCGTTCCGCAAGGACCTTTATTTCCGGCTGAACGTCGTCACCGTGCATCTGCCAGCGCTGCGTGAGCGCCGCTCTGATATTCCGATGCTCGTGCACTGGTTCCTCGACCGTTACGCACTGGGAGATTCCATCCAGGTGACGCATGCGGCCATGAAATCCCTCATGCAATACGACTGGCCGGGTAACGTGCGCGAATTGGAAAACTGCATCGAGCGTGCGGTGGCGCTGGGCGACCGGCGTACGATCGATCAGGGCGACCTTCCGCCGGCGATCGCCGCAGCGGCATCCGGGGCGGACTCATCTTCGGAATCTACCTTTGTGAGCCTCTCTTCCACGGACCTGGAAGACATCGAGCGCGCCACGATTCAGCGGGTATTCGACCAGGTGAAAGGGGACAAGGCGATGGCTGGCAAGATGCTCGGCATCAGCCGAGCCACGCTTTATCGCAAGCTGAAGCGCTACAACATCGGCATCCGGCAGGATCTTCCTCGGGCGCAAGCTCTTCAGTAGTCTCTCAGACGCTCCTCGCGCGCCGGTGAGACGATGTTTCATTCTGAGACGAACGCGACTCGTCTCAAGCTAACCTGCAAGGTGCCATTTTTGCTTAGGCGTTTATTGTCAATGAGTTAGCGTTGAGACCTGCGGGAATCCAATTTGGCCGACCTCGTGCAGTTCTTCAAGACAAGTGCGGTCCGGATGCCTGAGCCATGCTAACCGGCAGACTTGGGAATCCAGGCCGCATTTGAATCTGAACTTGAGGTTTGCTGTGTCCAAGCCATCGGCCGCCAGCCCACGTCTCGCTCGCGAGAGTTCCACTGCCAAGCTGGCCAAGTTCTTCCCCGATGCCACTCCCGTCCGCATCCCCGTCCGCCTCACTCGCGTGGGAGATGCGACACGCACGGTCAGTGAGAGCACGGTCATCGAATTTGGCACTCCGCGCGAGGTCCTGTTCGCGTCGAGCCTGCCGCTTGAATTTGCTGATCGCCTGCATTTGCAGAACTCAGATGGCACCCTGGACGCGGAGGCCTGCGTGGTGGCTTTGCAATATAACGGCGGGCATACGGCGGTTGCCGCCCGCTTTACACGTGAAGTCGCCAACTGGATTGTGAAACCATGACTGATTCATCAATATCGCTTCAAATGGCCAAGGAATGGCGCAGCGCTCGCACGCTGTTCCCGTTGTATGCCGCTCTGGCCAAGGAGTTTGTCATTAACCTGCCGGCGTGCCAGGGCCTGGAGTCCGGCACGCAGGAGCCGACGCAAGAGATGCTCGAACAGGCGCGGCAGTGGTTCCTGGACATGGATAGCCGGATCCAGGTTCACCAACTCCGCCAGTTCCTGCAAACCACCAGCTTGACCAGCGACGCCGCCCTGAGCGCCCTCCTCACGCATCACCTGACAAAAACCACTCACGATGACTCCGATCGTGACAAGATCGATTTTCTGCTGGTGCAGCTCTTCTCGCACTGCGCTCCATCGCGTCTGGAAGACACCGACGTGGACTTGCCATATGTTGCCCAGCTTCTAGAGCCGGTTCTGGGTAAGGTTGAGTTGAGTCTTCCGGAAGCCCTGCAGGGTCTGGACGGACTGTTGCAGGACGCGAATGCTTGCCAGAGCCTGAATGAACTGCTGACCAGCGGGATCCTGGAGAAGGGGCGCAAGCTCAAGACGTCATCGGGAGACAGCTACTTCTCGCCGGTTGCCATGGTCGCGTTTGCCCGCTTCAGCTTTCTTATGCGACGGGTGTTTTTCCGCCTCATGCACCAGGACCTCAACGCCATCCTCGATGGCTTGCGCGAACTCGAACTGCGCGGCGTGAATGCCCTGGATTGCCGCCGGGCCCAGTTTTCTGAAGCGGAGCCTGTTTCGCGCTTGCGCAGGATCTGCCAGTCATGGAAGGTGATGTTTCACGCCGAGTACTCTTCCGGACAGCCGCTACGCATGCTGGTTGACTTGAGGGGCGCCGTGGAATCTGCTATTGCGGAGGCCAAGAAAACGACACAAGCCCCACGCGCTCTTGCCGCCGCCGCTGGTGCGGCCGCGGGAGGATCGGCGGGCACCGTGAGCCCCAATGTCCCCGAGTTCGATGTCTCCACCGGAACACAGGATTGGAGCGAAGCACCCTCACCTGCACCAGTCGAAGAACCCAGCGGAGACGGCACAGCGTAAACGCATTCTGGGGACGAATAGGGAAACAACGTGGATCAGGCTTCCATCCTAATCATTTCTGACGATGCGGAATTCTGCCGTGCGGTAACCAGCCGCTGGCAGTCCGAACGCAAGGTCCCGGGATTTACAACGGCCAGCAGCGACGTAGCCCTGGGTTTTGATCCCGAGAGTTTTCACCTGGCTATCGTCGGTGGTTTACAACCAAAGGCTCTCTCGGTCGTGTTAGAGGCCATGGAAGCTACCGGCAAGCGGGTGCTGTTTATCACGAGTGATGCCCAACAGATGCAACTAGTGCGCAACCGCTGGCCCGGAACGGTGGTTCTGCGCCAGCACGAACATTGGCTGGAGACTCTGATGCTGGTCGCTGGAGAGGCGCTACAGCGGGCCGAAGCCACTAGCCGCGCGCGCCGCAGCGAGTCTGCAAAAGCGGTGCTCGAGCGGCAAGCGACGCTCGGCCGCTACATGCTCGAAATGCGCCACCCGCTGAACAACGCGCTTACCTCAATTTTGGGAAACTCTGAACTGATGCTGCTAGAGCCGGGAACCCATTCCGCAAGCGAGTTGGCCCAGATCGAGACCATTCGCAACATGGCGTTGCGCGTGCATGAGATCCTGCAGCGTTTTTCCTCTTTGGAAGCGGAGCTCAAGGTGACGGAAAAGCAGGCGGAAACGGGGCTTTCCACAAAGTCTCAAGGGGCAGCCACGGGAGCCTGAGCCTTCCCGCCTACGCGAACAGAAATTCCTTGGTCCGCAATTCTTTGATGGTGTCGCGCAGCTTGGCCGCTTTCTCGAATTCAAAGCGCTTGGCCGATTCGCGCATCTCGTTTTCAAGCCTGGCGATGTAAGCGTCAAGTTCCTCCTGCGACTTGAACTCCGGCATGCCTTCGGCCTCGGCGCCCGTCAGATCGGCATAGTCGGCTTCGACGATACTGGCCAGCGACATTTCAAGCGGACGGACGATCGATTCCGGAGTAATTCCGTTCGCCTGGTTGTATGCCTCCTGGATCGCCCGCCGGCGATTGGTCTCATCCATCGCCTTCTTCATCGAATCGGTGACACGGTCCGCGTAGAGAATGGCCCGGCCATTGAGATTGCGGGCGCAGCGTCCCACCGTCTGAATCAGCGATCCGCTCGAGCGCAGAAAGCCTTCCTTATCGGCGTCAAGGATTGCCACCAGCGAAACCTCGGGCAGGTCGAGCCCCTCGCGTAACAGGTTAATGCCGATCAGCACATCAAATTCGCCCTTACGCAGGTCACGGAGAATTTTGACCCGCTCAAGAGTCTCAATTTCCGAGTGCAGGTAGCGGCACTTTACGCCGACTTCGCTGTAATACTCAGCCAGATCTTCGGCCATGCGTTTCGTTAGCGTGGTAACCAGCACTCGTTCGTGACGCCCAACGCGTTCGCGAATTTCGTGCAACAGATCGTCAATCTGACCCTTGACCGGGCGAACATCGACTGGCGGATCCACCAGCCCGGTAGGCCGAATGATCTGTTCCACTACCACGCCGGAGGATTTAGTCAGTTCGTACGGACCCGGAGTCGCGGAAACGTAAATCATCTGTCCCATGCGGTGCTCGAATTCTTCAAAGGTCAGCGGGCGGTTATCGAGTGCCGAAGGCAGGCGGAACCCATACTCCACGAGCGTTTCCTTCCGCGAACGGTCGCCGTGATACATGCCATGCAGTTGCGGTACCGTCTGGTGCGACTCGTCAATGAACATCACGTAATCGCGGGGAAAGTAATCGAGCAGAGTGGGCGGCGGTTCCCCTGGAAGCCGGCCGGTGAAATGCCGTGAGTAGTTTTCAATCCCGTGGCAATATCCCATTGCCTTAATCATTTCGAGGTCGTACATCGTGCGCTGATGGACTCGTTGCGCCTCGACCGTACGGCCTTGTTTTTCCAGTTCCGCTTCCCACCACGTCAACTCTTCCTTGATCGTGCGCACGGCATTGTTTCGAGTTTCTTCCTTCATTACGTAATGCGTCTTGGGGTAGACAGGCAATCGTACATATTTTTGTTTCACTGTGCCAAACAGGGGATCAATCTGGCAGAGCGCTTCGACTTCATCGCCCCAGAGTTCAATCCGGTACGCCATGTCGTCGTAAGTAGGGAAGACCTCGATCACATCTCCCCGCACGCGGAACGTGCCGCGGCGGAAATTGTCGTCGGAACGCTCGTACAGAATCTCAACCAGTTTGCGCGTGATCTCTTCGCGCTTGATCTTCTGACCTTTTTCGAGAAAAAGCAGCATGCCGTAATAGGCTTCCGGAGAGCCCAGGCCGTAAATGCAGCTCACGGAAGCAACGATGAGGCAATCACGCCGTTCGAAAAGCGAACGCGTCGCAGAAAGGCGAAGCTTGTCCAATTCGTCGTTGATAGTCGCTTCTTTTTCGATGTAGAGATCCGCGGCCGGGACATAGGCCTCGGGCTGGTAATAGTCGTAGTAGGAAACGAAGTACTCGACCGCGTTATGAGGAAAGAAGCTCTTGAATTCGTGGTAAAGCTGGGCCGCCAACGTCTTGTTATGAGCCATGACGATGGTCGGACGGTTGACCTGCTCAAGGACCTTCGCCATGGTGTATGTCTTGCCTGAGCCGGTTACTCCCAGCAAGACCTGATGCTGCTCGTGGTCGAACAGTCCCTTGGTGAGGGCTTGAATGGCGGTGCCCTGATCACCCCGTGGCTTGTAGTCGCTGACGAGTTTGAAATCCATAGCGCGGACCCGCTGGGCTCAAAATCAGGGAATGCTTCCCTACAGGAAGCGATTCCGATGAAGCCAGAATTCTCTATTATATCGCCGGATGAGAATTGCCTGAGGGCAACAAGGGCGAGGATTCCCAATCGAGAATCCTCACGCCTAAGTGGCTTAGATGCAGATTAGTGCAGCTTGAAGTTGACCGTAACCTGGGTTCGAACTTCCACTGGTTGACCGTCGAGCAGGTAGGGTTTGTACTTCCATTGCTTGACGGCATCCATAGCGGCGCGAACCAGCAGGGAATCACCGTTGACGGGTTTCACAGCCGTGATACTCCCGCTTTTGTCGATTGTGGCTTCCAGTTGAACGGCACCCTCACGCCCCATTTGCTTCGCCGCGGCCGGGTATATGGGAGCGACGCTCTTCACCAACAATCCCTGTGAGATGCCCTGCGACAGACGCAGTGTCTGGGGAACCGGTGGAACAGCCGCCGAGTTTGCGTTCACGAGGTGGGAGATGGCGGTTCCATTACCGTTGTTGGACGCCATTTCTAGAGAGCCGGGGGCAGGTGGTTCTGCCAGTTCATCCGGAGCCGGTGCCGATGGCATCGGCGAAGCCGGAACGTGGGACTCCGTCTTCACGACAATGGGTTCCTGTTTGGTAAGAATGGGCGATGGCTTGCCGTCCGCCGATGCTGTGGGTGTTGTTTTCGGTATTGAAGTGTTCTGCTGCGTAGGCTGACCGATGAGGCCGAGCTTTTCCGGCTGTCCGGCCGTCGCATTCGCCGTAGCGGACGATTTCGGTGAGACTGTGGCGGACGGCACTGACGGCTGCGGCACCGCGTCCGGCGGTGCATTCACAGCGGAAGGTTGCGCAACCGCTGGGCCCGGGACTGCCAAAACCTGAGACGGACTCGCAGAGGTGCTGGCGCTTGGGTGCATCCGCGTCCAGCCAAAGTAAGCCGCCAGAACAATGACAGCCACCGCAGCGATCAGGAGGGTATTTTTGCTTCCGCCTGCATCGGACACTTCCTCCGCCGTGGCAAGCGACGAAAGCATCGGCGCGTCAAACTCGGCGGAATCCCCAGATATCTCTGCGGTTGGTGGTGTTACGCTCCGCGCTGGCATTGCCGCAATGTGTGAATGCGGCTCGACAACCGCCTGCCTCGGTTTCTCTTTTGCTGGAGCGGCAGCGGCCGCTGCTCCGCCAGAGGCAAGAGCCATGCTGCTGATGTAGGAGCGGGCTTCAGTGTTCGTGGGCAGGGCACCGGCCTTTTGCTGCTCCAGCGCAAGGCCCGCAGTGGCTGGCCGCGTCGAAGTGGCATTAGCAACTGGGGTTGCGGCCCTGGAACTTGGCGGCCAGGCACGGTTGGCCGGGTCGAGTGAAGGTGTCATAGGCGCGCCGTGATTCTTCATGACCGGAGTTGGATCCGTCATCGATTCCAGGAAAGCGACTTCGGCTGCATCTGGGGCAGGCGCCGGATCCTGTTCAACTTCGAACGCTGAGGTCGCTGCGGGACTCGCCACCAGCGGCGCTTTCGGAACGGCAACCGATGGAAATACGGTCTTGGCGGCATAAGTCTCAGGCCCAACGGCGCGCGAATGACCCGCGTTTGCAGCCGTAGCGTTGGCTGAGCTATCCGCTGTTGGAGCAGATTTTGGCGCCTCGGTTTTGCGCAGAAGACCGCGAGCCACTCGCAGCGTGCTCTTCGACTGTTCCACATTGATGGGCTTGGTCAGCACCAGGTTTGCCCCGATGCGAAAAGCCTTTGCGACGCCCGCCTGACCCTCTACGACTGCAACCGCGAGTGATGCCTGGTTAGTGCCGGAATTGTGGGCGCTCTTGAACAAGAGGGCTGCGTTCTGTTCACTGTCGCAATCCACGACGATGGCATCGAAGTGCTGTGCCATCAACTTCTTAACAGCGGCAAATGGCTCATTGCAGGTCTCAACTGTGAACTGCAACTCGTTGAGAATCTGTGTAACTACCTGAGCGGTCTTCTCTTCGGGGCAGAACAATAGCGCCTGGTAACTCATAATTAAGATCGTAGGAACCCGGGTTTGGGCCATCAAGTTACCTACGTCATAGACCGAAAAGGTCAGGCAGAGTCAGCGTGTCAGCCGGAACGAGACAGGCAGGTACAATGGCGCCGATGCGGCTGCCACGCTGGCTCAAGATTGCCTGGACTCTATGGGTGCTGGTTTGGATTCCGGTCTACTGGCGCCACTACGGACTGCAGAACTTCCTTTACTTCTGCGACCTCGGCAATCTCTTTCTGGTGGCGGGCCTGTGGCTGGAGAGTTCGCTCATCTTCTCATGGCAGGCAACCGGCTTGCTGGTCTTTCAGACCCTCTACATCGTCGATCTCGCAGGCGCTGTGCTGACGGGTTCGCATATCATCGGCGGCACAGAATATTTGTTTGATCCTTATGTGCCGCTGTATGTCCGTCTGCTCAGCCTCTTCCACATCGTCATGCCGCCGCTGCTGCTGTGGGCTCTGCACCGTGTAGCTTACGATGCGCGCGGATGGAAATACCAGACGCTCACCGCCTGGATCGTTGTGCCCATCAACTACTTTTGGCGTCCACAATACGACGTCAATTGGGCACGCGGTCCGTGGTTTCGCGAGCAACATGCGGTGCCCGGCTGGATTTACCTCGTTGCTTATCTCCTGATTGTTCCGCTCGCCGTCTACTGGCCGACACACTTACTGCTCAGTTTCTGGAGCAGGCCTTCACTTCGCGCCAGCCGTAGCTAACGCCGTGCGCGTGGCCTCAAGCAGCGCGTCCGGCCCCACTGGCTTACCGGTTGCATGCTCCATCCACAAGTCCGGAGTCACGCGGCCCATCTTTGCCATGCGCTCGAACTCGGGACCGATCTCGCCAGCCTTTTTCATCTGTTCTTCGATCTGGAACGCAATCATATGGCCGATCGGATAATCAGGCAGGTAGAGAAATGAATCGATCATGTGGGAATAAATTCCCAGCAGGACAACATCATTCTTGTGGAACACGGGCGCGTAGTAGCGATTCCAAACGTCCTTGGAGATTTGGACCGTAGCCTGATTCAGTTCGCCAGCCGTAGCTTGCGGGTGGTCATACATCCAGTGCCAGACGGCAGTGTCCACCAGCGCCACGCCTGCGATCTCATAGGCACCCCAAAAATCGTTCAGCGTCTTTTCGGCCTGGCTCCTGGCATCAGGGGCAGGCAGGCCCAGCAGTTCGAGATCGTGGCCCTGGAATACAAATGCCAGTGCTTCGGTGAAGGCCGTATTTGGGACGCCATTCAGCAGCGTGTGGTCCACCATGTTGAGGGAAAATGTCTGCTCGACGTTATGCCCCATCTCGTGTACGGCGATGTTAAACCCCTTGTAATTCATGCCCGTCTTTTCCACGCGAGTGCGCAGGTGTGCCTTTTCCGCTCGCATTTCAGCTCCCATGGCGTGACCTGATCCGCGGGCCGGATCCACGATGATGTTGTTCGCTACGTATTGCGCCCGCTCAGGCGAGAAGCCGAGATGCATGAGGAGATTGGGGATGTCCTTCTGGTAGGCCTCTGCCGTGGGATATTTCTTGGCCACGATTTCATCCAGTTGCGCTTCCGTGTATTGGCTACCAGGACGAAAGCCGTTGTACCAGACGTCGAAGGGTTCAAGCGGGCGACCCAGGCGAGATTCGATCAGCGCGGCGGTCTGTCCCACGAGCGGAGAACTCAACACCTGCTCCAGCATGGCGTGGACGCGCGCTTCGGGAATTTCCCGGTCTTCGTCAAAACGGCGGGCGATAAGCGTGGGGGCCGTAGGGGAGTATGGGTCCGCTTTTCGGGATGCAATGTAGTCCTTCAGCAGCATTGCATAACGCGTATCGGGTTCGCGTGCGTTGGTGACGGTCGCCGGGGCAGGAGCAGCGTCGGAATCTTTCACTGCCGCCGGTTTCACCTCGTTGGTATATGGGTTCCAGTCGACACCGGGATTGTCCACAACCACCCGGGGAATGCTCTGCGTGACGATCCGCTCCATTACCTGCTGAATCATGCGCTGCTTGGCCAGGCCATTCTTGGAATCCGCGTAGTCGGCCTTGATTTCATCTCGCAGGTTCCAGTGGCTCAGCAGGCGCATTTTGGGCGGGAACACGCGCTGGTTCTGGCCGTCGAGCAAGTGATGCATCCAGATGTTGTATTGCGCGATGTACTGGCCGGAGTCGGACTCCGCCTGGGCAATGCCCAGGTTCACGTCCGCCGGAATGCGTTTAGAAAATCTCTCCGCCAGACGGGCCTCCGCCCACTGCCGCCGGCTCCAGTTCGGGCCATTCGTGGTCCGTTCGTCCAGAGTGGTGAGCGGAAAATTCAAAAGCACAATGAATGCCAGCTTGTTCTGAAAGAAGTCGTCGAGTACGTGCGCCGAAGGATCGTAGCCGCCGAAAACCTCGTCAAGCGGAAGCACCGGACCCAGATCGAGGTCCAGTTGCTGGCGGAATTCGCGGCTGATCTCGTGCATATGGCCGTCGAGTTGTTCCAGCAAGCGCTCGAACCGGTTGAACGTGGTATCAAGTGTCGGTTGGTCTCCGGCGAAGTTCGTGCGGACGAAGTCCTCAAATGCGGCGGCATCCCCGTCCTGCGATTGCCAGAATTCGCTAACCTGCTGTAATCCCCGGTGAACACGAAGCCGCTGCGAGTCGCCGTACTTGCCAACAAGCTCAAGCTCCAGCTTTGCAGCCGAATCGTGCATCCAGGCCGGGGAAGCACTCGCCGCTCCGGACGAATTTCCCATGGCCGTCTCCTGCGATTGCGCTGTAGTGGACATCAGGCACCATACACTGAACAGAAAGAGAAAATGAATCCAACGCATGACGAAGCCCTCCTTTGCACGGGCAGAAACCGGGCCAGTCAGTATAAATCTTCTGCAGTGAAGAGGATTTATCGACACGATGCGCGGTTAGCGTTTAGGCCGGTACACGTGCGTGCTCGTACCGAAGAAAACTTCCGCGGCTTCCATGACCGTTTCAGAAAGGGTTGGGTGAGGATGAATGCTCAGAGCCAGGTCGGTCGCTGTGGCGGCCATTTCAACCGCAAGAACCCCTTCGGCGATCAGTTCGCCGGCTCCCGCTCCCACAATCCCAACGCCCAGCACGCGCTCGGTTCCGGAATCAAGGATCAGCTTGGTCATGCCTTCTGTCCGGTCGAGTGTCATGGCCCGCCCAGATGCGCCCCATGGAAACTTTGCGACGCGGACATCGCGACCCTCTTTTTGCGCCTGCTCTTCTGTCAATCCACACCATGCGATTTCTGGATCGGTGAAAACCACAGCGGGGATGGCATTGGGTTCAAACGCAACCTTGTGCCCCGCTATGGCCTCGACGGCCGTGCGCCCCTCATGCGACGCCTTGTGCGCCAGCATGGGTTCGCCGGCGACATCGCCGATCGCGTAAATGACAGGATCATGGGTCTGTAACTGCCGGTCCACCTGGATAAAACCGCGTGGCCCAACCTTGACTTGAGTTCTGTCGAGGCCCGGAATGTCGGAGTTCGGCTTGCGCCCTACCGAGACGAGGACCCTATCGAAGACTCGTTCGCGTTCCTTGACTTCCGCACCGTTGAAAGTGACGCGAATCCCGTTGCCCTCCGTTTTCACGGCCGCAACCGTAGTATTCAGCAGGATCGTTTCGAACATCTTCTCTACGCGTTTGTGCACGGGCAAAACCAGATCTCGATCAGCGCCGGGCAAGAGTCCCGGCAGCATTTCAACGACGGATACGCGCGACCCCAGGGCAGCATAGACCGTGCCAAGCTCCAGGCCGATGTATCCGCCTCCGATGACCAGCAGACTCTTGGGAATATCGCCCAGTTCGAGCGCAGATGTGGAGTCCAGCATGCGAGGATCATCGAGCTTCAATGCCGGGATTGCGGCCGGCCGCGATCCGGTAGCGATGATGATGCGATCAAATTCGAGAAGATCCTCGCCCACCCCTGATCGTTTCACCCTCAGAGTATTCGAGCTCTCGAATGCGGCGTGGCCCTGGACGTAGTCCACCTTCCGTTGTCGCGATAGCTGGCCAAGCCCGCCGGTCAGTTTCTTGACTACGCCGTCTTTCCATCCGCGCAGCTGCGCCAGGTCAATTCTCGGCTCGTTGTATTCAACCCCCCAGTTCTTCGCCTGGTGGGCTTCATCGATCAGCTTGGCCACGTGCAGCAAGGCCTTCGACGGGATACAGCCCCGGTACAGGCACACGCCGCCCGGGTTGGCCTCCGCGTCGATCAGCGTGACTCGCATGCCGAGGTCGGCGGCAAGAAATGCGGCAGCATAGCCGCCCGGGCCGCCGCCGATCACCGCTATGTGCATGTTTTGAGGATCGCTCATTCCGTCGTGTTGATGACCGTTATCCCTGGACGGATAACAGGAAAGGCTGTTCAAACGCTTCTGCGATCCAGCGCAGGAAGCGCGCGGCATCAGCGCCGTCAATCAACCGGTGATCATAAGAGAGGGACACCGGCAAGACGAGCCGGGGCTCGAACTTGCTGTTCAGCCACACCGGTTCCATACTGGAGCGCGAAAGCCCGAGAATTGCGACCTCTGGATAATTCACAATCGGCGAAAACCCGGTACCGCCGATTCCACCCAGGTTCGTGATGGTAAACGTGCCTCCTTCCATCTCCGCAGGTGTGAGTTTCTTCTCGCGGGCCTTGCGCGAAAGCTGAGTTAGTTCGGTGGCCAGTTCGACAATGTTCTTCTTGTCCACATCGCGGATTACCGGCACCAGCAGTCCGCGATCTGTGTCCACCGCGACACCGATGTTGATGTACTGCTTATAGACGATCTCTTCCTTCGCCATGTCAATACTGGCGTTGAACTGGGGGAAGACTTTCAGCGCCGAAGCGCAAACCTTCAGCGCAATAGCCGTCACCGTCATCTTGCCGCCGGCTTCTTCTGCCTTAGGGGCGAATCTGGCCCGCAGTTGTTCCAGTTCTGTGATATCGGCCTTGTCATTCTGGGTGACATGCGGAACCGTGGTCCAGGCTTCCCAAAGGTGTTGCGCCGTCTTCCGGCGCACGCCACGAATGGAAACGCGTTCGATCTTGCCCCACTTGGTGAAGTCCGGCAGTTCCGGCTGGGCAAACGGGGTAGCGCGTGTCACTTGCGCCGCGGCCGCTGTCGCCAACAGTGACTTGGAGTATGCCTTGATATCTTCTTCGCTGATGCGACCGCCCGGCCCTGTGCCTTTGACATCGTGGACGTCAATCCCAAGCTCGCGCGCAAGACGTCGCACGTGAGGAGCGGCAGGAACAGGTTCCCGGTGCTCCGTGCCCGCGACTTTGCCCAACTGCTCGGGCATGCTGAAGGAGGGAAGAGGTGGCATCGGTTGATCGGGTGGAAGCGCCTGCTCTTCAGTTTTCCCTTCGGCCCGGATCGCAGCCTGAAACGCCAGCCGCGCCCCTTGCTGACCGGAGACGTGTTCAACCGGAATATGCCGGGGCTGTTCCGGGAGCGGAGCGGCTCCGCCTTCCAGTGTGAAAACCACCTCGCCCACTTTGACCTTGTTGCCTTCCTTCACCCGAATCTCTTTGACAACTCCGCTGACGGACGAGGGCACCTCAACGACCGCCTTGTCGGTTTCCAGTTCCATCACCGGTTGTCCTTCTGCGACGCGAGAACCGGGCACAATCATCAGCCGTACCAGATCACCTTCTTTGATGTTCTCCCCAAGTTCGGGAAGCTTGAAGACGGCAGGACCCGCAGTCTGTCGCGCCGAGGCGGGAGCGGCAGCACTGGATGAGACGGAAGGCGTAGGAGGCACAGCCTTGGTACTTAACGTCGAGGGCGGAACCAAAGCTCGTTCCTGCGCGGACGAAACCGGACGGGCAGCGCTGCCTGAGCCATTCTCGACCGTGAAAATCACCTCTCCCACTCTTACTTTCTGGCCTTCCCTAACTCGTATTTCTTTTACTGTACCGCTCACCGACGAAGGCACCTCGACAACCGCCTTGTCAGTTTCCAGTTCCATGACTGGCTGTCCTTCGAGGACGTGAGAACCGGGCGAAATCATGAGCCGCACCAGGTCACCCTGCTCAATGTTCTCGCCCAGTTCTGGTAACTTGAATTCCATCACCTTGGTTTCTGCTCTCCCTAGCTGACCGCGGGATTGGGTTTCTCGGGCGTGATGCCGAGCTCGCGCATCGCGTTCTGTACCGTCTCTGACCCGATCTGTTTCTCGCGTGCCAGTGCGTGCAATGTCGCCAGCACGATATGCTTCGCATCCACCTCAAAGAAGTCGCGCAGTGATTCGCGGTTCTCGCTGCGGCCAAATCCATCCGTGCCCAGAGCTACCAGCGGCCGCGGTACCCACTTGGCGATGGATTCAGGCAGGATGCGCATGTAATCCGACGCCGCGACAAATACTCCGGGGGCATCCCGCAGACATTGCGAAACGTACGGCACTCGCGTTTCCTCGCCGGGATGCAGCATGTTCCAGCGCTCGCAGTCATTGCCGTTGCGATAGAGCCGCTTGTAGCTGGTCACGCTCCACACGTCGGCCGCGACGCCGTACTTTTCCTCCAGGATCTCCTGCGCCTTGAGCACTTCGTACAAGATGGTTCCGCTGCCGAAGAGCTGTGCGCGCAGCCTGGCATCTTTCTTTTCGGAAGACTTGAAACGGTACATGCCACGCAGAATACCTTCGCGAACATCGCCACCTTGCGGCATTTCAGGCATGGGAAGCGGCTCGTTAGTGACCGTCAGGTAGTAGAAAATCGGTTCCTGATCGACGTACATGCGCTTGATGCCGTCCTGAATGATGACCGCGATCTCGTAGGCAAACGCTGGGTCGTAAGCGTAGAGATTAGGGACCGACAGCGCGAGGACGTGACTGTGGCCGTCCTGGTGCTGCAGGCCCTCGCCCGCGAGCGTGGTGCGGCCTGCGGTGCCTCCTACGAGGAAGCCGTGCGTGCGCATGTCGGCAGCCGCCCAGATCAGGTCCCCGATGCGCTGAAAGCCGAACATCGAGTAGTAGATGAAAAATGGAATGGTGTTGATGCCGTGGGTCGCATAGGCGGTTCCCGCAGCCATGAAGGAACACATCGAACCAGCTTCCGTGATTCCTTCTTCGAGAATCTGCCCGTTCTTGGCTTCTTTGTAGTAGAGCAGCGTGTCCATGTCCACTGGCTCATAGAGCTGCCCGACGCTGGAATAGATTCCCACCTGGCGGAACAGCGCTTCCATGCCAAAAGTGCGGGCCTCATCGGGAATGATGGGCACGATCAGTTTGCCAATCTCCGGATCGCGCAACAGTTTGGAGAGCAGGCGCACAAACACCATGGTGGTTGAAACCTCGCGCCCCTCGGTGCCTTTGTGGAATTCCTCAAAATGAGCTTCCGCCGGGGGCTGAAGTGGTTTGGCACGGACTTTTCGTTCCGGCAGGTACCCCCCAAGCTGCTTGCGCCGCTCCTGCAGGTACTTGACCTCGGGGCTATCGTCGGCCGGACGATAGAACGGAGCGTCGTGCAGTTCGTCGTCCGGGATGGGGATGCCGAAACGCGAGCGGAACATGCTCAGCTCTTCATCGTTCAGCTTCTTCTGCTGATGGGTGATGTTCTTGCCTTCACCGGCTTCTCCCAACCCATAGCCCTTGATGGTTTTCGCCAGGATGATGGTCGGCGAGCCCTCATGTTCCACGGCCGCCTTGTACGCCGCATACACTTTGATGGGATCATGCCCGCCTAGGCGCATGCGGGCGAGTTGCTCGTCAGAGAGATGATCCACCATCTTCAGCAAGCGTGGATCCGTACCGAAAAAATTGTGCCGGAAATACGCCCCGCTCTCGACGAAATACTTCTGGTATTGCCCGTCGCTGATCTCTCCCATCCGCTTGACCAGCAGGCCGTCGCGATCATTCTGAATCAGGCTGTCCCAATCTCCGCCCCAAATGACCTTGATGACATTCCATCCTGCGCCGCGGAAAATCGCTTCCAGTTCCTGGATGATCTTGCCGTTTCCGCGTACTGGACCGTCAAGGCGCTGCAGGTTGCAGTTCACCACGAAGATCAGGTTGTCGAGCCTTTCGCGTGAAGCAAGCGTGATCGAGCCGAGCGACTCTGGTTCATCCATCTCGCCATCGCCCAGGAAGGCCCAGACCTTGCCACCTGTGGATGGCTTCAGCCCGCGATTTTCCAGATACCGCGCAAACCTGGCCTGGTAGATCGCCTGAATCGGCCCTAGTCCCATCGAGACGGTGGGGAATTCCCAGAAGCCGGGCATGAGCCAGGGGTGGGGATAAGAAGAGAGGCCGCCTCCGGGTTTCAGTTCACGGCGAAAGTTTTCCAGTTTCTGTCGCGGGATGCGTCCTTCGAGGTAAGCGCGAGCGTACATGCCCGGTGCCGCGTGTCCCTGAAAATAGACAATGTCGCGATCGCCGGTCTTCGTCTCGGCCTGAAGGAAGTGATTGAAGGCCACCTCGTACAACGTTGCCGCCGAGGCATATGTGGAGATGTGACCGCCTATGCCCTCTTGGATCTTGTTGGCTCGAACCACCATGGCCAAGGCATTCCAACGCACCAGGCTCTTGATCCGCCGTTCCATTTCCTGGCTTCCGGGAAACGGGGGTTGCTGCCGCGAAGGAATCGTGTTCTGGTATGGAGTGGTCGCGGTGAAAGGCAGGTTGACCCCGGCGGCCCGGCGCGCGTGCAGCGAAAGTTGCTGCAGCAAGCGGCCGGCGCGCTCCGCTCCGCCTTTGGCCAGCACATAATCCAGGGAATCCAGCCATTCCCGTGTTTCCAACACTTCCAAGCCATTGGTCTGAGTTTCGGCCACGTCTGCCATCTCCATCCTCGAGGGGTTGCTTCAATCATAGACAATTGTGACGAAATTTGCTGCCGGGAAGAGACCCGGTGGCGGGAAGGTCAACTCCGGATCGCTAGATGGGACAAGCATTTCCGATCCGGGAAAAACAAAAACCCAGCCTCTTGCGAGGCTGGGTTCTGGACTTCTATTGCTGACTGTTACTGCTGGTTGAGGCTCCCGTCCAGCGGCGGGTTGACGCCGAGTACCCACGCGCTTTGAGGAGAAATCAGGTAGAGGATGTAGTCGTCCGCGCCGGCCGGCGTCGTCAGTTGAATGTCTGCGCGTCCAGCCGAACTCGGAGTGGATTGGTACTTCGCGTTGGACACCACCGAACTGGAGACGGCGCCATCGATCGACACGTCGGAGATTCCGTCGATGTTGCCAGAACCGTCGAAGTTGAGCCACACCAAGGCTTCGGTGTAGGTAGAGGTCAACTGCGAAGCGTCCAGTGCGAAGTTGCCGATGAGAGTGCCTTTGCTGAACGAGGTCGTCTGCAAGTTCATCTCACCGGTCGGAGCGTTCAAGCTGCCGTGGGTCGGCGAGGTATAGGTCTGCAGAACGTAGGCCTTCGTCGGCGACACCAGGTAGAAGATGTAACTGCGGTTGCTGTCGCTTGCCTGAGTGGTGATGAAGCCACGGCCAGCCGCGCTTATGCCGTAACCACCACCGCTGACGGTGACGGGATTGGTGATGCCGCTGGGTGGGTTCGTGTCGTCGCGTTCGCCGGTGATGCCGCCGATGCCGTCGAACTTGTAGGAGCCTTCCTGGGCAAATTCAGTCCGGTCGCAGCTTGGGCAATTGCCGATGCCGGCGGGCCGGTCGATCAGGAAGGCATACTGTCCGTTGAGGGTGCTGGTGTTGTACGTTCCGTTCGCCTGGACTTCGGCCACTCCAGCGAGTGCACCGGAAGGTGCCGCATCGGTCTCCATCAGCAGAATCTTGCTGTTGCTGACCACGTAGTAAGCGTAGTTGGTGACCACCGGGCCGCTGGCCAATTGCACGTTCAGTTGCAACGTGCCACGACCGTGCGCGTCGACGGATGCAGAGTATGCGGAGGGGTTGATCGCCCCCGACAGCGTGACTACCGAGTAGTCATCGATATCGGCCGTTCCGCTGCTGATCGAGCCAGCGCCATCCGCCACAAATTCTCCGATCGAGCCAAGCGGATTGTCCGATGAGTCAATGCCGCTCATGCGGAATACATAGGTGGCGTTCTGGAGTAAAGCACCCGGAACCTGTAAGCCGAACGAGCCCTTCGCGGTTCCCAGTCCATCGAACTGGATCATCCTGCCCTGGTTGCCGCTGGTTGCGAGAATGAATCGCAAGGTGAGGCCCTGCGGGAAGATGGAGTTGGGGTTAAACGCAATATTGCCCCGTCCATCTGGATAGATGAAGTAGGAGCCAGTCAGGGTATCGTTCTGAATGCCGGCTACTCCGGTGTTGGCGTCTTCCTCTCCGGCGGTGATGTGTCCTGCGCCATCGGCGGTGAAACTGCCGAGGAAGAATTGAGGA
>Ga0335079_10001263_pt1 | contig 28947 bp, 24 predicted proteins | sample Lox_Sample_33_FD_206719 | JGI IMG/M metagenome (GOLD analysis project Ga0335079, IMG submission 206719) | Soil microbial communities from Loxahatchee National Wildlife Refuge, Florida, United States - Lox_Sample_3.3 | ecosystem: Environmental > Terrestrial > Soil > Wetlands | place: USA...
AAGATAAGCCCGATCCTGTTGTTCCACTTCCACATATTCAATCAAAAGGCGTAATTTATGATCCTTAACCACGTCTATTAAGCCAGCAATGATTCTGGGTAAAAAAGCATCCGTCGCAATATGGTGTGAACTGCGGGTCATTACTAAGCCAAGAGCTTTTGTTCTACGACTGGCAAGGGCTTGAGCTGTGGCATCCGGAATATAACCCAAATGCTCTGCCGCCTCGCGCACTTTTTGCCGTGTTTGTGGCGTGATGTTAAACCCCTTAACATCATTGAGCACAAAAGAAACGGTGGTACGAGAAACACCGGCAAGATTTGCAACATCCTGGCTAGTTATCCGTTTCTTTGGCATTTTTTGTTGATAGAATATTCAAAAGAAATAGAGAAAACTTAAATTAACACGTGTTAATAACACGCGTTAATAGTTTAACAAAAAGCTTTAAAGGTGTCAAGAGGAAATTTAAAATAGATGAGAAGAGTTTATCTGCTTTGATTGGCACGCCGCGGGGGCGCTTCGGCGTCATCTATGACATTGTCAAAAAGATCGGGCATGAAATAATCCTATCATTTCCCTCAGTGGATGAATCAAAAAGGGCGTCTACGAGGCGCCCTTATATTGCAGATCTATCAAATTATTATCCTACTGGCCCAGTAGTGGTACTTGAGGCAGGAGCAGGCGCTGGAGCCGCCGGAGCGGGTGGAGGAGGCACGACGGTTGGGGTACTGCCAGAACCACGAACGTTGACCAATTTCTTCAACATATCAAACCAGAATGGAGAGCCTTGGGCGCCAGCCGCAGCGGTGATTAAGAGGCCCAATAATTTAGATAGCCATCCACCTAAGTTGTTCATGGCAGGTAGATTCACAAACACGTTGCACTGATTTTGGCCGGACGGATCTTGGCCCACATACCCGGGCGGAGTGTTCTGTAAAAGGTAAAAGCCGCAGGTTTTGTAATTTGTTGTTGGCTCCGTGACCCAGCCGACCGGAATAGATAAACTGTTAAGATAATTGGGAACTTGAAGCGGCGATGACGCTCCCGCGTTCGCGTTCGGTGTGGCCGAGGCTTGGGAGGCCACCACTTGCCGCAAAGTTGGTTCGGCCCAGAGCTTGTTTGCGATTTGGATGCTATCCACATTAAGGGCAAATGCCAGAACCAGAGCAATGAAGAAAGACCATATACCTGTATGCCGTTTATACCAGCCGACTACCCGCTCCATGCCATCATTGAACCAGACCTCCGAGTTCGTGCGAGCCAGGGCCATCACCTGATCCATGCTCATGGATTGATCTGTAAGATGTGGAAATAAATGATCTATGATTTTTCCCAACCCCGGATTATCCTGCTTGACGGACTGGACATTCGCGGCGATTTCATTCTGGGATAAAGTTCCAGACACTTGATCACTGCTATCTTTGCCGCGGTTGGTAAAAATATCCAGCATGACGGCGGAAAATTTATTTGCAGGGATATAGGAAGGCCTCCGATATTGTCCCGGGTTTTTGCCGGGTTCGCTGAGAGAAAGAATAAGAGGGTGATTATAGAACTCGTTCACGAGCTGGTCACTGCCCAGCATGTTGCGGATGGCCTTTTCCAGAAACTGCGCCCGCCAGGCAAATGCACTGCCGATCCACTCCTGGAGCTGCATGGCCGCCACGCTGACCACGAGCCAGACAAATACCATGCCGATCGCGACCTCGAGTATTGCGTCTAGATTCATAGGGTCCTCCTTGGTTTGATTTTCCTAAGTATATAAGAGATTCTCTACAAACACAAGAACCATAAAGCAGTCAAATTGTTTGTAATTCCTTTTCTATTTGTGCGTGCGACTGGTTCACGATGTAAATGCCTGCCAAGGCGACAATGCCGCCAACGACTTGGAGCCAGTTTGGGATTTCTCCCAGCAACGGGATCGCGAGAATCGTGGTCATGATGGGCTGACCGATCAAAGTCGGGGAGACGATGCGAGCTGGTAAATGTCCAAGCGCATATGAGATTGAGATATATCCAATGGTTTGTGAAACGATGGCAGTAGCGAGAAATACCAGCCACGTGCGCGTGTCATACCCGAAGAATGAATTTCGCAGAAGCAAGTTGATGATCGCTGTGGCAATCGTGGCCGAGACCCCAACCAGCCATGTGTAACGGAGCGGGTCAATATACCTGCGGCCGCGTTGAGTCGAGAGCATATACGAAGCGTAAAAGATGGCGGCAGTGCATGCCATCAAATCGCCAATTCCCAATCGCGGATGTAAAAGAAAATCGCCGCCCATAATCAATAATGCGCCGGTCAATGCAAAAAGAAGCCCAAGCCAGAATACATTTGTGATTTTTTCGCGGAAGATCAGCCAGGCGCCCAATGCCACCCATAACGGCGCGGTGTTGCCAAGCAATGTCGCATTGGCGGCAGTGGTAAATGCCAGTGAGGAGTTCCAGAAAGTAAAATCGCCGGCGGTAAATATTCCGGCAAGAATCGGAAAGATCAAAACCGAACGCGGCATGGAATCTTCGCGGCTTTGGCGTTGAATGAAAAATGGCGTGAGGATCAGGGTCGAAAAGAAGAGGCGATAGAAGCCGGTTATAGGACCCGGCGCGTTAGCCCATCGCACGAACATGGCTGATAGACTCAAGGACAATATCCCCGCAGCCAGCGCGATGTGAGGAAGTAATTTATTATTCATGCAAGGATTGTATCATGCAGATAAGAGAGGAGGAATTTCACTGAGCGCGGCAACTATCGCGTCGGGCCGGACTCCAGCGCCTTCATTTGAAGACGGCTTTAAACGTTCGATGAGTTCGATGGTGTCAATTCGGCGTGTAATCCAAATGCTCTTCATCCCAATCTGATGAGCGCCTAAAATATCCGTCTCGAATAAATCTCCGATCATAACGGTTTGATGCGCTTGAACACGGAAGTAATCGAGAGCAGATTGAAAGATAAGTGGATGCGGTTTCCGTTTTCCCAACGCCGCGGAAGAAATGATGAATTCGAGGTATGGACGAAAGCCGCCTTTATCAACCAGGGTTTGCGTGTTCTCATCGTCTGCCGCGTTGGAAATCAGGCCGAGGCGGAAGCCGCGTTCTTTCAAAGTCTGCAAGGTTGGGATAGCATCTCCTTCCGGATACCAATTGCTCTGTGTGACAGCATACATCGCGCGCAAAGCCGCGGCGATGACTTCGTTGCTTACATTTGAGTTGCCTTGTTCTTCGAGCAAGCGCTGAAGCAAAACCGCAGTTGTTTCTTCTTCCGCTTCATCCCCGCGGCGATCGTAGTATAAACTAAGAAGGCCGCGATGACCGTGAAAGAAAGTGGATGGTTTAATATGCAATCCAGCGTTTTCCAAGGCTTCGAGTAAAGCCAAATTGGCGCGCTGAAAAATTGGCGGCCAAGGCTCTTTATCGTAAATGAGCGTGTCGCCGAGATCGAAAATTACAACTGAGACGGATGTGATCATGAGACATTGCGTAGGCGTGAGTAAAGATTTATTAGGGCCGCGCCCAGCACAAGGGCCGGAAGAACGATCAACCCGGCTTCGGGACCAAACGCGCCGCCCGTCCAAACTTCCGGTCCAAATACTCTTATATGCATCAATGGATAAATGCTTAAGCCACTGACTGGAAAGCCAAACACAACACCCTCAAAAAAATTCCAGCCGATGTGAAGACCAATCGAGAGCCAGAGTTGTTGAGTGCGGATGTAGCCGTATGCCAGAAAGAGGCCCGCGAAGAATATACCCGCGGCGCTGACCCATGTGGCGTTTGGATTGCCGAGATGCAGACCGCCGAAGATGACCGATGAGATGATGAGTCCCCAGAACAAATTCAAACCACTGGTGATGGTCTGAAGATGATAACCGCGGAAAAGGAGTTCTTCGTTGAAACCGACGAGAACAAAGATGCCAAGCAACGACAGCATTTGAGAAGCAACGATTCGGATGGGATCGGTGTTCCATGCGAACGATTCGAATTTAAGCCAGCCGAGCGCCTGCATGGCGAAAAATATGGAGCCCATCATGACAAATGTGATGAGGATGCCAGCGAGAATATCAACCACGATGTGTTTATCTATCTTAAATCCCAGACTACTGAAGGAGCGTTTATCGAGAAGTTTGCGCGCAATGTAGATCGAGCCGATGAAGGCAAATAACTCTGCCAATTCGCCAAACAGCAAACTGGAGGAAAGTAGAAGCGATGGTGATATGAAATAAAAAACGAGCCCCACCGCGGCGCTCAAGATAATCAACAAGATCGTTTGAATCAAAAGCCGCCAGCCCGCGCGCAAACGCGGCTCGGATGAAGAAATGAAGATAGCGGTCATGCATGAACGTTTTGGTAATTCAATCGGTTCGTTCATGATTATCCACCTTTCAAATAGATTCCTTTCGGATCTAATTCGTTACGCAGAATATTGAGTTCTTTTTCAGTAACAAATTCTGTTGTTTTCAATTTTGGTGCAACTTTCAAATCCCAACCTGTATTATCTTTTGCTTCTTGCGCGGTGCGGTTTGGATGAAGCGCGGTCAGGATGAGTTCACCGCTTTCGTCAGGCTCAATCATTCCGATATCAGTGACAACCGCAAGCATTCCCGCGCCGCGCACGCCGCTGGCTTCACGTTCTTTGCGTCCATTCAAATATCCCGCCGAGGTCATGAAGTCCACTTTTTCAGGGAAGCGGCGCTTTTGATGCGGCGTCATCAGATAACAGCGATTCGCCCACGCCGCGATTTCCTGCGATCCGCCCGAACCCGGCAAGCGCGTCTTCGGGTGCGAATAATCTTTGCCGATTACGGTGGCATTGATATTGCCGTATTTATCAATCTGTGCGCCGCCCATAAAGCCCACGTCCACATTGCCGCGCTGGAGATAGAGCGTGAAGATATCGTACATGCTGACCACAGATAACGCGCCGCTGACCAAAGTCGGATCGCCGATGGATAGCGGCAGACGCGCTGGCTCTGCGCCGATCACGCCCGCTTCATAGATCATGACAAGGTTCGGCGCGTGTGTCCGTTTGGCGAGATTGCAGGCAAGATTGGGTTGTCCCACGCCGACAAATACCACATCGCCATCGCGCAATAAGCGGGCAGCGTTGATGATCATCAATTCGGCAGGTGAATAATTAATTTCAGTCATAGTACATCCTTCAAAAATGATTCTGTGATTTCGAATACTTCATCCGGTTTTTCCATTGGTAATAAATGAGTTGATTTTTCCAATGCAACAATTTTGATTTTGCGATTCTTTTTCTGGACTAGTCGAGCAGTGGATTCCCAAAATGTATCCGTCTCCGCGCCGCGTATGATTAGCGTCGGAATCTCAAGGCGATGAATATTCTTCCATAGATCCCAATCATGCCAAATACCGGTGTAATAAATACGCGCTTCCCATTCGGGACTATAAACCAATTCAAAGCCCCTTTGCGGGGATGCTTCGCGACTGTCGCCTATATTCGGTCTGGTCATGCCTTTGATAAGGATGTGCAGATTTTCATCAGAGAAGAAGCGAAAGATATTTCGTTTGCGATAGCCTTCAAATACTTTATTTAGATCATCAAACTCGCGGCGTCGTTTGAGTGCGCCTGTGATCAGCGGATGAGCGCGTCCTCCAACCCCGAAGGTGCGCGCCAGATTCCATTCAGCCATGTAATAGCGCGGAAATAAAACCGGATCAAGCAACACCAACGCACGAAAGCGATCCGGTTGTTTGAACGCGGCGCGCAGTGTAACGATTGCACCAATGGAATGGCCGACGCCGATCGCCGAATCTAGTTTTCTTTCATCCAGCAGTTGAATCAAATCTTCGCTAAATGGATTCCAATCTTGAATCTCTTCTGGTTTTGAATCTATCCAAAGCGGTCTCAACAGCATTCCAAAAATTTGATGTTGTACTTTGAATCGTTCAATCAATGGCTGATAACAATTCGGCGGGTAACCATTGGCATGAAGGAAATGTAAAGGCGCGCCTTCGCCTCCATAATCAATAAATGGAATCATAAATTAGTATTCACCATAATTGATCGGCTCACTGAGTCTCGCTTTGATCTGCAAGCGCTTATGAGTCTCATCGCCAAGTTTTTGCCAGTATTCTTCGCGATCTTTTACGCCGTACGCCCATTCATCAAGATAATTTTTTACAGCATCGGCAGACTCGCTAATTTTGTCCCATTGCAAATAGAACTCATTATCGCGGTCATAATATCCTTGCGCATAGGATGGATGACAAGCATAGGGAACATGACAAACCGCATCCACAACAATGGATGGAATCAATGTGCGGTTCGGGTCGGACCGGATCACGGACTCATCCACAATTTCTTCCGCGGTTAGGATAACCTTCCGCGCCGCAAACGCGGCTTCTTTTTGCTCACCGATGATTCCCCACAGATGGGCGTTGCCTTCTTTATCGGCGCGTTGAACGTGGACAATGGCAACATCGGGATTCAGTGCCGGAACAACAACGACATCTTTTCCGCCATATGGATCAGATATACGTTTGATATTTGGATTTGCTTTTTCGAGATCAGTTGCCGCGGTTTGATTCATCGGCAAGAAAGGCAAACCTGAAGCGCCCGCCTGCAAGCGCGTAATCATCCCGAAATGAGAATATTCTTCCCATTCCAATTTGCCTTGTTCAATGGCGCCGCGCACGATGCGGAGCGATCCGACTCCGGGATTGCCCATGTAGGAGAAAATGACTTTACGCGCGCAGCCTGCCGCGACCATTTGGTCGTAGATCAAATCCGGGGTAGCGCGCGCCAGCACGAGGTCGCGTTTGTGTTGGCGGATGATTTCATGCCCGGCTGCAAAAGGAATCAGATGTGTGAATCCCGCCGCGTAAACCGTGTCGCCATCGGCGACATATTTTGCGATGGCATCTGAAAGCGCGATAAGTTTGGCCATGTGATTATTCCTTTTTCCCTTCCGGTTTTCCTTCTTGCCGTTTCTTTGAATTCTCCCTCATCCTTCGAATCGTTGCAAAACGTCCGCTGGGAGGCGGAGGCGCCTTACGTCGTGATAGCCGCCAGCCGACAAAAATGCTGAGGAGACCTAGGAAGAAATACTTGAAGTCCGGCGCGTTGCCAAAATATGTTATCGAGAATATGATCATCAGACCGATGCCGATGACGGTAAAGAAAGAACCCATGCGGATAAGGAATTCATTAACCATAGTTTATTCTGGTTTTAGAAAATGTTAAATAAAGAAAAACCCCTTCCCCTAGTGGGGAAGGGGTGAAGAAATTTTACCTGCGGCGTGCCAGCCTTTTGGAAGCTGCTTTCCTCTTCAGGGACGATGTCTTTGCCGCTTTCTTGATCGGCTTTTTAGCGGATACCTTTTTGGTTTTTACTTTTCCGTTTGCGTGTTTGATGAGCGTTTGGATTTGCTCATGCATATAGAGTTGAACGTAGTATAAACCGCCGCCGTTCTTGCCGCTTGCGCCCGAACCTTTCCAGCCGCCAAAGGGTTGGAAGCCGGGCCACGCGCCGGTCGTCGCGCCTTGCGGACGATTCGCGTACGTCACGCCCGCTTCGATCTTATCGAAGAACCAAGCCGCCTCTTTCTCAGTTCCATAGAAGCCAGCCGTCAAACCATAGTTAACATTATTCGCAATCTTCATGGCTTGGTCGAGATCGCTGACTTTGCCAATCGTCGTGATCGGCAGGAACATTTCATATTGCCACAAGCGATGCTCGAACGGCAGGTCCGTAACAAGGGTTGGTTCGCAGAAATAACCTTTGTCGAACATGCCGCCAGTCTTGACATGTCCGCCCGTCAGGAATTTGCCGCCGCCTTGATTGATCTCCTCGGTGAAATTCTTGAAGTCATTGTAAGAGCTTTGATTGATGACGGGACCAAGGTAAGTGGCGCGTTCGGTCGGATCACCGATGATAAGACTGTTCGTCTTTTCCTTGAGCATCGAAACGAACTCATCATAAACAGGTTCTTCAACGATCACGCGTGAAGCCGCCGAACATTTCTGGCCTTGCAAACCAAAAGCGGAGCGCATGATGCCGGTGGTTGCATCTTCCAAATCCGCGTGGCGTGAAACGATGGCCGGATTCTTGCCGCCCAACTCCAAGATCACCGGGCGGACATAGTTGCGTTGTGCAAAGTCGCGGAACAACTTCATGCCGACATCGAAGGAACCGGTGAACGTCGCACCGTCAATTTCCTTACTGTCCACGAGAGCTTGTCCTAGTGTGGAGCCGGGACCCGTGACAAAGTTCACGACACCATCCGGGAAGCCGGCATCGCGGAAGCATTCCGCATACAGGCGGACGATCCATGCCGTGTCGGTGGCGGGTTTGATCACAACTGTATTGCCAGCACTCAAAGCCGCGCCGGTGGGTCCGCCGGTCAATGCAAAGGGGAAGTTGAATGGGCTGATGACGAGCCACACGCCGTAAGGTCGCAGTACGGAAACGTTCGTCGCATCATAACCAACGAGCGGGTCTTTGCCCATCGGTTTGACAAAGCCCTTATTCTGTTCCATCATCAGTGCGGAGAAATACATCAAGTCGGCAGTCTCTTGCACATCGCCAAGACTCTCCATGCGGTTCTTGCCGACTTCAAGCGCCATCGCAGCGCCGAGCTCGAAGATACGTTTTTCGAGTAACGCCGCCGCCTTGCGGACGAGTTTGACGCGTTCCTGCCAAGGGGTGTGGCTCCATTTGGGGAATGCCCGGCGAGCCGCCTCAATCGCTTGATGAGCGTGCTGGGCGTTGCCCTTTTGCATTTTAGCCAGAACCCAATCGGTATTGACCGGTGATCGGTCATCCCATTTCTCATCGGCATAAACATCCTTGTTGTCGATGATCATGCTCCATTCCTTGCCGAGATTCTGTTTGAGGGTTGCGACTGCCTGATCGAAGCCCTTGTGCAGTTCTTCGGGCGGATTGAACATGGTTGCGTAGGTGAGTTTGAAAGCCATATAACCTCCAGTTACATAGTTATGTCGTTATATAGTTTGGTAGTTCGAACCAACTGCGTGACTACCAAACTGCGGAACCAGCAAGCTAAACACAGTATAGCGTAGGAAATCACAATCGTCAAAGTGAGGTGTCTCTAGTTTGACGTGACGATTTTCCTGACCTTTTGTGCGCTGGCACCGTTGCCACTTTCTTTTTTCTGTAATTCCAGGAATCTTTCCACCACAGTAGGATCGAAATGAGTGCCAGCCAGCGACTGGATGTGTTCCATCGCCTTTTCTTTCGTCCATGCTTTGCGGTACGGCCGATCGCTGGTCAAGGCATCCCAAACATCCACAATGGTAAATATGCGCGCCTCCAGCGGAATTTGTTCGCCGCTCAAGCCGCGCGGATAACCTGTGCCATCCCATTTTTCGTGATGGCAGTAAGGGATATTAATTGCCCGGCTGAGATATTGAATTGGAGCAATCATTTCAAACGCGAAGGTGGGATGTTTTTTCATCAAGACCCATTCTTCATCGGTCAGTTTATCGGGCTTGAGCAGGATATTATCCGGGACGCCGAGTTTGCCGATATCGTGCAGTAACGCTCCCCGCCGAATGTGCATTAACATCTCGCCGGAGAAATCGAAATCAGCGGCAAGTTTTAATGTCATATCGGTCACGCGCCGCGTATGGCCTTCGGTTTCTTCATCTCGTAGATCCATGGCGCGCGACCAGCCTTCGATGGTGGCGTCGTAAGCAATTGCCAATTCCATATTGCTTCTCTGCAACCCGTTGAACAGATGGATGTTTTCGATAGCGATCGCGGCTTGTCCGGCGAGCGTTTCGAGGAAATCCATCCAGCCTTTTGCGGGAGTTTTGGCTTCGGACCGATAGAAGATTTCCATCACACCTTTCGGCTCACCTTTTGTCAGTAGAGGGATTAAATAAATAGAGCGGAAACCTTCCGTCTTCCAAATTTCTTTAAGGCTGTTTTTCGGTTCCTGTGAGGCTTGCGATTCGACGATGTGGTGTTCGAAGATTGCGCGTCCCGCAAGACTTTCATTCAAAGACATATTCTGGCTGGCGTTCTCGAGAAGATGTGTATGGAAACCCTTGCCCGATATATATTTCAGGCTATTGACATCGGATTGCAGTAGGAAGATGGCGGTGGCATCCGCGCCTAATTGTTGGATCACTTGATTGATTAGAACCTCGAGCGTAATGTTCAAATCGAGGCTATTGGTGACCGCCAGGTCAACGGAATGCAGGGCTTGTAGTCGTTCCAGTTGTTGTTCGGTCTCCCTCTGGAGCCGGCTGTTTTCGAGCGCGATCGCGGCTTGATTCGCCAGCGTATTAATCAGCTTTTCATCCGATTCGCTGAAAGCATCCGGCGCTTCGTTTTCGACGCTGATCACACCCAGAATGCGGTTATCTTTTTTTATCGGAACATACAGACCCGAATTCAAGCCGGGGAAAGTTTCCGTGTAACGGGGATCGCTCCTCAAGTCCTGGATACGAAGCGTTTGATTGTGTTGGACTGCCCAACCGGATAACCCGTCGCCCGGCTTTTGAACCAAATGATTGAAATGTCCCTCCAAGCCTTCTCGTTCTGTTTGAGTTTTTATACCCGGAACGTTAAAGCCAATGACTTTCAGCGTCTGGGATTCTTCATCATACAAGCGGACGGCGCTATGATGCCAGTTCAAATTCCTTTCCATTTGATCCATGATTCTTTGGGCGATCTGCTCGGGCTCAAGGATTCGACTCAGTTCCAAACCGCTTTGGTGGATCGTTTCCAATTCTGCCAACCGCCTGCGGATGTTTTCTTCGGCGGTTTTGCGCTCGGTGATATCGCGCAGGATAATGAGCAATACACGTTTATCTCCAAAACTCGATAAGCGCCCACTGAGTTCCACTGGGAAGCTTTCGCCATTGGCGCGAACGTTAACAGACTCAACTGTTCCAATGCCGGCTTCTTCGAGGCTGTTACCATCGAATCGATGAATGTAGCCTTCGGAGGGAACTAAATCAAGCACGGTCTTGGTTAGAAATTCTTCTCGGCTATAGCCGTACAGCTCGCAGGCGCGCTGATTGACGTCCAGAATCCTAAAGTCCGTTGTCTCCACTAAGATAGCATCTTGAACCCCTTCAAAAATGCTGCGGTAACGCGATTCGCTCTCGAACAAAGTTTTTTCTGCTTTTCTTTGCTCGGTCAAATCGCGCACGATGGAGCCGACCCGATAACCGTTCTCGGTTTTGATAGGAAATGAAGTTTGAGAGATCGGTTTGCGTATGCCCGTGGCACTTTGAATTTCGATATTGGTAATCTTTCCATAGACGGAAGAAAGTCCGGTTTGCAGCGTTTCCAATATAGAATTTTTGAGGTGTTCATGAGTGCTTGCGGTACGGCGTTCCGGCATCAATAATTGGAACTGCATTTCCCAAGCTGGCATACCCATTGCTTGAGCGCGCGGGATGCCGGTGATATCCACTTGTGCCTGATTCCATTCTGCAACCAAGCCTTGTTCATCGAAGATCACAACACCATCGGCAGACTGTTCGACGAAGGAGCGGAATCTCTCCTCGCTGACGCGCAGCGCTTCCTCTGCATGTTTACGATCGGTGATGTCTTCCACCATGATCTGAATCTGTTGTACGTGCCCGCTCTGATCAAAGATCGGCGTAAACAGCATTTGCATATAAATTGATTTGTCCCATTTGGTAGTGTAGGGATGTTCAAGGCGGGCCGACTGGCCCGTAGCCAAAGTCTTTTGAAAATCAGCCGTGATGCCTGCTTCGATCAGAGGCTGGAAGGTCAAGATGTTAATGCTCTTGGTGGCTTCTGCTGATGGTGATCCCAGGATTTGCAGTGCGGCAGGGTTCACCTCGATGATCTCGCCTCGTGTGTCGGCAAGAAGAATGCCTATCGGCGCATATTCAAAGAGAGAGCGATATTTCTCTTCGTTCTCGCGCAGGCGTTGTTCCACCCGCTTGCGTTCGGTGATATCTTCAACGGTGCCTTCATAGTACAAGACTTTGCCACCGGAGTCCCGAATGACTTTGGCGCTTTCGCGCACGAAGAGGGATGTCCCATCTTTTCTCTTCCAGTTGGCTTCCAATCCTCTAACTTCGCCATCCCGCTCGATTTGCGTTTGGAACTCGTTTCGTTCATATCCGGCTTCATACCCATCTTCTTCGAGATTGCGCCGAGCCAATTCTTCAAAGGAAGAATATCCCAGCATTTGGACGAGAGCCGGGTTGGCTAGCAGAATTTTTCCTTCCGGAGTGGTGCGATATAGTCCGATGGTGGAATTCTCGTATAAACTTCGGAAGCGTTCCTCGCTTTCTCGTAATTTTGCTTCCGCTTGCCTGCGCTCGGTGACATCGCGGAAACTCCAGACTCTGCCGACGCTCTCGCTGTTGAGATATTGCGGTTTCGAATATCGTTCGAAAACTCGTCCGTCTTTGAATTCCAGCACATCAAAACTTTCCGCGTCCGGTGACGCGTATAGTTTTTGAACTTGAGCGATGAAGCCATCGGCATCTTTTAGCTGATCCAATACAAATGCCAACGCTTGCTCGTCAGAATGCGCGTCAAGGACGGATTGCGGTATGCGCCAAAGTTCAACAAACTTCTGGTTGAAAGTTGTGATCTTTCCTTCTTCGTCGACAACGAGGATTCCATCCGCGCTGGCGTCGAGTGTGGCATTGAGCAAGGATATATTGCTCTGAAGTTCCTCTTCCGCCTGCTTGCGCTTGGTAACATCCTCAATGAAACCTTCGTAATAGATCAATCTGCCCGTATCGTCTTTCACCGCGCGCGCATTGGTGGATGTCCAGATTTTTGTGCCATCCTTGCAAAGGTTTTCCGCGATGAAATCAATCACTTCCCCGTCTTCGGCTAACGGCTCCAGGAATCTCCTACGATCTTCTGGATTCGCGTAAATCTGTTCTGAGATATTCTGGATTTCCGCGAGCATCTGCTCAGGCGAATCATGTCCGTAGATTTTTGCCATTGCCATGTTGACATTGATATAGCGGCCATCCGGCGTTGAGCGGAAGATACCTACGGTGGCATTGTCGAAGATATCCCGATAATTTTTCTCGGCGGCTTGGAGTTCTTCGTTTTCCTTATGCAAATTGGAATTATTACGCCGAATTAACCAATATAAAAGTAAACCAGTCACGAGAACATAGAACCACCCTTTGTAAATGCTAAGGGTTACTTCTATCTGTATATTCGTAGTCAGCGCTGCCAACGCTTTATCGGAAAGTAAAATCCACAGCCCGCCTATCAGCAGATATATTGCAGTGATCCGAAGAGCATTTCGATCAAGTCTGATGGTCTTCAGACTTGTACGTATTTGCAGATTCATTTTTCACTCCTGTCACTTACACATAAGAAGCAAAAACAATTTATAAAAATGAAAGCCGAATTCCTTTAAATGTCATCCCTAAGTATATGACGATTTTGTAATCCGACGATTGAATTAACGTTACTTTAAACGGTTGGCAAGGGAACTGTAAGGAATGTAAGTGTTTACAGGATTTGGAAATAATAACTTTAGACAAAAAACGGCGGACTGGTGAGAATGTAATTCTCGAACTTTCCGAACAGCGCATCCGCCATGAAAAACTCAAAGAACGAATCCATTTTGAAGCCGCGCTGTAGCAGATAATCCACCGCACAACGGTTGATCAAAGGGACCTCAACGCTAAACCCCGATTCCTTGAGCGCGGCTTCCGTCTCGGCGTGTGCAAGAATTGCCGGAAAATCATTCGCATCGAGCGAAGCAAACGGTCCATTATGTTCGCCAAGATACCCATACCCGATGACCACTTTATCGCGCTTATAAAAATAACCTTGACGAGATTCGATCAGCCAAGCATGTTCCGCTTCGCGATGAAAACCGAGGATGGCATTATCGATTCGGATTAATTCTCCCATCGCTTGAGCGGATGGCACAATCCGTTCGATGATCAGGTCTGAATCTACATTAACTTTTTCTGCCAAGCGCGAAAATGCGTAACACGGGAAGAGTGGATATACGTTCGCTTTGAGATAACGCTGGACGGCGCGTCCATCTATCGTCGCGAGGATGAAGCGATGATCGGCTCCATCCACAGGAAAGGCGCGCGCTAGAAGTTCGCGTCCAACGCCCGCTGATTGATGTTCGGGCAAAACGAAAAACTCGGTCAGTTGTCGAACGCCATTGCGCAGGATGGAGCGCGCAAAGCCAATCACTTTGCTATCTCGTTCTGCGACCCAAAAGTTATCAGAGGTGAGCGCCAGATGCTCAAAGAGCGGTTGCCTGCGCTCCCAAAGATTTTGATTCGTATGCGCATCATTTCCGCCGCTGATGGGATTCGCGCCCAAGCGCTTACCTAATTCCCTGATGGATTGATGAAAGACTTCGAAGGTTTTTTGCGAATCGTCAAGCGTGCCGCGTCGATAGGTGATTGGCATGATTCCTCAATGGTTCAATTTTCACACAGATTTCGTTTTCTGGCTTGACATTCTTCCTATAACCCTTGATAATATCAGTGAGGAGATAATGTGGCAATCATCACTTTGATGACGGACTTTGGTATTAAGGATGGAAACGTCGGTGTGATGAAAGGTGTGATTTGGGGAATTTGCCCTCAGGCACAAATTTCTGATTTAAGTCATATGATCGGCGCGCAGAATGTTCGCGAAGCTTCATTGATTTTATTGCGCTCCGCTCCCTATTTTCCCAAAGACACAGTGCATGTTGTGGTGGTTGATCCAGGCGTGGGAACTGCGCGCCGTCCGATGGCGGCGAAGATCGGCGACTGGTTTTACGTGGGACCTGATAATGGAACGATCACTCTTTTGCTTGACCGTGCGGAGAAAGAAAATTGGGCTTGTCAATTTGTTCAGTTGGATCGAACAAATTATTGGCTGCCCCGTGTCAGCTATGTATTTCATGGACGCGATATCTTTTCGCCGGTCGGCGCGCATCTAGCCAACGGCGTTCCCCTTTTGGACCTTGGAACGGAGTTTACCGATCCGGTGCAACTCCAACTCCCTCAGCCTCAACAAATCAGTCATGGCTGGCGCGGGGAGATCATTCATATCGATCATTTTGGAAATCTCGCCTCGAACATTCGCGTCGAGAATTTAGGCGATGTGATTCAGAAGAAAGATAAAATCATTATCAAGTTGGATGGAGTTGAAATCAAAGGCATGGTCAATACCTTTGGCGAGCGTGCCGAGGGAGAAGTGGTTGCGTTGCTTGGCAGTACCGGCAATTTGATTGTATCGGTGGTGAATGGCAACGCCGCGACGAAGTTGAGTGTTAAAGTCGGTGATGGGATTGAAGCAATTGTTAAATAACTGTCATTGCGAGGAACGAAGTGACGAAGCAATGACATATAAACTATCATGACTGAGTCTCCTCTCGTTATAGAAAACCTTTCTTTTCGCTATCGCGACCATCAGGACAAGGCGATTGATCATATTTCTTTTAATGCTAATCAAGGCGAGATTTTGCTGATCGCCGGCGCCAGCGGCTGCGGCAAGACAACACTCATCCGCGCCGTGAACGGATTGATTCCGCGCAGTTATAAGGGCCAACTTTCGGGGCGCATCTTGGTCTTTGGCGAAGATAGCTCTTCATGGAAGCTTTCTCAAATCTCACAAAAAGTCGGGACGGTATTACAAGATCCCGAACGTCAGATCCTTGGCACAAAAGTTTTGAATGAAGTTGCATTCGGTTTGGAGAATCTCGGTTTGCCGCGTGATGAGATCATTCAGCGCGCAGATGAGGCGCTGACTTTTTTGAAGATATCCGAACTGTGGGATCGTGATACGTTCAGTCTTTCCGGCGGCGAAAAACAAAAGGTGGCATTGGCAGGTGTGCTTGCCATGCGCCCCAGCATTTTGTTGCTTGATGAGCCATTAGCCAGCCTTGATCCGGCTAGCGCGCAGGATTCGCTGGACATGGTGCGTAAACTGGCTGATGACGGGATGACGGTTTTGATGGTCGAGCATCGCGTCGAGGATGTGCTTCGTATTCGTCCCGAGCGCGTGATGTTCATGGATGGAGGTCAAGTCCGTTACTTGGGCGGGCTTAACGGGTTATCTAAAGTGGTGAATTATCACGAAGTTAAATTACCGGCGGAAGATATTGTCGAACGCGCAAGGTTAGATAGCGCTCCAGCGGAACTGAACATTCTTCCCGATGCGGCCGATCCAGCGACGTGGAAGTGGAAGTCTGAAACACTGGTTAAGTTTGAGGATGTCGCGTTTGGTTATGAACCGGATAGTGAAATCTTGCATGGGATCAATTTGGAAATTAAACGCGGTGATGTGATCGCCGTATTGGGTCCGAACGGCGCGGGCAAGACGACTTTTGTTAAACATGCAATCGGATTGCTGAAACCGAAGTCGGGCCGCGTGCTGGTGAATGGACAGGATACAAAAGAATTAAGCGTGGCTCAAATTGCAAGTACGCTGGGTTATGTGTTTCAAAGCCCGAGCCACATGTTGTTTGCTCCGACGGTGCGCGAGGAGCTTGCGTTCGGACCGTCGAACATGAAGCATCCGAGGGATCAAATTGAACAGGAGGTGAAAACGGCACTGAAGATTGTGAACCTTTCCGATAAAGAGCAAGACCCACCGCTGGCGTTATCGTTCGGCCAGCAAAAGCGCGTCAGTATTGCGGCCATCCTTGCCATGCGTTCGCGCATCCTTGTGATGGACGAGCCAACCGCCGGGCAGGATTATGAGAACTATATGAACTTCATGGATTCCATTTTGCAAATGCCCGGTTTCGAAGCGATCCTTTTTATCACCCATGATGTGGATCTGGCTGTGATCTATGCCAACCGTGTTTTATTGATCGCAGACGGCCGGCTGACTGCGGATGGCAAGCCGCAGGATGTACTGCGCGACCTTGATCGGCTCGAAGCCTGCCGCCTTGTACCCTCATCGCTTCTGGCATTGAACTTGAAGCGGCTCCCGCAAACCGGACATTTTATGCGGGCTGAGGCGCTGGCGCATATATAAACCCAAAAAGGAGAGAATGAAGATGGACAAGAAACTTACGAACGTTCTGATTTCGTTGGTGGTGATTCTGGCGATCTTTGGGATCATCATGTTTGCCTTTGGGGCCAGCAAAAACAACTTCGGCCCGTTCAATTTTCAAGTGGACCAACCCACGCTGGTACTTCGCTTTATGTTCGTTATCCTTGGTCTCTTGATTGCATTCGCGGTCTATCTCTTTACCAGAGACAACAAGGCCTGGGAAGTTGGCACGCGCGAAGTGGTGTGGATGGCCATTGGCGCCGCGTTGTACGCCGTGTTCTCATGGTTATTTAACGGCACGGTCTTTGTTGTGCCATCGTTGAGTCAAGTGGCACTGCGGCCTGCGATTGCAATCCCCATGTTCTTCGGTTATGCCTTTGGTCCAGTTGTTGGATTCTTCAGCGGCGCGGTCGGCAACATCTTTGGCGATGCGTTGACCGGCTTTGGACTTTCTCCGCAGTGGAGCATTGGCAACGGCCTCGTTGGTTTCATCGCTGGTATGGCGATGCTTTTCAAAGATAAGAAGAGAAGTGTGGACACGGTGCTGTGGGTGAGCGGAATTTTGGCTCTCTTAACCGTTGTATTGTTCTTCATGAATCCCAATACGACCAACGGAATGTATTTCGCTGCCACGGAACCTGTTTCTATCTTTGCAGGATTGACCATTATCATCGGTTTTGTGATTGTGTTGATCGTCCGCTTTGCGTTCACCAGCAATGAAGATGTAGTCGCTGCTGTAACCTGGGGCATGCTTGGAAATATTCTGGGCATCCTCTTTGCGGCACTATCGGATATCTTCATCAATGGTTTTAGTCTTGCCGCGGCGGTGGTTGGTGAATTCCTGCCTGCCGCCGGCCCGAATCTGATCTTTGCTGCGATCTTGGTGCCATTACTCGTCGGTGCATACGCAGCTGTCCAGAAACAGTCTGGTCGTTAGCATTTGCCTCATCCCAGCCCCTCTCCCTAAGGGAGAGGGGCAAAAGGGTGAGGGAGAGTAGTGAAGGAACATGTTAGTCGCCTGGCGTTTTCGCAAACGTGATAAATCCCTGATCCAATGGTTCAATCCCAGTGCCTGGATCATGTTCTATTTATGTTTCCTTGTTTCCACACTCGCCTTCTGGGATGTGCGTTATCTCCTCCCGTTTTTTATTATCGCACTCATCGTTCTTTTTACATCGGGGGTCAAATGGTTTGAGATTCGGCGCGCATTTATTTTCATCATCGGCTTTGTTACTTTTTATGCCGTCCTGACATTTCTCACTGGACGCGGTGGCGCTGAAGTTTATAAGCAAGAACATCTCATTCGTGAATTCAAGGCATCGTTTTCCATTTTGGGATGGACGCCCACGCTGGATGTCACGGTGGAACGCGCTTTCTTTGGGGTCAGTCAATTCGTGCGTGTCTTTTCGATTGCGGTCATGACCATCCTGATTCCGTATTCGCTCAACCCGGCATTATATGGGATCACGTTCAAAGGGCTGCGGATGAACGACAAGTTTGCATACGCCATGGATTTAACCATGCGCTTCATTCCGACCTTCGGCCGGGATTTCCAGCTGACGATGGATGCCCAGCGCGCGCGCGGCTACGAACTCGAAAAGATCAAGGGCGGACTCATCGAGCAGGTCCGCAAGCTCGGACCATTGATGGTGCCTGTGACCATTCATGCCATTATCGGAAGCGAAGATATTATCGACGCCATGGACTTGCGCGCCTTTGGCGTGGGTCCGCGCACCTGGCTCGACCAGTTGGTATATCATCGCCGCGACCGGGTTCTGATCGCGTTTGGCGTTCTGATTTTATTGACTTCGCTTGTTGTGGGATTTTTTGGATATGGGAACTTCTGGGTTCCACCTGCGCTGATCAAGCTGGCTGGTGGATGAAAATATCATGGATGTCGTTGCGAGGAGCGCGCTCTTCTCGACGAAGCAATCTCTTGTTAGAAAATTATAGGAGATTGCTTCGTCGCTATACTTATCGCAATGACAAATTCGTTTAATGATGTCCTGAAGAAGTTTCACCAGCTTCGATGGACACATCTAAATAATTCTCTCTCGGTGCGAAGGAACAAGTGGCATAATCGGTAAAAGAGCAGGGCGGATTGTAGGACTTATTGAAATCCACAAAAACTTTGCCGTCCTGGTGTGCGTCCGTATAAAGATAACGGCTGGAGGGATAAGTTGTTTTGCTATTGGTCAAATCTTTGAATTGAATGTAAAGGCGATGATCAGGTTCCTCTGTAACCAGCAGTTTGAGTTTTTGTCCCGCAAATTCAAACGCGATCTCGCCATCCATTTTTTCGTCAATCACCTCGCCGAGGATGTCAGGCATTTGAACGATCTTGGGTGCGGCATAACGAGTGTAGGTCGCAGGGAGGCGATATTCTTCCTTGACAGGATACCATGTGCGAGGCGGATGGGTGCGCCGTTCTTCGCGCGTGTTATCCCACAAACGAATCCCCACACCCTTCGAGCGGCGTACCACCACCATGCGCATTTCATCCAGCGTGATGAAGCTTGGCACATCTTCCTGATCGGCATCAAGCAAGGCAGTGTTCGTTTGCACGCCATTGACTTCGACGGTGCGCCCAGAATCCATATACAAGGTAACGTTGTTGCCGTCGAACTCAAAGCGGCCTAACTGTTTCGGTGCGCGGCTTGGAAGCTTGATGTCGCAATCGGGATCGGAGCCAATCAGGTTGGTTCCATTGCGAAGCCAGAAGAGACCGGCCAGCGCCAGCCATCCGTTTTCGCGGCGTAAGTTGGCATCTACTTCCTTGCGCCATTTTAGGATACTGCTGAGATATTCTTCATTAGCCATGTTTACCATTTCACCTTAACGAAAAGAATTGCAAATAGATAGAAGGATGGTGAAATTCTTCTATTTGCGCCCCGCATATAATTCACCTGCTTCTATAAGTGAGTTGATCTCATTTTGATTTGGCGGAAAAGTGCAGGTGGCAAAATCAGTGAAGGCGCTCGGAGGATTGAAGACCTTGTTGAAATCAATCAAGACTCGGCCATCTTCCTGCACAGGTTCTGTGTAGTGATAGCGTCCCTTAGGATAAGTTGTTTCGCCGTTCGTCAAGTCCTGGAACTGGATATACAGACCACCACTCTTGAGATCGCTGGTATCGAGGTTATAGGTTCTGCCTGCCAAGTTAAATGAGACATAACCCTGCATATAGTTCTCCTCCCACACGCCAAAAGCATTAAACATCTTGACTTTCATGGGCACTGGATAGGGAGTATAAAGTGCAGGCACGCGATATTTTTCATCAACGGGGAACCAGGCGCGGGGCGGAAAGGTGCGTCGTTCTTCGCGCGCATTATCCCATAAGCGGATGCCCACTTTGTCCGCGCGGTGGATGACTGCGATACATAGATTCCCGAACTTAACGAAGCTGGGAGAGTCCTCAAGATCGTGTTTGAGCACAGCTGAAACATGGATAGGTTCACCGTTCAGTTCTGCGCTCTGGCCGATATCAAGATGCAAAGTGACGACAGACACGCCGTCAAACTCAAATGCGCCGAGCAGACGCGGCGCTTGTTTGGGGAAAAGGATGTCGCAGTCGCGGGAGGAGCCGAAGGTATTCATGCCCTGTTTTAGCCAAAAAAGACCCGCCATCGCGAGCCAGTTATTCTCACGGCGCAGGTCAACATCCATTTCCTTGCGCCATTGCAAGATATTGCGGAGATATTCGTCGCTGGACATGTGCAGAGTAATTATACATGAAATGCGATGGTTGCAGATATACAATTTTGTTATAAAGTCATAGCAAATGTCGTGAGGAATTCTTTGACGAAACTATCTCCTCTTTCGAGCTGGTTTCTAAAAAATCTCCGAGGTCTGAAGACCTCGGAGATTTTTATTCCTATTCATCTAACGTTGAAACATCACCTTCAGGCAAACCCTGTGCTCTGGCTTTCAACACTCGGCGCATGATCTTGCCAGAACGCGTCTTGGGTAATTTATCCACGAACTTCACATCTTCGGGCCGCGCAATCGGTCCCATATGAGTTGCAACGTGCTGGCGCAATTCTTCGGCGAGTTCTGGCGACGGGGCAAAGCCGGAACGCAATAACACGAAGGTATGAATAGCTTGTCCTTTGACTTCGTGTGGCAATCCAATTGCGGCGGCTTCTGCCACCGCGGGGTGACTCACCAAAGCAGATTCAACTTCCGCGGTTCCAAGCCGATGACCGGAAACTTTGATCACATCGTCCACGCGGCCGATGATCCAGAAATAACCATCCTTATCGCGCTTGGCGGAATCGCCTGCGGTGTAATATCCGGGGAATTTGCTCCAATATTGACTCACGTAACGATCCGGGTCACCGTAAATGGTCCGCAACATGGAGGGCCATGGATTCTTTAACACCAGATAACCTTCGGTATCGTCAGCCACGGATTTGCCTGCTTCATCGAGCACATCCGCTTCCTGTCCAAAGAACGGACGCGTACCCGAACCCGGTTTGAGCGGCACGGTCGGTGTGGGCGTGATCATGAACATCCCGGTCTCAGTCTGCCACCAGGTGTCCATGATCGGGCATTTCTCTTTGCCGATCACGCGGTAATACCATTTCCATGCTTCGGGATTGATCGGCTCGCCCACGCTTCCAAGCAAGCGCAATGATGATAGATCATGTTTATTAGGCCAGGCTTCGCCGAAACGCATCAAGCCGCGGATGGCAGTCGGCGCGGTGTAAAGTATCGTGATGCCGTATCGTTCCACTTGTTGCCACATTCGATTCGGATACGGATAGGAGGGCCCAGCTTCCGACATGAAGGAAGTCACGCCGTTGATCAACGGGCCATACACGATATAGGAATGTCCCGTCACCCAACCCGGATCAGCCGCGCACCAATAGCGATCCTCATCGTTGACGTCAAAGACATATTTGAGCGTGGCGTACGTTCCGACCATATAGCCGCCGTGCGTGTGCACAATGGCTTTGGGTTTGCCAGTGGAGCCGGAGGTGTAAAGGATGTAAAGGGGATCTTCCGCGTCCATGACTTCGGTGGCGCATTTGCCATTAGCAATCGGGAGGGCGAGCAAGTCGTGATACCAATGATCGCGGCTGACTTCCATCGGCACTTCATGTCCCACGCGTTTGATGACGATCACGTTCTCTACAGATGGACAGCGTTTGACCGCTTCATCCACCGTTCGTTTCAACTCGACGATTTTCCCGTTTTGGAACGCGCCGTCGCAGGTGATGACCAGCTTTGATTGGCTGTCTTCGATGCGGCCCTGTAAAGCATCCACGCTGAATCCGCCGAATACCACCGAATGAATCGCGCCGATCTTGGCGCAAGCCAGCATCGCAAAGACGATTTCAGGAATGCGTCCCATATAAATCGTGACGCGGTCGCCTTTCTGCACGCCCATGGCTTTGATGATATTTGCCATGTGGCTGACTTCGCGGTTGAGCAGGAAATAGGAGAAAGTCCGTTCAGTCTTTCCGTCTTCGCTTTCCCAGACGAGCGCCAGTTTGTTTTTGCGATATGTTTTGAGATGACGATCAATTGCGTTGTGAACGATATTGGTCTTTGCTCCGACGAACCATTTGAAGAATGGTTTCTTTGAATCGTCGAGAACCTTATCCCACTTCTTGAACCACTCCAGCTCTTCAGCTTCCGCCGCCCAAAAAGCCTGCGGATCTTTGCCGGCCTTTTCGGCCATCTCATCCCAGTCTTTTAGGCGCGCCTGTGCCACCACTTCATTCGATGGGAAATAGACTTCACCTTCCAATTGCGGTTTGCTCTTGGCCATGTCTCTCTCCTTGGACGAAATATTTGGCTAAATATACAGCAAAATTCTTACGAAGGCAAATGCAATCTATTGAATCAATGATCTCCAGTCCAGTGCTTCAGCAGTCTGATGCAAACGATGATCGTCGTCTACAATGTTAAACGTGAGATGCCGAAACACTTTTTCTGCCAATGGGGTGATTTGGGTCAATGGGACGATTGTATCCTGGCGTCCGTGAACGATCAGGGTTGGAACCGTAATGGGCTTTGGAAGATGTTGTGCGAATTCAGGAAGCATGAGCGCGGGCGCCAGCAGAATCAACTTTCGGACTTGGCTGGGATGTTGAGTCGCGAATAGAGCAGCCATCAAGCCTCCAAAGGATGAGCCAATCAATGTCCAGTTGGAGGCGTTGCCAAGGATCGGATAAAGTTGCTGCATCCGTTCGTCGAGCGAGCCGGTAAAGTCAGGCGTAATCAAATCGGGATAGAACGCGCGAATTATTGCCGCTTTATGAGTCTGGCTGTTCGAGTCGAGTCCGTGCACATAGATAATCCGTTTGGCGTCAAGCACGTCTGCGCTCCCCGCGTTTTTCCATGCTCAGCATAGAGGCCTGCACCGCCATGCCGATGAAGAGCAAGACAATGAATATAAGTGCAGCCATCAATCTCCCGAAATGAAAAGCATTGATTATCATGGATGAACCCGCTAGCGATGAAATGAGGATGAGCGCCCAATCGAATAAGGTTGCAATTAACGCCGCGCCGATAATACCGCCGACGATGAAGATGACCCATGCTAGGACGCCTTGATCGAGTCCAAACCAACCTGCCAAGCCGAGCAGGATGTAGCCGCCGCCTAGAAATCCGGCGATGCCGATTGCCAGTGTTTCAACAAAGATGGCAAGGACGGCAAAGATCACTCCGAGACCCAGCCCGGCAATGATGGTCATCAAGTCAGAACCATGAAAAAAACGCGTTGCAACTTGAACACCGATGATAAACCCGATCACGCCGACGAATAGCCAGAACAATTTACGCCCAGCGACCAATAATGCACTGCCGAGTATAGCGTTGATAAAATTAAGCATGTCTCTCTCCTTTAGTTTTTAAACCGCGCTTAGGTTTCTGATAAGGGTTTGGCGCGGATGAGCTCGCGTATTCCTTCTTTTAATTCATTAGGAAAAGAAGATGCAATACGCCGGAATGTGATCGCTGTCATAGGATTATTGGAATTGGTTAACACTTGTCGAAGGAAGTAGATCGTTTCAGTAGGGGAACTCTTATAAAGCACAAGCACAAATTCTTCGATCTCGTTTTGTAACCTCGCCGGTGCGGCCTCCATAATCGGCTCCAGCACTTTGAGCAATGGCGGATGATTACTGAATGATGAATCGGAGACCGCAGAAATAGCCGCTTGAAGCCCATTCGACCATAACCGCGTCCGTTCCGGTTGAAGCCATTCTGCGATTAATTCAAGGAATTGGTTTGGCGCTTCCTTTCTCATACGTGCCAGACCATTATCCAATAATTTGGCACGCAAACCGGGATCGTACACCTGATGGGTCCACGCGGTTAGACGTGCCAACAGTCGCTCTTCTTGCGGAGGAATCTGCCCAAGCAGAAACGCGGCAAGCAAACGCGTTTCAAGGTAGCCTTCATCCCAAAGCCTATCTGCTAATTCCAAAGCCGCATCCGGATATTCGCCGGCGTTGCGATGGATTTCTTGTTCAATTTGTTTTAGGATGACCGGGGAGGTATGATACGAAGCAATGTTAGCGGATGGCGCGGTCGCTGGCTGCTTGCGCACGGTGTGATCCACATAGAACTCAAGCATCTCGCGCAAATGCCTGATAAATTCATCCGGCACGAAGAAAAAGTCTGCGAGACGTGATGCTTGTTTACGTAAACGGGAAAGGTCAATAGCGGGCATATGGAAAATAGTAGGGGCGCAATATATTGCGCCCCTACGTGATTAATACGCTCTTGCGAAATAAACTTTTTTCTCAGCCTTCTTGCCGCACACAATGCACTTGCCTGCGCCGCCGGGCTGATCGAGAGGAATGTTGCGCGTCGTAGCCTTCGTTTCTTCCTTAACCTTCGCTTCGCATTCTTTGCTTCCGCACCACCACGAAAACGCCCAGCCGTTTTGAACAACCTCTTTCAATTCATCATATGACTTTGGATCGAAGATATGACTATCGCGGAATTCGGTGGCGCGCTTAAGCATCGACGATTGAATCTTGGTCAGGAGTCCGTTGACGGCCGCCGCGAGATTCGTTTGAGGGACAAATGACTTGCCGTCTCTTCCCGCGACGTCGCGGCGTGCCAGCGCGACCGAACCTTTTTCCACATCCTTGGGTCCTATCTCGATCCGCAAAGGAACACCGCGCATTTCCCAGTCGTTGAACTTGAATCCCGAGCTGACGTTGTCGCGGTCATCCATTTTGATGCGAATCCCGGCCGCTTTAAGCTCAGCAAAGATTTTATCAGCCACTTCCATTACTTTGGTTTTCTCAGCATCGTTCTTGAAGATGGGAACCATGATCGCTTGAATGGGCGCAAGTCGAGGAGGCAGAATCAAACCTTGATCGTCGCCATGCACCATGATCAGCGCGCCGATCATGCGGCTGGATATTGCCCACGAGGTGGTTTCGCAATATTGCAGCGAATTGTTTTTATCAAGGAATTGGATTTCAAATGCCTTGGCAAAATTCGTGCCGAAGTAGTGCGATGTTCCGGCTTGTAGCGCGCGCATATCTTGCATCATCGCTTCGACGGAAGTTGTCATCTGAGCGCCCGCGAAACGCTCGCTTTCACTTTTGACGCCTTTGATAACGGGAATCGCCGCTTCTTCCGTGTAAATTCTTTCGTAAATATCGAGAATGCGATAGGTTTCTTCGAGGGCTTCTTCTTTGCTGACGTGCGCGGTGTGACCCTCGTGCCAATAGAATTCTGCAGTGCGCAGGAAAAGTTTTGTGCGCAATTCCCAACGCAATACCGAACCCCATTGCACGATCAGGATGGGTAGGTCGCGCCACGACTTGACCCACTTCGAATACATGTAGCCAATGATCGTTTCGGAAGTGGGGCGTACCACTAACTTTTCTTCCAGCTCCACGCCGCCGCCATGTGTGACCACAGCCAATTCGGGAGCAAAGCCTTCTACGTGTTCTTTTTCTTTTTCAAAGAATGACAACGGAATTAAAGTTGGAAACGCCGCATTGACGTGACCCGTCTTTTTGAATTCCGCATCGAGCCATGAGGTGATATTTTCCCAAAGCGCCCAGCCATAAGGTTTGACCACCATACAGCCGCGCACGGGCGCGTAATCTGCCAGGTCCGCTTTCACGACCAGTTGGTTATACCATTCCGAGAAATCTTCTGCTCTTGTAGGTAATTTTTCTTCAGCCATTTTTTCTCCGTTCCCTCATCCCGTCCCTCTCCCATCGGGAGAGAGTGCCCGCAGGGCAGGTGAGGGGAAATTATTTTGAATCCAACAATTTCACAGCAGTCTGTATGTCCGGCGCAAATTGTACCAATTCTCTTTGCGCTACGGAAACATATTCATCAAACGATTGATAGACCTGATCGAGCACGTTCTGCCATCCACTCCCGATCAGGATGAGCGGTCTTCGGTGCAGCGAACCAATGATCATGAGATTCCACGTTAAAGAAATTTCCGTCAAAGTGCCGGGACCGCCGGGGAGGGCGAGTGCCGCGTCGCATTCAGCGATAATCGCTTCGAGTCGTTCCATCAGATCTTTCTTGCGCCATTCTTCTCTTACCCATGCGTTTGCGCCGATAGGCCGCCAACGCTCAATATCTTCACACGTTACGCCGATCACGTGTCCGCCCGCTTCTGCTGCGCCGCGCGAGACTGCTTCCATCGTTCCCATATAACCGCCGGTCAAAACGATGTGACCGCGTTCTGCCAATAGCTTGCCTAATTCTTGCGCTTCGGCGTAAGCTGTTGAACCTTCTTTCGGTTGTGAGCTTCCAAATACAGAAACATTCATAAAATCCTCAATGGAAACAAAAAAAACGGCTCGCCAGTCTGGGAGCCGCTGATTGACACGACAAACTAAACCTATCCAGACTGGAGGTGTTTTCTTAATCGTGGGGACGGCAATGGGTTTAGCGCCATGGCGCACATTATACACGATTTCCGAGATAAAATTGGATTATGGAAAACAATCTTTCCGGTCTTTTGCGAAAATTGATTCCGTTGGATCAGCTGGATTGGATTCATCAAGTTGCGGATACTGCATCCGAATTGGGATTTCCGATTTATATTGTCGGCGGCTTCGTCCGGGATCTGTTGCTGGGTCATCCCAGCCTCGACTTTGATCTCGTCGTTGAAGGGAATGCAATTGCACTTGCTCGTTCACTTGCTTCCAAATTTGGTGGCAAGATAACAACTCACGAAAAATTCAAGACAGCGAAATGGCACATTCGTGAATTGGGAATTGGGGATCGGGAATCGAATTCAGACCCCCGAATCCCAAATCTTGATTTTCTCGATCTCATCTCCGCTCGCTCTGAAATATATAAACATCCCGCCGCGCTGCCGACGGTCAAGTTAGGAACCATTCACGATGATATTTTTCGCCGCGACTTCACAATTAACACGTTGACAATTCGTTTGGATGGCAATCACTTTGGTCAACTTCATGATGAGTTGCGCGGCTTGGACGATTTGCAGAAAGGGCTGATCCGTGTTTTGCATTCACATTCATTCGTAGATGATCCGACACGAATGTTTCGCGCGGTTCGCTATGAACAGCGTTATGGATTCGAGATCGCAAAGGAAACATTGGCTCTTATCCCTGAAGCGTGCGAGTGGATTGAAAAACTCTCTCCTCAACGAATTCGTCGTGAATTGGATTTGACACTTGATGAACCAAATGCCGATTCCATGCTTTCGCGTTTGGACAAACTTGGTTTGCTTAAACCAATTCATCCTAGTCTGAGATGGGACAAAGTATCGCAGACGCGGTTTGAATCTGCGACAGATTTTCCTCTCGGCTTTTCGAGTTCTGGATTGTCGAATATCCGCGATTTACGCTGGCTTCTGTGGTTAATGACTTTATCAAACAAAGTGATTGCATCTTTGAATAGGCGTCTGCATTTCACTGCGCCGCTTTTGAAGTCGCTTCTTGCATCGTCAAAACTACAATCTGATTTGCCTGTCTTTTCAAATCTTAAACCAAGTCAATGTGTGGAACGGTTTGACAAATTTCCATTGCAGGCTATCTACGCAGTTTTGCGCGCCGCACCGCGCGGAAAATCAAAGCAGGCGTTGGAAACGTATCTTATGGAATGGCGGCATATCAAACCGGGAACAACGGGAAACGATCTGAAGAAACTTGGCATTGAACCGGGACCCAGATATCAAACCATCCTGCGAAAGTTAAGGACCGCGTGGCTGGATGGAGAAGTGAAGAATGCAAATGAAGAAAAAAACCTTCTCCAAAAGATTCTGGATTGAAGATTTTGCCTGTTGCGCTTTAACCATCCTTGCTCTATAATTTCATTAAGATTCCTAAATAAGGGAAGAAATTATATGGCAAATCATTCTACGTCCATAACGAAAGAAGGAGTTCAGACCAAGGAAGAACTCCCGTTTCGTTTGCGTGAGCCTTTTCTCTCCACGCCAGAGGCGGCACTTTTTCGCGCTTTAAAACAAATGGTGGCTGAACGTTACGTAATCTGTGCCAAAGTTTCTTTAAATGAGCTTTTCTATATCACCCGTCCAAATGAAAACGTTCATTTCTTCAATAAGATTTTTCGCAAGCATGTGGATTTTCTACTATGTGAACCAAGAATGTTTAAGCCCGAAATCGGCGTTGAACTCGTTAAGTCCATCGCCAAAGATGAGACACGTGCCAGCGATCAATTTATGGATGATTTGTTCCTGACTGCCGGTCTGCCTTTGGTGCATATCCCTTCGGGCGATCATTATGAAGTCTCGGATGTGATTTCACTATTCCAACTGGCTGTCACAAAGACCCGGGATGCGAATGACAAAAAAATATCCGGTTCGTTGGAAGACTCGGTGCCGATGTGCCCGGTCTGCGGCAAGATGATGGTACTACGCACGAATCGCTCCGGATCGTTAGCGGGTCAGGTTTATTACGGATGCATTGACAATCCCAAGTGTCCCGGTATGGTAGCAGTACATAGCTAAATTGAACAAGTAAACTACCGATAATGTCTTTTTATCTCTGAA
>Ga0335079_10001264_pt1 | contig 28946 bp, 21 predicted proteins | sample Lox_Sample_33_FD_206719 | JGI IMG/M metagenome (GOLD analysis project Ga0335079, IMG submission 206719) | Soil microbial communities from Loxahatchee National Wildlife Refuge, Florida, United States - Lox_Sample_3.3 | ecosystem: Environmental > Terrestrial > Soil > Wetlands | place: USA...
ATGCAACGGCTGAAGGCGCAGTTCATGGTCGAGGACGCCATCGAAGGGCGACCGGACAGCATGACGCAGATGGACACGCTCGAAAAGATGGACATGCAACAATCCGGGCACGACCCCCTTGGAAAAACCAAAGGGGCCTTTACGGCGATGGAAGGTCCAGGCCACCAACTCGACATGTTCACCGGCATGTTGAAACAGGGCGTGCTGCTGGGTCCGACCGGAAATAACGAGGAGACCGTTACGCCCGGCGGCCGCTGTCCCGAAACGGCTCCGGTGAAGACCTTCAACATCTCAGCGATCAATGTCGAAATCACGTTGAATCAATGGCTGGATTATTATCCCGGCTACATGTACGTCCTCGATGAAAACCTGCCCAAAGTTCGCGAGGAAGAGGCCCGGAACAAGGCCGCGCGAGAAAAGGAAAACGATCACGGGGCCGTGTCCAACGGGCTTCAGGGCGATGTGATCCAGCCTCTGACGATACGCGCCAATCAAGGCGACTGCGTCATCATCACTCTTAAAAATCAAACCACCGGCGGAGATCCCGTGGGACTGCACATACACGGCTCCAGCACGATCATCCAAAAAACCGGGAAACCGGCCATCGCGACCAATCCAGACACATCGGTTCCTCCGGGTAAGAGCCAGACTTATGAATGGTACATTCCTCCCGACTTCCAGGAAGGCGCCCTCACCTTTCACAGCCACGGAAACCGGGAACAGACCGGCCTCGGTATGGTCGGCGTTCTGGTTGTGGAGCTGGCCGGCTCGACTTATCTTGATCCGTTTACGGGTGAGCCGCTCAAGAGCGGGTGGGAAGCCATGATCGCGAACTCGAGGATTCACGATTTCCGGGAATACATGATTATGTACCATGAAGTCGGAGACGAGGCTTTCCGGCCGCTGAGCAAAAACGGCGAGATGATTCCGCAGCGCGACCCGATCACGGATGCCTATCGACCCGCCGCCCGCGCATTGAACTACCGCAGCGAGCCGTTCGGGACCAACAACCTGGCCAATCAGAAGGCGCGCTTCGGATTTGAAGATGAGGCCGAGGCCTATAGCGCCTACGTTTTCGGAGATCCCGCCACACCCATCCCGAGGGCTTATCTGGGCGATCCGACCAAATTCCGCCTGGTTCATGGCGGCTCGGACATTTTTCATTCCCACCATCCGCACGGCGGCACGATCCGATGGCCGCGGGATCCGAAGGCGGAACAGAGCGAATTTGATTACGGTCGAATGGGACCGATAAAATTTCCACGAATGCGCGGAAAGAGCGAGCTGGTGGATGTCCAGGTCATCGGACCTCAAACGGTCTTCAATCTGGAGCCCGAATGCGGCGCCGGGCTTTGCCAGCATCTCGCGGCCGATTTTCTGTACCACTGTCACGTCGCGCATCATTATGTCGCCGGGATGTGGGGATTCTGGCGGGTCTACAATACCCTGCAGACCGCAGGATACCAGCAGGACATCATGCCGCCGCTTCAGGAGCTGCCGGACCGAAAAGGAAAGGTGAAACCTGCGGTGGATTCCATCCAACTGATTGGAAAAACCGTCGATTGGTTCGGGAAGAAATACACGATTACGCAGGATCGGACGGACTGGTCCAGCGATCCGGTTGAGGTTTCCATCCGTGACTGGGTCACGGCGATGCTGCCCACCCAGGGTCAGCCCGGCCATGTCTCGGATGAACGGGGTCAGATTCTCGCCCATGATGCGACGGTCTTGGATTGGGCCTGGAGCGAGACGGCTAAAGGTCTCCTGGCGATGACCGAGCCTGAAACGACCCAAGTATGGCCGAAGTACCGCCCGCCAACTGAACACATGGGCATCAAGGTCGGCCCGGGCCAGCGGAGAAAGATCGCGTTTGATCCGGTCACCGGGAAGATCGCGTGGCCGGCTCTGCAGCCGCATTTTGGAAAACGGCCGCCGTTTGCCCGAAATCACGGACCGGCCCCGTGGCTGGAGCCCTTCCATGTCAAAAGCGGCGGGATGGTCGAAAAGGACGATGTGTTCAACCCCTACGCCGATCCCGGGGGCCCCAAGGGCGCGGGCGGCGTCGGCGGCATCGAGACGACCCGGCCTGCACGGCCGGGTGAGCAAGGTCCGTGGAGCCTCTGTCCGATTCAAAGCGATAATATGGCCCAACGAAAGCTTTATCGGATCAATGTCATCGGACAACTCCCGATCACACTGGCAAAGGGCGACGGAAAGAATCCTCCGGTCGTGGACAACGACGGCTTGCTCTACGTATTAAAAGAGGAGGAGGCGGCCATCCGGGCCGATGAGAAACTCCGGGTTCCGCTGGTGTATCGAGCCAACGTCTACGATTGCATCGATGTGATCCTGACGAACGGCGGCTGGAAAGACAACGAGGAAAACGGCTATGCCAGCAAGCTCAATATCCATCCGCATTTCTGGCAGTTTGACAACCAAGCATCGGACGGAGTTATTACCGGCTTCTCCTATGAACAGGCGGTTCGGCCGTACAAAGATGAGTTGATCGATGGGAAAAAGGGCCTTCCGCCGGCGATGAATGGAAACCTGGCGGATCGGGTCAAGCCAGGGGCGAGTTCCGTCGTTCTCACAAGCGAGAAGGCGGCGGCGCGCTATCATGTGGGAACCGATCTCGGTGTCGGAATGGATCAGGTGACGACGTTCGAAATTCGAAGGATCAAGTCGATTTCAGGGAAAAAGATCACCTTTACGGCTCCCCTATCCTACACTCATGCCAAGGGCGAAATCGTCAGCGTGGAATTCGTCCGCTATCGGTATTACCCCGATGCCGATTTTGGGACGACCTACTGGCACGACCACGCCTTCGGGGCCATCACGTGGCAACATGGAGGATTCGGGAGCACGATTATCGAGCCTCCGGGATCGACCTATCACGACCCGGTCACTGGAAAACTCAAGCGAAGCGGTTATGTGGTGGACATTCACACCAACGAACCTCACTCAACCGACGCCATCGGCAGCTTCCGCGAGATGGTCCTACACATCCAGGACACCGTGTTTTCCACGGCCAACACCGTCAGCACCGGGAGTCCCCCGGAACTCTTGAAACAGGCGGCCGCCGCCGCGAACACCCTGCTCTATCCGATAGAAAAACAGAAAAACATCAAACTCACCCCGAATATCTATATCAACGGCGGTTCGCACACCACGGGCAGCGCCTTGAACATGCGGGTGGCGCCCATCAGCCGACGATTAGCGGTCAATCCGGACCCGTCCCTGCTTTTTTCCAGTCGCGTGCATGGAGACCCGGATACCCCGCTACTGCGGGCCTATTTGGGCGATCCGATCATGATCCGGGCCTTGGTCACGGCGACCAATGAAACCCATACGCTTCACGTCACGGGTCATTGGTTCCGTTTCCAGCGGTATAATTCCGATTCCCAACCGCGAAGCGCAATCCATATCGGGATTGCGGAACGGCACGACCTTTCCATTCCGGAAGCCGGCGGCCCGCAACATTTGCCCGGAGACTACCTCTATTACAACGGTCGGATTTCCCACCTGACAGAGGGAAGTTGGGGAATTATTCGGGTCCTGGACAAGGAGAGGAAAGACCTTCAGCTGCTGCCCGGGCACGAAGATATTCCCCCGGCCGCCAAATCGGTCTGTCCGGATAAGGCCCCGGTGAAGAAATTCGAGGTGCTTGCTATCGACAAAGGACTTGTCTATAACCCGCGAGCGCAGGACCCGATCGAGGTTGACTTCGACCGCAAAGAACAAGTCTCCAATCCGAATGGTAAAATCTTCGTCCTTGCCAATGAAAAAACCAAGGTCGCCGCGGCCGGATTCCAACCCATGCCGCTCACGCTGCACGTCAACATCGGTGACTGTGTGCAGGTGACGTTGAAGAACGAACTCAAGCGGGGCAAGGTCTCGTTTCATGCCGATAACCTGGCTTACGACCCTCTCGACTCTCAGGGAATCAACATCGGTTTCAATCCGGGCGACCAGACCGTGGCTCCGGGAGCTTCCAAAGTTTACACGTTCTACGCCCCTCCCGAACTGGGGGAAAATGCGGCCTTGGTCCAGGACTGGGCGGACGGCACGATGGCCCAGCAACGCGACGGGCTTTTCGGCGCGATCGTTATCGGCCCGAAAGGATCCGTCTACCGCGATCCGGAAACCGGAACGGATATCTCCATGGAAAACAGCTGGAGGGCCGATGTGATCGTGGACAGGTCCATCCCGGAAAATCGCAATCGACCGAACTACCGCGACTTCGCCCTGTTCTTCCAGGACGAGGACAACATCCTGGGAACAAGCTTTATGCCTTATCTTGAAAAGGCCGCCGGCCTTGTGGGGATCAATTATAGAGCGGAGCCCTACGAGTTGCGTTTGGACAACGGTTGTGACCAGACCAATTTATTCACCTGTGTTTCCGACGGAAAAACGGGAGATCCTGTGACGCCCATTCTTGAGGCCCATGCGGGTGATCCAATCGCCATCCACGTTTTCGGAGCGTTTAACGAGCAGAACGGCGTCTTCGGAGTGGAGGGCCATCAATGGCCGGAGGAACCGTTCATGCCCAACGCCTCGATGGTCAGCAACAACGAGTTCGGCGGCGGGGAACTTCTCAACGCCTATTTCAACGCCGGAGGACCTTACCGTCTTCCCGGGGATTACCTCTATATGAATCACCGGATGGCTTACATGGAAGGTGGGGAATGGGGTTTCCTTCGGGTCTTGCAGTCCGGGGACCCGCGGATCCTTCCGTTGAACGGAGGGGTTAAACCCGGCCCTCCAACGGCCGAACTTAAACTAAATTAACGGCTTGAAAGACAACAGGGTGGGCGCTGCATTTCTCGCGCTCACCCTGTTTTATTATCCGCACCAATCATCCGCCGGTGAAAAACTCAACATGGCTTTCAGGAGCTTTCCGCCAGGCCCGTTCTCTACATCCGTTCTCCGCGCCGGATGGTCCAAAAATCATCCGAAAGATCCCGATCCGCCACGTATTCGTACGGCAAGGTAAAATACCCCTTCATTCCCCAGTCGGCGCCCCAGGAATTGCGAATGAGAAGCCTCCTTTTGGTATCGTCGTATCCCACCGCAAGCACCGCATGTCCGCCGATCGCACGTTCCCCGGATATCGGCATGTTCACGAGGCCGGTGTGCGCCACGGCGGTGGATTCGAAGCTTTCATAAACCGTAAAACCGAATACAAACGGAAATCCTTCGGCCAGGCAAGCCCGCATATCGTTCACGGTGAGGAGACGATGGTAAGAGGTAATTTGATGATCCACCGCTTCTTTATAGCAGACGGGGCTCGGCTTCACGGCGAATTTTGAAATAATGTACGGCCATTTCTTCTCCGAACAGACCCCTTGTCTCTTAAGGGTTTTGATCCCGTCCCGGATCATCGCCCCGGAGTCCGATTTCGTCGAATGCTCGATCCGGCGCTCGTTGTAGTAAATAAAAAGCCGACTCAGGTTCACAAAGAAGACCTTGTCTTTTTTCTCCAAGAACTCCAGCGCACCGGCCAGGGCGTTGCCGGTGCAACTGCCTAATGCGCCCTGATTTTCGACAGGCGAACAGGCATGCCGTAAATCGACGACCGGAGGGAGGACCGCCGGTGCCACACGAATCGCATTGAAGAGATAGTCGCGGTGGTCCGGCAGATCGGGCATCCAGCCGTAGCCGAGATCTTGTGTTTTGACTTTGGTTGTTGGAAGCGCTTTCCTTTCTTTGGCCATGGAAACCCTCCTTTAAGTCGTGAAGACAAACCGGATAGAACAATACCTGTTGATGGTATGAAGCGGAAACATGAAATCATATGCGCAGCAGAAATCGTATCCGCCTTTTATCATCGCGGATGAACGGCTCAATCGGAAGGGAGAATCAAAAAGGGTGTTCCACGCGAGTATTTTAGAACAGCGGCAAGAAAGGTGACGGGCCATGAGGCTCTCCTCTCCGTTCGGCGGATGGGATCGTGTTTGTTCTGGAAGGCAGGACGACCCGCGCCGGGGGAACGATTTACGAAGAATTATACCGATTTTATTTGAACCGGTCAATATGCTTCATTAACGTCGACCGGGCTCGGACAAAAGTGCCCGGAACTATTTTAATGAAAAGGAGTTCAAGGAATGGAAGGGCGGATGGATCGCGTCAACCGAAGGTGCTTCTTGCCGGGCCGACTTTCAGGCGGGCATCGACCGCGGGCTGCCGGCGGTTCCGTCTTTAAGCCGTTTTAAATGAAAATCAAACCGGATCAAGCCGTTCTTGCCAGGACGGGTCCGGCATGGTGGCAAAGGCTTCCCGCAGACCTTCGCCCCAGAGCCGTTTGATCTCGTTGAAGTACGGATCCTGTTGATCGATGCAGCGTCGGAAATCCACCCGAAGCCGATCGCGCTCGTAGCAGAGCAAATCGATCGGGAGGCCGACCGAAATGTTGCTCCGAATGGTGGAATCAAACGACAGCAGCGCACATTTGGCCCCCTCCGTCAGAGTACTCTGACGGGTGATGAGCCGATCGATGATCGGCTTACCGTACTTGATCTCGCCGATCTGGAAGTAACAGGTTTCCGGCGTGGATTCGATGAAGTTTCCGGCCGAATAAATATGGAACAGGCGCGGCGCTTCGGCCCGGATCTGGCCGCCCAGGATGATCGCGGCATTGAAATCCTCGCCGTGCTGTTTCAGATGGCTTCCGTCCACGTCGTACACTTTCCGCAGGGCCCCGCCGATGATTCGAGCTACGTGGAACAGGGAGGTCGCGGTCCAAATCGTCTCCTGGCCGTTGGAGACATGGGCGTCTTCGCTCAAGATGTTGATCACGCCTTGGGTCACGGACAGATTGCCGGCGGTCAGCATCACGAGCACACGGTCCCCCGGTTTTTCGTAGACCGTCATTTTCCGAAAGGTGGCGACGTGGTCCACACCACCGTTGGTACGCGAGTCCGAAGCGAAAACCAGACCCGACTCAAGCCACATCCCGATACAATAGGTCATGCGATTTCCTTTCTATTTTTATAGGGGCGGAGCCTTTCCTTCTCGCCCACCGGAGGAATCGTCGCCCATTTACTGCTGCGCCGTCGCCACATGAACACGGACTTCCATCCGTTCGTCCCCGCCGCCGAACCGGACTCCTCTCACGGGACACGCGTCCAGATAGTCCCGTCCGATCGCGAGACGAAGATGCATTTCGCCTGCCGGTCGTCCGTTCGAAACATCGAAACTGAGCCAGCCCATGCCATCGACCCACGCTTCGGCCCAGGCATGCATCGCCACTTCCGGGTGATGATCGGGATCGGAGTAGACATACCCGCTTACGTACCGCGCCGGAACCCCGAGAGCCCTGCAACAGGCGATAAAAAGATGGCTATGGTCCTGACAGACTCCGCTTCCCTGCGATAAAACATCGGCCGCGGTCGTCTGAACATGCGTGGTTCCTTTCACGTAGCGGACGCGGCTTCGGATCCGTTCCATCAGGGTCTGGAGAGCGGCGAAGGGATTCGAACCGATTTCGTTCCGGTGTTGATCGGCAAAATTTCTCAGCGGCTCGTCAACCGCCGTCAACGGTGTTTCCGTCAGAAATATTTCCGGCGGAAAGCGCTGATCCACGGCCGAAGGAAAGGTGACGTTTCCGGACGTCTCGACCAGACCTTCAACGCCGATTTTGATCTCGTCATGCCGTCCCTCCATGATGAGCAGCCGGGTCACGTTTCCATACGCGTCAAAATATTCCGGCGCGTCGGCGGGCAGACTGAGCCTCCATTCCTGAACCCGCTGCCGCCGGTCCGAATGCGGAATCAAACGGAGAAGCTGAATGCTGCGTGTGAGCGGAGCGCTGTAACGATAAATGGTCTGGTGACGGATCATCAGACGCACGGCGTCCCCTGAAACCACCGGTCGATTTCGCCCGCCAGCCCATGGAGCTTCCGGGCGACCTCGGCCAGATGGACGCTCAGCTCCTGCCCGAAGAGGTCGGTGTCCCGGGTTTCATGAAACAGGATGTGCAGATCCGTCGCGACGTCCGCCGCTTTCCCGCCCGTCCCGTTTGAATACCCGCAGAGGAAGGTGTTGATCCGCTCCAGGCAGGCATGCAGGGAACACTGGGTCTCTTCATTTAAGACCAGCAGTTCGATCACCTGCCGCGGCGTGACCCCGTTGCGATACAATTTCCGGTAGGCGTCCACGGCCCCGGCCCACCGGAGAAGAGCCATCGATGAATAATAGGCCGCGTCCCCCTTGGCGCTTTTGAACAGAAACGGATATCGCGCGTGCAGGATCCGGGTGAGGTAATCGGCGCGCTCCAGAAAAATCCCCAAGCCGATCCATTGGAACACTTCGTCGCGATCGAGCTTGGTCTGGATCACGCTCCGGAATAGCTGGGTCCCTTCATTCACGCGAGCCAGAAGGGGCAGGGTCCCGTTCGATATCAGACGCGACGGATCGATCTCGCTCAGGTCGAGCCAGAGGGCGTTCAGGCTTTCCCATGCCTCGAGGGAGATCGTTCCGCATGTGGCGCGGCCGTTTTCCCGGGCCGATCGGAGGGACGACAGAATGCTGGATGGATTTTCAAGATCGAGGATCACGAACCGTAATAGTTCGAGCGTGGAGGCGGAACCGCAGGGTTCCGGAAACCGGTCGCGCTGGCCCAGCATTTCCAGCAGGCTTTCCCATTCCTCAAGGGCATATCCCTTGGGAAGGAGAGCGGCGTGGTAAGCCCCCTCCACGGCCCGCGCGGTATCTTCCGCCCTCTCGATATAGCGTCCCATCCAGTAAAGGTGATCGGCTATCCGGAGGAGCATGGCTCAGTCCTCCAGCACCCAGGTGTCTTTCGTGCCCCCGCCCTGGGAAGAATTCACAACAAGGGAGCCCTCTCGCAAGGCGACGCGGGTGAGACCCCCGGGCACCATCTGAATTGTGCGGCCGCTCAGGATGAATGGGCGGAGATCGATATGGCGCGGGGCGATTCCGGATTCCACGAAGGTGGGACAGGTTGAAAGCGCCAGGGTCGGCTGGGCGATGTAGTTCTCGGGATTTCGAAGGATCCGTTGGCGAAAAACCTCTCTCTCCTTGACCGAGCTGGCCGGTCCGACCAGCATACCGTATCCTCCCGAACCGTGAACTTCCTTCACGACCAGTGCATCCAGATGGGCCAGCACGTAGGCGCGCTCCTCCGGATCGCGCAGCTGATACGTCGGCACGTTTTTCAAAATGGGCTCCTCTCCCAGATAAAAACGAATCATCTCCGGGACGAAAATGTAAACCGCTTTATCGTCGGCCACGCCGGTTCCAACGGCGTTGACCAGGGTCACGCCACCGGAACGATAGACCGAGAGAAGCCCCGGCACACCCAAAATTGAATCGGGTCGGAAAACAAGGGGATCCAGAAAATCGTCATCGACCCTCCGGTAGAGGACATGAACCCGAGCCGGCCCTTCCGTCGTCCGCATATAGACCGCGTTTCCCTTGACGAAGAGATCCTGCGCCTCGACCACTTCGATTCCCATTTGCTGCGCCAAAAACGTGTGCTCAAAATAGGCGCTGTTGAAGGGACCCGGCGTGAGGAGCGCCGCACGAGGATCCCGAACCCCTTCCGGCGCGACCGAGCGGAGAGTCTCGAGCAGGAGGTTGGGGTAATGTTCCACCGGCGCGATCGGCTGGCGCGCGAAGAGATCCGGCAAGAGCCGCATCATGATGCGACGGTTGGCCAGCATATACGAGACGCCGGAAGGGGTCCGGAGATTGTCTTCCAGGACATAAAACTCGTTCTCACCCGTGTGAACCAAGTCGACGCCAGCGATATGAATGTAGAGGTCGCGCGGCACGTCGATGCCGTACATTTCAACCCGGTATTGCGGGTTGCGGAACACCATCTCGGGCGGGATCCGCCCCGATTTGATGATCTCCTGCTGATGGTACACGTCGTGTAGAAAGGCGTTGAGGGCGCAAACCCTCTGACGGAGGCCGGCCGCGAGAATCTTCCACTGTTTCGCCGGAATGATCCGCGGAATGATGTCGAACGGGATGAGCCGTTCGGCGCCGGCGGATTCGCCATATACCGAGAAAGTAATTCCTTGACGGTGAAAAAAACGATCCGCTTCCCGCCGTTTCTGCGTCCGCTGCGATGCGGAGAGCGCCCGGAGGCTCTCATCCAAAAGACGATAATGATCTCGAACCGAACCGTCCGGCGCATGCATCTCGTCGAAAGGACGCGACGGCGAGGTGGATTTCCTCGAACGAGGTTCCGCCTTCATTTTTCCCACGAGCACGGTCGTTTGCTCCGGGTTCATCGCATCCTCCCTGGCTCCAAATTATGCCGCGCAGCTGACCACTACTATTAAGAGCAAAAGTCATGCCCTGATTTGCCTCGAATAGAATCGCGAAAACGGCTCCTGAGCGACAAAACTGTCGCGGGCAAGACAAATTTGAATGGAGAGGGACAGGTATTGTATTGGTTAATGCAAGGGAGGAATATGCCGGTTTAGACCGAACGGGCAGGAAATCGGTCGGGAGGGATTACGGCTTGACGGCCGCGGCGGGGGCGGTTTCTTCCCGACGGACGTAATCGGGAAGGATGATCGGCGCCACCCGGGTCGGTTTGATGTTATTCTTCTCCAGTTCCTTGCGGAACCGCGTCACATGGGACAGCGTCAGCGTTCCGGCCGGCATCTTATTGGCGCGCTTTACGGCCGCCAGACCCGCCCGCTTTCCAAAGACGATCAGGTCGAGCAGTGAATTTCCCATCAAACGGTTTCGTCCGTGCAGCCCGCCGGAGGCCTCCCCGGCGACGAACAGGCCCGGAACCTGGGACTGCCCGTCCACGTCGATCGCAACGCCGCCGTTCTGATAATGCAGCGTGGGATAGACCAGGACCGGTTCTTTCCGGATATCGATTCCGTAGCGCTGGAACTGTCGCACCATCGCCGGGAAGCGTTTGGAAATGCTTCCCTCGCCCATGAGCATATCGATCATCGGCACGTCCAGCCAGACACCGACGCGTCCGGCCGGGGTCTTCACCCCCCGGCCCTCGGCGCATTCCCGAATGATCGCGGCGGCGACGACATCACGGGTGTCCAGTTCGTTGATAAACCGCCGGCCGTCCCGGTTGACGAGATGCCCGCCATCGGAGCGGATCCCTTCCGTCACCAGCGCCCCGGCCAACTGCTCCGGATAGACCGAACCGGTGGGATGGTACTGAAAGGTATCCATATGGCTGAGCCGTGCGCCGAGCCGGTAGGCCAGAACGAGCGCGTCGCCCGTCGCGCCGAAATGGTTGCTCGTCGGAAAACCCTCGATATGGAGACGTCCGCTTCCGCCGGTCGCCAGAATGACCGATCGGGCCGCGACCACGATGAGCTGTCCATTGTCCATATTCTTGAGCACCGCGCCGGTGCAATTTCCATCGGCATCCGAGAGCAATTCGACGACGGGCGAAAACTCCAAAACCGGGATCTGCCGATTCAAAACCTCGTCCTTCAGCACGCGCATGATCTCGAGACCGGTATAATCACTGCAGGTCAAAAGACGGGGTTTGGTGCTGCCGCCGCCCTTCTTCGTTCTGAGATTTCCGTTTTCGTCCCGGTCGAACAGCACCCCAAGCTGGATCAGCCATTGGGCGGCCATCGGGCCTTCTTCCACCAAAACCTTGAGCAGGTTGGGATCGTTTTTATGATGCCCGCCGCGAAGGGTATCGAAGAAATGCGTGACGGGCGAGTCGTCGTCCGTGATTGCAACCTGCATCCCTCCTTGAGCCATGACCGTGTTGGAGTCGCCCAGTCGCAATTTGGTCACGAGCATCACCTCCGAGCCCTGCGCCTTGGCGGTCAGGGCCGCGGTCGCCCCGGCCCCGCCTCCGCCAACGACGAGAACATCGACCCGATACCGGGGCGTCAGCTCCAGATCGTCCGGAAGGAGGCTGTCCGATTCCAGAAGCTCGGCCACCTCCCGTACGGTCCGCTCGCCCGCGTTGGGGCCGATTCGGATGCGGTGATACTCTTCCTTTTTATAATCCGGGTGGAAGGCATGGACCAGCCGGTCCTTTTCTTCCGGTGTTTGGCTCGTGATCGTCTGCTTCCGGCGCTCATCGCGTCCCTGGAACACTCGATCCTTCGATTCGGCGATCATCTCGGTCATGCGCTGGCTTTCTCTTACTTTGAGGGTTGAGCGGCGGCTTTGAGGTCTTCTTCGTTCATCGAAAGGATCCGTTTCCACTCCGGGGCATACTTCCCGGTCTGAATTTCGGTAACCCGTTTGGAGAGGTTTTCCGGCGGCTTGGTCAGCAGGGCGCCCTGCACCCGGCTGGCATAAAGAGCGACATGATTGGGCGCGATATCGGCAATGCAAACCGGAATGCATTGTCCGCACATCACGCAGTCCATGAACATTTCCGAGACCTTCTCGAAATCGCCGAAGACCGATTTCCAGACGCCGTCCCGGACGTCGATGCCCTGCGGGCAGGCCTCGGTGCAGGCGTTGCAGTTCCGGCAGAGCGTCGCCTCGGGATAAATTTTGAAAAGGTCCTGTTTGGGATCCTTGAGTTGATCGAGATCGTAAAGCGCCTTGCGGCCGGGATAATAGGAAAAATTCAGATAGAAGGACATCCCGTCCTCGACCACCGTCTGGCAGGCCAGGCCGTTGCGGAGGCGGACATCATCCCGCGTCCGGTACGTCACGGCGCAGGCGCCGCAAAAACCGCCGAGGCACCCCGCGCCGCGGACGACCTCGTGGCCGGTGTACCACATCGCCCGCAGCATGGTCAGCCCCTCCGGCACGGAGTAGGGCCGTCCCATGATTTCCACCGTGATCGTCCGCCCGTGGGCGCCGATCGTGCTTTCATTCACGCGTTCAGCCATGATTCCTTCCGATCCGCAAGCGGCCACAATTCCCGGTCGTGAGGCGGCGCGTCCTTAACTTAATGCATTCAATGCCGATCCGGCCTTGAACCAGTTGATCTGTTGCTCCGTCAGACTGTGGTTGGCCTTAATCTTTACATCTTTTCCGTCCGCATTGTGAATGATCACGTCCACCGGTTTTGCCGGCGCGAGACCGGTCAATCCAATGACGCTGACCCGATCGTTCTGCATGAATTTATCGTAATCCTTCGGATCGGCAAAAGTAAGCGGCAGGATGCCCTGTTTCTTCAAGTTGGTCTCGTGAATTCGGGCGAAGCTCTTGACCAGCACGGCCAGCACGCCCAGAAACCTTGGAGACATCGCGGCATGCTCGCGGCTGGAACCCTCGCCGTAGTTTTCATCTCCGACCACGATCGAGCCTATCCCCTTCGCCTTGTACCGCCGGGCGATCGCGGCGATGGTGAGATTGGATTCCCCCGTCAGAACGTCCGCACCCCTGCCGGGCTCGGTGCCGAAGGCGTTGTTCGCGCCCAGGAACATGTTGTCGCTGATCTTGTCCAGGTGGCCGCGGTACTTGAGCCACGGCCCGGCGGGCGAAATATGATCCGTCGTGCATTTTCCCTTGGCCTTGATCAGGATCGGAAGCTTTGCGAAATCCTTCCCGTCCCAACGGGGAAAAGGCTTGAGCAGTTGGAGCCGCTCGCTCGTGGGAGGAACCTCGATCTGAAGCTTGTCGCCGTTTTCGGCCGGGGCTTCGTAGCCCTCCTCGCCCTTCGCGAATCCCTTGGCCGGCAACTCCTCACCGCGAGGCGGCTCGAATTTGATCTTCGTCCCGTCCTTCGCCGTCAGCGTGCCGCTGACCGGATTGAAGTCGAGCGTTCCCGCAAAGGCCAGCGCCGTCACGATTTCGGGACTGGAAAGGAAGGAGAGCGTCTCGGCGTTTCCGTCGTTGCGCCCGGGGAAATTGCGGTTGTACGAACTGATGATCGAATTCGACTCCTTGGGCTGTATATCGGAACGCTTCCACTGTCCGATGCAGGGCCCGCAGGCGTTGGCCAGCACCGTCGCACCCATCTCTTCAAAAGTTTTCATAAAGCCGTCTCGGATCATCGTATGGTAAATCCGCTCCGATCCGGGGGTGACAAGGAAACTTGTCTTGGCCTTCAGTCCGGCCTTGAGTCCCTGCTGCGCGATATGCGCCGAACGGCTGATGTCCTCGTACGAGGAGTTCGTGCAGCTCCCGATCAACGCGGCCTTCAATTGGACCGGATAGCCTTTCTCTTTGGCCTCGGTCATCAGCTTGGAGATCGGCCGGGCCAGATCCGGGGTGTGTGGACCGACGACATGTGGCTCCAGTTCGGACAGGTTGATCTCGACAATCTGGTCGTAATATTTTTCGGGGGATTTGAAGACTTCAGGATCGGCCGTGAGACTATCGCGGTGGGCTTGTGCCAGCTTGGCCCATTCGGCCCGTTCGGTCAGATTCAGATAAGCCGCCATCTTGTCGTCGAACGGGAAGATCGAGGTGGTCGCGCCGAGCTCGGCGCCCATGTTCGTGATCGTCCCCTTCCCGGTGCAGGAGATCGTTTCTGCGCCCGGCCCGAAATATTCCAGGATCTTGTTCGTACCGCCCTTCACCGTCAAGAGGCCGCAGAGATACAGGATGACGTCCTTCGGGGAACTCCAGCCCTGCAACCGTCCCGTCAATCGGACACCGATCAACTTCGGATGCAATACCTCCCACGGCAACCCCGCCATCACCTCGCCGGCGTCCGCCCCGCCGACGCCGATCGCCAGCATGCCGAGGCCGCCGCCGTTCGGGGTGTGGGAGTCCGTTCCGATCAGAAGCGCGCCCGGAAAGGCATAATTCTCAAGAACGACCTGATGAATAATTCCGGCCCCGGGTTTCCAGAACCCGATTCCGAATTTTCGCGAGGCCGAGCGAAGGAAATTGTAGACCTCTTTATTCTCGTCAATCGCCCGCTGAACGTCCTCCTTCGCACCGCTCTGGGCCCGGATGAGATGATCGCAATGAACCGTGCTGGAAACAGCCACCTTTTTCTTTCCGGCTTGAATGAACTGGAGCAGCGCCATCTGGGCCGTCGCATCCTGCATGGCGACGCGGTCCGGTCTTAACAAAAGCTGGGCCTTGCCCCGTTCCCAGGCCTGCGTCTCAAGATTATCGGCATGCGCGACCAAAATTTTCTCGGTCAGCGTCAATGGACGGCCGAATTTCTTCCGGGCCTTCGTCAGCTTATCCGGCATGGAGGCATAAAGTTTTTTGATGACTTCAAGCGACATGAAAAGATCCTCCCTCGTCGTTATGTGGAAGCTTCATTTTACGGTCCGCCGCGGCGCTAGTCAAGCCGTTTGAGAAACGGCTCCGTCGATGGAATCAGACTTCCAGAGACGCTATTTGAGCGGCGGGACTTCCTTCTTTTTCGGGGCTGCGTAGTTTACCAGATAATCAAACAACCGGATCAGGCGGCTGCCCTGCTGTTTCTGATCGATCCAGTGTCCGATAAGGCCAATCGTTCGCGCCAAAATAAAAAAACCGTTTAGGCTTTCGACCGGGAAACCGAGGTCGACCAAAACGGCCGCGATCGTCCCATCGACGTTCAGGATCAGGGTGTCCTTCTTGGCCGTGGTGACCTTTTCGACCTCCAGAGCAAAATCCAGATGCGGCGTGAAGAGATTCTGACTCTTCACGTAATTCACGAGCTCTTTGACCCTTTTATCAGGATTCTTTACACTTTTTACACGGTGACCTATCCCGGGAACGGGGCCCACGTTGGATTTCATATAGTTTAAAAAATCGTCGACCGAAAGCTTGTTTTCGACGGCGTACTTGAACCATTTGCCCGCATCCGTAACGGCGCCGCCGAATCGCGGCCCGATCATGATCAGGCCGGCCGCCACCGCCTGGGACATTGAAATCCCGGCGCAGGCCGCGATGATCGTCGTGAGCGCTCCGGAAACAGCCGGTCCATGGTCGGCCGACAGCATGACGATCCGCTTGACGATCTCGGCCTCCTGCGGGCTGATCAGTTTTTTATTCCAGAGCAGGCCGATGACGTGGGGAATCTGGTAGCCCTTGTTGATCAGCTCGGAGGCGGCGTACCCGTAATAGAGCGGCTCCTCGCCGCGATCATCCGAGATCGTGGTTTTGACGAGCGGTTCCACAAAAACCTCGCCGCTCTTGCGGGATTCCTCGATCGTCTTGGGAAGCTTGGGCAGGGCCTCCGGCTCCGCGGCGGGAGCTTCTTTGACAACGCCTTTTGCGATGAGTTCCTGATAGACTTCCTTGATCGCGGGACCGAGCCCTCCGAAAGTGGCCGGCACGATCGCCCCGGCCTCCCGCAGTCGGTCGGCTTTGTTCCGCGCGCCGCCCTCGCCCTTCATCCCTTCCTTGGCGCCGGCATGGCCGAACTTCATTCCCTTCGGCAGCACTTCCTGACAGAAGCCCGAGATGACCGCCATCAGCTTGATCCTGCGCTTCTTCGCCCCATACCAGTCGGCCGCGCGCTCTTCCAGGTCTCCCCCCATCTCGCCCACGATCACAACGGCATGGGTTTTCGGGTCCTTCTCGAACATCTCGAGGTAAGTCACGTAATCCGACCCCGGATAGGCGTCCCCGCCGATTCCGATCGCGGTCGTGATCCCATCGGCGAACTGGCTGCAGATCCAGATGATCTCGTTGGACAGGCCTCCGGATTTTGTGATCACCCCGAAGGAGCCGGGCCGGTAAAGCTTGCTCAGCACCAAATTGTCGAACGCGCCGCCGATCACGCCGAGGCGGCATTCGCCGGCCGAGATGATCCCGATGGCGGACGGTCCGTTGAAAACCTTTCCTTTTTCCCGGGCCGCGCGCGAAAGAAGCTTGGTGTCCTTCTCGGGAACCCCTTCCGTGATCATTGAAACCAGACGGATCGAATCGATGTTCAGCGCCTCACGGGCCGCGCCGAAAGCCCGGTCGGGACCGACATAAACCAAGCTGGTGTTAATGTCCGGATGATCGGCAACCGCATCGGCCACGGTCTTGTAAACAGGGATCGAGACGATCTCGCTTCCGAAAGGGACTTCGTTGATCTTTCCGGCATCCGGAGGAAAAACGAAGGCCTGGACCGTCAGCGGGGCCTTGGCCAGATGACAGAACTCGGCCATCCGGCGGGCCGCATTCACACCGGCCGGTCCGCCTTGGATCACCACGCGCGTCGTGCGATCGGCTATGATGCTCATTGTCGCGCCTCCCCGGCCTTCGCGCTTCGCACGGCCGTCGATCCGGCTTTTTTATGGGGGGAGGAGCCGGACGTCGTCGCTTCTTTCTTCAACGACATGTCCACGATGTCCGTCAGGGGCGTATTGCGATCAAAGACATGGATCAAAAATCCCTCGACCTCCAGTGCCTTCATGGCCGCCAATCCCTCTTTTTCAAAGGGACCTCCACGGCGAACCCAGATCTCGACGCCGTCAAGCTTTCCATCGGCCTTCGCTTTTCGGAATCCGGCGATGATGCCGGCAAAAGTCTTTTTGACGTTGGTGAAATTGGCGATCGCGCCGCCCACGATGATCCGCTTGATGTTGGGTAGAGCGCAGACCTTCTCGGTCAGAACCTCGACGGCCCAATCGGGAGGATCGCCGGAGTACTCGGAATAATTCGCCGGTTTTCCACCCAGGGCCACGACCGCGTCGGTGTAGAAGACGCTGGCGCCGCCTCCGGCCGGAAGCAGGGCCGTATCACCGCCTGGGATCTCGATGAATTTGACCGAGCCCTTGATCTTGGAATCCACTTCCATCACCGCCCGCTCATTCTCGGAATAAGGCCGGCCGAACTCGGCCGCGAACGCAAAGTCCCAGTCCGGATGACGGAACCGGGCATCCGCGTCCAACAAGGTCACCGCATCGAGCGCCACGAGCTCTTGGTCGTTCGAACGCAGTACGAGCGGATTGATCTCAAGGTACTGAGCGTCCTCATGGTCATAGCATTGGTATAGCTTGGCGGAAAACTCCGCAATCTTCGGGGCCAGATCTTTGCCGAACCCGGCCCGCTTGGCCAAATCCGCCAGCGCTTCTTTGGAGGGATTCTCCCCGATCGGGATGGGGAGTTTCTGGATCCGTTCCCAATTTGACTCGATCTCGATTCCGCCCACGTTGGCCAGGAGCAGTTCCGCCCCTTCCCGCGTCGACTTGACCGAGATATAATATTCGTCCTTGTGAGGAATCATTTCCGAGACGATGACCTGAGAAACGGTCATCCCCCCGCCGAGGCCCTTCCCCAGCATTTCCTTGGCCGCCTGCTTCGCTCCCGACCAATCCAGGTCCACCTTCACCAGGCCCTGCTTCATCCGGGATCCGATCGCCTCATGGGCCTTCACAACCAAACGGGACTCTGTAAGCCATGTTCCGTTGGAAGCCGCCTGGTCGAGTTGGTTCGTGGAGGTGACAACCACATAGCCCGGAACGGTCATCCCCCACTTCTTCAACAAACCCATTCCCGGGCCTTCAAGCACCTTTGCCATCTATTGTCTCCTCACGCTTTAAGCTTTTCATGAGTTTTGATCGATCGGTTCGGAAGCTCGGTATCTTTGAAAAAAGTGATTTATTATAACCAGTTTTGTTTATTTCCTCAACAGAAAAAAAGACCTAGAGGTTAGGACGGGGATAGGTCTTTAGACCCATTGAACAGGAAGGATTTTTCATTGGATGATGAGACAAAATCCGACAGTTGTTTCGCCAAGCGGGCCAACGTTTCATCCAAGGACTCCCGGACCAGTGCTGCGGGAAGTTCCCAAGTCTTCAGCATCCGATCGATGCCGTCCTCCGCCTGCCCCTTCCATATGACTTTTCCGCTTTGGGTCTCGATGAGTTCAACATCCTCGAACCGGACCAGGGCCGTCGCTTTAAAGAGCCGCGGATACCCCATTCCTCCGCTCCAAATGGGGAAGGGCCGTTCGTCACGCGGCGGAATTACCAACGCGAATAAACGGGTCAAGCGGCTTGTCAGAACGGCATCGAGTCCCTCCTCGGACCATTTCCGCAACGCCTCGGATCCTGCCCCGCGGTCATGAACGCTCACGACCTCTCCAAAAATTTGCAGATCCCTGAGGTTTTTCGCCCATTGGTTGGGCACCTCATCAAGCATTTGAACTCCGCCGGCCGGATCGTTGTACAACGCATAGTTCTGATCGCCCTTGAGTTTTCGATCACGGCCGTCCTTTTCCTCCGGCGGCCGGGCATCTTCGGGCCGCGGCACCCCGACGCGCCAGTGTCGCATCTCGGGCCGATCGGATAAAGACGTTTGGGCGTCGGAAAATGCTTGGGCCGCCAGTTGCATGGCCAACTGATTGATCGCCCCGCGAAGCGCCTCGGCGGCGTAATCCCTTGCCAGGCGCGGTTGCTTTTCCTGTCGCCGCAACAACTTATCCGACGTTCCTTCCCAGAGAAGTTGTCCGGATCGCGTGCCGAGCAGCCTCAGGTTTACGAACTGGACATGCCCCTCGATCCGACCGTTCGAATCGGTCTGGCCATAGAAATGAACCAACTCACCGAACAGAACGGCGTCGATCCCCTGCGAACCGAGGTCACGAATGCGATCGGATGAGGACGGGTTAATCGGTCCGGACGCCTCTTGGATTTGGCTAAAGACGTGCGAGACCCGAAGATGTTCAAGCATCCGTTCCGTCACGATTTCGGTGAGATTGGAAGGCAGGTTCCGTTGGGCGGCCCAGGCTTTCTCTTCCGCGGAACGCCGGTCTTCCAGCACCGCGACGGCGACATTCAAGAAGTGCGTGTGGGACGCGATGAAGATTTCGCCGTCTTGCAGCGAATAAGACGCGGGCTGAACCGACGCGCAGCCTCCCACGACGAAGGCGGACCAAACGGCGGCCAGCATCCCGCCCAGCATCAAACGGCGACGAATTGAACCCTCCCCCGACCGGTCAATGCTACTTGAGCGACGCGATGAACTCATCGATCGGGATCGCCGGCATGGTCAGGAATTGGACCGAGCCTCGTGAGCCTAACTCCACCGAAATCTTGGCAATGGCCTTGTTGTCCTTGGCTTCGATGATGTTGACAAAGTCATACGGGCCCAGAAGGGCGTACTGGGCGATCACTTTGGCCCCCATCGACTCAATTTCTTTGTTCACCTGGTTGATGCGGCTGGGTTTGGCCTTGATGGTCTTCCGGCCCTGATCGGTCAACGTGCTGAGCAAGACATAGGTCGGCATCGTGAATCCTCCTGATGGTTTAACGCCGGTGGAAGGAATGAACGGACGGGTTTAGATTACTCCGTTCGGGAAAGTTTTTCAAGATGGGAGGATCGCAAGAATGTTTGGAGGCTTGCGAGAACTCCCCCCGGAGGTTGACACCCCCGGGGGAGTTTGAAAATATTTAGCGGAGGTGCGATGATGATGCCGTGCGTTGGTCCTTTATGCGATCGCATCCACGATCGCATTGAAGGTTGAGCTCGGACGCATGGCCTTGGTCGTTTTATTTCTATCGGGATGGTAATAGCCGCCGAGATCAACCGGTTTTCCCTGTGCGCCAAGAAGTTCGGCATTGATCTTGGCCTCGTTCTGGGCAAGCTGTTGGGCGACTCTGGCAAAACGCGCTTGAAGGTTCTTGTCTTCCGTCTGCTCGGCCAAGGCCTGCGCCCAGTACAACGCGAGATAAAAATGGCTTCCTCGATTATCGATCTCCCCGACCTTGCGGGCCGGCGACTTGTTGCTCTCCAGGAACTTGGCGGTCGCCCGATCCAGCGTATCCGCCAAAATTTTTGCGGTCGGATTGTTGGACGCTTTGCTCAGATGATCCAACGAAGCGGCCAGCGCCAAGAATTCGCCGAGAGAATCCCACCGTAAATACCCTTCTTCCTGAAGCTGTTGGACGTGTTTGGGCGCGGAACCGCCTGCTCCGGTCTCAAACAGACCGCCGCCGTTCATCAAGGGGACGATCGAGAGCATTTTTGCGCTGGTCCCAATTTCAAGAATCGGGAAAAGGTCCGTGAGGTAGTCGCGCAGAACGTTGCCTGTCACGGAGATCGTATCCATCCCCTCCTTCATCCGTTGCAGCGAGAACCGCGTGGCTTCGGCCGGAGACATGATGCGGATGTCCAGACCTTGGGTATCGTAATTCGGCAGATAGCGATTGACCTTTTTGATCAGCTCCGCATCGTGGGCTCTGTTTTTATCCAGCCAGAACACTGCGGGGGCTCCGGTGGCTTTTGCACGAGTAACGGCCAGCTTGACCCAATCCTGGATCGCCGCATCCTTCACCTGGCACATCCGCCAGATATCCCCCTCTTCCACCGCGTGTTCCAGCAAGGTCTGTCCTGATGCGGTCACCACGCGAATCGTTCCGCTTCCCGGAACTTTAAAGGTCTTGTCGTGCGATCCGTATTCCTCCGCCGCCTGCGCCATGAGACCCACATTGGGGACACTCCCCATGGTTTTCGGATCGAAGGCGCCGTTCTTTTTGCAGAATTCGATGACTTCCTGATAGACGGGGGCGTAACTGCTGTCGGGGATGACCGCCTTTGTGTCTTGAAGCTTGCCGTCGGGCCCCCACATTTTTCCCGAGTCGCGAATCACAGGCGGCATGGAGGCATCGATAATCACGTCACTCGGGACATGCAGATTCGTGATCCCTTTATCGGAGTTCACCATCGCCAGTTCGGGCCGGGTCTTGTAACAGGCCTGGATGTCCGCCTCAATCGCGGCGCGTTGATCCTCCGGCAAGGACTTGATTTTTGCATACAGGTCGCCCAAGCCGTTGTCGGGATCAACGCCCAGTTTTGCAAACGTGGCTTTGTGTTTTTCAAACACGTCTTTAAAATAGACGGACACGGCATGACCAAAAATCTTGGGGTCCGATACCTTCATCATCGTGGCTTTAAGATGGATCGAAAACAACAGGCCGCGCTTTTTTGCGTCCTGGATCTGCGCTTCTAGGAATTCACGCAGGGCGCGGCGGCTCATGAACGTGCCGTCGATGACCTCGCCGACCTTCAGGGATATCTTGGGCTTCAGAACCGTGGTCTTTCCGGATGGATCCACAAACTCAATTCGCGCGTCCGTCGCCTCAGTGATCGTGACCGCTTTCTCATTCGAACGGAAGTCTCCTTGCGTCATATGCGCGACATGGGTCCTGGAGTCGGGCGTCCACGCGCCCATTTTATGCGGATGTTTTTTAGCGTATTGTTTGACCGAGAGCGGCGCCCGGCGATCCGAGTTGCCTTCCCGCAGCACGGGGTTGACGGCGCTGCCCTTGATTTTGTCATAACGCGCCTTGATCTCCTTTTCCTTGTCGTTTTTCGGATCCTCCGGATAGTCGGGGATCTTGTAGCCCTGGGCCTGCAACTCCTTTATGGCCGCCTTCATCTGGGGGAGTGACGCGCTGATATTGGGCAGTTTGATGATATTGGCCTCCGGGGTCTTGGCGAGCTCTCCCAATTCGGCCAGATCATCCGAGTGTTTCTGACTCTCCGTGAGATATTCAGGGAAGTTGGCGATAATTCTGCCGGCGAGCGAAATGTCCCGTTCTTCAACCGCCACACCGGCCGCTTTTGTAAAAGCGCCGACGATCGGGAGAAACGAGTAGGTCGCCAGCATCGGTGCTTCATCCGTGTACGTATAAAGTATCTTCGATTTTGGGGTGGACATGCCTTCTCCTCGCTTGTTTTACGATCCTGTTTGTAAATGCAACATTGCCGGGGAGTTTATGAGTATATTTAGTCCATCGCGTTCTTGTCAACCAATTTTTAACGTTTTCAGTTCTAAATAGCCTTTTTCAGACACAATACGGCCTTGGACAAGGGGGTGCGGTTCAAGTTGCGCAGGAAGATTGTGGTCTGTTATACTGATCAGACTTCATGGAGGAGAGCCTGTGACCACGACGGAGGCCATACAAGAGCGGCTGGGTACAATTGCCTGTCCGATTTGCCGAAAACAGGAATTCCTCGTCCGGATCAAGACCGAAAGTCCGGATGGAGAAAATGTCTACACGGCGATGTGCGCGGGTTGCCGGTACAGCTTTCCCGTCAGCACCGAGCTCAAACTTTACCAGTTATCGAATCCCGAAATCGTTTCATGGTTGAAGGGATTCCCATGTCCGCAGTGCGGGTTGCGCGGGGCCGAGATGGATTTTCGCTGCACCGTAACCGTCCGTGACAGTCGTCTTTTTCTCCGATGCAAAAATTGCCGTTTTGAGTTCAACGAGTCCATGCCGGCGGAGGCTTACGAATAAAATGACGCCCCAAATGAAACAGGCTCTGGCCGACGTCGCCGGCGCGCTGGAAAAACTGAATCGAACGCTGTCGGACGAACTGGCCGAGATCGAACGCAACGGCGCCACACCTTCGATGATCCAGCATCTCAAGGACGGCATTCGGGCGATCCGGGACAGTGGAAACATGGTGCTGATCTGGGCGGATTACATCGCCCGCGGAGACCTGGAAGACCCCGAAAACCCCGACGTGGTCCGGGATCCGAACCCCCGCTGAGGCGGATTCAAACGGCTCGGCTTGTCAAACGAGCCATCGCCTCGAAATATTTATCGCTGGTCTTTTGTATCACTTCCTTCGGCAGGCTAGGCGCCGGCGGACGGTGGTCCCATGGCAAGGAATCCAGATAGTCGCGAACGAACTGCTTGTCAAAACTGGGTTGAGGTTTTCCGGAGGCATAGCCGTCCGCCGGCCAGAACCGGGAAGAATCCGGGGTCAGAACCTCGTCGATCAGCATGAGCCCCCCCGTCCGCGTATCGAGGCCGAACTCCAACTTGGTGTCGGCGATGATAATGCCGCGGGTGCGCGCGAACTCCGAGGCCCGTTTGTAAACGGCCAGGCTCAAGGACCGCGCCTGTTTCGCGACGGCTTCCCCCACCGCCTCCTTCATTCGGTCGAATGAAATATTCTCGTCATGACCCTCCGCGGCTTTGGTGGACGGCGTGAAAATCGGCTCGGGCAGTTTATCGGACTCCTTCATTCCGGGAGGGAGCGGCAGATCGCAGATCGTCCCGCCCCGGCGGTACTCCTTCCAACCCGAGCCGGACAGGTACCCACGAACGATGCATTCGACCGGAAGGGGCTCGGCCTTCCGCACCAGCATGCTCCGTCCGTCCAAAATCTCTTTAAATCGCCGACAGGGTTCCGGAAATTCCGCGATTTCGGTGGTGATCAGATGATGCGAAAAAGTTTTTTCGGCCGACGCGAACCATTCAAACCAGAATTTTGAAAGTTGAGTCAGAACATATCCTTTTCCGGGAATTCCGTCCGGAAGGACGACGTCGAAGGCCGAGATCCGGTCGCTGGCCACCAGAAGGAGCGCGTCTCCCAGATCGTAAATATCCCGGACCTTCCCCTGTTTTCGGGGTCCCAAAACTTCCAGGTCTGTTTCCAGGACCAACGGACCGTTCCATCGGTTTTGTTTTTTCATAAGGCCTTTCATCGCGTTAACGGAAACAACGGACAGGAACAAACGAAGCCCTCCGGATCACCGGAGAGCTTCGTCATTTCGAAATGGGCAGAAATGGCTCAGATGTTTTGCATAAACCGATTGACGTCTTCCTTGGAGACTTGTTTCGCGGTTTCGGTGGAAGTGGAAGGCGCTCCGCCGATATTGGCCCCGACCGGCACCCGCGTCGGATCCACTTGGTGCAGTCCTCCGAGCACACGCTCGACGATCAACTCCACCGGCATCGTCATCCCGCCGAACACGCGGGGACCGGCGACGATCTGGGCTTGGCACTCCCCGTACAACGCGGTCGAGACTTCCCGGGCCATCCAACCCGGATAATTGAACTCCGGAATTACGATCAACTTGGCCCTGCGGCAGGCCTCCTGCAATTCGAGCGTCGGGAAGGGACGCAACGACCGGATCTTGATCAGTCCGACATGAACCCCCTGTTCATCGAGCAGCCGAACCGCTTCGCGGGATTGCGCCGCCGCGGAACCGGAGGCGATCAGGAAGATATCCGCATCCGGATTGTTCACTTCCAGAAGACCGTCCATGTACCGTCGGATATATTTCTTGGCCCGTTCCTGCGCGGCCCAGATCTCCTGCTGCCAGACGGCATGGATGTTGTAAGACATAAAATTACTTTTTTGAACCGGGGCATCGCGGGAAAGACGCGCCGGCGGATTCTCGGCATCCAGCACCGGGACCGCCCCGTGATAGGCTTCGCGGGGGGGAAGCTTGATATCCTTGGGTGGCATCATGACATAACCGCGCGCGTGAGTGACGAAAAAACCGTCGTAGGCGATGCCCACCGGCAGTGTCACGTCGTTCATTTCCGAGATGATGAACGACTTCAAAATAAAATCGAACACGTCCTGCTGGTTTTCGGCGTGGAACAGGATCATCCCGGTGTTCAGCAAATAGGAGATTTCAATATTGTCCGGCTGGATCGCGAGCGGCGCGTTCACGACGCGGCACGTGAAAATGGCCACGAGGGGAAGACGGTGTCCGGGCCAGGATGCGATCGCTTCGATTCCCCGCAAGGTGCCCGGTCCGGCCGTGGCCGTGAAACACCGGACGCCGGCGCGCGAGGCGCCGGCCATGGCCGACATCACGCCGTACTCTTCCTCGCCGCGATAGTATTCCTTGACATACCCTTCGCCATAAAGCACGCCGATGAGCTGCATCGTCTCGCTTTGAGGGGTGATTGGATAGGCCACGGAAAAATCGACGTTGGCCCGGCGTATCGCTTCCTTTCCGGCTTCCGAACCGGTGATGAAGACCCGCTCCCGGGGGGCTTCGAAAAACAAATGCTCGGGTGAAACCACTCGCTGCTTTTTGGCCTCGGCATGCGGGTCTTTTCCGGCTTGCACTTTCACCGCCGCCGATGTGATCGGATCCCCCTGAGGGTTGGTCTTCTGTTCGGTTTCTGTCGGCTCGCTCATCGTTTTTCCTCCCTTGTCATAGGGGCTCGCGTCGCCCCCTCCCGTCCGCGTCCTCGCCGGGGATCTGCTCAACTTCTAAAACGTGGGCATCTGGCCTTCGCGCAACGGCATCCCCTGTGGCGATCCCGCCATCGACATGGCCAAACCATGGGCCCGAATTCGGGTCCATTCCTCCGGCGTTACAATTTCGCGCTTTCCTCCGCCGTAGGGAGGCCGGGTGGGCGCTGGAATTCCCATGGACTCACGCACTTTCCGAACCGTCTGGGCCAGCCTCCGAATTTTATTCTCATCGGAGTCCCGGGTCGTCAGCATCGCGTCCTCATGCCCCTGCTCTGCGCAGACCGCCACCGTCAGGCAATTGGTCCCGGCCCGGATCATCTTGAGCGTCAGATTGGCGTAGTGGCAGTGCACGCCGATGAAGATGCAGACCTCGATCTTGTTATGCCAGATCGTCAGATTGGGATGATTGGGATTGATTTCTTCTTCCGGTTCGATTTTCGGATATTTAGGGCGGTAGTCCGGCATGGGAATGATCATCACGTCCGGGATCTCGCTGGCAAGTTCCAGCACCGCCTGGCCCTTGATCTTGGCGTGTTCGTTCCAGGCCCACAGGACCAAAGGTCCCGGAAAAATAGTCGGGTTTTTTCGGGTGAGCATCTGTTTGGCAATCTCTTCCATGACGGCCTCTTCGTTCGTTTTCCGGCCGTAGAACAATCCCTCACCCGGATCCGGCAGTTCGATTCCCATCGATGCGGCCGCCGGCGGAACGTAACCCTCCGGTCCAGGTTTCAGCACGTATTGTTCATCTTTTTTTAGAAGATGCTCTTTTTTCAGGTACATGGCTCTCCGCTCGTCGCTTTATTTATTGATGGGTGAGGGTTTGAGGTCTTCCTGCTCGTACGACATGTTCTTAGTGACTTTGGACGTAAACTCCTCAGGCAATTGATCGATCATGACCATCTTGATGGCGTTGTGCTTTGCCATATTGTCGCAGACCCAAACGCACTGTGCGCATCCCTTGCACCGATCCACCGAGACGAAAGCAGTTTTACGGACTTTGTCGTACTGAATCGTATTGGCTTCGGGGCAGAACTGGGTGCAAAGCGTGCAACTGGTGGCACCGCAGATTTGCGGATCGATATTTGCGACAAGGTACATGGGGCTCCTTCGTTTTTAAGTTCGGGTTATTTCCGTCCGGCCTGGGCCGGGACCGCCTTTTCCTTCTTGCCCATCTGCCAACCGTGGGCTTCGGCATAATCCCAGGCGGCATTCACGGCGGCGATGTTTTTTTCGAGCAGCTCTTGTTTATGCTTGAATTTTCTCTCAACGACCGAATCCAGAGACGCCGTGCCGCCCGATACCACGAAGCCCTTTCCCAGGAAACGCTCCTTGACCGCTTGGGCCACCGCTTCCCGTGTCGTCAGTCCGGTAATCCCGGCAATCGCTCCCACCATGGCCATGTTGGTCGCCAGATCCGTCCCGGCGACGTCCAAGGCCATTTGAGTCGCCGCGATATACCGGAATTGGACCCCCCGCTTGACCAGATCGGACATTTCATCCCCGGGCAACGGAATTTCTTCTTTGGAATTGACCAGGATCGTTCCATTGTCCTTGATGCCGAAATGAAACGGCATGGTGTAGGACTTGCCATGGGTGATCACCTGGGGATGAAATACCATAATGATATGGGGAAACATGATCTCGCCGATCTCGTAGATGCGGTCGCTCGAGACCCGGACGTAGGATTCGACCGGGGCCATCCGCTTCTCCGACCCGTAGAAGGGAACGATCGTGCTCTCGCCGCCGGCGTTGATCACGGCGGTCGAGAAGACGTGAGAGGCGGTCACAACGCCCTGACCGCCGACACCGGCCATGCGGATATTGAACCTCATTTCGCCACCTCCGTCGTTGGGATGGCCTTCTTGGCGTATTCCTTGTATCCCCACTTGTCGGCCAGGTACTGTTTGGCTTCTTCGGTGATATATTCCTTGAATTGGTAGCGGTCGTTCTCGACGTTCTTGGCGTCTTCCATGACTTTATCAGTGGGAATGGCGTACTCGATGTTGCAGGAAGTATAGGCCTGAATGTAGGTCGGGCCGACTTCCCGGGCGATCAAGACCGCCTTCTTGATGGCCTGCTCAACCCGCCGCGGGTTGTTGGGCACGACGATCGCGACGTAAGCGCAGCCGGCCGTCTTGGCCAGATCCGGCATATCGATTTTTTCAAACTTCTTCCCCAAGGGGGCCATCTTCAGGACCGACCCGATGTTGGTCATGCCGCTTTCCTGGCCCCCTGTATTTCCGTAGACTTCATTGTCGAGCATGATCGTGGTGAACTTTTCTTTTCGAAACCAGGAATGCATCAGCATCGAAAACCCGATATCGGCCAACCCGCCGTCGCCGGCCATCACCACCACGTCCTTGTGCTTGTCCGGAAAACGGGTCATCAGCCCTCGCTTTAAGCCGGAGGCCACGGCGTTCGTGTCGCCGTAATTGCCGTACACAAACGGGATCGCGGCCTGGGAAAGGGCGAGACGGCCGCAGCCGGCGGTGCCGACGGTAATGGTGTCTTCCGGATTGGGCAAGGCGATGAGAGACAGGCGGATGAAGAGGGTCATGGCGCAGCCGGCGCACATCGGATGCTCTTCGAGAACCTCTTTGAACGTTCCGACCTGTGCGACGGAGACTTTTTTCCCGAACGGACCGTGTTCAACCAGGTCGCGGTAATCCTTAGGCATGTACTTCTCAAAACCTGGAGTTGTCTTCACATAATCTAGACTCATCGCTTGCCTCCTTTACGACGGTTGCGTTTCTTGAAATGCCGGGAAATTTGTGATTATCCTATCGAACTTTACATTTTTCGTCAATGGGCCAAAAGACCTATTCGGCCTTTTATAAAGACCCAGCAGATCCGTCCATTCCCTTATGTTATGGAATAATAAAGACGGAATATTGATCAACCCATTTACTATAGAACACCTGCCATCCCCTAGTCAATATAAAATACGCCGATGCCTCAGTTGCCACACAGGCGGCCCTGGCGTATAATACGCCTCATCGCCATGAACCGGAAAACAGACAGTATTTACGACGAGGTTCTGGAATTCATCCGGCAGCCCGTCCATGGAAAATTTGAGCCGTTGGCGCTCCGGGTTTTTGCGTTTCAGTTCGAACGAAATCCATCCTATCGCCGATACTGTGAAGCCAAAGACAAAACACCGGCCGGCG